>Ga0335078_10006890_pt1 | contig 16831 bp, 10 predicted proteins | sample Lox_Sample_32_FD_206711 | JGI IMG/M metagenome (GOLD analysis project Ga0335078, IMG submission 206711) | Soil microbial communities from Loxahatchee National Wildlife Refuge, Florida, United States - Lox_Sample_3.2 | ecosystem: Environmental > Terrestrial > Soil > Wetlands | place: USA... | reverse complement strand
GGCGGCACGAAGTCGCCGAGCGCGATGGACTGCGTGCTCAACGGCATGTACCAGGGAACATCCCAGCGCGGTGCGAACGGCGGATGCTCGCACGCGGCGACCAGGGTCGCCGCCAGCGCGCTGGCAACGGCCAACGCACGGTTGAGCTGCATCGGGGCTACTCTCCCTTGGAGATGAGGGATGGCAACAGGGGCAGAGCGCGGGCGATCGGCAGGCCGAGGACGATCCGGCCGCCGGTTTCCCGCAGCCCGCCGAACTCGATACCGATCACCCGCCCGTCGCGGTCGAGGACGGGGGAGCCGCTGGCGCCGGTACCGCTGTAGGCGTTGAGCTGCAGGAGCGAGTCGGGCAGGATCTTGCCGATGGTGCCCGGGACCATCGTCGGCTCCACGACGGTGGCGCCGGCGCCCCCGCCCATCGGGGCGTCGAGCCCGAGCGGGAAGCCGAGCAGCGCGATGGGGTCGCCGACCTGCGGCGTACCGCCCGCGCCCGACGCGATCTGCACGACCGGATACGTCCCCGAGTCCGTGATCTGCAGCAGGGCGACGTCCACGTCCGTGGCGACCTTGGCGACCCGCGCGCGCAGGACCGCCGCCGACCCCGAGAACTGGACCGCGATGCGGGCCGGGTGCTCGCCCTCCGGGTCGGTCACGACGTGCCGGTTCGTCAGCACCAGGCCGTCGGCCGTGACGGCGAAGCCGGAGCCGCTGAAGAGCGAGCTGTCCGGGAACTGCACGAAGATCATCGCGACCGCGGACGCGTTGGCGCGGTTGATGGACGCCCAGTCCACGCCCTGGGCCTCGGCGATACCGTGCTGCTGCTGCTGGACCGCCGTGTAGCGCTGCCGCAGCGCCGCCAGGCGCGCGGGATCGTGCTCCGTCCTGAGCTGCGCCCGCAGGTCGGCCGCTTCGGAGTCGGCGGTGGCCTGCGCGCCGCGGAGCGCGACCAGCTCCCGGCTGAGCGAGTCGAGCGCGCTGCCGATGGTGGCGACCTGGCGGCGCGCCGTGCGGCCCTGCCAGAGCACGACGGCCACGGCGCCGACCAGGACGATGGCCAGGGCGACGAGCAGCGAGCGGTAGCGCGCCGCCTGGTGCCGCACTTCCGCGCGCAGCACGCTGGTCGCGGACGTTCCCGCGGTCTGCGCCGCCGCGGGCCGCGCCGGCGCCGCCCCGCCGCCGCCCGCGGGCGCCTCGCGCGGCCCGCCGGGAGCCCGCACCGCGGCCACGACCCGCTCCGCCCCCTCCGCCACGACCAGGAACTCCACTTCCGGGCCGTGGGGTCCGAAGCGCAGGTGATCGCCGCTCACCAGCGGCTGGTCGGCGGCAATGCGGCGGCCGTTCACGAACGTGCCGTTGCGGCTGCCGAGATCGCGGAGCAGAAACTGGTCCCCGGTGCACAGCAGCGCCGCGTGGCGCGTGGACACGTCCAGGTCCTGCTCGGCGTCGAAGCGAAAGTCGGAGAGGGGATGCCGCCCGAAGGCGACGTACGACTTGTCGAACACCTCGCGGTGGCCGGCGCGCCCGCCCGACATGATCCGCAGCTCGCATTTCATGACGTGACGCGCGCCTCCGCGCGGGGCGTGCCTAGAACCGCCACCACTTCTTCTTGTTGCCGGGCTCCGTCTTGTTGGCGGCCGGCTCAGTCTTGCGGCTGGCCGCGTCCTCGGGCTTGTAGACCGGGACGGGTTCCGTGGTGCTCTCCGTGTCGAGCAGGGGGTACACCTGGTGGCCGAGCGGCTCCGTGCCGTCGGGCTCCGGCAGGTCCCCGCCGAAGCGCGCCACGATGCAGGTGATGTTGTCCGGCCCCCCGCGCGAGTTGGCCAGCGCTATAAGCTCCTTGCAGGCCGTGACCAGGTCCGTGGCCTGGGTCACAATGCCCAGGATCTCCTCCTTCTTGACCAGCCCCGAGAGGCCGTCCGAGCACATCACCAGCAGGTCCCCCTGGCGCAGCTCCTGCCGCGTCAGGTCCACCTTCACGTGCGGGTCCGGGCCGAGCGCCTGGAGAATGATGTTGCGGCGCTCGCTCACCGCCGCCTCTTCCTCCGTCAGCTCCCCGGCGTCCACCAGCCGCTGCATCAGGGACTGGTCCTTGGTGATCTGGGCGATGCGGTTCTGCCGGATCAGGTAGCCGCGGCTGTCGCCGATCTGCGTGAGGTAGAGCGCCCGCTCGAACACGCCCGCCGCGGTGGTCGTGGTCCCCATGCCGCGGACCTCGAGGTGCGCCTTGGCGTACTCGTGGATCTGCTGGTTCGCCATCTCCACCGCCTCCTTGAGGCGGTACGCGAAGCGCTGCTCCGTGACCTCCTGGTCGCTCCCCCACTGGGCGATCATGTGGTTGTAGACCGTGGTGGTCGCCATCTCGCTCGCGACCTCGCCCGCGGCCGCGCCGCCCATCCCGTCGGCCACCATGAACAGGGTGCCGCGCCGCCCCACGTCGTGCTCCCGCACCTCGGGCTGCAACGACGCGTTGCGGGCGGTGAGGTCCGCGACGAGGAAGCTGTCCTCGTTGTGCTCACGGGCCTGGCCGACGTCCGTGCGCCCGAACACCTCGACGTGCACGCGCGCGTCGGTCATGGCGTGCCCCCGAGCTGCGTGATCACGTCCTTCACCTGTTGATTGTCGGGATCGTAGCGGAGCACGTTGTGGAACCAGGTGAGAGCGTCCGACGTGCGACTCAACTGCACGTAAGCGTTGGCCGCCTCCTCGGCGCCCCGCGCTCGCTGGTCTGCACTCGACCCGTGCCACCCGTACACCCACTCGCCGATGCGTGCCGCGAGATCCCATTGCTCGTGCGCACCCGCGCTGTCCGCCGCGCTCAGTGAATCCGTGACCGACACGGCCGGTGCGGCCGGTGGCGCCGCGGGTGGTGCCGCCGTCTGCCGCGACGCGGTCTCGCTCTGGCGTGTCTCGCGCCTGTTCGCCGGCGCCGCGACATGGCCGTCGGTCGGCGTCGGCACGGGCCCGCCCCGGTCCGCCGCGGCATGCTGCGTCGTGTCCATCGCCGGCGCCGCCGGCGGGTTCTTCTTCCCGCCGCTCATCGCCACGACGGCGATCACGGCCAGCGCCGCCACGCCGCCCACACCGCCGAGCACCGGCACGAGCGGGAATTTCTTCGCGGCGGCCGGTGCCGTGACCGTCGGCGGCACGTGCTTCGGCGCGGCCGAACGGACCGCATCCGCGTCGAGCAGCTGGGTCGCCGCCGTGGTCACGGACGCCGAGGCCCGGCCCCCGCCCGCCAGCGCGGCCACCGCCGCCTCGGCGTCTTTGCCGAACTGCACGGCGCTGCCGTAGCGCTCCGCCGGGGTCCGGGCGAGCGCCTTGTCGAGCACCGCCTGGAGCTTGTCCGGGAAGACGATGTCGGGCCGCGCCGCGGCGAGCGGCATCGGATCGTCCGTCAGCCGCTTGATCATCGTCTCCTGCGCGCTGTCGGCCTGGAAGGGGAGCACGCCCGTCAGCATCCGGTAGAAGACGAGGGCGAGCGAGTAAATGTCGCTGCGCCCGTCCAGCTTGTCGCCGGAGAGCTGCTCGGGGCTCATGTACTCGGGCGTGCCGACCACGAGCCCGGTCTTGGTCACCTTCTGGCCGGCCTCGTCGCCCGCCACCGCCTTGGCGATCCCGAAGTCCACCACCTTCACGATGTCGGAGCCGTCCCGGCCCTGGACGATCATGATGTTGTCGGGCTTCAGGTCGCGGTGCACGATCCCGAGGTCGTGCGCGGCGCCGAGCGCGTCCGCGGCCTGGCGCAGGATCTTCGTCGCCCGCACCGGCGGGAGCGCGCCCTCCCGCTCGATGATGTCCGTCAGCGCCGCGCCCTCGATGAACTCCATCGCCAGGTAGATCACCCCGTCCGGCGTCTCGCCGAAGTCGTAGATCTGGCAGACGTTCGGGTGCGAGATCCGGCTGGCGTTCGACGCCTCGCGGTTGAAGCGGCTGATCGCGTCGGGGTCCGCCGCCATCGAGGGGTTCATCACCTTGATGGCGCTCTTGCGTCCCATCTTCACGTGCTCGCCGAGGTAGACGGCGCCCATCCCGCCCTCGCCGAGCTTCTTGATGATCGCGTACCGGTCGGCCACCACCTGGCCCACCAGGTCGGCGGTGGGGCTCTTGGCACGGAGGGTGGAGCCGTCCACCGGGCAGAACTTGACGGTGTCCGGGTACTCCTTGCCGCACACCGGGCAGGTCTTCACGGCATCTCCACCGCGAGCAGCTTGTCCCCGAGCAGGATGCGCGACGCCTTCTTCAGCGGGATGTCGCCCCGGGCGGCCACCGCCACGCCGTTGCGGCTCCCCGCGTCGGCGAGCACGAAGTCCGCGTCTTCCGAGCGGATCACCGCGTGCTGCGAGCTCATCGACGGATCGTACGGAAACGCCCAGTCGCCGGCGTCGCGGCCCAGCTTCACGTCGCGCCCCGGCGAGAGGTGGAACACGTCGCGCACGCTGCCGTCCACCCGGAGCTGGGAGACCGACGCGATGTCGGCGCTCGGGATCAGCGAGCCCATGCGGCGCGTCGCGTCGGCGTCCGGCGCGTACGGGCCCGGGTAGCCGAGGCGGCGGAACCGCAGCAGCTGTGAGCCGATGAGGATGAGGTCGCCGTCCACCAGCCGGTGCGGGCCCTCGAGGAAGATCCAGGTCCCGTTGCGTGAGCCGAGGTCCCGGATGCTGAGCTTGCCGTCCTTCCACAGGAGCAGCGCGTGGACCGGCGAGAGGTAGACGTCGTCGGGGAAGGCGATGTCGGCGGCGCCGCGGCCGATCGTCGTCTCCTCCCCCACCAGGGCGTAGCGGGCGGACTTGCTCCCGTCCTCGGCCGTGAGCGCGAGCTGCACCGGCGGCTGGGTCGCCCGCTTGGCCGAGAACACCTCCGTGGCCGCGTGCGGAGCGCTGACGCGCCCCGCCGCGCCGAGCGGCGTGGCGCAGATCGGGCAGAACTTGAACGCGGGGCTCGCGATCGGGGCGCCGCAGCCGGGGCACGTGGCGCTCGCGGGCGTGGCCGCCGCGGCCGGCGCCGCCTCCAGCTTCGCGCCGCAGTAGGCGCAGAAGGGCATGGCGGCGTCCACTGCGTGGCCGCACGACGAGCACGTCGGCCCGGCCTTCGCGCCGGCCGCCTTGGCCTCGGTGGACGAGGACACGTACACGCGCGTGGCCGGAGGACCCGCTCCGGCCGGGGTCGGCATCGCCATCGCGGATGCCGACAGCGGCTTCCCGCAGTCCATGCAGAACCGGGAGCCCGGGTCGTTGCTCCGGCCGCAGTGCGCGCAGGTGATCACGTGTCGGGTCGTCTCCGCCGTTGAAACGCTGGCTCGAAGTGAGCGCCAATATAGGCGTCCGTTCGGGGGCAGGTCAACTCAGCTAAATTGACGCCGGACTGAGAGTTGGTGTACGTTGGGCGCGCGATGCCACCCCGCTCATCCGTCCTGCTTTCGGCCGTCCTCGCGCTCGCGCTCCTCGTCCCAGGAACCGCGCGCGCCCAGGCCGGCGCCCCGGCGTCCCGGCCGCGGCCGCTGCCGCCCATCCCGCCGGTGAACGGCCCGCTGGCGGTGACCGTCGTGTACCCGATGGCCGGCCAGCTGCTGGCGGCGCGCGACAGCACCTTTCTGTTCGGCTCGGTGGGCACCGGCCGGGCGCGACTCACGATCAACGGCGTGCCGGTGGACGTGGCGCCGAACGGAGCGTTTCTCGCCTGGCTCCCGCTGCCGTCCGACACCGCGGCCGTCTTCCACCTGGTCGCGATCCGGGGCGCCGACTCTGCCGCGGTGGACTGGCCCGTGCGCCTGCCGGCGCCGTTCGTGCCCCCTCCCGGGCGTGCGCTGTGGCTGGACTCCGCGTCCGCGCGGCCGCGCGGGACGATCTGGGCGGTCGCGGGCGAGCCGATCCGCGTCAGCGTCCGCGCGGCGCCCGGGGCGTCGCTCGTGCTGCGCCTGCCGGACGGCGGGACCGTGCCGCTCGCCCCGGATACCGTCCCGGAGGAAGCGTACGGCCCCTTCGAGCGGCGGCCCGACCGCCTGGCGCCGCTGTCGGTGACCCGGTACGTCGGCGTGATGCCGGCGACGGCACTCGGTGGGCCGCTGCCGCCGCTCACCGCGCGCACGGTCCCTGCCGGGCCGGCCGGCGCGGCGCCGGCCGCCACGCTGGTAGCCGCCCTGGGCGCGGACACCGAGGCCGCCGCGCTGCCGGTGCGGATCGCACTGGTGGATCCGGCCGCCGCGCCCGTGGTCGTGCTGAACGCCGACTCCGTGCTCTCGGACACGGCCCGCGGTGTGGTCGTGGGATCGCCCTTGCCGGCCGGCACGTATCACTGGTTCTTCCTCGACGGCACGCCGGCCGAGCTCGACGGCCGGATCGGGAGCCAGGTCCGGGTGCGCCTCTCGGCGACGTCGGTCGCGTGGGTGAGCCTGGCCAGCGTGGCGGCCGTTCTCCCGGCGGGCACGCCGCCGCCGGCCGCCACGGTGCGTCTGGTCCGCCTGACACCGACGGATTCCAGCGTGGACGCCCGCTTCTCCCTCGGCGCGCGGGTGCCGTTCCGGGTGGACGAGGACGACCGCTCGATCACGGTCCGGCTGTACCGCGCCGTCTCCGATCTGGACTTCGTGCAGTACGGGGGCACCGATCCGCTGGTGCGCCGCGTGACCTGGGCGCAGCCGGCGAGCGACGAGTGCACCGTGACCTTCGAGCTGTCGGCGCCCGTCTTCGGCTGGCGCCCGCGCTGGGTGGGCCACGACCTGGTGCTGGAGATCCGGCGCCCGCCCGTCGTGGACCCCGCGCGGCCGCTGCGCGGCCTCACGGTCGCCGTGGACCCGGGGCACCCGCCGCTGGGCGCGACGGGGCCGACGGGGCTGCGCGAAGCGGACGCGACGCTCGCGGTGGGGCTGGAGCTGCGCCGGCAGCTGCGGCGACTGGGCGCGCGGGTGGTGATGACCCGGACGGCGGACGTGCCGGTGGGACTGTACGAGCGCACGGCGATCGCCGAGCGTGCCGACGCCGACGTGCTGGTCTCGATCCACCTGAACGCGCTGCCCGACGGGGTGAACCCCTTCACGAACAACGGCACGAGCACATACTACTTCTTCCCGCGCGCGAGCCGACTGGCGCTGCTCACGCAGCGCGCCCTGGTGGCGGCGCTGGGGCTGAACAATCTGGGGCTGGCGCGGGGGGACTTCGCGCTGGTGCGCACGCCGTGGATGCCGTCCATACTCACGGAGGGCGCGTTCCTCATGATCCCGCGGCAGGAGGCCGCGCTGCGGACGCGGCGCTTCCAGGCGGCCTACGCGCGCGGCATCGCGCGGGGGATCGAGGCGTACTTCCGCGCGCTGGGCCGCGAGACGCCATGAGAGGCGAACTGCCGCCGCGCGGCCGGGTATCACGCCGCATGAGCCTTCCGGCGCCGCGCGTGCTGCTGTGCGCGGCCCTCGTGGCCGCGGTCGCCGGCCCCCCGCGCGTCTTCGCCCAGGAGCCTCCCCAGCGGGCGCGGCTCGACTCCATCGGCGCCGCGTTCGCCACCATTTCGGACTCGACCACCCTGCTCGGCATGGAGCGGGCGCGCATCGCGTACGCGCGCAACCACCGGGACGACCCGATGGTGCATCTCGAGCTGGGGCTGCTGGCCTACCGGATCGGCGAGGTGACCACCGGGTCCAAGCACTTCGACGACGCGGCGGGAGAGTTCGAGTGGGCCAGCGACCTGCGGCCCGACTGGCCCTATCCGTGGTACTGGCTCGGCCGGGCGGAGCTGGCGATCGGGGAAGCGAGCTTCATCCCGCTCGAGAACATCAAGGAAGTGCTCGGGGTGGACGCGCTGTCGAAGGGGGCGAAGGCGTTCGCGCACGCCGTGGAGGTGGATCCCTCGTTCAGCCGCGCGCTGGTGGATCTCGCGAACACGGCCCTGCAGCAGCGCATCGCCCCCCGGCTCGACTTGGCGCAGCGCGCGCTGCGGCTCGCCGCCGCGACGCCCGCCGGCCGCACGGCGCCGGTGGAGCTGGCGCGGGGCCGGGTGGAGCTCGAGCTCGACGAGCGCGACTCGGCGCTGACGGCGTTCCGCGCGTACCTGGCCGTGGGCGGCGACAGCGGCGTCGGTGGCGTCGAGGTGGCCCGCACCCTGGCGCTGCTGGGCCGGCCGGACTCGGCGGTGGCGGCCTACTTCGCGGCGACGCATGCCCGTGAGACGCCGGAGGCCCGCGCCGCCTTCCGGCGCGACCTCGCCTGGATCGCGACCCCGGAGGAGCTGGCGGCGTACGACCGGCTGGCGGCCGACTCGGTCGCGCCGTGGCTGCGGCGGTTCTGGAGCGAGCGCGACGTGAAGGACGCGCGGCGGCCCGGCGCCCGCCTGGTGGAGCAGTTCCGCCGCTACGCGTACGCCCGCGCGAACTACCGGCTGTCGACGCGCCACCGCCATTACGACATCACCGAGCCGTTCCGTGACACGGCGCAGACGGAGTTCGACGACCGCGGGGTGATCTACATGCGGCACGGTGCCCCGGATGCGGTCGCGCGCTACACGGCGCCCGGCATCGAGCCCAACGAGACGTGGGTCTACCACCGGCCCCCGCCCGAGCACGACCTCGTGTTCAACTTCGTGGCCGCGGGCCACGTGCAGGACTACAAGCTCGTGGAGAGCCTGCTCGACGTGTACGGCTTCGCGGCCGGCGTGGTGCTGCAGACGCGGCCCGACATCCCCACGTCGGTAGTCTTCGGGCTGCTCAACTCGCGCTCGGCCATCGCGCCCATCTACGAGCGGCTGGCGGACCAGGGCACGGCGAGCCGCGGCCCGTTGCTCGCCGAGGAGCGCGCGGACCGCGAGCGGGACATCCGCATCGGCACGACGACCGACGACTACGCGCTGCGCTTCGACCACGACCTCGACCCGATGGTCTCGTCGTTCGTGCTGGCCGACACGGCGCGGCACCCCGTCCTGCACGTGGTGTTCGCCCTGCCGGCCACGCAGCTGCGTTCGTTCCCGGCGCCCGGCGGCGTGGGCTATCCGCTGGAGTTCCGCGTCGTCGTCTACGACTCCATGTACCGGAGGGTGGCGGGGCTCGACACGCTGCGCGTGTTCCGCAGCGGCGCGCCCATTCCCGACGACGGCTTCCTGACGGAGCAGCTCTCCGTGCCCGTGCCGCCCGGGCGCTACCACTTCCACTTCGTGGTCGAGGAGCTGCAGGCGGATGCCGGCGCGCTGGTCAGCGCGCAGCCGGTGGACGTGCCCCGCACCGACGCCGGCTTCTCGGCGAGCGACCTGGTGCTCGGCCTCGCGGGGAGCGGCCTCGTGCTGCACCAGCCCGGCGGCGACATCGCGCTCGACCCGCTCATGCGGTACCCGCGCGACGGGACGGTCGAGGTGTACTACGAGTTGTACGGACTGCCGCGCGGCGCGGCGGTGCCGACGCGGCTGACCGTCGAGCCGGCCGGGGGCCGCTCCTTCCTCCAGCGCCTGTTCGGCGGCGGGCACGGCGTCAACCTCGAGTACAGTACCGTGACCGACTCGGCCGGGCAGGCGCCGGTGCGCCAGCGGATCGTGCTCGCGGGCCTGGCGCCGGGCCGCTACCGGATCACCATCACGTTCAAGGACCCCGGCGGCCGGCGCCAGCTCGCGCGGCAGGAGCTCTTCGACATCATGGGGTCCCGCACGCCTTGACACCCCCTCCGGCCGAGGCCTAAGTTGACCCGGCCCAGAGCCTTACCATCCCCACGCGCGAGACGGCATGTTCTGCTCCCGGTGCGGCACTGAGGTCCAGGCGAGCAGCAAGTTCTGCCCCACCTGCGGTCTGGACCTGACCGCAGTGACCCAGGGCGTCGCGGGCGCCCCTGCCGGCGCGGCCGCGCCCCAGGACGATTCCGCCGCCGTGCGCGAGGCGTTGAAGGACGAGTACGAGCTGGAGAAGGAGCTCGGTCGGGGCGGGATGGCCATCGTCTACAAGGCGCGGGACAAGTCGCTGGACCGCGAGGTGGCGGTCAAGGTCCTGCCGTTCTCGCTTTCCTTCGACGCCGAGTTCGTCGAGCGCTTCCAGCGCGAGGCGCGCACCTCGGCGAAGCTCGAGCACCCGAACATCATCCCCATCTACCGGGTCGGGAAGTCCGGGCGCGTCATCTACTTCGTGATGAAGTTCCTGCGCGGCAAGCCGCTCTCGAGCGTGATCGAGGCCCGCGGGGCGCTGCCGGTGCCGGAGATCAAGCGGGTGCTCATCGAGGCGGGCGGCGCACTCGGCTACGCGCACAAGCACGGCATCGTGCACCGGGACATCAAGCCCGACAACATCATGTTCGACGAGCTGGGCCAGGCGATCGTGACCGACTTCGGGATCGCCAAGGCCCAATCGGGGGCGCGGCTGACGGGCACGGGGATGTCCATCGGCACGCCGCACTACATGAGCCCGGAGCAGGCGCGCGCGCAGGCGCTCGACGGCCGCAGCGACGTGTACTCGCTCGGCGTCGTGGCGTACCAGTGCCTGACGGGCCACGTGCCCTTCGACGGCGAGGACAGCTTTTCCATCGGCTACAAGCACATCATGGAGGAGCTGCCCACCCCGCCGCTGGAGACGGCGGAGCAGCGGGACCTGTTCGCGATCATCCAGCGGATGATGGCCAAGAAGCCGGAGGACCGCTTCCAGACGGCCGAGGAGCTGGTGGGGGCGCTCGAGGGCACGGGCGGCGTCGCGTCGGCCATGTCGGCCGACGTGGCGACCCGGCCCACGGAGGCGGTGAAGGCGCCGCTCGGCGTCGCGGCGATCGCGACGGCCGCCACGACGCCGTTGCCACGCGCGTCCGCGTCCATGGGGCGCCCGGCGGCCGCCGCGCCGGCGGCACCCGCCGCTCCCGCGCGGCGCCCACCGCCGCCGCGGAAGAAGAAGAGCCGGGCGCCGCTCGTCGCCTTCCTGGCCGTCGCCGTCGTGGCCGTCGGCCTCGGCGGCTACTACTGGTTCGTCCTGCGACCGGCCGCGACGACGACGCTCGCGGCGGCGGATTCGACCGCGAGGCTCGGCCCGGGAGCCGCGCCGCCCGCCGCCCCGGCGGAGTCGGGCGCCGCCGCAGCGCCGGGCGGGGCCAAGCCGGACACGGCGCACCCCGCGACGACCGCCCGGCCGGCGCCCCCTGCGCCGCCGCGACCGGCCGCGTCCACGCGGAAGGAGCCGCCGCGCACCGAGTCGAGCCAGTCCTCGGCGCTGCCCAGCCGCGCCGACTGCGACCGGAACGCCACCATAAGCCTGCACAATTTCCGGCAGGCATGCTGGGACCAGCGGCCGAACCCGCTGACCTCGCCTACCGTCGCCGTGCCGGCGTCCTGCCACGGCACGCCGCCGCCCCTGACCGTGATGCTGCACGTGGCGGCGAGCGGCGAGGTCGTCGGCAACCCCGTGGCCCTGCGCCCTTCGCCCTGCCCGGCGTTCGGCAGCGTGGCCCTGTCCCAGGCGCAGGACCTCAAGTTCGATCCGGCCCGCAAGGACGGCCAGGCGGTCAGCGCATGGACGCAGCAGCAGATCTTCCCGGCCCCCGCGCACCCGTAATCCATCCCACCGCCTTCGTCGCGCCGGGCGCCGACGTCCTCGGCGACGTCCGGCTCGGGGCCGCATCGAGCGTGTGGTACCAGAGCGTCCTGCGCGGCGACATCGCCACCATCACGGTCGGCCCCCGGTCCAACATCCAGGACCTGACGATGGTGCACGTCGACGAGGGCGTGCCGTGCACGGTCGGTGCGGACGTCGGCGTGGGCCACCGCTGCATCCTCCACGGGTGCACCATCGAGGACGACTGCCTCATCGGCATGGGGAGCGTGCTCCTGAACGGCGTGCACGTGGGGACCGGCTCGGTCATCGGCGCCGGCGCCGTCGTGCCGGAAGGGATGGTCATCCCGCCCGGCTCGCTCGTGCTCGGGGTGCCGGCGCGCGTCAAGCGGCCCGTGGACGACGCGCTCCACGCCCGCATCCGCCTCACGGTCGAGCATTACGTCCGTCTCGCCCGCCTGCACGCCGAGGGACGCTTTCCGCCCGCGGAGCGCCGCGTCGGCCGTTGAGCCGTTCTTGTTAGGTTTGTGATGTGCATTGCGCGGAAGCGGCTTGGCGACTGGGTTCCCGCGGGTGCTGGCGCATTCACCGCGCCCGTCTAGATTCCTGCCCCGCAAGTCTTTCCTGCGGCAACGGTTAACACACTAACCGCTGATCACGCTGACCGGGATTTCGGGCCCCGGGACTCGGGTCGCTTGTGGAGTTGAGCATGGCATCGAGCGCGTCCATTCCTCCCACGTCCCTGCAGCTCAGTGCCAACGCGCTCACCGTCCTCGAGCGTCGCTATCTGATGAAGAACGAGGCGGGCGAGGCGGCGGAGACGCCGGAGGATCTGTTCTGGCGCGTGGCGCGCACCATCGCGGCCCCCGACCGGAGCTATGGGGCGTCGGACGGAGCCGTGGAGGCGCTGGCGGAGGCGTTCTTCCGCGTCATGGCGGAGCGCACGTGGATGCCGAACAGCCCGACCCTGATGAACGCCGGCCGGCCGCTGGGGCAGCTCTCGGCGTGCTTCGTGCTGCCGGTGGACGACGCGCTGAGCAACGGCGCGAGCGGGATCTACGACACCCTGCGGGCGATGGCGCTCGTGCACCAGTCGGGCGGCGGGACGGGGTTCGCGTTCTCGCGCCTGCGCCCCAGGAACGACGTGGTGCGCTCCACGATGGGCGTGGCCTCGGGCCCGGTGTCGTTCATGAAGCTGTACGACGCCTCCACGGACGTGGTGAAGCAGGGCGGGACGCGGCGCGGGGCCAACATGGGCATCCTGCGGGTGGACCACCCCGACATCCTGCAGTTCATCGCGTGCAAGGACGACACGACCCAGATCACCAACTTCAACATCTCGGTGGCGGTCACCGACGCGTTCATGGCCGCGGTGAAGGCCGGCACCACCTACGAGCTGCGCCACCCGCGCTCGGGCAGGGTGACGGGCCGGCTCGACGCGCGCGAGGTGTTCGGGAAGATCGTCGCCGGGGCGTGGAAGACGGGGGAGCCCGGCGTGTTCTTCGTCGACCGCGCCAACCGCTACAACCCGGTGCCGCGCCTGGGGGCCTACGAGGCGACGAATCCGTGCGGCGAGCAGCCGCTGCTGCCCTACGACGTGTGCAACCTCGGCTCGATCAACCTCGGCCTGTTCGTGAAGGACGGCGAGATCCAGTGGGAGGACCTGCGGCGCACGGTGCACCTGTGCACGCATTTCCTCGACAACGTCATCGACGCCAACCGCTACCCGCTCCCGGAGATCGACACCCTCGCCAAGCGCATCCGCCGCGTCGGGCTGGGCGTGATGGGCTGGGCGGACATGCTGGTGCGGCTCGGCGTTCCGTACAATACCGAGATGGCCGTCGAGCTGGGCCGGCGCGTGATGGCGTTCGTGGACGACGAGGCGAAGGTCGAGTCGGAGCGGCTGGCGGAGCAGCGCGGGCCGTTCGCGGAGTGGGAGCAGAGCATCTGGGGGCCGGACGCCACCTGTGCGCGGGACGCGGCGGGCGCACGGATCCGCCCGATGCGCCGGCTTCGCAATTGCAACCTCACGACCGTCGCGCCGACCGGCACGATCTCGATCATCGCGGGCTGTTCCAGCGGCATCGAGCCCCTGTTCGCGGTGGCGTTCCTGCGCAACCAGGCGGGCGCGCTCATGCCGGACGTCAACGAGGACTTCGTCGCGTACGCCCGGGCGGAGGGCTGGTACGGCGAGGCGCTGATGCAGCGCATCGCCGAGGAGGGCCACATCCACTTCGACGAGGTGCCGGAGCGGATCCAGCGCGTGTTCGTCACGGCTCACGACGTGACGCCGGAGTGGCACATCCGGATGCAGGCCGCGTTCCAGGCGTACACCGACTCCGCGATCAGCAAGACGTGCAACTTCCCGGAGGCGGCGACGGTCGACGACGTGCGGCAGATCTACGAGCTGGCGTACTCGCTCGACTGCAAGGGCGTCACGGTGTACCGGGACAACAGCCGGCCGATGCAGGTGCTCTCGACGGGGAAGACGGCGAAGGAGGTCGCGGGCGCGGAGGCCGGGGCGGACGCGCCGATGGCGGCCGCGCCGGCGGTCGGCCCGATCCCCGTGCCGGCGGCGGAGCGCGAGCTCGCGGAGACGCGCGGGCAGATCGCGGAGCTGGAGACGGAGCTGGAGCGCGTGCGGCGGCAGCTGCACGAGGCCGAGGCGGAGAGCACGCAGCGCCGGCTCAAGCGCTCGCGTCCGGACCTGCTCCGTGGCATGACGCGCCGCATCGAGACGCCGCTCGGCACCGCGTACGTGACGATCACGGAGGACGAGCGCGGCCAGCCGTTCGAGGTCTTCATCTCGCTCGGCAAGGCCGGCGCCCCGCTGATGGCGGACGTCGAGGCGATCGGGCGCCTGATTTCCCTCGCGCTGCGCTCCGGCATCCCCATGGCGGAAGTGCATCGGCAGCTGCGCGGCATCAGCAGCGACCGGGTGATCGGCCTCGGGCCCAACAAGGTCATGAGCGTGCCCGACGCGATCGGCATCGCGATCGAGAAGTGGATGCACGAGAAGCACGAAGGGGTGCAGCAGGAGCTGCTCCCGCCCGCGAGTCCGGCGGCCGCGCGCGCCGTGACGACCACGCCCGATGCCGGCGGCGCGCAGGGCGCGCGGCTCGAGCACCACGCCCCCGACCTGCTCGGCGCCTGCCCCGACTGCGGCTCCCAGCTCGAGTTCGCCGAGGGCTGCGTGAAGTGCCACGTCTGCGGCTACAGCGAGTGCGGGTGAGCGGAACCCGGCGGCCACCGCCGGGCACGGAAGGGGCTGTGGTCAACCGCGAGCGAGTGTACAGGGCGCGGTCAGCGTGATCCCCGCCGCGGCGGCGGCCGGGGCCGTTCTCGCCTGGAGCCGGTTCCGGCGCTCGTAGGGCTCCTTCGCGCGGCACGGCGGCGGAGGAACGGTGTGGACGCGGACCGTCAGGCCAGCCGCATCTCGTTCGTCGGCGCGAACCCCAGCTTCTCGTACAGCGGGCGGCCCTCTGCCGAGGCGTGGAGCGTGACCACGCGCAGCCGGCGCTCCTGGGCGTAGCCCAGCACGAAGGCCATGAGCGCGGTCGCCACGCCGCGCCGCCGCCAGGCGCGCTCCACGAACACGTTCAGCACGTACGCCTCCGGCCCGGTCAGCAGCGACGCCCCGTCGCGGCTCGGGCGGGGCAGCATCGGCCGGAGCTGCAGGCCGGCTCCCCCCACCACGAGGCCGGGCCGCGCCGCCGGCTCGGCCAGCCACCCGACGTAGGTGCCGGCCGCGAGCCACTCGCCGAGCACCGGCTCCGTGGCGGCGCGCAGGTCCTCGCCGCTGCCCGGCGCCAGGCGGCCCATGTCCGCGAACATCTGCACCCGGTGCCGGGCGAGGAGGGGAACGTCGGCCGGGGTGGCGGCGCGGACTCGATAGGGACTGCCGTTCATCGCTGCTCCGTGCGAGGTCCGGGAGTGAAGATACGGCGCGCGCGTCTCTTCATCACCTCCCTGATCCGCCGTATCTTGCCCTCCATGAGCGACACCCACCTTGGGGACCTTCCCCCCGGACAGTTCCGCCCCGCCATGCACCGCGTCGCCGACCTGGCGGCCGACTACCTCGAGCACGTGGACGCGTATCCCGTCCTCCCGCGTGTGCGCCCGGGTGACGTGCGCGCGTCGCTGGCCGCGGCGCCTCCACGGGAGCCGGAGCCGCTCGACGCGGTACTGGACGACTACAAGCGCCTGATCGAGCCCAACGTCACGCACTGGAACCACCCCGGCTTCATGGCCTACTTCGGCATCAGCGGCTCGGGGCCGGGCGTGATGGGGGAGGCGCTGGCCGCCGCGCTCAACGTCAACGCGATGCTGTGGCGCACCAGCCCCGCGGCCACCGAGCTCGAGGAGGTCGTCACCGACTGGCTGCGGCAGATGCTGGCGCTGCCGCCGTCCTTCCGGGGCCACATCAACGACACCGCCTCGGTCTCCACCTTCCTGGCGCTGGCCTGCGCGCGGGACCGGGCGCCGGGGCTCGAGATCCGCGAGCAGGGCCTCGCCGGCCGCGGCGACGTGCCCCCGCTCGCGGTGTACGCCAGCGAGCAGGCGCACTCGTCGGTGGACAAGGCGGTGATCGCCCTCGGCCTCGGCCTGAACAACCTCCGCAGGGTGCCGGTGGACGGGGCGTTCCGGATGGACCCGACGGCCCTCGAGGCCATGATCGCCGAGGACCGGATCCGCGGCCGCCTGCCGCTCGCGGTGGTGGCGACGGCCGGGACCACCTCGACGACCAGCGTGGACCCGGTGGCGGCGATCGCCGAGATCTGCCGCCGCGAGGCCCTGTGGCTGCATGTGGATGCCGCGTACGGGGGCGCCGCCGCTATCTGCCCCGAGCTCCGGCCGTTGTTCGACGGGATCGAGCGCGCCGATTCGATCGTGGTGAACCCGCACAAGTGGCTGTTCACGCCCGTGGACTGCTCCGTATTCCTCGCGCGCGAGCCGGCGGCGCTCCGCGGCGCGTTCTCGCTGGTGCCGGACTACCTGCGCACGGACGAGGAGGGCGTGACGAACCTGATGGACTACGGGATCCAGCTCGGGCGCCGCTTCCGCGCGCTCAAGCTCTGGATGGTGATCCGCGCGTTCGGCGTGAACGGGCTCCGGGCCCGCATCCGCCGCCACTGCGCGCTGGCGCAGGAGCTGGCCGGCTGGGTCCGCGACGAGCCCGGCTTCGAGGTCGTGGCGCCGGTGCCCTTCAGCGTGGTGTGCCTCCGCGCGACGCGCGGCGCGACCGGCGAGGCGCAGGACGCGCGGAACCTGCGGGTGATGAACGAGGTCAACGCCGCGGGGCCGGCGTTCATCTCGTCCACGCGGCTGCGCGGCCGTCTGACGC
>Ga0335078_10006889_pt1 | contig 16831 bp, 18 predicted proteins | sample Lox_Sample_32_FD_206711 | JGI IMG/M metagenome (GOLD analysis project Ga0335078, IMG submission 206711) | Soil microbial communities from Loxahatchee National Wildlife Refuge, Florida, United States - Lox_Sample_3.2 | ecosystem: Environmental > Terrestrial > Soil > Wetlands | place: USA... | reverse complement strand
GGATGGGGTGGCAGAGGCGGCTGCGGCGGCCACGGAGGCCGGGGAGAGGCCGGTCACCACGGAGGCCGGGGAGAGGCCGGTCACCACGGAGGCCGGGGAGAGGCCGGTCACCGCGGAGGCCGGGGAGAGGCCGGTCGCCGCGGAGGCGGCTGTGGCCGAAGCAGCGGCAGAGGCCGGTGCGGCCGAACCGGCGGAAGAGGCGGCTGCGGCAAAGGGTGCGGCAGAGGCCGGTGCGGCTGGCCTGGAGGAGGCGGGCGCGGCGGGCGTTGAGGTCGAGTTCAGCCTTCCCGCGGAGGTCCGCGCGGACAGCGTGGCGCTGTGCGGCGACTTCAACGGCTGGTCGGCCGGGGCCACCATGCTCGGCCGCGGCCGCGACGGTTCCTGGCGGGTCACCGTTTCTCTCCAGCCGGGTCGCAGCTACCGGTTCCGGTACCTGCTCGACGGCGAGCGATGGGTAAACGCCTGGCACGCCGACCGTTACGTGCCTAACTCCTACGGCAGCTCCGACTCGGTCGTGGTAGTCGACTAGGCCTGCGGGTGTGCGGGCGCCGCGGCCGGGTTCAGGTCGCGGTGGATCACCCGGGCGATCGCCTCGACGGTGGTGACCCCGTACGGCATGGTCGGGTTGTCCTGGGTCAGCACGACAATGCTGTAGGTTCTGCCCGGGCCGGTGAAGCAGCCGATGCTGTGGATGCGCCAGCCGTGCGTACTGAGGGGCAGCCAGCCGTTCTTGACATGCGTGGTCAGGGTGGCCGGGGCGCCGGCCGGGACACCCCAGCGCTGGGCGGGGATCACCTTGGCCATCAGGCCGAGCGCGTAGCTGCGGGAGGCATTGTTGAGCACCGGGTTCGGGCTGGTCAGTAGGCGCAGCAGGAGGATCTCGTTGTGCGCGGTGATCTGCGTCAGGCCCCAGTAGCCGCCCGCGCCCAGCGACGTCTGGGTCATCTGGGCCAGCTTCAGGAAGTTCTGCAGGGCACCCGGGCCCAGTTCGGCCCACAGCGCGGAGGCGGCGTCGTTGTCTGACATGGTGATCATCGCAGTGGCCAGGGCGGCTTCGCGCTGGGTCAGGTAGCGGTGCTGCGCGGCGGCGGTATGAAGCAGCGCGCCGAGAATCGTCACCTTGACCACGCTGGCGGAATCGAACGGCGACGACGGGTTGAGCCAGCACACCAGCCCGGGGCCGGGATCATCCACGCCAACGGCGACGGTGGAAAGCCGGCCGCTCCGCGCGGCCTGGATATCCGCGGCGAGCTTGGCCGCGAGCGCGGGCTGCCGGGCCGACGAGCACGATACCGCGGAGACCGCCGGACGGGCCGGGCCGGCCGCATGGCGGGCCGCGCCGCTGGCTGATTGGCCGCCGCTGGCGGGAAGGGCCAGGAACGACACCGGTGCCGCGCCGGCCGCCAGGAATGCGGCCGCCCGGGCCACGCCAAGCCTCAGGTTCATCGCCAGCCTCCCGGCCAGATGCCCGTTTACACAATGAATTGCGGAGCCCGATTGAGAAGTGCGCCGGTTCAGCAATTACCGGGTAATGCCTGGTCACCGTATGCGCAAAGCGACTGTACAGGATGGTGACCGCGGTCGCATGCGCAATCTGCGAATGCCTGTAAAAGAGCAAGCTGATTTGCCGCGGGAGCGGCCACGGCGGGTTACACATATTCAGACACTCCATTCATATCGGAATGAATGGAAAGCTGAAAATGCGGCGCGGCCCCCGGATGGATGCGCGGCGGGCGCCGTGGCAGGCTGTGGGGCGACCGCTGTGACCGCCGAGGCAACGGAGGGACCATGACCACCGCGAGTGCGCCGGGCCGCGTGCCCGCGGGCGCGACCCCCGAAGGCGACGGGATCATCGCCGGGAACGGCCCGGTCCGCGTCGACGCCTACATCGATCTCCTGTGCCCGTTCCGCCGCCAGTTCGAGCTGTCCTCGGTCAGCGGCACGCCGACGGTCCGCGTCGCGGGCGAGGACGTCCAGCCGGAGGGGGACGCGATCACCGCCGCCGTGGCCCGGGCCGCCGGGCAGCGCTGACCGGCCACGGGCCGCGCGGGGCGGGCTGTTAGCCTGCGGGTCATGTCCCTTTTGCCATGGCCGCTGCGCCCGTATCAGGAGTGGCAGGCGACGTGTGACACGCTGCACGCGCACACCCAGGTTCTCGGGAAACTGGCGGTAAGACTCGCGCCGCCCGAGCCACAGCTTCAGCACGCGGCGCTGCGCCTGACCGCCCGCGGCTGGGAGACGCTGCCGCTGCCGGCCCCGGACACGTCCGGGTCGCTGGTGGCCGCGCTGGACCTGCGCGGCCACGAGGCGGTCATCGAGCACAGCAACGGCCAGGCCGAGCGCATCCCGCTGACGCCGCACCGCGCGGTGGGAGACGTTACGGGTGACCTGCTGACGGCGGTCCGCCGGCTGGGCGGGTATGTGGAGATCGACGCGACGCCGCAGGAGGTCGGCTGGACCGTCCCGCTGGACCAGGACCACGAGCACGCCCATTATGACCCGGCCGAGGTGGCCGAGTACTTCGCCGCGGCGACGCAGGCCGCGCTGATCCTGGCCGCCTACCGGGCGCCCTTCCGGGGCCGCTCCACGCCGGTCAACGCCTGGTGGGGGTCGTTCGACCTGGCGGTGAGCCTGTTCTCCGGGCTGCCGGCCCGGCCTCCGTCGGAGGATTTCATCATGCGCAACGCGATGGATGCCCAGGAGGTGGCGATCGGCTGGTGGCCCGGCGATGCGCGGCACGGCACGGCGGCGTTCTACGCCTACGCGCATCCCGCGGTGGAGGGCTTCGACCGCGCGGCCCTCGGCCCGGACGGCACGCGCTGGGACAGCGCGCTGGGCGAGTACATCCTGCCCTGGGACGATGTCCGGTCCGCGGCGGACCCGCGGGCCGCTGGCGTGGCGTTCGCACGTTCGGCGTTCCGGCACGCGTGCGAGGTCTGCGGGTGGGACCCGGCACTGGCCGCGACCGCGGACGGGACCCCGCCGCCGGTGCGGTAAGCGGCCGGATGCATCAGGCCGCGCGGCGCCGGACCAGCCAGACGGTCACGGCGATGAGCAGCACCGGCAGCGCCAGCGCAAGCGGTGGGCCGAATACCTGACGTTCATCGCGACGGTCGTGTTCGTGCCGTACGAGATCTACGAGCTGACCGGGGCATCTCGGCGCTGAAGATCGTCACGCTGGTCATCAACCTGGCCATCATCGTGTACCTGGTGTGGGAAAAGCGGCTTTTCGGGGTCCGCGGCGGGGGCAAGGCCGAACGGGCCGTGCATGAGTGGGACACCGGCTGGGGGGCGATCGAGCGGGCCACGCCGCAGCCCCGGCGCACCCCGTCCGCCAGTACCGCGGCGGCGGCTGGCACGACCCCGGCCGGCGCACCGCCCGGCAGCACGCCGCCCGCTGCCGCGCCGCAGGCCACCGCGACGGCACCGCCGCCGACCGCGACGCCGTAGCCCGGCCGCCGCCCGCTACGCCCCGCCGGGTACAGCTCGGGCTCCCAGCGGCCGTAGCTCCAGCCCGAGGTGCGCACCCAGATCACCGCCGGATCACGCCTCCCGCGTCACCGGGCGGGCAACGTCCCGGACACGGCCGGCGTTTCCGCGACGTGCATGGCGACGATCGAGCCGAAGTCCGGGTCCGGGGTGAGGCCCAGCCGTTCGGCGCGGTCGGCGCGGATCCGGGCGGGCCAGGTACTGACGATCTTGGCGACCGCCGGGTCGGGCGCCCAGTCGATCAGCGCGGCCGCCTCCGGCCCGGCGGCGTGTTCCAGCGCGGCGGCCATGTCCGCGACGGTCACGGTGAGCGCCGGCAAGGTGACGGCGCTGCGCCCGCCCCACGTGTCGTCGTCGGCGGCGGCCGCCCGCAGCAGGCCCTCGATCGTCTTGGCGGGCGAGGCGAGAGCGACCGCGGTCTGCGGGCTCACCGGGCAGACCGCCCGCTGGCCGGCCAGCGGCTCACGGATGATGCTGGACATGAAGCCGGAGGCGGCGGCGTTCGGCCGGCCGGGCCGCACGCACACGGTCATCAGCCGCAGGGATCGCCCGCGCAGGAATCCCTTGCGCGTGCAGTCGGCGATCAGCTGCTCGCCGATGAGCTTCTGCACCCCGTAGCTGGTCTGCGGGTTCGGCAGGGTCTGGTCGTCCACGACCGCCGGGAGCGGATGGTCGCGGGAGTCGCCGAACACCGCCAGGGAGCTGGCGAACACCACGGCCGGTGTGGTGCGGAGCGCGCGGCAGGCGGCGAGCAGCACCTCAGTGGCCCGCAGGTTGGCCCGGATGCCGAGGTCGAAGTCGGCTTCACATTCGGCGCTGACCGCGGCGGCAAGGTGGAAGATGACATCGGTGCCGGCCAGCGGGGGCACTCCCGCCTCGTGCGGCCCGGCCAGGACGTCGGCCAGATCGCCCTGGACCGCGGTGACCCGCGGGTCGCCGGCCAGACCGGCCGGGACGGGCACGCGGTCGATGAGCGTCAGCCGCTCCAGCGGGCGGCGCAGGCCGCCCGCCACCGCGACCGAGCCTGCGGCCAGCAGCTCACCGGCCAGGCGCGAGCCGAGAAAGCCGCCTCCGCCGGTCACCAGCACGTTTACCATGTTGTCTCCGCGTCTCCCGCTCAAGGCCGGTCATGGGGCGTCGAATAGGGTGATCCTACGACCACTCGACCTGCCTGACGGAAGGCCAGCCTCCTGCGGGACAGCCTGCCGGCCGCATCCGAGGTGCTGGCCGGCCTCCCTGACGTCCTCCCGGATGATGAGACGCTCCGGGAGTCGGTCCGCGCGATGCGCGCCGCCGACGGCCTGCGCCTCGGCGTCCTGGACGACGACCCGACCGGGTCGCAGGCGGTGCACGACGTGCAGGTCGTGACCGTGCTGGACGAGGACGCCTACGGGGCCGCCTTCAGCGATGCGGCCGGGACCTGTTTCGTGCTGACCAACACGCGCAGCCTGGATGAGCCGGCCGCGGCGGAGCTGAACGAGCGGGCCGCGCGGGGACTGCGGGCGGCCGCCGGGCGGGCCGGGGCGAGGGTCCAGTTCATCAGCCGCAGTGATTCGACGCTGCGCGGTCACGTGATGGCTGAGGTGGCGGCGCTGCAGTCGGTGCGGCGCGCGGCCACCGGCCGGGGCTTCGACGGCGTGCTGCTGGTGCCCGCGTTCCTGGAGGCCGGGCGGGTGACCGCGGGCGACATCCACTGGGCCCGGGTCGGCGGCGAGCTGATCCCGGTGGGCGAGACCGAGTTCGCGCGCGACGCCGTGTTCGGCTACCGCGCCTCGGACCTGCGGGATTTCGTGGCGGAAAAGAGCGGCGGCGCGATCGGGCCCGCGGACGTGGCCAGCATCGGCCTGGCCGACATCAGGGCCGGCGGCGCGGAGCGGGTCCGCGAGCTGCTGGCCGGGGTGCGGGACGGCGGCTGGGTGGTGGTCAACGCCACCGAGTACTCCGACCTGGACACCGTCGCCCGCGGGGTGCTGCTGGCCGAGCGCGCGGGCAGCGCGTTCCTGTTCCGTACCGGCCCGTCGTTCGTGCGGGCCCTGCTCGGCATGGGCCCGAAGGCACCGCTGCGTGGCGGCCGTCTGTGGCCGGGCGGCCGTGCTGCCGGGCACGGGCTCGCCGTGGTGGGGTCGCACGTGGGGCAGACGAGCCGGCAGGTGGCCGCGCTGCACGCGCGCGGCGGGGTGACCGGGGTGGAACTGGACGTTCCGGCGCTGCTGCGCGGCGATGACGTGATCACTCCGGCGGTCCGGCGGGTGGCCGGCGCGCTGGGCGGTTCGGACGTGCTGCTCTGCACCAGCCGCACGGTCGTCGCGGGCCGGGACCGGGCCGGCGGGCTGGCGATCGCGCGGACGGTGTCGGCGGCGCTGTCGCGGATCGTGCGGGAGGCGGTGGCGGGCGCCGCGCCCGCCTGGATCGTGGCCAAGGGCGGGATCACCTCCCACGACGTGGCCACCCGCGGCCTCGGCATCCGGCGCGCGGAGGTCACCGGGCAGCTTTTCCCCGGGGTGATCTCGGTGTTCCGCCCGCTGGACGCGGCACCCGAGGCGATCGGCCGGCCCTACGTGGTGTTCGCCGGCAACGTCGGGGACGAGGAGACCCTGGGGCAGGTAGTGGCGATCCTGAACGGCGAGCACGGCGAGGCGTGATGCGCGTCGGGTGACTGGGGCCGGGCGCGATGGGCGCGCCGATGGCGGCGCGCGTGGCGGGCGCGGGCCACGACGTCACCGGCTACGACGTGGTTCCCGGCCGCGCGGCGGGCGGGGTGCGGCCCGCGCCGTCGGTCGCCGCCGCCGTGCAGAGCGCGGACCTGGTCAACCAGCTCCTGTGCGGCGTGCACATCGCGGCGGCCGCGGAGGCGCTCGCGTTCGCGGAATCGCTCGGGCTGGATGCGGCCGAATGCTGGCAGGTGCTCCGCGACGGCGCCGCGGCGTCGTTCATGTTCGACGATCGCGGCGCCCGGATGATCGCCGGCCAGTTCGGTGAGGCGCGCAGTGCCATGGACATCTTCGTCAAGGACAGGGGCCTGGTCGGCGCGGCCGCCGAGGACACCGGCGCGTCGGTCCCGCTGGCCGCGGCCGCGCGCCGGCTCTACGACCGCGGTCACGACCTCGGCCTGGGCCGCCTGGACGACTCCGCCCTCATCCAGATCCTGCGCGGCCGCCCGTGACCGCCGGGTGTCAGCGGGCGGCGGCCGGCTGGGGCGGGAAGACCGGGCGCGGCCGGGTGAGCGGGCGCGGCGCGAACAGCAGCCAGCCGCACGTCACGGCGAGCGCCACGACAAAGGCGCAGTAGACCCAGAACACCGGCGTGAGGCCGGAGCTGATCGTCAGGCCGGCCTGCGCCGCCTGCGCCGGGGAGATCCCGAACTGAGCCGGTGAGACGGCCTCGCCGGCCTGGACGAGCGCGGAGACGGCCTGGGCCGCCATCGGGATGATGGCCCCGGCCAGCAGCACCGCCCCCAGGCGCACCGGGCGCCACAGCGCGGCCACGGCCGCGACCAGGACCAGCGCGGCCATCACGGCCACGTTCCCGGCGACCACCGGGGCCGGGTTGGCGAACGCGTTGCCTGCGGTCAGCGTGTGCACCACGCCCTCCGGCGTGCGCAGCGTGTAACTGTCCCAGGACGGCACGAACGCGATGGCCGTGCCGAGCGCGGCGGCGACGGCGCACCCCAGCGCCAGGACCGCCGGCTGGTCGCGCCAGGCTGAGTGCAGCCAGGCCCGGGACGGCCGGACCCGGATCGCGGCCGCGGAACCGGCCGCGCACGCGAGCCAGCCGGCCAGCCCCAGCGCGAGGCCGGCCCCCATCAGGTGCGCACCGCCGGCGATCACCGTTCCGGCGTCGGCCAGGAAGAAACCGAACGTGACGATGCTGGTGCCCAGCCCGAGCAGCGCACCGGCGCGCAGGTACCGCGGCCGGGCGCCGCCGGCCAGGATGAGCAGCGCGCTCGCCGTCCAGGCGGCGAGGTAGACCACGTGCGGGACGAGCTGGGCCGGCTCGGCGGCGAGGCTTGCCCCGGAGAAGTAATCAGGGAACAGCCCGGCGATGCCGCAGGCGACGCCGGCAGCGAGCAGCGAGGCCGCCAGCACGGCGCGGCGGCGCGAGACCGCCAGGATGGCCGGGCCGGCCGGGGCGGGCGGGCCCGCGGCCTCCAGCCCGGTGAACCGGGACCACGCGCCGTTCCAGCCGTCCGGGGTGTCCGGCCACCACTCGATCAACGGCGGCCGGGGCGCGCCCGCAGGCCAGATACCGTAGTAACCCGGGCCGTGCCCGATATCGTAGTGCTGCCCCCGGTAGAGAACGGTTTCGTCGTCCGGCACGTTCCCGGCCCTTCTGCGTCGCGGTCCTGCTGGGCCCCCTGGCGGGCGCCGGCCTGTCCGGACCCCGAGCGTAGCCAGCCAGGCTGCGGGATCGCTGAACGGCGACTCCGACCTTGCTGACGCGCGGCCAGTCAGGGCGTACCGCGCCGGGGCCGGTCCGCGGCCATGACCGCGCCGCGCGCCTCGGCCAGCGCGTCGGCGAAGCCGGGCAGGTAGCGCTGCGCGAACGAGGCGCCCGGCCGGCCGGCGTAGGCATCGGGCCGGGCGCGGATGCCGTCCGGGTCGTAGGCGTACCAGCCCCACCGGGCCTGCGGCCGGGCGCCCGCCACGCCGGCGCGCCGGCTCGCCCAGATCAGCAGGCACGCCCACCCGGGCCCGCAGCGCGCCCAGGCGACCGGCTTGCCCACCGCCGTTCCGCCGTCGCGCAGCCGGGCCTCGACGATCCGGTCCGGGCGGGCCCGCCAGGTCCGCGTCCCGGGTGGCGGCGGCGGCAGCTCCGCGGCGGCGAGCTCGTCCAGCCACCCGCCATCCGGACCGAACTCGAACATAAAATCGAATGTACGGCAGCCGGGGGCGGCCGCGAAAGGCGTGCTGCCCAGGGCCGGCGCCTGTCCGGCGATCCCCGGAGACGGACCAGGGACGTCCCCGGGCACGGGACGGCTCGGTGATCAGCGCGGCGGGGATGCCTGCCGCCGCGTACAGGGCGGCGATGTCCGCCGCTTCCCGGCGGGGCGCCGTCCAGTGTGCCGAGGTCCGGGCGGCCGGGGAACTCGCTGACCGCCACGGCGGTCATCCGGGGACCGCGCGCCGCGGGCGGCCGGGCCGGGAGCGGCAGGAGCAGGCTGGTGAGGTTGGGCGGGTAGCGGATCGCGAACGACCGGACCAGCGCGCGGCCGGGCGGAGTGTATCAGCGGCGGGCGACCGGACTCCGTCCTGCAGCGGCCCACGTGTACCGATCAGGAGGCGTGCCATGTTAGAGGACACGGCCGGAGCGGACGCAGCACGCCCCATCCCGGGGCCGGCGTCCTCAACGGGGCCGTTACCGCGGGCGCGGTGCGGGCGGGTTGGCGATGTGCGGAGGTCCCGGCGGGAACGGAGGCCCCGCCGGTGAGCCTGGCGCACATCCCGGCGGTGGATACCGCGAACCCGTTCCTCCGGCGGCTGCGGATCGCGCACGGGCTCCTCGCATCGTCCGGCGCGGATCCCGAACGACCCGCGCCCGCCGGCCCCGCGGTGACGCGGTGCGGGCACCACACGCCGGTGCCCGCACCGCCTGGCCGGGCGGGCCCGGCCGTCTAAGCTGGCCCGCATGGGTTTTTCTGGCTGGCCCGCGGAGGCGGTGACGTTCTTCGAGGGCCTCGCGGCCGACAACACCAAGGCCTACTGGAGCGCGCACCGGGACTTCTATGAGGCCTCGGTGCGTGAGCCGATGGCCGAACTGCTGGACGAGCTGAGCGCGGAGTTCGGACCCGGCAAGATCGCCCGGCCCTACCGGGACGTGCGGTTCCGCGCCGACAAGTCGCCGTACAAGACCGAGATCTACGCGACCCTGGACGGCGGCGGGTACGTGCGGTTCAGCGCGGACGGTCTGACGGCCGCCGACGGCTACTACCTGATGACCGCGGCCCAGCTGGACCGGTACCGGCGCGCGGTCAGCGACGACGCCGCCGGCACCCGGCTGGCCGAGCTGGTGGACCGGCTGCGCGGTGAGGGGGCGGAGGCCGGCGGGACGCAGACCCTCAAGACCGCGCCGCGCGGCTATCCCGCCGGCCATCCCCGGATCGCGCTGCTCCGCTGCAAGGGCCTGATCTGCTGGCAGCGGTGGCCGGCCGGGCCGTGGCTGGCCACCCCGGCAGCCAGGGACCGTGTGGCCGGTTTCCTGCGCGCCACCGCGCCGCTGCGCCAGTGGCTCGGCGAGCACGTCGGCCCGGACGGCCCGGGCCCGGCCTGACCGCCCGGCCGCCGGGGCCGCCCGGCCGCCGGGCCGTCATGGTCACGGCTACCCCGGTCAATTCCTGTCGCCGCCGGCGGCCTGGCCGGGGGGAACTGAATCCGGGCCCAGCCAGCCGGGACGCCTCCCGCGTGGCGATCGCGGCAATGCCGGGCGTTCTGGTTACATTCGTCTTCATGTTCGAGGTGGCGAGCCTGCTGGACGGGCTGAACGAAGAGCAGCACCGCGCGGTCACACACGCGGGAGGCCCGCTGCTGGTGCTGGCCGGCGCCGGCACCGGGAAGACCCGCACGCTGGTGGCGCGGGCGGCCTGGCTGCGGGAGCAGGGGGTGCCGCCCAGCCGGATCCTGCTGCTCACGTTCACCCGCCGGGCCGCCGACGACATGCTGTCGCGGGCGGTGCCCGCGGCCCGGGCGGCCGGCGGCCGGATCACCGGCGGCCGGATCACCGGCGGCACCTTCCACGCCATCGCCCACCGGATCATCCGCCAGCACGCCGAGGCGTTCTCGCTGCCCCCGGAGTTCACCGTCATCGACCCGTCAGACGTCACCGACCTGCTCGACACGAGGCGGGAGGAGCACGGCCTGGTGGGCGCGGAGCGCCGGGCGCCGCGCGCGGCGGTGTGCGCCGACATCTACACCCGGTGCGTGAACACCCAGACGCCGGTGGCCGAGGTCGTCCGCCGTGGTTTCCCGTGGTGCACGGGCTACACCGGGCAGCTGTCCGCGCTGTTCCGCGGCTACGCCGCGCACAAGCGCCGGCACGGCCTGGCCGACTTTGACGACCTGCTGCTGCTCTGGCGGGCCGCGCTGGCCGATCCGGCCGCCGGGCCGGTGCTGCGCGGCATGTTCGACGCCGTGCTGGTGGACGAATACCAGGACGTCAACGCGATCCAGGCGGACATCGTGCGGCTGCTGGCGCCGGAGACCGGCCACCTGACCTGCGTCGGTGACGACGCCCAGGCCATCTACGCGTTCCGCGGCGCCGATCCGGAGCATCTGCGCCGGCTCGCCGCGACCTTCCCGGGCCTGACCATTGTCCGGCTGACCAGGAACTACCGGTCGAAGCAGGCAGTGCTGCGGCTGGCCAACGCGGTGCGCCCGCAGTCGGGCGGGCTGGAGCTGGCGCTGACCGGGGCGCGCGGCGCCGGGAACCCGCCGGTGCTGGTGCGCTGCCACGACGAGGCGACCCAGGCGCGGGAGATCTGCGCCCGGATCCTGGCCGCCCACGAGACCGGTACCGGCCTGCGCGACCAGGCGGTGCTGGTGCGCACGGCGCATCACAGCGACGTGCTCGAGGTGGAGCTGGCGGCGCGCGGCATCCCGTACGTGAAGTACGGCGGGCTGCGGTTCACCGAGGCCGCACACGTCAAGGACTTCCTGGCCGCCGCGCGGATCGTCGCCAATCCCGCCGACGACGTGGCCTGGTTCCGGGTGCTGCGGCTGCACGAGGGCATCGGGCCGGTGCACGCCCGCAAGCTGATGGAGATCCTGCGCCCGGCCGAGCCCGCGCCGTTCGGCCGCTGGCCGGACGCGGCCGGTGCCGCGCCGCGGCGCGCCCGGGACGCGCTGGCGGCCACGCTCGGCGGGCTGGCCGGCGCCATCGCGGCGGAACCGGCCGGGGAGCGGGCGGCCGCCATCCTGGCCGCCCTGGACGAGCCGCTGCGGGCCCGCTACCCGGACGCCGACATCCGCATCGCCGACCTGCAGCGGCTCGCCGACGCGGCGGCGAGCCGGCCGTCGCTGCACGACGCGCTGGTTGAGCTGGCCCTCGACCCGCCGGTGTCCGCCTCCGACCTGGCCGGGCCGCCGCGGCAGGACGAGGATTTCCTGACGATCTCGACGGTTCACTCGGCCAAGGGCCTCGAATGGCCCGTGGTGCACCTGCCGCACCTGGCCGACGGGGCCGTCCCCAGCGACATGGCGCTGGCCACCCGGGAGGGGCTGGCCGAGGAACAGCGACTGTTCTACGTGGCGGTCACCCGGGCGCGCGAGCAGCTGTTCCTGTACGCGCCGCTGCGCCTGCACCATCACCGGCGGGCCAGCGACGACCGGCACAGCTACGGCCAGCTCAGCCGGTTCCTCGACCATCAGGCCCTGGCCGCGTGCGAATCGGTCCAGGCCGCGCCGCCGGAGCCGGTGCTGCCGCGCACCGGGCGGCTGGCCGCGCGCATCGAGGCCGACCTCGGCGCCCTGTGGGCCGGCTGAATCCCGGGCCTGGGCCGCGGCGGGGCCGCCCTCCCCCGGCCTCTTACAATGGCTGGCTGGCAATCGCCAGCGGCACTCCGCCGCGGCGGGACGCTGGCTTCTTCCGCGCCCGCCGCGCCGCCGCCCTGGCACTGTCCGGCGAGCCGGACGAGGCTGCCAGGGCCGGCCTGGACGCAATCCAGGCGGCCAGGGAAACCAGCCCCGAACGCACCATCCGCGTACTGGCGGACGTAGCAGGCACCCTCACGCCGTAGCGTACCCGGCCCGGCCCGCGAGCACTCATCCACGCGCTGGCTGCGGCTCGGCGGTAATCCAGTCCGTCACGGTACGGATCACGAACGCCTGCCACTCCTGACTCTGCGGGTTCAGGTATTGCGGGTCATTGTGCACCGCGAACATCCGGTTCCAGACGACGCGAACGCAGCCGAACGTGCGCGCCAGTACCTGCTGCTGCGCTTCATCCGGGTACGCCCGGCACCGGTAGGCCCGTCCTCATACGTACGAGATACCCGGTACGAACGCCACGCTCCGCGCGGCACCGGATTCCTCCCGCCCTGTAGGACGGGGCTTCCCCCGGAGGAATGGGTGAAGGACTTCGCGAACGCAAGCGGCCAGGCACGCGACTGGTTCACGCGTCACCTGGCCACCTGACGTCAGGCCCGCGGCCGGGGCGGCCCGGGGGACCGTCCCGGCCGGGCCCGTTACTTCGTGAAGGCGTCCTTGACCTTGTCGCCGGCCTGCTTGAGGTTGCCCGTGGCCTGATCGCCCCGGCCCTCGGCCTCCATCTCCTCGTCGCCGCTGGCCTTGCCGACGGTCTCCTTGATGTCGCCCTTGACCTCGGTGACCTTGTGGGCCGCCTTGTCCTCGGTCGCCATAGTGTGGCTCCTTCCGCATCGGGTCCCGTGCCTACTGTCCGTGGCAGCGGACGCCAAACGCGGTTACCGGAAACGTGGCCAGGGTCACGGTGCGGGGCCGGCTCAGCGGCCGGGCCGGCCGAGGAGCCTGTCGATGCTGCGGCGGTCGCGCTTGGTCGGGCGGCCCGAGCCGCGGTCCCGGACGGCGACGGGGGCGGCCCGCTCGCGGGGCGGCGGGGGCGGGCTGTGGTCGGTGTAGCACTCCGCCGCGACGGGCGCGCCGACCCGCTTGCTGATCACGCGGACGACGACCACGATGCGCTCGCGCCCCTCCTGGCGCAGCCGCACCTCATCACCGGCACGGACCACGGCCGCCGGCTTGACCCGAACCCCGTTCACGCGGACGTGCCCGCCCCGGCAGGCCGCGGACGCGGCCGAGCGGGTCTTGGCCAGCCGCACCGCCCAGATCCAGCTGTCCACCCGGCCGGCGTGCCCGGTCTGGCCCGCCTGGCTCGTCTGATCGGCCGCCACCCGGTCACTGTAATGCAGCCCGTCCCCGCGGAAGGCCCGGCGGGGGTGTCACGGCAACGGGGCACGATCCGGCGGGTACAGCGCCTCCACGGTGTGCCGCATCTGCAGGTCGAACAGGGCGCCGCGGTCGGCGAGTTCGGCCGGCACGTGCCCGATGAGCTCCAGGATGATCGCGCCGTGCAGCCGCGCGTAGCAGAGCATGCAGGCCGCGAGCGCGCCGTCGGGCAGGTCGTCAAGGCCGTCGGCCGCGCGCCAGGCGGCGAATTGCGCGCGCAGCGACGAGGATGTGGCCGTCTCGATCCGGGATACGTCGATGTCCCCGTGCCGGACGCAGTCGCGCATCACCGCGAACAGGACGCTGACGACCTCGCCCATGGCCGGCGCGGCCTGCTGGTTCACCCGCTGCGCCGCGCCGCCGGTATGGCCGTAGATCAGCACGTACTCGGCGGGGCGCTGGCGGGCCCAGGCGCGGTGCGCGCGGGCGACGGCCATCCACCGCTCGGTAGGGGTAAGGGCGCCGGCCTGCTCATAGGCCGACCGCAGCGCCGCGGCCAGGGACGCGAAGCCATCAGTGGTCAGCGCGTCGACTAGGGCCTGCCGTCCGGGGAAGTAGTAGTGCACGGCGGAGGCGGTCATGTCCAGGTCCCGGGCGATCGCGCGTATGGAGATCCCGGTCGGCCCGGCGTCGGCGAGCTGGCGCAGGGCCACTGCCCTGATATCGCTGATCGTTTCCTGCTTGCGGCGGTCCCGCCGGCTCGGCGGCAGGGGCCGGGATGAGCTGGTCATCTGGCCACCCTGAGCCGAACTTTGAGCACTGTCAAGTTTTTGACCACTTGCCACGGCGATGTGGCGGCCTGAACACTGGGCGGACCGGAAAAGCTCGAGCGGAAGGACCCGTCCATGCCCGATTTCAGCCGCCTGACCACCGGGCGCGACCGGGATCTGGTCGTGTTCCTGATCGGCATGCGGGTCAATAAGCCGCTGGCCGTCCGCCAGTGGCTGCCCGTGTTCGCGGCCATGCCGCCGATGCTGCGCGAACTGCGATCCGACCCGGACTCCGGGCTGCTGGGCGTCAGCACCTGGCTGAGCGGGCGCACGGTCCTGCTGATCCAGTACTGGGACAGCTACGACCAGCTTGAGCAGTACGCGACCAGCAGCGCGAAGAAGCACCGGCCGGCCTGGACCCGGTTCAACCGGCGGCGCGGCCAGGCCGCGACCGTGGTCGGCGTCTTCCACGAGACCTACGTCGTGGCACCCGACCGGATGGAAACCATCTACGACGCCATGACGCCGATCCTGCTCGGCCAGGCCGTCGGGGCGGTCCCCGTGTCACAGAGCCGCAACAGCTCCCGGGAGCGGATCCGGGGCCCGGTGCCGGAAGCATGACGGACCCGGCCCAGGTCCGGCCGGCCGGGGCGCAGGCCGGACCTGGGCCGGACCGGCCGGCCGCGAGGCCGGTCCGTGATGGCCGCCGATGCGGCCGAGGCGATCACCCGGCGGCGGCGACATCGCTGACCCGGCCGGCGCTCGTGCCGGGGCGTCAGATGTTGGATGCGTCGGCGGGCGGGCCGGACGGGAACGGCGGGGTGCCGCCGCCGCCCGCGGGCGGCGGGCACGCGAGCCCGAGCGCGTAGGCGGTCATGGACAGCGAGCCGTAGGCGTAGCCCTCGACGAGCACGTCAATCTGGCCCGGCTGGGCGGGGTCGGCGGCGGCCAGGCCGGCCAGGTAGAGCAGCGGGATGAAGTGGTCCGGCGTCGGCACGGCGGTGCGGTAGTCGCGGTGCGCGTCCAGCCCGGCGATCGTGGTCGGCTCGGACAGCATCTGGACCTTGGCTTCCTCGTCGAACCGCCGCGCCCAGTCGTACCCGTCATCGGCCAGCCCCCACTGCACCGCGCGCAGGTTGTGCACGACGTTGCCGCTCGCGATGACCAGCACGCCGCGCTCCCTCAGCGAGGCCAGTTTCCGGCCCAGCTCCAGGTGGTAGTCGAGCCCTTTGTCCGCGTTGACCGATAGCTGGACCACCGGGATCGACGCGTCCGGGAACGCGTGGACCAGCACCGACCAGGTGCCGTGGTCGATCCCCCAGGAATCGGCGTCGGCCCCGACCCACGTCGGCCGGACGGTGTCGGCGATCTCGGCGGCCAGCTCCGGCAGGCCGGGCGCCGGGTACTGCACCCGGAACAGTTCCGGCGGGAAGCCGTAGAAGTCATGGATGGTGCGCGGCCGCGGCATCGCCGTGACGGCAGTGGCGTTGATGTACCAGTGCGCGGACACCACGAGGATCGCCCGCGGCCGCGGCGCCGCCTGCCCGAAGGCCCGCCACGCGCTGGAGTACCGGTTCACCTCCAGGGCGTTCATCGGGTTCCCGTGCCCGAAGAACGCCGCCGGCATCACGGCTGGGGTCCTGCCCGACATTGTCATGCCTTCCTCCCGGTCCGCGCGGACGAGCGCAGCACCACCACTGTGCCATCCCGCCACCCCCGCAACCAAGATCGGGAACAGGAGGGCCTGCCCGTGCACCGCCTGCTGGGCCGCCGAGCGCCGTGGAACTGGTCATCAGCCATCCTGGTGAGACGGGAAATCGGTGGATGCTTCCCAGTCTCCAGACCGGCGATGCCGAGGTCATCCCCCGCGATGAGAAGCTTCCCCTCCCACGAACTGACGCTTGCGAACAGCGGAAACCTGCTTCAGGCCGGTATTTACTCCCGGCGTGAGCAGCACCCGGATCGCGCATGCAAGGCGCAGGTCTCCGGGATAGCTGCCGGTTCCCGCACCTGGGATTAGCGTTGGCCGTGAGCCGGTAACGCGGCCAGAGCCGGGAGATGCGGCAGGAGAGGCAGGGATGCATGCCCGCGCACAACGCCAGCACCAGGGCCGAGCAGCGCAAGCTCCGGGAGCAGATGCGCGGGCTGGGCATGAGCCGACCTGATCGACTTCCACGACCGCGGCAAGCTCCCCGCCGCCGAACTGCTCACCCTCGGCAAAACCGCAGCCGCACCGTCCCCCAACAAGCCCAGCCGTCACCAGGAGCCGCAGCGATCGGCGGCCCATGTGGGCCAGCCAGCGAGAGATGACCCTCCGACGCCGGCCACAACCGGAATAGGCATCCCGCCGATCACCGGCAACCCCGCAGGCTCTCCCGCCCGCCGGCGCGGTACGGTCCTTCACGTAGACGACCATGAGCCTTTGCCAGCCGCCATCATGACCAAGCCGATGCGCTTGCGCCTGAAGGGCCTTTCTGCCCCGCAGCTCGATGAGCTGACCTGCCTGCTCGACGATCAGTGGCACGCCCTCGTAAGGACTGACAGTCTGCTTGGGCCCCGTCATGCCCTCGTGGGCGTACGAGCCCAGCTCAACGTGATTGACAATTTGCTGCGCGAAATCCGGCCGCCCATCCGTCAGCGGGTACTGCGGCTGGGGGCCAAGTATGCCGAGTCAGCGGCCTGGCTCTACGAGGACTCGGGGGACAGGCCGGCTGCGAG
>Ga0335078_10006888_pt1 | contig 16836 bp, 16 predicted proteins | sample Lox_Sample_32_FD_206711 | JGI IMG/M metagenome (GOLD analysis project Ga0335078, IMG submission 206711) | Soil microbial communities from Loxahatchee National Wildlife Refuge, Florida, United States - Lox_Sample_3.2 | ecosystem: Environmental > Terrestrial > Soil > Wetlands | place: USA... | reverse complement strand
GCCCGAGTTTCTCTGCACGGCCTGATGGATGGGTGCCGCTCCGCCCGCTAGAGTCGAGCGGACGCCATGCAACGACCAGGAGGCTCGCCGGGACAAGGTAAGACAACTGAATTACGCACGGACGGACCGCAGGTAATCTTCTGTTGTATCCGGTTGAATTTTGGAGTGGCGCGCCCGGGGAGATTCGAACTCCCGACCCTCTGCTTAGAAGGCAAATGCTCTATCCATCTGAGCTACGGGCGCGGTGATAAACAACCATATTCTAACACTTTACGCAAAAGGTGCCGTCGCTTTTCTTTCGCTCAAGGCGTCTGCTCAAACAGCAGATGCTTCCTCCAACCCTTTGGTTCACAGCCGAACAACCAACTTCATCAGAACTTGCCGCAGTTAGCGCTGATCGAAGGAAATCAGCGAGTTGCCATGAAACGGGGCGAATCACTTTCTCCTTCTTTTTTCACCTTTCTTCCGCATTTTGCCGCGATTTATCGCGATTACTATTACGTTTCTATGACAGGTAATCTTTGCAGCGCAAGAAGCGACGTGTCACCTGGCGGGCTGCCGATCGGAGTGTACGCCAACGCTGCAGCGCCGACCCACCAGGATTGTGGTTCCGGCCAGGAGTTCGCATCATGTGCGGTTCGTTCGATGGAGTCACCGCGGGACTACAGCCTGGGGAATACGGATTCGGATCGAGAAAACAGAGGCCCAAGCAGCAGCATAGGCCGGCCCACTGCTTGGCACCCGCCCGTTCGCCCACGGTCAAGAAATCATGGAACAGGACTGCTTCAGCTGCGAAGCGTACCAATTCCAGGTAAAACGCAGGCCCTTCTCGAAATCAACGGTGGGCATGTAGCTGAGCCTCCGCCGGGCCAGGGAGATGTCCGCCTGCGAGTCGCGGATGTCGCCGGGCCGCGCAGGATCGTATTGGGGGTTAGCGGGCTTGCCAGAGACTTTGGCCAGCAGATTCAGGGTGTGATTCAGCGTAAAACGGCCTCCCGTGCCCACGTTGAAGACCATTCCAGAAACGCCGGGAGTTTCCGCAGCGCGCAGAGTGGCATCCACGACGTTAGAGACATAGGTGAAATCGCGCGACTGCTGGCCGTCGCCGAACACCGTGGGCTGGCGGCCTTCGAGCATGGCCATGATGAACCGCGAGAGCACGCCGGAGTAAGGGGAGCCGGGATCCTGGCGCGGGCCGAAGACGTTGAAGTAGCGCAGGGCAACATTCTCCAGGCCGTAACAGCGGCCGAACACCTGGGCGTAAAGCTCGCCCACGAATTTGCTCACGCCATAAGGTGAAATAGGCTGGGGACGCATGTGCTCACCTTTGGGCAGCGTGGGCGTTTCGCCGTAGGCGGATGACGAGGCCGCAACAACCACGCGGCGCACGTTGGCGTCGCGAGCCGCAACCAAAACGTTCACGGTCCCATCCACATTGACGCGATTAGTCTCGGCCGGGTCGGCCACTGAGCGTGGCACGGAGGTCTGCGCCGCAAGGTGAATGACGTAATCCGCCCCGCGCGTAGCCTGCTGCAATGGCTCAAGCGCACTAATGCTTCCGCGGACGACTTCCAGCCGGCCCTTCATTCCGTCCAGGTTGGCATCCTTGCCACTCGAGAAGTCGTCCACGACCACCACGCTTGCGCCGCGCCGCAACAGCTCCTCGACCACGTGCGAGCCGATGAATCCTGCTCCTCCGGTAACCACCACTCGCGCGCTCATGCAGGCTCGATTCCTTTCGGGATTTCCCTCGCAGGGTTCAACCTTTCGGACGCCCGGGCCAACTCGGTCAGTACCGGGCCCAACAGCACCGCAGTTACTGCATGCCCACCGAGACAGATGAAATGTTATATGCATCTCTCTGCGCAAAGCGATCCGGTGTTCTCTTGAAACTGCCTGCGGTGAAACCCTGCTTTTTGATCAGATGGAATTCCCAGTCGAGGAAATGCCCCGGAGACCGCCGACTTGGGCGAGGCTTTGACACGCACCGGTTTTTGGATGGAGTATCCGATTGATCAAAGCTATTGGCTGCGAGTCCCCATGAGGCGTGACAACTGGCAAGCAAAGGAAGAGCTTCCGCACGTGCTCTGGCCCCCGATCCTGCCGAATAGATAGGCCGCAGCCTGGGGCTCAATGAGGAAGGCTTGAATGCTCTCGAAGATGCTGGCTTGGCCCGCCAATTGCCACAACGAGCCTTGCCGGAACTTGCGCCCGGCGAGAATGCTTTCAGCCACCTCAGCGGGGTGGATATCTCGGGCGGCCGCGTTTTTCCGAAATGCGCAGAACTCCCCTGCGCTTCTCTCCTCGACGATCGCTATTGTCTGGCACACTTCAATACCGCCACCTATGAGCAGCTCTATACATCTGTCCATCAGTTCGCAGAACGGCCGACTACCGAGGAATCCGCCGGGCAACTGCCGGTGATTCTTATCCCTTGCATGGAGCAGTCGTCGCTCCTCCGCGAGTTTCTTCCCCTGAGCACCCTGGCCTGGCACGGCTTACCGACATTCGCTGCACCGCATCCGATTCGCGATGTCACCTGCGTCGCAGTCCGCGTGTAGCGCATTCGCGCCCCGTACGTTTGATGTGTGAAACACCGGGGCGTCGCTGGCAGGAAGAGACGCGCAAGCATCTGATTCAAAGTCTTCGCCGGCCGGAACCAACGACTCTGGGAAATACCTTTGCGCAAATAGGGTGATCACCGGATTGTCGGGCATCAAGACGTCCCTTTAGCATCGTCGCGTCAGCGGAAGAAGTTTTTTCACGACGAAGCCCCAGTCCCGTGTAGGTCCAGATGGCCAGAGATCCGAACCGCGGCAAGGTGCTGATCATTGAGCACGATTCACACACTCTGGAGACAATTCGTGTGCTCCTGGGAAGCATGGGGTATTGGTGCGTGGTTGCTCCTGATGAGCGGAGAGCACTGGCCTTGCTGGAGCAAGAGAACCCAAGCGTAGCCATCTTGGACCCCCGAGGTGCGAGTTTCTCCCAACTGATCCCACGCCTGCAGGGTCGGGTGATCGTCATAACCGATGCGCAGGGCGGCCCAAAATTCGACGACTGTGATGGGTTGAGTCGGGTTCCCCGTATTCAGCGGGATCGCCTTGTACATGAACTAGAGTCGAGCCTGGAAGCGTTGATGTGGGGAAGCAAAGCTCTTCAGCGGGTTACACGTGTTGCCCGGCTCATCTTTGACAACTTCCGGCAGCCGTTGCCAGCCGGGGTGCGAGCTTTGGAACCGAGGGAGCGGCGACTCGTTTATGAAAACGGGGCGATTTCCATCGACGTGTCCTTCGAGCTAAAAATGGATCCCCCGTTGATTCAGCTTGTAGGCCAGATTCTGGATTCCGCGAATCCGGATCACCGCATGGCAGGCATCCCCGTGGTCGTGCAAGGCGCGAAAGGTCCGATCGCATCGGCGATGACCAACGAATTTGGTGAGTTTCAGTTTGCCTTCGACGTTGAGCCCAATGTCATCGTTGAATTAGAGACGAGCAAGAACCACTGGGTGTCCCTGGTTTCTCCAAGTCTGGAATGGGTCACAAAAACAGCTCGAGCGGGGTCCTGATGCGGGCTGAGGGCCAAGCAGATCCCATGAGCGCAAAATTCCTCCCACCGGTTTAGAAGGAGGGGTGGTTATGAAGTGCAAAGCGTTATGTGCTTTCTTAATTTTCTGCGGTTTGGGGGTTCTTCCCGCTAAGGCTGAGAATCGCTTCATTGTTCGCGTAAATGCTGGACCCGCGGAGCTCTCTCGACTTTGTCAGCTGTTGGGCTGCAAGGTTGTGGGCAATCTCGACGGCACGCTCAACCAGCTCTTCCTTCTCACAACTCCGGATGATTTCAATCCCAATCTTTTCTTGATAATCCTGCATTTTGTGCCGGGAATTGTGGATGCAGAGCAAGATCAGGTGGTCAGTTTGGTCGGTGGACTGAACCAACTGGCCTCGCCGCCCCCCGGGCTCACCGACACTGCTCCGGTGAGTTATTTTGGGGCGACGGTATGGAATGGGTACGCAACTCAGCCAGCGGCGCAGATTGTGCGAGTCTCCGCGGCTCAGAGCACGTTTCAAGTGGCTGGTGCCACGATCATCGCGGATATCGACACAGGGGTGGATCCCAATCATCCGGCCCTCCAGTCGGTCCTGCTCCCCGGCTACGATTTCACCCGCAACCAGCCGGATGGGTCGGAAATGACCGATTTCACCGGCCCGGCCCCGCCTGCCAACACTGCCAACGTCGCCCAGGTGAATCAATCCACCGCTGCGGTGCTGGATCAATCGACGGCGGCGGTGCTCGACGGAAATGTCCAGTATGCGGCCTTCGGCCACGGAACCATGGTGATGGGAGTCATCCATCTGGTGGCGCCGAAGTCCCAACTCCTGCCACTGAAGGCCTTCCACTCCGACGGCGCGGGATATCTCTCCGACATTCTGCGCGCCATTTACTACGGAGTGCAGAACAACGCCAACGTGATCAACATGAGCTTCGACACCACCACAAGCTCAACGGAATTGAAAAAAGCGCTCGACTATGCCAACCAAAGCGGCGTGATCTGCGTCGCGTCTGCCGGCAACGATGGCCTGCCGGCCCCGCCCAACTTCGTTTATCCCGCAGCTTTGCAAACTGATGTGATGGGCGTGGCGTCCACGACCGACCTGGATGGGCGGTCGAATTTCTCCAATTATGGGAATGCCATTGTTTGGGTTGCGGCGCCGGGAGAAGACATCATTTCCACGTACCCATTCGGCACGTACGCCGCAGCGTCGGGGACATCGTTCAGCGCGCCATTCGTGTCGGGCACCTGCGGCTTGCTCCTGCAGCTGTCGCCCGGCGCCAACCAGTCTCAGGCCGCAATGGCGGTGGCGCACGCAGTCCCCGTCGGGGTCGGGATGGGAAACGGCCGGCTGGATATAGTTCAAACGCTTCAGTCGCTTTCACCAGATTAGGAGTGGAGACGGCTTTCGTCATACGCGCGGCGAGCCGATCCTGGCTCTGCTACCAGCCCTGCTTCCTTCCCGTCGGTGCACCACCGGATCCCGGTGATACCTTGCAAAGCGTTTCCGCGACTTGAGTTTCGGCTTGCCATCCTGCCTGGCGGTAGTGGCTTTAGGGAGCACCTCGAGGCACGGATTGGGGCATCTGGCCGCAAATGCGGTGGAAATGAAAGCAAGCCGGTGCGGTGTAAGGGATTCATGCCAGCCAGCTTTCCGCGCAGGCAGGGCCCCCTCCGAGACCCATGATGATTATCGAAGGGCCGAGAGGGAGGTCCGTGGCGCGGGGCACGCCCTCGTAAGGAGATTACCCGACCCCGCCTTGCGGGTTTCACCCGATTCCTTGCTCAGGTTTTCCATGGTATCTGAAACGAAGTCTCGGGTCAGGGTGTCCCCGATGAGGTATCGCACTCCATCGCCCAGGAGAAGACTACGATGAAGTCTAAAGAGAACCAGCAGAATGAATCCGAAGGTCCGCACGGATCTGATGCGAGTGCAGTCCTGCTGCGCGAGCTGGTAGCTCACCTGCGGCAGGGCCGAGCGCAGCTCCGCGAGGAATGGGCCCGGCGCATCACCGAGGCACGGCTGCTGACCGCCATGTCGCCGGAAGAAATCTTCGCGGAAGCCACTTCCGTGTACGACAACTACGTGGAGGCGCTGGAAACCGGAACGTTTGAGGCCTTGCAGGCTTACGCGCGCAATCTTTCTGAACGCATCATCCCCCGCGGCGTTCAGACGGACGAAGTTGTGGGAATCGTGCTCCTGTTGCGCGACGTGCTGGCGCGCTCCTTGTTTGCCAAGTATCAGGACAACTTCAAGAAACTGAACCGAATCCTGGACGCCTACGAGCCGGCGGCGAACCGAATCGCCAACACCGTGGCTGTAGGCTTCGTTCAGGAGCGGGAACGCGTTATCCGCCAGCAGCAGGAAGCAATTCGCGAGCTGTCCACTCCCGTCCTCCAGGTTCGCGAACGGCTCTTGATTCTGCCGATCATCGGTGTAATCGACCCGCAGCGCGCGCGGCAATTGACCGAACAGCTTCTTCGCGGCATCCGCACAAACCGCGCCAAAGTAGTCGTGATCGACATCACCGGTGTGGCCGCCATGGACGCCACGGTGGCGAACCACCTGGTGCAAACCGTCGAGGCCTCCCGACTGCTGGGCGCGACGGTCATCGTCACGGGACTCTCTCCGGAAATCGCCCAGACCCTGGTCAACATTGGCGTAGACTTGGGCAAAATGAACACTGTGGGCGACCTGCAGGGCGGCATCGAGCAGGCCGAGCGCCTGCTGGGGTATAAAGTAGTGCCGGTTGCAGAGGCCAGCTAAAGGCCGGGCCGGGGAGATAGAGTGGAAGTCCCTATCCTCAAACAGGGCCAGTTCCTGATAGCTACAATTCAGGCGGCTCTCAGCGACGCGGATCTGCTGCAATTGCGCAGCGCTCTGGCTCAACAGGTGGTCCGCTTTCGCTCTCGCGGAGTGATCGTGGACGTCACTCCTCTCGATGTCATGGATTCGTTCGCATCTCGCACGTTGCGTGAGATCGCTCACATCATTCGGCTGCGAGGCGCCGAGACGGTCATCGTAGGCATCCAGCCCGAGGTGGCTTTTGCCATGGTGCAGCTCGGACTCACTCTGGAGGGAGTGGCAACGGCACTCGATCTAGACGAGGGGCTGGCCTATTTGAACGAGAAACTGAAGAGCACCAGTTGAGAGACCTGCCTCTGTGAGTGAGGAGATACAAGTTCCGATCCGCTCGGACCAGGACATCGTAGCTGCCCGGAAGAAGGGACGCGAACTTGCCCTCTCCGTAGGTTTTTCAGCGAGCGCGGCTACGCTGGTGGCCACTGCCATCTCCGAACTGGCCAGGAACATCGTTCTCTACGCCCGATCCGGCGAAATCCAAGTTCGAAGCATAGAGCTACCACAGAGAAAAGGAATTGTCGTGGTGGCACGGGATGACGGCCCGGGAATCGCGAACGTGCGGCAGGCCATCCAAGACGGTTTCTCCACTTCAGGAGGTCTCGGGCTAGGTTTGCCCGGGGTGCGCCGCCTGATGGATGACTTCGAAATCGTCTCCAGTCCCGGCTACGGCACAAAGGTTACGGCAAGGAAATGGCTGCTATGAATCCCTCGCGGTTGGACTGCGGCGTCGCGGCGCTGGCTTTGCCGGGCCAAGCCGAGTGTGGCGACATGGCTCTGGTCAAGGATTTCGATGGGGGCACTCTCGTAGCTGCCGTGGACGGGATCGGCCATGGTCCGGATGCAGCCACGGCTGCGAGAATTGCCTTAGCAAGTCTTGAAATGGACCCTCAGGAGCCGGTGATCTCGCTGGTGGTGCGCTGCCACGAGGCTCTTCGCGGCACGCGTGGCGTGGTGATGAGTCTGGCATCCTACAGCGCGCGGCACAGCCTGTTGAGTTGGATCGGAATTGGGAATGTGGCAGGAATCCTCCTCCGCAAAGCGCCCGCACACGGAAATGCTCACGAGGCCTTGTTGCTGCGGGCGGGAGTAGTCGGGAGCCAACTGCCTCCGCTGCAATCCTCGATGATCCCCGTGGCGGCCGGCGATACACTCGTGTTTGCGACGGACGGGGTGCGCAACGATTTCGCGACCAGTGTGCTTCTCGGTGCGCCTCCCCGAAAGGGCGCCGAGCGCCTTCTGACGGAGTATAAGAAAGGGACAGACGACGGCCTGGCGGTCGTCGTCCGCTTCTAGGCGGCCATCGTTGAAGAATCGTGCAAATCCGAAGAAGCAGACAGCGCGGCCCCTCTCGTATCTCTACGCCGCAGCCCTGCGAAGTTATCTCAATGGCTCAGGCGAGCCCGCGCTGCGGCAGGCATACGAGGTCGGGCGCTCGGCCTTGTCAGCCGGTAGCGGTGTGCTCGACATGCTGCAAATACACTTGACGGGGCAGGGAGATGTCTTGCGTAAGGCTTCCACGTATCAACAAACGCAAAAGATCCTCAAAGCAGCCGGCGAGATCTGTCTGGAGAGCCTCTCCCCTTATGAGATGGCTCACCGCGGATTTCGCGAAGCGAACGCTGCTCTGCGCCACATTAATGAACGGCTAGAACGGGAGGCCCACAGGCTGGCCCGCGAGTTGCACGACGAGGCGGGTCAATTGCTGGCAGCGGTGCATCTTGCCCTGGAAGAAGCCACACACGATCTGCCATCACATCAAAAGCAGCGCGTGGACCGCGTCAAGGAACTCCTGTCAGAGATCGAAGGCCACCTGCGACGCATCTCGCACGAGCTTCGTCCCTTGGTTCTCGACGACTTGGGACTCGGGCCTGCTATTCGCTTCCTCGCCGACGGAGTGGCGAAGCGCTCGGGTCTGACAATCCTAGCTGAAGATCTTGCCCAAGAGCGGTTCCCGGCCCACGTCGAGTTGGCTTTGTATCGCATTGTACAGGAAGCACTGACGAATGCCACCAAGCACTCGCGCGCGCGGCTCGTCCGCATTGAAATCCAGCGCCAGGAGCATTCCGCGGTTTGCTCCATCCGGGACGACGGCGAGGGCTTCGACTCCGCCGCCGTAATCGGTGGAAGAAGGGGACAGGGGCTGGGATTGACGGGGATGCGGGAACGAGCCAACAGTTTGGGTGGCACGCTCGAAATCGAGTCAGTTCCGGGCCAGGGTACGCTCATTTTTGTCCGGCTTCCCATAGGGAGTTGACATGACCATGCGGCTTGTACTGGCTGACGACCACCTTGTCATCCGTGAAGGGCTTAGGTCCCTGCTGGAACGGGAGGGCATGAAAGTGGTAGGCGAGGCTTCTGACGGACGGGAGGCGGTCCGGCTTGCCACGCAACTCCAGCCCGATGTGGCGGTTCTCGATATCTCCATGCCCCTGTTCAACGGTTTGGAGGCAGCCCATGAGATCCTTCGGGTCTCCCCAAAAACTCGGAGCATTGTGCTCACTATGCACAAGGAAGAGCAGTACGTGACGGACGCGCTGCGCGCTGGTGCGAAGGGCTACGTCCTGAAATCGCAAGCATCCACCGATTTGTTGCAGGCCATCCGCGATGTGAGCCGGGGCGGCGTCTATCTGAGTCCGGGAGTGTCGCGCACCGTCGTTGAGGCTTACTTGACCAAGACCGAGCTCCCGCCCGATCCGCTGACCGCTCGCGAGCGGCAGGTGCTTCAACTGGTCGGCGAGGGGAAAACTACCAAAGAGATCGCGGTCTTGCTCGGCGTGAGCGTTAAGACGGCGGACACACACCGTACTCGATTGATGCAGAAACTGGATATCCACGAAACGGCGGGGCTTGTCCGCTACGCCATCCGCCGCGGCTTGGTTCAGCCCTAGTTCCGACGGTCTCGGAAATTCACCCCACCGCTTCGTCCGGGAATAACCCTGCCCTCCGTCAAGAACTCACCTGATTGCCGGTTCCCTGCGCATTGGTACAGTGCCAGCAGTGGCTGAGAACTTCCCCCGCATCCCCGTAGGAGGAGGACCACGAATTGGGATACGGGGGCCCCCGAAGCCTGGGGACCGCTTGGAAGCGTCAGCCTGTTGCAACTGAATCGTGTGTTCCGGAGAACGGAATGTATGAGCAAGACCGGGTAGCGGGAACGCAGCTCGCCTGTTCCCAAAGGAGCCGAAACCATGAATCGAAATACAACGGACCGGCAGGCAGGCCTGACCGGAGGCCTGAACGGTCCCTACTGCTTTGAATTGAGCTACGGCAAAGAGGTGTCTTCGCAACGCAGTTCGGCCGGTGCGCGAGCCCTGTGTGATAGTGCAGCCACGCGCTCTTCAAGGATTCCCACGGCGCACCGCCTGGAGAGCGAACTCTGGCGGATGGTCTTGACCGACAAACTCACTGGACTCTGCAATGAACATGGATTCATCGGCCTGGCGGAGCAGCTGTGGAGAGTTTCACGGAGGACGGACCGAGAAATGGTGTTTGTGGGGCTTGATCTCGAAGGCTTGCCGGAGAGGCGTGAAAATCACCCGCGGGGGGAAGCGGATCTTGCCCTGATCGCAGCGGGCAGGATCCTAATGAAAACGTTCCGCCGATCAGACGTGCTCTGCCGCTGGGGGGGAGATGAATTCAGAGTGCTGGCCGTCAATGGGGAAGGACTGGAGGAGTCGATGTTGAGGGCCCGGATTCAATACCAAGTGGGAAAAGCAGGTGCTCCGGTCGCCGGTTATCCACTTGTCTTCAGGGGGCGGATCGTGCGCATCAATCCGCAGATCGCCGGCTCGTTTGCGGACATCACCGCCCGGATCGACGAGGACTTTGCTTTGTTCCGGCGGACGTGGTGCGGAACCACAGCTTCGGGCCCGATTTTAGTTTCGCCGGACGCGCCACGCAAGTGACGACTTCGGATGAAGCGATCCTCAGCCCCAAATAGCCGAGTCGGAGCGCTACCCTTCCAGCCCGCCCAGCCCGGCCGCAGTTGAAGCGCGAGGGAGCGCGATGGGAAGTCCGCGAAAGGTGCCGCACGGGAGGCTGGAGAGGCGAATCCCGGCCATAGTCCCTGTCTACCTCACTGCCGACGCTCGCCAAGTGCTGGCGGAAACCGCGTTTACAGAAAACGTGAGTGCCCATGGCGCACGGATCCTCACGCGGCGAAAGTGGTCTCCCGACGAGCGGCTGCAGATTGAGAGTGTTCGATGGAACTTCCGGTCCACAGCTCGCGTGACATACTGCGAACCTCTCCCGAACGATGAATTCGCCGTGGGATTGGAATTCCTCGACCATCCGATGTCGTCGACCGGGCCTGGCGGCTAAGGAACGTGGTGGGTGCAACTCTCAAGGTTGCAAGAGTCCCTGGCCCAGATCCGTCGGAGCCAGCGGCGAAGACTCTCACAGAGTAAGCTCTTAAGCTGAGTGTCTTTCAGTGAGGGTTTACTCAGTTAGCTCACGGTGAGGCAGGCTTCGCGGCAGATCTCGGATTTGGTGGTCCGCTCGTGGTAGCGCCGGGATCGCTCAGGTAGCCGATAATATGCTCTTTCTCGCTCGAACCTGTAGACCACCACTTCGAGGGTGCGCCGCGCCCGTTCGTCGTAGCAGCGAATCAGCTCATGGAGTGTGCGGCCTCTCATCTCCACAACGTGTTCCTGGATTTCCGGGGTCAGTGAGTAGCGCTGCCTCCTGCCGCTGGTTTTGCTCAGACCCACCCGGGCTGGGCCCACGCGGGCGAATCCATCGGCTTCACGAAGATTGAGGTTGCAGGATCGGATCTGTTCGTTCCATCGTCTCAGATGTTCGAGTTCCTGGGGACTCCGCGACATCGGACCCGCTGCAGCGGGTTCGCCGACGGCGATGGTCCCGTCATTCCCATCCGCGCGCGTAGCGGCCGCCCGGCGCCGAGGGTCGAGGGAGATGTTCAGGGTGAGCCGGCTGGGGCTGTCGCCTCGGTTGTGCCGCTGCCTGTGCTTGACGAGCATCTTCGAAAGTCCGAACTGCGGCGTGCGGCTGCGCACCCGGGGGATTTGCGGCTGGCTGGAGGGATGCATGATGCTTCGCTGGGCCGCGACAGGGTTCGTGATGGCGGAGAAACACTTCCGCTAGATCCAGGACTATCGGGACCAGTGGATGTTGAAAACGGCCCTGAAGGGGAGTGCCAATTCGCAGGCAGGACCGGTCAGGCAGGCGGGACAAAGGGTTTCCGACCGCCGCTCACCTCCAACGGAATTGAGGACACTCTCAAGACCTCGATTCAAACCCAATGGAGGACCCGCTTCCCGCTCGAGCCGCTCACGGTCAGAGGGGAGCGAGGATTGGGTGGAGTGAAAACTACTGCTCGAAGATCAAGATCGCGGGGTTCGCATCGCTCATCGAGACCACAACAAACTTAGAGGTGGAAATCACATATAGGATGCCGTTCCCTCCAATGCTCCCTGCAATGGTTCCTCTCCCATTTGTGGGGGAGGGGGAAATCGAGTAGTTGGCATTGGCCCCCACGCCGGAGCTCGCTCCGCTCGGGGAGCCGATATCCTCAATGCCAGAAATACTGCCCGCCGGGCTGGCGCCACCGGCCGTGAACTCGCCGGAGAAGATAACAACGCCAAGGGTCGCCGGAGTCGTCGCCGAGCCGGCATACCTGCCCATCACCGCACTATTGGTAAGCGGTCCTGCTGCTTGTGACTCTCCGAACCCGAACAAAACGGTGCTATCCGGAACGATGAGGAAAGCCTGGTTAGTGTTCACCAGGTAGGCGGCCACATAACTACCCCCGACGGTGATTGCTGCTCGGCCATTGCTTTCCATACTGTACGTCCCCGGTAGACCGGTGGCTGAGGTGGGCGCCCCGCCGCAGTTCTTGTCGTAGGTGAGAGTGAGGGTCCCAATGCTGTCGGCCGTGAGCAAGCCTGCCACCACGTTGGGGGCAAGGCCCGTTCCGTTACAGCCTGCGGCTTGCCCCGTGAGGTAAATTACCATGCCGCTGTTTAACGAAGCGCTTGAGAAACCTCCCGTGGGCGCTTGCTGCTGCAGGATTTCGCCACTTAACAAAGGGGTCTGAATCGTGACCGGATCAATCTCCATCGCGAATAGCTTTCCCGCGTTAACCATGTAAAACACCATGTTCAGACTCTGTGGCACTCCGCCGGCCACGGGCGGCAGGATCATTGTGCCCCGGCCGCTGGTGGTGTCGGACACAGAGTAGCTCGCTGCGTAGGCATGCAATGTAGTGAATCTACCCGACTGGTTGACGTCTACTTCTCCGTCGATAAACGCACCCCCTCCGTTGGAGAAAAGATAACCCGCCATCGCGGTGCGATTGTTCCAGCCGTCCAGGCCCGCGATACCGAACGCGTAGCCACCCGTGATGTTGGCTGTGTTGAATGCGGATGGGTCTGACTTTTCGATGGTCCCGGACCCGACTGTTCCGTGCCCTCCCCCGGCGTCGATCTCAACGCACTTGGCATTCCCGTTGGCCATCATTGCGAACGCGAGCACTCCGCCGCCCGGGATATTCCAGTTCATCACACCCCTGTGGTCCGCCCCGATCGAATAGGTCCCGGTGAGCGCTTGAGCAGTCAGCATCTCTTGAGGACCTACACCGTTCGCGTCGAGCTCGCCGTTCGTCAGATTCCCGGCCCCATCCGCCGTGAATCTTCCCACCGCGGCGAAAACGGTTGAGGCGCCACCGCCTCCCGTGGTCATCCCGTTGAAAGTGAATGCGTAGTCTCCTTTCAGCTCGGCGTTGTTCACTCCGGGAGGGGTCTGGGCTCGAACCGTCGAAGCAAGAATCAACGCGAAACCCATGATCCGCAGAACATTTAGCTTCCTCATCTCTCTTCTCCTTGGGCCCGCACTTCTCTGTTCTTGACCAACTTCGAGACGGCTCACCGCCCCTCTACGTATGCTTCAGTAGCGACCAGTAGGCAATCGGGCAAAGGCTGGCTTTGCAGTTGCTCAAGTCCCTGAAATCCGTACAGGTTTTCCCTCTAACACGGACAGCACTGTTTGCCCGATAGGACAGGTAGTACCTGTACTTCTGTAAGACGCGAGGAGACGTTCCCGACGCAAAAGGTCTGACGCGAGAATCATTTCTCTGCCGATACTGCCAAAAACGAGCCCGAATTAACTTCGCCTGCAGGGGCAAAGTACCAGGGGCTCTGCAAGTCTCACATCGCATAGACCAGTTCTGAGCGAATCGAGACCCCGTACTTCAACCCTTTCGCCACGACTCTCACCCAGGAGGCGTCGTCATGAGGGTTCAGACGTTCAAGTTTCCCGGTGCGCCACGGCCGGATGTTTGTGATTCCGCGGGAACCATCAACGCATTCGCACGGAACTCAGGGAATTCCCTCTTTCTCCTCGCCTTCATTACGGTCTTGCTATCGACATTTACTTTCTCCGGATGCTCTGGCGTGACCAATGCCAGCACATCCTCGAGCCCTCCGCAGGCGCCGTCGATCACCACTCAGCCGGCAAGCCAAACGGTGACGGCAGGTCAGGCAGCGACGTTCAGCGTGGCCGCGACGGGCACCGCCCCGTTGAGCTATCAGTGGCAGAAGAACGGCGCGGCCATTGGCGGCGCGACTTCGCTCAGCTATACCACCCCGGCCACCACCAGCTCCGACAACGGGACGCAGTTCACCGTGATGGTCAGCAACGCAGCGGGAAGCGTGCCGAGCAATGCAGCCATGCTCACGGTGAGTGCGGCTCCGGTGGCGCCTTCAATCACAGCTCAGCCAAGAAGCCAGACAGTGACGGCAGGCCAGGCGGCGACGTTCAGCGTAGCCGCCTCCGGCACCGCCCCGTTGAGCTATCAGTGGCAGAAGAATGGCACGGCTATTGGCGGCGCGAGCTCCTCCAGCTATACCACCCCAGCCGAGACCACCTCCGACAGCGGCGCTCAGTTCACCGTTGTGGTCAGCAATTCCGTGGGCAGCGCCCTCAGCAGCGCGGCCACCTTGACCGTCAATGCCGTTCCGGTGGCCCCGTCGATCACCACTCAGCCCGCAAGCCAGACGGTGACGGCAGGTCAGGCAGCGACGTTCAGCGTGGCCGCGACGGGCACCGCCCCGTTGAGCTATCAGTGGAAGAAAAACGCTGTGGCGATCAGTGGTGCGACCTTGTCCAGTTACACGACGCCGACCACGATGAGCTCCGACAACGGCGCTCAGTTCACCGTTGTGGTCAGCAACGCAGCGGGGAGCGTGCCCAGCAACGCGGCCACGCTCACGGTAAACACGCCACCGGCAATCACCACCCAGCCGGCAAGCCAATCCGTGACGGCAGGCCAGGCAGCAACGTTTAGCGTAGCCGCCTCCGGCACCGCCCCGCTGACGTACCAGTGGAAGAAAAACAATGTCGCGATTAGTGGTGCGACCTTGTCCAGTTACACGACGCCGGCCACGATGAGCTCCGACAACGGCGCCCAGTTCACCGTTGTGGTCAGCAACTCCGCGGGCAGCGCGCTCAGCAGCGCGGCCGTTCTCACCGTGAATGCGCCTCCTGCTCCCGGTATCCAGGTGAGCCCTGCTTCCGTCAACTTTGGAAACGCCGTGGTCGGCACGACATTGTCTCAAGTCTTGATCATCACCAACACCGGCACGGCCACACTGAGCATTACCCAAGTGACTGAAACTGGCTCGGCTCTCTTCACCGTCAGCGGATTTTCGCTGCCCTTGAACGTGGGTGCGGGGCAACGGACCACAATCACTGCGGCCTTCCTGCCGACATCCGTAGGCGCCGCGTCCGGCAGCATCTCGATTGTGAGCAACGCGCCTGGTTCCCCACTCGTCATCCCGTTGAGCGGGTCCGGCGTAGCGGCTGCTTTCCTCCTCGGAGCCAATCCCACGAGCCTCAGTTTTGGGAACGTAAACGTGGGCAGTAACCGCTCGCTCAGCACCACGCTCACAAACACCGGAAACTCGACGGTCACGATTTCGAACGTAAGTGTTTCTGGAACAGGATTCAGCGCCAGTGGCGTTGCGGCGGGTACGTCCCTGACGCCAGGGCAGACAGCTACTCTGAATGTGGCCTTTGCGCCGGCGGCAGCAGGAGGCGTCACAGGCAGCGTCACCGTCACGAGCAATGCCACCAACTCACCGGCGACCGTCACCCTAAGTGGGACAGGCCTCCCCTTGGCACCACCGGCGTTTCCGGTTTGGGTATCCTCCAGTCTGGTTCGAGTGGGGCCGGCTGACGCCGTCGGCGCAGTTTCCTCCGTCAATCTGTCTAGTGCACGCGGCGAGACCGTAGACACGCAGGTCATCGTGCAGGCCCCCGCCGGCGGCTTGACCAACGTGAACCTGAGCGCCTCCGCGCTCACGGGTCCTGGCGGCGCAACCATCGCGGCGGCGAACTTTGTCTTGTACCGCGAATACTACCTTACGGTCACCGGCACCGCGGGCTACGGCGGCGGCAGCAATCCCCCGCTGGGTTCGGGAATCTACCCCGAGCCGCTCATTCCCTTCAATGACCCCGAAACGGGAGCCGCTTTGTGCGGAGGCAGCGCATCGCTCAAAGCCTGCAATGCGACGATCAGCGCGGGACAGAATCAGCCGTACTGGATCGACATTTCCGTTCCGCGCGGAGCGACGAACAGCCCGCCCGAAACCTATACGGGGACCCTCTCGGTCACCGCCGATCAAGGCACGGTGACCATCCCGGTCACGCTGACGGTGTGGAACTTTGAGCTCCCCGTGCAACCCTCGGAACTTTCCATCTGGTCGCTTTTCCCTCCCGCCGTAGGCACTACCACCACGTTGGTGCAAGCCTTGATGCGTAACAAAGTCATGGGCTGGTACGATCTGGCCGCAAATGCTTCTTCCGACATCACCAACTTCGGTCTGAACCGCAGCGGGTTGGACGGTACTTTTTATATCGGGATCAACTGCAGTGGCGGATATAGCAGTCTGCCTTCCTCCGCGCAAATTGCCTCCGCTGCGGCGACCTTTCCCGCCGGTCTCCCACTGGATTTGTATGCGGCGGATGAACTGCAATTCCCCAGTTGCTCAGGAGCCGTGGGTCCTCTGCGGACCCTCGCGGCCAATGCACATGCGAGCGGCGTAAAGGTAAGTATTACCACGAATGCGGTCTACTCGGGCCTCCAAGGCTCGATTGACCACTGGGTGCTACTCGATTCCGTCGAACAGTGGCCCAGTCTGCCGTATTCCAGCGGGGGCGATCTCTGGAGCTACGCGACTTGCAACACCGGATTCGGCAACACTCCGGAATGGATGGTGGACTATCCACCGATCAATGAGCGTATTCAGGCAGGGTTCCTGAACTGGACACAAGGAGCCATGGGAATTCTCTATTGGCGCTCCGACGGATGGACCGCCGGGAACACCATCGGCAGTTGGAACAATGTGGATACGACTGGTTGCGGTGGCGGCCTGGGAAGGCCCGGAGACGGAATCTTCCTTTA
>Ga0335078_10006886_pt1 | contig 16845 bp, 13 predicted proteins | sample Lox_Sample_32_FD_206711 | JGI IMG/M metagenome (GOLD analysis project Ga0335078, IMG submission 206711) | Soil microbial communities from Loxahatchee National Wildlife Refuge, Florida, United States - Lox_Sample_3.2 | ecosystem: Environmental > Terrestrial > Soil > Wetlands | place: USA... | reverse complement strand
GGCCAGACGCTCCAGGTCGGCGCGGATTTCCGGCGCCCGCTCCTCGGTGGTCTCCGCGAGCCGCTCCACGGTGCCGATCAGCGCGTCCAATCGCCGCGCCGCCTCTTTTTCGACGGCCCACAGCGCGCTGTGGATGCTCTCTTCCCATTGCGAGGCCAGCCGGCTCAGATTCTGGTTAACCGCGTAGGAGATCTTGCGCTCGAAATGGCGGCGAACCATCCTCTTGATCGTCCACACCGGCAAGATGGGCGAAAGGAGTTCCCAGTTGCGATCGAACACTCGGCCCACGCGGATGTCGGGGCTGGCGGGCTCTCTCACGCCGATTTCCGTTTCCGTGGTTCGCAGCGGCACGCCATAGGCATGCATCGTCCGCTCCGATAACCGGTCCCGGAAATGCTGGAGCGCGCGGAACGCCTGCTTCTGCACTTTGTCGAGCGGCGCCAGGAACAGCCCGCGTTCCCGAATCGAGAGCACCGTGAGGTGATCCCGCAGGCCGTCGCCGAGCCAGCCTTCGAACGACGAGAGCATGGTGGCAAGGCTCCGAGTCCATTTCGGGAACTCGCTTTCAAACTCCCGAACCAGCGCCTGCTCCAATTCGCCCTGATGCGTTTCGAGCCGATCGCTCACTGCGGGCCGGGTCCGCGCCGCGGCGCTTTGCACCACCAGGCGGATCTGCAACTTCACTTCGTCGACGACTTCCTTCTCTCCGACAACCTGTTGCTTCAGTTCCTCTCGCTCCGAGCGGACCCTTTCGGCCGATTTCAGGCTCAGCGTCAGGTACTCGCCGGACTCCCGCAGCAGTGTTTCCAGCTTCCGGGACAGGATGGAGCGTCGTTCTTCGGCGAGGTTTCCCAGCGTGTCCGTGATCAGCGCGGCTTCGACATCCTGGCGGAACCGCTCGAAGCCCGGCCTGGTGGAATACGGGAAAATCCGCGGTGCGGAGGGGAGATTTCTGGCAAGCTGAGATCGCACGAACTCGACCACCGTGGCAAGCTCGTGCTCGCTCACCAGGTCGGCCTTGGTGAGGAGTATGCCGACTTTGGGCGTGTATCGATACAGGCTCTGCAGCAGCTCGATATCGTGCCGCGACAGCGGAGGGTCCACGCTCACCGCCACCATCGCGATCCCGGCGTTTGGCAGCCAGTCGAGCGATGTGCGCGTGTTGTGGGCCAGAGCACTCTCCAGGCCGGGCGTATCCACGAAGGCGAGACCCCGGAATCGGCGAAGTTCCGGCAGTTCGACCGTGATGCGGTCGACTTCTTTTGCGTTCTCCGGATTGTCGGCTTCCGAGATGTACTCTCCGATCCGCTCGAGCGGAATCCCCGCCGTGCTCCCGTCCGAGCGATGGAGGGTGGCGCGTTCCCTGGGGCCGTAGCGGATTTCCGTGACCACGGCCGTCACTGGAATCACGCCGACCGGGAGAACGCCGCGCCCGAAGAAGTGGTTCAGGAAGCTGCTCTTTCCCGCCTTGAATCGCCCCAGAACGGCGACCGTGATCTCGTCCTGGCCGAGGGCTGCCGCCGTGCTATCCAGCAACCCCGCAAGCGCCGAGATCCCGTGCCGCTCCACAACTTCCTTGATGGTCTCGAGGACAGTCTGGATGGGTGAACCGGGAAGCGCCGCGGAATAACGGGAACTCGCGGAGCCTTCGCTGCCGTTCGTCCCGGAGCAGGTATTTTGGGTGCTCGGAATCATAGCTCTTCAACCAGTAGGAGCTATCATTCACGAGCTTGCCTCGGGACGGTTGATGGCGAGCTCCATCACCAACGGTCTACATAACTATTATACGTGTGCCTGGCCGTCGCATTCAGCATCCGGCTCCGGCGAGCCGTTATAGTAGGAAACAGATGCGAGGAATCGTTATGGGAATAGGCTCAGTTCTGCTGGCCGCGTCGTCGGGCCCGGCACAGCCTTACACGGCTCAACAGATCGAGGACCACGGGATCGCCATCGTGCGCCTGACCGATGCCGCACACGCGGTGGAAGTGAACGTGGTTCCTTCCATAGGCAACCTCGCCTACGAAATGAAGGTCCACGGCCACAACATTCTGTATTTTCCTTACGCGGATTTGGCTGAATTCGCGCGGCATCCCGCGCAGTGCGCGATCCCGCTGCTGGCTCCGTGGGCCAATCGAATGACCGAGAACGGTTTCTGGGCCAACGGCAAAAAATACACGTTCAACGCGGGGCTCGGCAACCTGCGCGGCCCGCTGCCCATCCATGGCCTGCTCGGCAATTCGCCGCTGTGGCACGTCACCGAAGTGGCGGCCGATGCCAAGTCGGCTCATGTCTCGAGCCGGCTCGAGTTCTGGCGGGAGCCCGACCTCATGGCGCAATGGCCTTTCGCGCACGAATACGAGATGACGTACAGCCTGGCCGGCGGCGTCCTCGAAGTGCGGCTGACGGTAGTCAACCTCAGCTCGCAGCCCATGCCGCTCGTGGTCGGCTTCCATCCTTACTACCGCATCCCCGATATTCCACGCGACCAATGGGTGGCGCGCATCCCCGCACGCCAGCGCGTGGTCGCCGACGAGCGACTCATCCCGACCGGCGAATTTAAGCCGATGGACCTGCCGTCACCCGTGCCGCTCAAGAGCCACACCCTCGACGACGGCTTCATCGGCCTGGAACGCGATGCCGATGGCCGCGCCCGCTTCTCGATCGAATCCGCCGGCCGCAGCGTCGAAGCGCTGTTCGGGCCGAAGTACCCGGTCGCCGTGGTTTGGGCCCCTCCCGCGCCGCCCGGCCAGACGCGCGATTTCATCTGCTTCGAGCCGATGACCGCCGTCACCGCCGGCGTCAACCTGGCGCACGAAGGCAAATACTCCGGCCTGCAAAGTATCGCCCCCGGCGCGCGCTGGACCGAGAGCTTCTGGCTCCGCGCCAGCGGAATCTAGCGAGTCGACTAGCCGGCGCAGGCGGTGGGAGTTCGCACCCGCGGGCCGCGCGCGCCGGGCTCGCGCACCTACGCCAGATCCACCACCGCGGCATCCTTCAGAAATTCCGGGTCGAATTCCAGCCCCATGCCAGGCCCGGCCGGAACCGGGATCACGCCGTTGCCGATATCGAAGTTCGGCGCGTACCAGGATTCCTTCTTCGGCGCCTTGCGCGACACGTATTCCATCCACGGCCCGATGTTGGGCGTGGTCGCGGCGAACTGCAGAATGTTCACCGAAGCCGCGCCCGTCTGCGTGTCATGCGGGCAGATCCACATATTCGCTCTGCGCGCCATCCGCGCCACCCGCGCCGCGCGGATGAAGCCGCCGTTATAGTTCAAATCGGGCTGCACCACGTCCATCACGCGGTTGTCGATCATCCATTGAAACAGCCACAGGCTGGAATCCTGTTCGCCGAATGCGACTTTCATCTCGAGGGCGTCGGCGACCTTCTTCGTCTCGCTCAGTTCCTCCCAGGGACACGGTTCCTCGAACCACAGGTACTTCATTTCCTGGAGCCGCCTGCCGATCTCGATCGCGTTCGCCGCGTCGTAGGAGCCGTTGGCATCGGCCATCAGCGTCACCTTGCCCGCCAGCTTCCGCTGCGCCAGTTCCAGCAGCTTGTCGGTGCGCTCGGGGTAAGCGTCGCGGTTGTCGCTCATGCGCCCGCCGATCTTGAATTTCACGGCCTTGGCCCCGGTCCTCTCCACCTCGCGCACGTACACGTCGACCTCTTCCTCGGCCGTCGTGTCGCGTCCCGAGCCCGAAAGATAAACCGGAATCTCCTTCCGCAGCACGCCTCCCATCAGCTCCCCGGCGGGCTTCTTGAGCGCCTTCCCCATCAGGTCGAAGAGACTCTGCTCGATGTACGCCACCGGGCACCAGAATTCCTGCCCGGCCAGCTTGTAATTGGAATCCGCGGCATAAACCTCGTCCACCAGGCGTTCCAGGTCGCGCGCGTCCTGGCCGAGAAACTGGCGCCTGACGCGGTGCGCCAGAATCGGAATGTAGTCGGCGATGTCTTTGGTCTGCACGATCCCCTCCGCGCCATCGGCCGACCGCGTGCGCAGGAAGTAATGGCCGCGCGCCTGTAACAGCTCGATGGAGGCGATCTTGACGGGAGCGCTGAAGAACCGTTGCAGGTTGAAAACCGGTTTCTTGTATTCCTGGATTTCCGAGCTCATGTCGGAGGCGCCGCGCGCGCGGCTCGCCTGACTCGTCAGCAGCGCGCCGCCGCCCGTGGCCAGAAAGAAATTACGGCGATTCATAACCGCGATTGTATCGCCCGCGATACCGGCCGCGAGCGGCTCTCGAGGCGGTCCGGTCCGCCTACAGCCCCACCCACAGCAGCGGCATCAGCCCGCCCAGCGCCAGCGCAGCCAGCAGGCTCAAACTCATCACGCCGGTCTTGCGGTCGCTCAGCGAGTAGGAATAGATTCCCTTCACCAGGTTGTTGCTGGCCGCGGCAATCATGATCGCCGCCGCACCAACCGCCAGCGCCGTCTCGGTACCGGCGGCCTGCGTCATACCCATGATGAAAGGATCCACGTCGGTCACGCCCATCAGGGCAGCCAGTGAGAACACACCGGCCTTGCCCAGGTAAGTCACCACCAGGTGCGTGGCCACCAGCATGGCGAGGAAGAGCGCCGCGAAGCCCAGCGCGGCGCGCAGCTCCAGGGGGTTTTTCGGCTCGAACTCGCGCTTCACTTCACCTTCGGCGGCGTCCGGGATCCGGCTCCACAGCCACCCGGCCGCGATGCTCGCTCCGGCCAGCACCAGAAACGGCACTCCCAGCAGCGTCATCAGGCTTCGATTGAAGATCGTCACCAGCCCGGCCAGCCGCAGATACATCATGCCGGAAGCCACCAGCGTGACTCCCGAAAACAGGTGCGGCCGGTTCTCCCGTTTGGCGCGCTTCGCCAGCACCACCGTCGTCACCGTGGAAGAATAGGCGCCTCCCAGCAGCGCAGATAACATCACGCCGCCTTGCCCCTTAGTGACCTTCTGGATCACGTAACTGCCGTAGGAGACGGTGCTCACGGCGACTACCACCAGCCACGCCTTGGCCGGATTGATGGCGAACGGCCCGTATTCCTTGTTCGGCAGCACCGGTAGGATCACCGCCGTCAACAGCAGGAATTTGGTGAAAGTCAGAATCTCGTCGGGCGCGATGCGCTGCGTCAGGCCTTCCAGTCCGCTCTTCAGTTCCAGCAGCAACATGCTGGCGACAGTCAGAGTGGTGGCAATCCAGAACTGCTCGCGATATACCAGCGCGGCCGCCACGTACGTGGTCAGCGCCGACATCTCCGTGGTCACGCCCGCGTTCCCCAAGGATTGCAGCTTGTTGCGGTAGGAGAGCATCAGAAAGCCCGCCACCACCGCGAAGCCCAGCGTCACCGGAAGGATCTCGCCTCCCGCCAGGAAGGAGATACCGTAGGCAATGAGGCCAATCAGGGGATAAGTGCGCACGCCGCCAAACGAGAATTGCCCCGTGCCGACGCGCCGCTCCTCACGCTCCAGGCCAGTCAGAAAGGAGAGAAACAGGACCAGCAGAATCTTGACGCCCTCGGGCGGCAGCATTCGGTACAGATCGGTGAGCATAAATCTGTACAAGCATATCCGATTTCAACCCAGTCCGTGGCGCAGCCTGTCAGGCCAATGCCGCTTGGAGGAGTCAGGAGACAGAAGGCAGAAGACAGAGGACCGAACTTGAGTTTTCCCAAACTTGGCCATTCTGCGCAGATCGTGGTCCGCAGCGGACTCGCCAAGTCGCGCGCGCATCGTGGATAGGCTTCGTGTCGGGGCTGACTTTTAGTCGTGCCGGCTCAACCTGCAACCCATCGGCCTTGGCCGCTGTGTTAATGCGATTTCGACACGACTAAAGTCACGCCCTGACACAAACCGTGACGCAAACCGGGCAGACGTTCGCTCTTGGGAAACCTAAGTAGCATTGGGCTGTCAAGCTGCTGAGCCGGGAGTAACCTCGACTCAGCAAGCCGGACGGCCTGCGCGACGGTCGTTCTGCGAGGCCAGCCGACGATCAGCTGTTGATGCGGATCGATTCGGCTACATCGCCGCGCCGCTCGGGAATAAAGCGGACCGACACGTTCTGGTTCTGGTATCCGGACAGATCCTGCAGCGTGACGGGCTCATTACCCGATCGGATGCGGGTTCTCGCGGTGGCTACCATATCGAAGGGAACTCCGTCCGGACCCTGCACCACGACCAGGTTTTGGCCCGGGTCGACCGAGATGATTTTGCCCGACAGAGTTTCCGGCGGCCAGGCAGACCGCACGGCCGACTTCACCGCGGTGGTTTTCGCCGGCGCGGCCGTGGACTTGGTGGTCGCCAACACCGGAGCCGCCAGCAGCAGCACGGACGCCGTGCCGGCTAGTAATGACATTGCCAGACTCTTCATGATTGAATTACCTCCCTGTTACTCAGTACGTCATTTGAGAATTTCACCAACAGTTCCGCGCCGGAACCAGCGGCGCGCCCGAGCCGGTCCGGGCAATGCCCGGCCCCCACGAACGCCCGCCGGACAGCGCGGCCGTACTTCCGAGATCGCTCACTCGGTGCCGGACCCGACCTGCGCGGCCCGACGACCAGATAACCGCCCATAGCACAGTTCCCTTACGAAGCAGCCGGAACCTTCAACTCCTGCCGCAAAGTGCGGTACTCCTTCGACGTGCTCGCGTACGCTGCCGCTTCCTTGGCGGATTTGGCCAGCGAGCGCGCTTCGTTGTAGAGGTTGGCCGTGTATTTCCGGTAAGTCGGCAGCCACGTTTCGTGCCGGTGCGTATTGCCGAACGTGATGGCGTCCTCCGTATTGTCCGCCATTAATTGAACCGTTCTCGCGATTCGGTTGATCTCCTTGCGCTGCCAGGGCGCATCGACACGGCGGATGACTTCCAGCCTGCACAGCCTGGACCCCAAATCATCGACCGCTTCGGCAACGCGGTTGAGCTCTTCTATGTCGCTGTCCCAGCTGACATTGAGGTCGTAGGAATAGGCCTCGAGATTGGCGGCATGCATCCTGACCGCCGCAGCATCGTCCTGAATTGTTTTGAAGGTGTTGTTGGTCTCACCTTTGAAATCCCAGGTGTAGGATGCGGCAGTAGGTTTGCCGCAGACGCAGGCGTGAGCCCCGTGAGTAGCGACCGGGGCGGCGGCAAACACCATGCCCGCCGAAACACAGCACAAAATCATTCCTCTGAGGATCATCATCGGTCCCGTTTCCTCCTCCACTAGTTCCGACGTTTCACGCGCGCAAACCGGGCATCGGGTCGAGGCTGTATGCGGACCCGAAATTGTGCCTGCGCGCACCGGGTTACGGCGAGCGCGAGTCGGCGGCGTACCTATTCTCTTCCGGTGTCGCGTCCCTCAATTGGAAAGCGAGGAAATATGAGAATTCCACTGAAGCCAATTACTCTAAGTTCGGCCATTCTGTGGGGAGCGGCGATGCTCCTGGTAGGACTGATCCACATGGCCGCGCCGTCTTACGGCGGAGAGTTTTTGCGCATGATGAGTTCCGTCTATCCGGGGGCCGATACGGCGCCGACGCTGGCTCGTGTGCTGCTCGGCACGGTCTACGGATTCGTGGACGGCGCCATCGCGGGTTGTGTGTTCGGCCTGCTGTTCGACGCGTTCGTCCGGGCCGCGTCAAGCGTTTCGAATACTACAACGGCTTCGAAGTAGGTAATGTGCTCTGGGCCGCGACTTATTGAACGGCGCGTGCGCCGCCTTGTGAGCGGTCGCTGATTGCGGATAACGTCCGGATCGCTCACCACAACGCAGGGTCTCACACCCCTTTGCTCGTGGCCGATCGTGCTGGTTTCCCGTGCTCTCGGGATCCCACGGCCGTTACGGCACCAGCATCACGGGCGCCTGCCAGAAGGCAGCTTTCTGCGCGGCGGGATCGACCACCGAGATCTGGCAGTTATAGCGGCCCGGAGGCAGCTTGGCAAGCGAGAGGCTGAATTTCAGCGGCAAGGTCTTCAGGCGGCTCTCCAGCACCTCCGACACCTCGAGCGGCGGGGTTTCGAAGACTTTGGCGCGGCCGCGGTAGAACGTTACAAAAGCCACCACGGGCTGGGGCGCGGGGGTGGATTCGTAGGCCTGCAGGTAGACGTACATTTCGCGGCTGGTGCTGAATACCCTGGTGACGCTGGGAATCAGCTTCTGCCCGTCCAGCACCAGCGGGTTCAACACCTGGAGTTTGTCCTTGCCGGCGGTGTAGAGAGCGTCGCGCAGGTCCACGCGCTGGCTGCTCAGAACCACCGAGCTGATGGGAATCCGCTTGTCTTCCTTATTCAGATTGGGAATCGCGAACTTGGTCATGTAGGTGCCTATACGGCCGGTTTCGTCGTCGCGCGCGAGCACCTTGATGCTGTAAGTTCCGGGCAGCAGCGTGTAGCCGGTATCGTATTCGATGGGACGCTTGACCAGCGCGGCGGCGGTTTCGCCGCTCAGCTTGATATCCACCTTGTCGCGTATGTTCTGGATGGTGGTCCCGTATTCGTCCTTGATTTCGCCGATGAAATCGATCAGCGTGTGTTCCGCGCCGCCGCGCCGCGCCAGGGCCAGCTCGCTGCCCGGAATCTTCATCACTACCGGCACGTAGTATTCGGCGCGGTTGAGCTGGAAGTAGTTGACCTCCATGGCGATGGTCAGGTCGGTGATAGGATCGCCGAGCATGAGAGCTTCTTCCAGTTGCCGCTCTTTGTCGGCCGCCGTGAACTTATTAAACTCCTTGCCGCCGAAGTAACCGCGGCGGTAATCGAGTTTGGCGGAAGTAATCTCCTTGAGTGCTATGTTGACGCGGCGGAACTTGCCATCGAGAGCCGTATTGGTCGTGTAGTAGCCGATGATGTAATAGTTCGACAGCTCTTGCTGCGCTTCGACGATGCCGTGGCCGAGGTCGTTGGTATCGAACAGCGCCTTGCCGCCGGTGTCGGAAGCCAGCGTGTACATCGTATCCTGCGAGCTTTCGAGGCTCTGCATGTTGGCCATCGCGCCGGCGCCGCTATACATGGCGAGGCCGCCCTGCGATCCCTGGGTCGCATCGCCCATCGGCGGCAGCGCCACCAGGCCCCGCGCGTCGATGGTGAACAGCGACACGTTGGCGCGAATGGCGGCGTTGGTGGTGGCGCGGAGCTGCGCCTGGTTGTCGACGCCGTTGAGCCGCATGCCGCTCGCGAAGTAGATGAGCGCTTTCTTTTCGTTCAGGGTGCCGAGCATCTTGGCCGCGGTCTGGATGGCGGAGAGCTGGCGGTCGGTGTTGAAGATGTTGAACTCGGAATCGTCCTGGCCGAAGGCGGAGAAGGTGTCCGCAGCCATGCTGTCGTCGTCGGATTCCTGGAACCCTTCGCCTTCGCCGACGATCAGCTTCTGGATGGTCGCGAGCAGCAGGTCGCGGTCGGAGGTGAAGTCCTCGAGCACTTTCACCGCGCCGCCCTGGTACACCATCAGGGCCACCAGGTCGGCGTTGGTGATCTGCGAGTGCAGGAACTTCTGCGCCGCCTGCAGGGCGCGCAACTGGTCCGGCACGGGCATGGCGGTCATATCGAAATAGAGCGCCAGCAGCCGCCGGTCGCGGTAGCGGATGTCGCCGGGCGCTTCCGGCGCTATCGGCGTGGTGGTCACGGGCGGCGGCGCGGCCTTCGAATCGCTCAGTTGCGCCACCACCACGGGCACCGGCGGGGGAAGCGGTGTGTTGTCCAGTTGCTGATACTCGCAGAAGCTGACGGTTTGCGGCTGTCCGTTTTCGGTGACCACGAAATCCTTGGCCGTCAGGCCTTCGATCGGCTTGCCGTTCTTGTCTTTCACCGAAACCGTTTCGACGACGAGCTGGGTGGTGGACTGGAACTTCGGCAGGGTGTTTTCGGGCGGCGGCTGCTGCGGCGGTTGAGAGGCGCTGCCGGCGGAGACGAGAATGGCAACCAGGGCGAACAAAGCGCCTGGCCAGAGAGCCGCCGCTCGGAGCAGTGGAGAAGCAGGTCGACAGGCGAAATCAGCTACGGACCCGAAAACCGGGGCGCCTGTCCCACATCGTGCAATCTGTTGGCGGGGCATCGTCTTAAAACCTCATCCTCAAGGTGACCTGGAGTGCCCGCATGGCGTTGGCGGTCAGGGGCAGGCCGAACTGGTTGCTGGTCACGGTGGTGACCCAGTTCGGAAAGGTCACGTGGTTGAGCACGTTGGATGCGTCGAAGCGCAGGTCCGCGTTCCAGCGGTCGGTGACGCGGAACGTGCGCGCCATCGACGCGTTGAGGGCGAACTGGGCCGGCCCGGTGATGGAATTCCGCCCGGCGTTGCCCCACTGGCCCGCAACCGGCGCGGTGTACGCCTCGGCATTGAGGTTGCGGCCATCGGTCGAGCCGTAGAGGGGCTGGCCGGTGTAGTCGGGCCGGATGCTCCCGGTGACACCGGTGCCGCTGACGGCATAGAGGTAGACGGGCGTGAGCGGCGTGCCGGTCGACGCGGTCGGCGTCAGAACGAAGGTCCAGTCTTTCAGCGCGGCGCCGCGCCAACCGCCGATGAGCGTTCCGCCGGTCACGCCCATGCCGGTGGTGTACTGCAGGGTCGCGTTCACGGTATGGCGCTGGTCGAAATTGGACAAGCCGCGCTCGCCGGCGAGGTCGAGCCAGTTTTGGGCGATCATCGTGCCGCCCTGCCCTCGGCCGCCGAGGGTCGAATCGTCGATGGCCTTGGCGAAGGTGTACTGCACGTTGCCCATCAGCCCGTTGTGCAGACGGCGCCGCAACTGCACCTGCAGCGCCTCCCGCGTCGAGTTGCCGTTCGACGCCACGTACAGGAAACCGGCCGGGCACGTCGGGCAGGGATTCGCCGCGCCCAGCGGGTAGGTATTGGGCAGGAACATCTGCATGCCGCGCGTGCCCTTAATTCCGAGGTAGGTGAGCATGCCCACGAGCGACCCGGGCAGGTCGCGCTGCACGGAAAGATTCCAGTTGTGCGAGTAGCCCGCGCGAAGATCGGGGTCGATGGCGAAGGTGTTCTGAACCGCAACGCCCGGCGCGGTGAACCCGTTGGCCATGGTCAGCGGATTGACGGCCGAATTGGAGACGCTGAGGCTTTTCGAAAGCGGTGCCTGCTGCGCCATCTGCAAAGCCAGCGGCTGATAGAACGAGGTGTTGTAGTAAATCCCGTAGCCCGCGCGCACCACCATCGAAGAGCCCAGCAGCGGGTGCCAGGCGAAAGCCACGCGCGGCTGGAAGGCGTGCTTATCGGGGCGCAGCAGCGAATCCGGCAGACCTTGCTGGCCGGCCGCGGCGCACTCGACCGCCGCCTGCGCCGTGCCGCAAACCGGAGTCGCGGTGCTCCAGCCCGGACCGATCGCGAGATCCACCAGCCGCCCGTACTCTTCGGTGACCGGCGAGCCATATTCCCAGCGCACGCCCAGGTTGACACTCAGCCCCGGGCCGAGGCGCCAGTCGTCCGACACGAAGGCGTCGTAAACGGAATCGCGGAAATATTTGTCGGCGTTGCCGAACGCGATCGAGCTGGTATCGGGCACGCCGAGCAGGAAATCCGCGAAGTCGCTGCCGGTGCCGGCAATCGTCGATCCGTTTTCGGCGAGCTCGGTGGCCGCGCCGGTGAAGGTGAAGCTGCCGCGCGGGTTCTGCTGCTGAAAGTAGTTCGCCTCCTGGCGCCGGAAATCGCCGCCGAACGACACGTTGTGCGAGCCGTGCAACCAGAACAGATTGGCCGAGAGGGCGCTGGTCTGGAAACGGTTGTGATTGGCCAGGCCGTCGGAAAGCCCGGCGACGCCGGAAGAGAATTGCAGGGCGGGCGGTCCCCAATTGAGCGCGTCCTGGTCGTTTCCCGCGATGCCGAAGTCACCCGAAACGTTCAAGCGATTGGCGAAATACGGCTCGGTGGTCGTGCCGTAGTGGCTGTAATTGTAGCCGAAGCTGGCCGTGAACCGCGGCGAGAAAAAGTGGCGCCAGTAAATGTTGGTGTTCAAGCCGAGCGTTTCGGTGCGGTCCACCAGGCTGAACAGATTGGGCGTATCGGAGCGCGAGTCCTGCAGGTTGAAACCGCCGTTGATCATGTTCTTGCGGTTCAGCATCTTGTTGAAGCGCGATTGCATGCTGTCCTGATGCTGGGCGCTCTGCGAGGCGATCTGGTAGTTGTAGGCCGCCGAGCCCGCGAAGTTCGGCTGCGGATAGAGGCTCAACAGGGCCAGCGCCTGCGGGCTGACCTGGGAAAGCGGAATCTTGTTTTCGGGATAACCGGCGATCTGGACCGGCTGGCCCTGGAGGTTGAGGACCTGCGACAGGTCGCCCTCGCGCATGGCTTCGGTGGGCATCAGCCCGGTCTGCACGCTGTCGTTGCGGTTACGCGTCCATTGATACGCGACGAAGAAATTGGGCCAGTTGTTGTGCATCCCGGGGATCTTGAGCGGGCCGCCGAAAGTGGCGAGGCCGGTGATGCGGTTGTAAGAGAGCTTCGGTGTGCTCTGGCCGGTGAGGGAGTACGGGCTGGCATCCAGGTTCGAGTTGTCCATGGTGAAACCGATGCCGCCGGTGTAAAGGCCGTGGCCGCCGGACCGGAAGTTGCCGAAAGCGGCTGACTGGCTGAAATTCGAGTTGGCGGCGTTGTTCACGCTGCCGTTGATGAGGAATCCGTCGTCGGCCTGCTTGCCTGCCTCCGCAACGGCCTGGCTGTCGGATTGGGTATCGGCCTTGTCGGCATCTTCAGACGCCTTCACGTCGGTCTTCTGAAAACCATTTTGCGCGGGCGCCACGGTGGGAGGCCCGTTCTTTTTGGCCTTCGGCGAGGGAGCCGGCGCCGCGGCCGCGGTGGGTTGTTGGGCGCCGGTCGCGGCAGCGACCGCCGGCGCGGGCGCCGGAGCGACGCCGTGCATGTCGGCCAGCGGAAGCATTTTCAACTGCCACTCGGGGCTGGGCGCATCGGGGGCCACGGCGACGTCGCGCTCGATCGGCGCAAAGCACTGCATTTCCACGCGGATCTTCCAGATGCCCGCGGCCAGGTCGGGGAACGAATAGAAGCCCTGCTGATCCGTGACCGCGGTCACGCGCTTGCCATCCTCGGTCGCGGTAACCGTGACACCCGGCACCGGCAGGCCGTCGAAGGTGACGCGCCCGTGATGCTCCAGGCCGAACAGGTTCACGGTAGCCAGCAGGAATAGAAGCACGGACTGCACGGCCCGGCGCCGAATGCGCCCGGCGCGGCCCGGCGGCCCCTCGGCAAGCTGTTGCAACAACGGATTGACGCTCACGATCGGCACTTCGGGAATTCTCCAACGACGGCCGGAGCCGGCGCAATGTGATGGTTTCACCAGTTATAGACTCCCACTGGCGGGCAAGGTTGACCTTCCACTAAATTATGACGGATCATTCTTCAGGATATGACGTGGATCCCCCCGGAAATGTTCGCTATAAAGCACGAAACAGGCCCGGCCCGGCGATGCCGCGGGATGGCCCCAGACCGGCCGGCACGCGGGTTTTCTTAAGGCTGCGGCACGAGCACGCGTTCCGCCATGGCATGTTTCAGCGCCTCGATTCCTTGCCCGGTTGCGCTCGAGATCTCGAAAAACGGCAGCCCGCGCTCGTCGGCCACGCGGCGCAGGCTGGCGACGCGGTCGGGGTCCTGCGCCGCGTCCATCTTGGTGGCTACCACAATCATGGGCTTTTGCGCCAATTCCGGGCTGAAACTGGCCAGCTCGCGCACGATGATTTCGAAATCTTCCTCCGGCAGGCGGCCGCTCGCGGCCGAGACATCCACCAGGTGCGCCAGCAGGCGTGTGCGTTCAATGTGCCGCAGGAACTGGATGCCCAGGCCGGCGCCTTCGTGCGCGCCTTCGATCAGGCCGGGAAGGTCCGCCACCACGAAGCTGCGGAAATCATCCAGCTTGACCACGCCCAGGTGCGGCTCGAGCGTGGTGAACGGGTAATCGGCGATTTTAGGGCGGGCGGCGGAGATACGCGAAATCAGGGTGGATTTGCCGGCGTTGGGAAAGCCAACCAGGCCGACATCGGCGAGCAGTTTCAACTCGAGGCGCAAGCGCTTTTCTTCGCCGGGGCGGCCGGGCTCATGCTCGGTCGGAGCCTGGTGCGTCGCGGTGGCGAAGCGCGCGTTGCCGCGGCCGCCGCGGCCGCCACGGGCGGCCAGAAAACGCTGGCCGGGCTCGGTGAAATCGAAAAGGCGCTCGCCGGTGGCTTCATCGTAGACCACCGTCCCCACCGGCACCAGGACTTCGAGCGAGTGCCCGTCGGCGCCGGTGCAGTTGCTGCCTTCGCCGTGGCGTCCGCGCTCGGCGCGGTGCTCGGGGTTGTAGCTGAACTGAAGCAGCGTGTTCTGGTGGAGGGTCGACACCAGGTATACGTCGCCGCCGTGGCCACCGTCGCCGCCGGAGGGGCCGCCGCGCGGAACATACTTCTCCCGCCGGAAGGCCAGGCAGCCGTTGCCGCCGTCGCCGGCCTTAACCAGGATGCGCGCTTGGTCGAGGAACAACATTGCGTAGGGGCCGGGAGTTTGAGGGCGGGACAATGCAGCAAGGGCCGGGCATGCCCGGCCCCTACAACAGAGGAAATCTTACTCGACGGCGTTGATGCGGACGAACTTGCCCAAACGGCCGCGGTCGTGGAACTCGACCACGCCGGTCACCTTCGCAAACAGCGTGTCATCCTTGCCCCAGCCGACGTTGAGGCCGGGCTTGAACTTGGTGCCGCGCTGCCGCACGATCACGGAACCGCCGGGAACCAGTTGACCGCCAAACACCTTCACGCCCAGCCGCTGCGAGTTGGAGTCGCGCCCGTTCTTGGAACTGCCTAATCCCTTTTTATGCGCCATACGTCACCTATGACTGAACCTCGCCAACCTGGATTTCCGTGAAGGCCTGGCGATGGCCGATGGTCCTCTTGTACTGCTTCTTGCGCTTGAATTTGAAAACCGTCACTTTATCGCCGCGGCCGTTGCCGACGATGGTCGCTTTCAAGGTGCGCGCCGAAACCATGGCGCCGTCCTGGAAGGCGGCTTTCACGGGCAGCTCGACTTCCGTGCCCACTTCGCCCGGCAGCTTTTCCACGCGGACGACCTCACCCGGGGAAACCACATACTGCTTCCCGCCGGTTTCAATTATCAGTTGCATTTCAACCTCTGCTTTAGGAGCCGGAACACACGAAGTGCGTCGGAACCACTGGAGTAAACTTCGAGTTTACTACAGATCCGGCCGGGCGGCAAACCGAGCGTCGCGCCGATGTGCGCCGATCCGCCGAGCTTTGCGCCGCCGGCGATTCCGGTTCGCTGGCGTTCCGGGCTGGCGGCACGCTGCCGCCAGGTGGACTCGGTTCTGAGCGGCGCCTCCAGTAGTACCGGTAGCCGGTTTGGTGGTTTTACAATCTGGGTTCGGGCCGATTATGATAAGCTGTAGGTTGGGTAGTGCGGAGCGGAGTATTTCCACGATTTGGTAACGCCGGGACCCTTTGGCGCATCCAACCTGACATGAGCTATCGGTCCATCCTGGGAGATGGTGGCAGAAAACATGGCTGATCTCTCACATTCCACTGGCTCTTTCGGCACCACGCCGGACGACCATCTGGCCCGGCTGCTGGTAGATGACATTGAAGATCCCTGGTATGCGTCCTTCCTCAAGAACGTAAAGGAAGCAATCAGTCCCCCCAAGCTGCCGCCGCTCGAGCTCACCTGCAAGCCGGTGGCCGTGAAGGACATCTGGGGGCTATACGGACGGCAGAAGAAGTCGTTCGCGATGTCGTTCGGTTTCCAGGTAGTGGTGGTCGCTCTGGCGTTTTGGATTTTCTCGCTGCCGGCCGTGCAGAAGAAAGTGATGCAGGCGGCGACGGTATTCCTGCCAGATCTCTCGCCGGCTCCCGAAGTTAAGATCAACAAAGGCGGCGGCGGCGGCGGCGACCGATCCCTGCTGGCGGCCAGCAAAGGACGCTTGCCGAGGATTGCACCGCGGCAGTTCACGCCTCCCACACAGGTCTTCAACAACACGGCTCCGAAACTGCCGATGGAGCCGACCATTCTGGCGCCTCCGGACGTCAACATGCCGAACGTGAACATGAGCCAGTACGGCGACCCGCTGGCGAAATTGGGGCCAGCGTCGAACGGACCCGGCTCGGGCGGCGGCATAGGTTCCGGCCATGGCGGCGGGGTGGGACCGGGCGGTGGCGGCGGCTATGGCCCCGGTTCGGACGGCGGATTCGGCGGCGGTGTGTACAGGGTGGGCAACGGAACCACGGCCCCGGTGGTGCTGTACAAGAAGGAACCGGAGTACTCCGAAGAGGCGCGCAAGGCGAAGTACCAGGGCACGGTGGTCCTCTACATCGAAGTGGATCCCAGCGGCCGCGCGATCAACCCGAGGGTGGTTCGCAGCTTAGGGCTGGGGTTGGACGAGAAGGCCCTGGAGGCCGTACGCCAGTGGAAGTTCAAGCCCGGCTACCGGAACGGCAAACCGGTGACCGTGGCCGCGACTATTGAAGTCAACTTCCGGCTGCTGTAGCGTGTGGGGCGGGTCCCCGACCTGCCCGGAATCCAAGAACAGACATTCGGACGAGGGCTACGTTTTGTCACAGTCCGTCGCCGGGCTGGCGCCCGCGCATGGGCGGGCTTCGTCGGCGCTGTTATTCGCCGCGCAAACCTTTTGCTTGCGGCAGATGCTTTTCGGCATCCGCGACGAGCTCCTGGGCGCGCTGGATTGCGGGTGCATAGTTGGCGTTTTTCGCGGCATTGGGCACTGCCGCGGCCTCGGTCAGGGCGTGTTCGGCCGCCGCGCGGGCTTCGCGCCAGTCGGCCTGGCTCTGCGCCGGCGAGTCCGTCTCCGCTTTCGCCAAGACGCGGTACACGGAGCCCAGCCCGACCAGGGACCTGGACACGATAATAATTCGGATGTCTTTATCCG
>Ga0335078_10006885_pt1 | contig 16846 bp, 8 predicted proteins | sample Lox_Sample_32_FD_206711 | JGI IMG/M metagenome (GOLD analysis project Ga0335078, IMG submission 206711) | Soil microbial communities from Loxahatchee National Wildlife Refuge, Florida, United States - Lox_Sample_3.2 | ecosystem: Environmental > Terrestrial > Soil > Wetlands | place: USA: Florida... | reverse complement strand
CACCGAATGGTCTGTTCGCGATCGGGGGGCGGGCAGTGGAATGCGCTTTCGCGTCCGTATTCGGCCAAAATGGTGCCGTCGTTTCGATAAATGCAGGCGCCATCGACGTGCGTGCGAGCGCGCAAGGCACCCAGCGTTTGAGCGGCAGAATCCGGATCTTCGAACGCCAGAGCTCCGGTGCTGTTGTCGGCAACGATGCGGGCCAGCGCGGAAAGATCGCGCTGCAGATAGCCGCGAAACAGGACCGCATCGGCCAACACAATGCCGGCTCCCGCCAACAGCATGGCCACCGCAGTGGTCGCCATGGTGATGATCACCAGTTTCTGGCTGATGGGCCTGTCGCCAAACCTAAGCATCTTCAGCCACGCACGTTCCCACTTCTATTTTTGAACAGATCTCGCCACCGTCAACAATCTCGAGCTCAGCTTCAGCTCGTTTTTCTCGGCGAGCGCCTGATTGATGTCAAAGCGTACTCGCCGATTGTCGAGGACGAAGGCGATCATTCCGCCTTCGCGAAGAAAGGTGTCTCCGTCGCCGACCGTTAGAACACCGGGGCCCAACGACTCAAGAACAGCGCGCGTCGCGCTTTTGGGCCCTCCGAAAAAGACCATCTGGCAAGCATGCGCCGGCCCTTCGGCTAAGCGGCGCACAGCGACGTTTCGTTGGCCAACCGTTTGTCCAGCCAGCAGGTCGTCAAGCGCGCGCCCGAAGGGATCTTTTCCCAGGATGCAAACAGTGAACGGGGAATTCGAATCCGGAAACGCGCTGGCCGGCCATTCGACAAACCTCGCGAAGTTCATCAGAAACGCCGCTTCGACTTCGAACTCAGTGGGTTGTTGCGCCCAGATACAGGACACCAGCAGCGCGATCGGCGCAAGGCTGGTGGCCATCGCTCTGATGAGGGGTCCGGAGAGCATCGAGATTATTTCGACCGCCAGGCGAGCGTCGCGTACACGCTGCGTGCCACCGCAACCGGCAAACCGGGATCGGCACCATATTCGATGTGGAACGGCTGGAAGAGATTCTGCCCGGCTACCGAAAACTCAAGCAGCGGTGTGAATCGCCAAGCGATACGGGCGTCGCCGGTGGAATATGCGGGCGCGTGCACAGCGGGCAGAGCGCTCACGTAGCGATAGACCAAGTCGAGCTGAAGTCTCTTGCCGATGTCGAACGACGAATCGACGTCGCCTTCGTGCTGCGGGCTCGATCCGGTAGTGCCGGCCGTTCCCAGACCGATGGCCCCCGGCGCAGGGGACTGTTCCAGATTCATGTGCAGGAAAGAATACGATCCCCGCAGCCGCCAGAAGTTCGTGGGGCGCCACTCCGGCGCGACTTCGACACCCTTGGTGTAGCCGTGGATGTCATTGCGGAACTGCGCCGGCAGCAAGATGTGCAGCGGCGGCTGGACCGGCACCAGGAACGGCAGCGTGGTCTCCAGCAGCAGCGGGCCGACCACGTCCTCGCTGAACAGGTCATGGTAGTGATTGTAGTAACTCGCAATGTCCACGTAGAGATTCTTCGCGATCAGCATCCGGTATCCGAGCTCGTAGCCATTGAGCTGCTCGGGCGCGAAATATTTGTTGGCGCTGAAGCGCGCGAATTCGTTCAGGCCGCCGCCGACTCCCAAGAAGCTCGATAGATAAAAATCTTCTTCGGAATCCGAGGGCGTGCGCAGCGCATGTGTGTAGGAGGCCCAAAGCGATTGGTTGTTCGTGGGCGTCCACAAAAGCCGCACGCTTGGCTCGAAGCCGACGCTGGTGTAGTTGGTGTCCAGGATTTTGCTGCCCGCGGTGAGCAGCAGCTTGTCGTTCACCAGCGTGATGTCATCCTCGACAAATCCGGATACCAGATGATCCAGGCGGTGTATCGGAAAAAACACCAGGCCAGATGCGACTTCACTGAATCGTCCATCGCTCAAGCGTCCTTCGGCGCCATACATCAGCTCCTGGCGTGAAGACAATTTCGTACGCTGGACGTAGTCTACGTCGACGGTGTCGCGATCCTCGGCCAGATTCGGCTCGTGACGATTGGTGCGATCGTAGTAAGCCTCAATTTGAATATCGTTGCCGTCGCTGATGGTTCGCTTCCAGCGGAAGAGGGCGTTCGCACCGGAAAGCTGGGCATTCCCGTCGAGGCTTTCGGTGAGCGGCGGCACGTAGGTGGAGAGCGATACGCCCTCGCCGTCTTCTTGCTTGTAAGCATCGCCCGAAACGGTGAACTCGTCGTGAGCCTGGTCGGTCCAATCCATGCGGAAGCCGGCCTGGACACCGCGCCAATCGTCGAAATTGTCTCCGTCGGAATGATGCTCGGGACCGCGTGTGAATCCTTTGAAGTATGCGCGATACGTCAGCCCGTCGCCGTTGTCGCCACCGTAGCGAACATTCGCGAAGCCTTGCTCGACATTTCCGCCGCCGGCCGACGCGAAGATGCCCTGCGTATCTTTGGTGTTCTTGGTGATGATGTTGATGACGCCATCCACGGCATTCGGCCCCCAGATGGTTCCTCCCGGGCCGCGAATTACTTCGATGCGATCGATATCTTCAAGCAGCGTGTCCTGCACCTCCCAATACGTTCCGGCGAAGAGGGGCGTGTAGACGGTGCGTCCATCGATGAGGACCAGCACGTCGCGCGAAAGCCGCGTTCCAAATCCACGGATGCCGATGGACCACTTACTGCCGTCGATGCGAGCGACTTCGACACCCGGCGCGAGGCGCAGCGCGTCCGGGATGGTGGTGGCGCCGGAGCGGCGGATGTCGTCGCCGGTGATCACGAAAATCGCGACAGGCGATCGCATCGCGGGCGTCGGCTCTTTGGACGGCGAGGTGACTTCGATAGCCGAGAGCTGCTCGAGCGTCAGGTTCTTGAGCGACTGCGGCCCGTGGCCGGCGGGGTTCGGCTGAGGATCGGCCTGCAAGACCGAAATAAGCAGCAGCGCAGGAAGAAAACGGCAGAATCGAGCGAGCATACGTCATTCGATTCTAATGCATGAGGTGCCGTTTTCCGCGTGAGGAGAAGCGAACTAGTCCTAATACTAGGACGAGTAAAAACGATGTCCGCAATGCGATCTGATCGGATTTCTCGCGCAGGACTCTGACTCCCGACGAGACGATCTTGATCAGTGACCAAGCGCTTATCGAATCATGTCCGGACGGTTTGTGCTCGCGATAATGCCGGGCGCAAGTTCAGCAAGTCAGAGCTACTGCCCGCCGGAAGTCGCCGACACGGGCATCGGTTTGCCTTCCGGCGAGCGCGTGTATTTCTTGAACCAGCTCATCATGTAGAGCTGCGTTCGGACATAGTTCGACGGCTTCGATCCGGTGCCGTGAAATTCTCCGGCAAACTCAAGCAGCGTTACCGGGACTCCGCGTTTCTTGAGCGCCGAGTAATATTCCTCGGTCTGCGGCATCGGCGTGCGGCGATCGAGAACGCCGGTCATCAACAGGGTCGGCGTGGTGACGTTGCCCGCGTACATCAGCGAGGAGTGCGATAGCCAGTCGCTCGGGTCTTCCCAGAACGGCTTTTGGAAAAAGCTGTAAGTGAACAGCGGAATATCAGTGTGGCCGGCCATGCTCATCCAGTCGATCACTGGACAGCGCACGGCGGCCGCGGCGAAGCGATTGGTGTGGCCGATGACCCAGCTTGAGAGCACGCCGCCGCCGCTGCATCCGGAGACGTACATGCGCGACGGATCGACGAAACCTTTTGCGACCATCGCGTCAACGCCGGCCATCAAGTCGTCATAGTCGGGGCCGGGATAATTGTGATCGATGCCGCCGGAAAATCCCGTGCCGTAACCAGTGGACCCGCGCGGATTGACATACAAGACCACGAAATCGTTGGCAGCGAAATTCTGCCACATGAAGTTGAAGCCGACGTTGTACATCGAGAACGGCCCGCCATGAATTTCGAGGATGAGCGGATATTTCTTGGACGCGTCGAAGTCGGGCGGCTTGACCATCCAGCCCTGCACCTTCGTATTGCCGCTGGATGTGAACCCGATTTCTTCGGTCTTGGCGAGCTTCTTGCCCGCCAACATGCCGGCATTGACGTTGCTGAGCTGCGTCATATCGGAGGAATGCGACAGGCTGTAGCGCACCACTTCGGCGGGATGGTCGGGATCGGTGACGGTTCCGGCGGCGACCATGTCCTTGGATGCGGAATCCATCGTCAGAACATGCGCGCCCGTGGTGATGGCACGTACGCCGCCCGATACCGATGCGATCTGCACATTGCGCGCGCCGTGATCTTCGGCGTCGAAATATATGCCGGAGCCGTCGGCGGTCCAGCGCAGATTCAGAGGATCGCGGTCGTAGTCACCGCTGATCTTGCGCGGCTCACCGCCGGCAAGCGGGACCACATAGAGGTCGGCAACCGAGTGGGTCTTGTTGGATGACGGATAGCCGGTGAATGCCACGAGTTTGCCATCGGGCGACACGGCCGGGCGGCCCCAGTTTCCTGCCTTGGTCACCAGCTCGCGCAGCGCTCCGGATGCCGCGTCGACTACCAGCAACTGCGAGCGCTCATAATCGAGATCGTTGTTGCCGTCGCGATTGGCTTCGAAGATGATGGACTTGCTATCGGGCGTCCAGTCCATCGCGACCGCGCCTCGAAGCTCGCCCGCGCCAGCGCTCCATTTGCCGTGCGTGAGCTCGCGCGGCGTGCCGCCATCGGAAGCCACCACGAAAAGATGCACGTAACCGTCTTCCATGAAGCCGACTTGATCCTGGCGGTAATGCAGCGTTTCGATGATGCGCGGCGCCGGGGTCCACTTGGCGCCTTCGGGCTCGGGCGGCATGCTGATGTTCCACTTGTTCCGGGCGGGCACGAACATGGAGAATGCGATCGACTTGCCGTCGGGCGACCAGTGCGCGTCGGCGACTCTTTCAGTAGAGTGCGTGACCTGCGTGGCCGGGCCTTCGGCGTCGATCCAGCGGACGAAAATCTGAGTGCCCTTCGGCTCGCCATCCGCCAGATAGAGGACGCGCTTACTGTCGGCGGCCCAGCGCGGGTTGGTGCCTTTGGCGAGAAAGCGGTGCTGGGAACCATCGGCGTTCATGATCCAGAGCGCGGTCTCCCACTTGTCTTCCATGCGGTTCACTTCCCCGCGCATGTAGACGATGTGGGCGCCGTCGGGCGAGATCTGCGCGTTGGAGATGCGCTCGAGCTCGAAATAGTGGTCGGTGGTGAAGCGGTCCGGGTTGGGAGTTTCCTGGGCGAACACCGGCGCAACCACGAGAGACAAAAGAACCGCAGCGGGAGCAACGCGGAACAGGATCATAAAACCTCCAAATGTTGACAGTACCGCAAATGGCAGCTAGAACGCGCTGTACACGGCGTGTTCGAAATCGTTCAGCAGTCCGATCGCCTGCTTATCCACGAACGGGAGAAACTGCATCATCAGCACGGCGCAGAGCGAGCGCTTCGGGTCGATCCAATAAAACGTGTTGAAGATGCCCGCCCACGCCAGGCTTCCGGCGGAACGTCCGCCTTGGTACGCGGTTGTGTTGATCAGAAAACCGAGCCCCCATTTTTCGGTGAAGCCGGGCTGGATGTCGACGTCGCTCGATGTGTCGGGACGTTGCGTCTTCATCTTGCCCGCGGTCAGCGCGCCGATCTGATTCACCTGCATGCTCTCGACGGTTTTTGGTTGCAGGATGCGCGCGCCGTTCGTGCCGCGGCCCTTACCGAGAATCATCTGCATGAAGCGGACATAGTCGGCAGTGGTCGAATACAAACCTCCTCCTCCGCCATATTGTTTGGGCGGCTTCGGCATTTCTCGCGGCGCCTGTATTAGTGATCCACCCGCTTGGCGTTCGTAGTCCGACACCAAGCGATCGAATTTCGAGGCGGGCAGGATGTAGGTCGTATCGTGCATTTCAAGCGGCCCCAGAATTTTCGATTGAAAATATTCTTCGAGATTCATACCGCTCACTGCTTCCACCATGCGTCCGGCCCAGTCGACTCCGGTTCCATACTGCCAGCGCGCACCCGGATCGAACATCAGCGGAGGTACCGCCGACGCAGGGCCTTTGTGGTGCGATGTGTAGAGGAATGCATCGGCATCCCAAGTGTCGTAGCAGAAGCCCGACGTGTGCGTAAGCAGATGCTTGAGCGTCACCTGGGTTTTTGCCGGGCGCAGTTTCAGTGCGCCAGCCGAGTCGACTCCCTCGAAGACCTGGAGATTCGCGAGCTGCGGTAGATACTTCGAAGCGGGCTCGTCGAGAGTGAGCTTCCCCTGCTCCACAAGTTGAAGAGCGGCCGTTGTCGTGACCGCCTTTGTCATGGAGGCGATGGCGAAGATAGAGTCGGCGTTCACTGGAGCGCCCGATGAATCGCGCGTACCGAATGCGCCGGAGTAGAGGATTTTGTTGCTGCTGGCGACCATTGCTACTGCGGCGGGGATTTTCCGCTCTACGATTTTTGAGCGCAAAACGTCGTCGATGCGGGAAGCACCGCTGGTGGCGCCGCGAAGATGTCGAACCTGCGTGGCGGCAGCGGTGACGACGCCGCCGAATTGCCTGCGAGAGATCTTCATCATGGCTGGCCATTTCCGGCTGCGGTAGCAGTGGAGCCGGTGTGCGGATGATAGGTTTTGTCCGGATAGGGCGGAACCGGTATCGCAGGGATCGGCTCCTTGCGAATCAAGTCTTCCAGATATTTCACCGCCGCTTCGAGCTGTGCGTCCTTACCATTAAAGGTCGCATTGGGTAGATTGTCGACCACGATGTCGGGGTCGACTCCGTGACCTTCGATCAGCCATTTGCCTTCCGGTCCGAAGACGCCGTTCTCGGCTGCGGTGGTGACGCCGCGGTCCATCAGGTAGTTGCTGCCGCTCAGCCAGATTTCCCCGCCCCAGGTGCGCACCCCGATGATCTTCCCAAGGCCGAGTCGCCGAAAACCTTCGGCGAACGCTTCGCCGTCGGACGCAGTCCATTCGTCGACCAGAAGCACCAGGTGTCCGCGAAACGCTGCTTGCATGTTCCAGAATGGATCACCGACGCGCGGCTGCCAGAACATCCAGGCTTTGCGCAGCAGCTTGCCGAGAATCCAGCTATCGATGTTGCCGCCGTTGTTATGCCGCACGTCGATAATCAGGCCCTGGCGATCGAAGACCGGATAATATTCTTCTTCCCATTGGTTGATGTCGTTCTGGGTCATGGCGCGGAGGTGAACGTAGCCCATGGTTCCGTGCGACGCTTCTTCCACTTTTTGGCGGCGGGTGAATTCCCACTCGCGATAGCGCAGGTCGAGATCGTCCTGCATGGAGACGGGCTTCACCAAGACGTCATGCGCTTCGGCGCCGCTCTTGGGACGGACTCGCAGCAGCACCTGCTTGCCAGCTTCATTGCGAAGCAACTCGCCCGCGCCGCCGGATGACAGCGCCGCATGACCGTTGATGGCGACGATGACATCGCCTTCGGAAACATCGACACCGGGACGCGCGAGAGGCGGAGTTTTGTCCGGACGGTCGGGATCGGACCTATATATATGTCGCACGACGTAACCGCCAGCGGCCTGATCCCGATCGAGCAACGCGCCGAGTGTGGAGAGCTGGACCTGTTCGGGGCCACGACGGATGTCGCCGCCGCGCACGAAGGTGTGCAATGCGGACAACTCGCCTACCATTTGCGCCAGCAGGTCGCTAAGCTCCTGGCGATCGCGAATACGGCCGATCAGCTCGCCGTACTTGTCACGCATGGCCGTCCAGTTCACCGCATGCATGTGGCGGTCGTAGAAATAGTCGCGATGTAAGCGCCAGGAGTCCAGAAACTCTTCCCGGAATTCGTCGCTGGGGATCACGGAGAAGGTCCAGTCCTTGAGATCGACCCGGCTGTCGGTCATCGTTTTCGGCGTGCGCATGGCCGATTCGCGAATGGATGAGTCAACGACGTAGAGATCGTTTTGTTTGCGAATGAAAAGCTTCTTGCCGTCGGTTGAGAGCTCGTAAGTGCGGAGGCCGTCGGTGAGCGATTCGGGTTTGTCGCCTTTGTTCGCTATATCGAGGCATTCGAGCGCGGTCTTGTCGCGGTTCTCCGTATCCTGATTTTCCCAGCAGAGACGTTTCGCGCTGGCGGTGAGGTTGGTGTAATTTCCGGGAGGCGCGGGGATCTCCTCAAGGCGCGCGGCGATGCCGTCGAGGTCGATTTCCACCTTCGGCGGTCCGGTGTTCTTGGATGCGTCGCCCGCGGCCGTCTTGTCGGGATGCAACTCATCGGCTGGCTGGAAGGGCGAGCGCGTCCCTTTGCGAAGCGGGAGTTGGTAAATTTTCTTAGATCGATCGAAGTACGGATCCGGCGCCCGCGAGCCCCAGGGCGCGTTGACAACCGTCTTCAGCGATCGGTCGGAAAGAAAATAGATCCACTTCCCGTCCGCGCTCCATGCGGCGTCGTTGCTGTTGTAGCGATCCGTGGTGAGCGCGGTGATCTGGCCGCTATCGACGCTGTAAATGAAGAGCTGATCGAACTGATTCGCCGCGGTCTTGGAATAGGAAATCCAGCGGCTGTCGGGCGACCAGCGCACTGCGCCGAACTGTGGATCGGAATCGTCGCCATGCATCGAGACATCGATTTTCTTTTCCGCTTTTGAAGCGATATCCAGCAGCCAGAGTTGGTTGTCTTTGTCCTGATGCGCGATCCATTTTCCGTCAGGGGACGCAACACCATCCCAACGCAAGACGGCGGCGCCGGTGGTGAGTTGCTCGGCTTGGCCTTCGCCGTTGGCGGCAACCTTCCAGAATTCTGTTTCGCCGGTCTCGGTGGAGATTACGAGCAGCGACTTGCCATCCGGCATCATGCGCGCGCTGCGGAAACGCATCGGCTTGTGCTCGGCGATGTCCACCAGTCGGCCGTTTTTCACTGGGACCACGAAGACGCGGCCGCGCGACGTTGCGATGACGCTCGATCCGTCGGGCGAGATGTGCATCGCGGTGGTGTAGTCAAGCGGGCGCGTGACCCAGTGCTCGCGCAGATGATCGAAATCGGAGGCTAGTTCGATGGGAATTGTTTTGTCGGCGGCGGAGGCGATGTCAAAGAGATGCAAGTCGGCGCCGAGTTGGTACACGATGCGGCCCTGCGAAAGCGCGGGCGATTGCAAGTCCCAGCCCTGGTGATGGGTGAGCTGCTTGAGATTGCGCCCGTTCGGATCCATGCTCCACAGGTTCATGGTGCCGTCGCGATCGCTTGCGAAATAGACGCGGCCGTTCCACCACATGGCGTCCTTGCTGGTTCCCGCGAAATCGGCGGTGAGCGCGACAGCTTCAGAGCCCGCCGTGAATTTCCAAAGATTCTGCGCGGTCCCGCCCTGGTAGCGCTTCGCTTCGCTGCCTTGGAATGGACGGCGGGTGAAGAACAGCGTGCGGCCATCGGAATCGTAGACGCCTTGCGAAGCCTGGCTGAGCGGAACGGGCTGGATGCGATTCTGCGCGTCGATGGTCAAGAGCTGCGCGTCGGGAAGCGTGGAATAGCGGCGCGTGGTGTAGAGGATCTTACCGTCCGGTGTCCAGCCGACTACCTGCGCGGCTGCGCCGTCGAAAGTGCGGCGCGCGGGGAGGCCGCCCGATACGGGCATGGAGTAGACTTCCGTGGGCCCCTCGTAGTTGGCCGAGTACGCGATCGTTTTGCCGTCGGGAGAAAAGGCCGCGTGCGTTTCATCGCCGGGGTGCGTCGTGAGGCGTCGCGCGATGCCACCGTCGATGGTTGTCTCCCAGAGGTCGCCTTCGGCGGTGAACGCAATAGTGTTGCCTGAAATGGCGGGGAAGCGGTAGTAGCCGCGATTCGATTGCGCGAGTCCAGAAGGCGTAAGAAGCAAAACAGCGGCGAGGACGAGATACCTCATAGAGCTAATGATACTCGCGATTATCGGAAAACGCCGAAGCTTATGCTGAGTATGGAGCATCTAAGCGCATATGGATTTACAACTCGACGGAAAGCTCGCGCTGGTGACCGGTTCCACCGCCGGAATCGGATTCGCGATCGCAGAGGCGCTGGCGGATGAAGGCGCGCAGGTGATCGTGAATGGGCGCACTGCGAAACGCGTGGAAGAAGCGATGGATAAGCTGGCGGGCGCGCGCGTACTGGGGTTACCCGCGGACTTGAGCACCGCGGCGGGAGCGGAAGAAGCTATCCGGCGGTTCCCGGATGTCGAGATTCTGGTGAATAACGCCGGGATTTACGAAGTAAAACCGTTTGAACAGATTTCGGATGCCGATTGGCTACGATTGTTCGAAGTGAACGTGATGAGTGGCATCCGGTTGAGCCGGTATTACTTGCCGCGGATGAAGGAACGGAACTGGGGGCGGATCGTTTTCATCTCGAGCGAATCGGGCGTGCAGATTCCTCCGGAGATGATTCATTACGGAATGACGAAGAGCGCGCAGTTGGCCGTGTCGCGAGGGATGGCCGAGACCACGGCGGGAACCGGGGTCACAGTGAACGCGGTGCTGCCGGGGCCGACGGAATCGGAAGCGGTCGGCGGATTCGTGGAGAATCTCGCGGCGCAGCGGGGAACGGATCGGGCGGCAATCGAGGCCGAGTTCTTCAAAAGCGTGCGGCCGAGCTCGCTGCTCAAGCGATTCGCACGGGCCGATGAAGTTGCGGCCATGGTGGCGTTCGTGTGCAGCCCGTTGTCGTCGGCGACGAATGGGGCGGCGATTCGAGTGGATGGCGGCGTGGTGCGGTCGATCGTGTGATGGTTAGACCAGGTCATAGTATTCGCGATGGTCGAGGGGGACGTCGACTAGCAGCGCAGTGCGCGTGGTGAGGGCGCGCTCGACTGCGTTGCGGGCGTCAGCGATGTCGCGGGCTTTGTGGCCCGGGATCCCGAAGGCTTCGGCGATTTGCGCGAAGTCGGGTGGGGTGAAGTCGACACCGTAGGGTTCGATGCCGCGGCGTGATTCGCTGACGCGGATCAGGCTGAGGCTGCGGTCCGTCAGAACGACGATGATGATGGGCAGTCCGAGCTCGCGGATGAGCGCGAGATCGTGGAGCATCATGAGCATTCCACCGTCGCCTACTACGGCGAGAACGGGTCTGGTGGGATGGCAGAGCTGCGCGGCGATGGCGGCCGGGACGCCGAAGCCCATGCCGGATAAACCATTTGACATGAAAAACGTTCCGGGCTCGTAACTGCGCCAGAACTGGCCCATGAGCAGCTTGTGCGAGCCGACATCGCAGGTTGCGATGCCTGCACGCGGGAAGATCGTGCGCAGTTCCTGGATTAGGCGCAGCGGGGAGCGGCCTTCGCGAGGCTCGCGATGGATGGCCTTGCGGCGTTGGTCGAGAAGTTCGGACGGCCAAGGTTTCGGATCGGTTGAGAGCGCGCCCACGAGTGAGGCGATGTCGCCGATCGCTTCGAGCGGCTTGTAACGGCCTTCGGCCATCGAAGCGGAGTCGAGCGAGACGATCTCGACGTCGGCGAACCAGGTCTTGTCGCATTCCACCGGATCGAAACCGATGGCGAGGATCAAGTCGGCTGCGCGGATGGTGTCGAGAATGTCGCGGTCGATGGCCATGCCGGAGGCGACGCCGAGAAAGAGTGGATGATCTTCGGAGACGATGCCTTTGGCTTTCGGTGTCATGAGAAACGGCGCTTGCAGTTGGTCGATGAGCGCGCGAATTGCGGGAGCATCGGCGGGTGTTGCTCCGAGTCCGATCAGGACGAGCGGCCGTTTCGCCGAAGCGAGACGGCCGGTGAGAGGCTTCAGGTGAACGGCTCGGGTACTTCGCTCGGTGATCGTGCGGTCGTGAACCAGCGACTCGTGCGTCGCAAGGTCGCTTGCGAGCGCGATGTGCACCGGACCGGGTCGCGGCTTGCTCGCGAGGTCCATCGCGTGATTAATGATCCCGTAAGAGTTGTGCTCGATGGACATTGATTTTTTCGTGATCAGCGCAAAAACTTCATCCAGCGGCAGTCGCTGATGCGTCATCGTGTCGATATTGGCCGCCGGAATTTGCGCGGTGATGGCGAGCATCGGCGCGCGATCGAGGAATGCGTTTGCGACGCCGGTGATCAGGTTGGTCGCGCCGGGGCCGAGCGTTGCCGCGCAGACTCCGGGAATGCCCGTGATCTGGCCGACCACTTGGGCCATCCACGCCGCGCTCGCTTCATGACCGGTCAGCAGGAATCGCATCCCGGCGCGGCGGCACGCGTCGATGAATGCGACGATCTCGCCGCCTGGCAATCCGAAGACATACTGCACTCCTCGCTTGGCCAACTCGTTGGCCATTACTTCCGCGTGAGTGGACATTCGTTACTCAGCCGTTGAGGTGGGCGAGGACTTCGGAACGTCGTTGTAATTGAGGATCGCGTTGGCGAGCATGTTGAACTCGCCGAGATTCTGCCAGCGGTAGCACGGGTTGGTCGCGAACATCAGGACGCGGCCGCGGCCGGAGGGGACGTCGACGATGGCGGGACGGTCGCGCGTTTCGGCGACGCCGCGCATCAGGCCACTCAAAACGGATTTGTCGGTGCCGGGAAAACGCATGAGCACTTCTTTCTTGCGATCGTCGAGCGGGACGCGTAGCAGAGGGCCGTTGGCGTAGCGGACTGGAATTGTTTTACTGGTGTAGCCGTAAAAAATCGGATTGGTCGGGTGCGTGATTTCGGCTTCGATGATGGGGCCGGGGGCGTAGAATTGTCCGGATGTGCGTTGTGCGTCGATGGTGGGCGTTAGGCCGTAGTCGGCCGGCAAGAAACTCGCGACGCCGAGCGTGATGAGGACGCCGCCCGCTTTGACGAATTTGTCAAGCTCGACCACGCCTTCGAGACCCATGCCGCCGGTGATGTCACTCGATTCGCCGTATGCGCCGAGCGTGGGGAAGTCGGATGATTTCGTGTAGTCGATGGGCGTGCCCTTGGATTCGAGATCGAAGACCAGCGATTTCGCACTGCGGCCCTGGTTGGGGATCACGATGACGTCGTAGGAGGCGCGCAGGTTGCCTTTGCGAATTTGCTCTTTGTAAATCAGGTCGTACTTGAGCTCGAAATGATCGAAGGCGTAGCGGACCCAGCCGACGTCTTGGGTGCTGCCCCAGGTGGAGAACATCGCCAGACGCGGAAGGTCGACATCGTGGCGCGGGACGTTTGGTGCGCCTGTCAACGCGACGGCCTTGAGGCCGAGGTTTTCGATTTCGGTTCTTGCGCGGGCGCTGGCGGGGATCAGGAACGAACCGGCGGGGATTTCGGTGTCGCCGGATTTGAAGGATTGTTCGACCGCTTCGAACTTGACGTCTTTGAGGCGGTAGCGCAACGTGACAAGGGAATTCGCGCCGTTGTGGAGAACGGCGAGCAGTTGGCCGTCACCTTGGATGCCGCCGGGGATGGTGAGCGTGTCGACCGGCGTTACCGGAGCATCGAGAATCGCTTTGTCGGAAATTTCTTTGACGTCGGCGTGGCTCATGAGGCCCATGGTCCAGGCGGCGTCGTCGTAGGTGCGGAGGTTCTGATCGGGGTAGACTTGCTTTTCGAGCAGGATTTTCGCGAGGCGGCCGTAGGGTTGGTTGCGTTTTACGATCAGCGATCCGGCGGGGTAGGTGCCGTCTTTGAGTTTCACCTCCGATGTCGCGCGGCCGATTTCGATACCTTGCAGTCGCAGGATGTTTACGATAAATGCGACGCGCGTCATGTCGGGCTGGCCTGCCGGGAGGACGTAGCCGAACGGAGCGTCGTTGGTACCCGACTGGATGGAATTGCGACTCTTCTCGTAGAAATTCTGGAGCAGAGTTTTCGCGTTGGCGGATGCGACTTCGAGCGCGGAGAGGACGCCGGTCTCCATGTAATTCGTGTTATTGCGCATGGACCAGACAACCTCTTTATAAGGGGGCAGCGGGCGATACCATTCGCGCGTGGTCTGATTCTCGCCGGCTCCGGGGCCACTTCCGGGCTCCGGTGCGACCTTGCGTCTCATTGTATTCGCGCCGCCGTTTCCGAAAGTTTCGTACATGCGCAGGATGCCGTTGTGGTTCGACGACATGAATCCGAGATAGCCGGGCGACCACATGTCGACGTAGCCGTGATCCCAGACACCGGGCATGCCGTAGCCGAACATTTTGGTCATTTCGAAATTCGCGAGCCACGGAAGTTCGGCGTAGAGGATGGGGTCGAGCGTGGGATTCTGCGGAGCCTGGCCGCTGAAGGTATACATGAACGGCACGGATTCGTGCAGGTCGTGCATGATGGGCGGGTGCCAATCGAGATAAAACTTGAGCCAGTTGCGCATCGTGACTTGCGAATAGTTGATGTCGCGATTGTTGTCGTGATAGATGTACTTGCCCCAGTAGGGCGGGCCGGGGACGCGGTCGGCTTCGGTTTCTTCGTTGATCTTGTGGCGGTAATACCAGTCGACGTAACGGTCGCGGCCGTCGGGTTCGAAGGCTGGGGCGATCATGACGATCATGTTTTTGCGGATCTGATCGAAGAGCGGGCCGTCCTCGGCGACCAGGCGGTACGCCAGTTCCATGAGCATTTCGGGCGGGCCGGTTTCGGCGCTATGGAGTCCACCCGAGAACATGTAGACAAGCTTGGCTTGCCCGACGATCTGCTTGGCTTGGTCGGGGGTTACGCCGCGCGGGTCGGCGAGTTTCGCTAAGTAACCTTTATAGGTGTCGAGATTGCGGATGGTGTCTTCGTCGGCGATTACTACGATTAGCTGCTCGCGGCCTTCGTCGGTGCGGCCGATGGGGATGACTTTCACGCGCTTGGTTGAGGATTCGAGGGCGCGGTAGTAACGATAGAGATCGGCCGTGTGGGTGAGTTTTTTTGGCGTGCCGATGTAGTATCCCAAGACGTCTTTGGGGCTGGGGATGCCGTTGGCTTTCGGAAGATGATCGGTGAGCGGGCTCAGGAATTCGGGTCGCGTGGTCCATTCCTTAACGGATTTGGCGAAGTCGGGATCCTGAGCCTGCTGGGCGACGGCAGCGGCCGCCGCGGCGATGACGAAAAGGAATAGCTTCTTCATGGATTACGATTGATCGGGCGGTTTGGCGTTCGCGTTCTTGTTGATGAAGCGGTCGAACCAGTAGAGCTGCCAGTTCAGGCTTTCTACTAAATGTTTGGGTTCGCCGGTGCGCGTCAGGTTGTGGTTTTCGCGTGGGAAGACTACGAACTCGCTGGTGACGCCGTAGTGTTGCAGAGCGCGGAACCATTGTTCGCCTTGCTCGATGGGGACGCGATAGTCGTTGTCGGAGTGGAGCACGAGCGTCGGAGTCTTCACCTGGCGCGCGTACTTGAGCGGGCTGGCGTTCCAGTATTGATCGAAGTCGTCGAAGAGCGGGCCGTCGAAATCTTCTTCATGGCCGTAGGCGCCGTCGCGCGTGCCGTCGTCGCTGATGAAGTTGGAGACGCTGCGGAGGGTGACGGCGGCGACGAAGCGGTTGGTGTGGCCGACGATCCAGTTGGTCATGAATCCGCCGTAGCTGCCGCCGGTGACGCCCATGCGGTCCTTGTCGATCCAGGGATTTTGCTTGAGTGCGGCGTCGACGCCGGCCATGACGTCCTGGTAATCCATGCCGCCCCAGTTGTTCTGGATGCCGCGTTCGAATTTCTGGCCGTAGCCGGTGGATCCGCGCGGATTGCAGAAGAAGACGGCGTAGCCTTTGGCCGCGTAGACCTGAAATTCGTGGTACCAGTCGACGCCGTATTGTCCGGCGGGGCCGCCGTGGACGCTCAGAATTAGAGGATATTTCTTGCCGGCTTCCCAGTTAATGGGTTTGACGAGGAAGCCTTCGATGTCCCAACCGTCGGTGCTCTTGTAGTTAAGCCGTTGCACTTTTGCGAGCGTCAGTTCGTTCCAGAGTTTTTCGTTGACGTGGGTGAGCTGGCGTTCACCGGAGCCGTCGAGCGCGGAGACGTAGACATCGTCCAAGTGGTCGAAGTCGTTTGAGAGATACGACATCATGCCGGCCTTTTCATTGATGTCGAAGCCGTGGACGGAGCGCTCGCCTTTGGTGACCTGCGAGGTTTTGTGAGCGGCGAGATCAACGCGGAACATCTGTTCGGTGGCGTGGTAGCCCGTTTCAAAGCGGACCTCAGTGGGGCTGACCCATTTCAGGGCGCCGGGGATGAGGTCAAGATCCTGGGTGATGAGCTGGGAAGCGACGCCGCCGGTTGCGGGCGCGATGTAGAGTTTGGCGAACTCGCGGCGCTTGGTTTGTCCAGCGAAGAGGATCTTCGTGCCGTCGGCGGACCAGCGGGGCATGTCGTCTTCAAAAGGATGATCGGAGATTTTGGTGAGCGGGCCGCCGGTTGCCGCGATGACCCAGACGTCGCGATTGTGATCTTCGTCGTACTCGTGGCCGGTGCGGTTGGAAACGAAGGCGATTTTCGTTCCATCGGGGGACCACTGCGGATCGAGATCGTTCCAATCGTCGCCGCTGGTGAGCTGGGTGTCTTTGCCGGTGGCGGCGTCGACGATCCAGATGTGGCTGCGCTTGTCGTCGTACCAGCCGGTGTCGTTGAACTTGTAGGAGAGGTGCTTGTAGTGGCGGACGTCGCTCTTGCGGTCGGCTGCGGGGATCGCATCGCTTGGGCCGGTGCGGGTAAGGACCGCGAAGCGTTTGCCATCGGGCGACCACTGATAGGAGGTGACGCCGTTCTTCAGATGGCTGACCACTTGGGCTTCGCCGCCGGACATGGAAAGCAGGCAGATCTGCGGGCGCGCGCCGTCGGATTGGACTCCAGCCGCCGGAGCAGCGGGGTTGGAGGTGGTGGTGGCAGCGGCGGGCGCGGGGTTGCGATTTGACAAAAATGCAAGAACGGAGCCATCGGGGCTCCAGCGCGGCGCGTTGGAATTGAAATTTTCCGCTGTGACCCTGCGCGGCGTCGAGTGGCCATCGGTGGGGACGATCCAGAT
>Ga0335078_10006884_pt1 | contig 16846 bp, 13 predicted proteins | sample Lox_Sample_32_FD_206711 | JGI IMG/M metagenome (GOLD analysis project Ga0335078, IMG submission 206711) | Soil microbial communities from Loxahatchee National Wildlife Refuge, Florida, United States - Lox_Sample_3.2 | ecosystem: Environmental > Terrestrial > Soil > Wetlands | place: USA... | reverse complement strand
CTCCTCCGCGGCGAGTACGACAGCTTTCCGGTCAAAGCCGGCGATATTTCCATGCTGTCGCGCGTGAGTTTCGTGATCACGCTGGATTCCGACACCGAACTACCGCGAGGCTCTGCCCAGAAGTTAATTGGAGCGCTCGCCCATCCGCTGAGTCAAGCGATCGTCGATCCTGAACGCAACGTGGTCGTTGCCGGATACGGCATCTTGCAGCCGAGGGTTGGCATTAGCGTTCAGAGCGCCGCGAAGTCGCGCCTGGCGGCGATCTACTCCGGTGAAACGGGCTTCGACATCTACACCCGAGCAATCTCGGACGTGTACCAGGACTTATACGGCGAGGGAATTTTCGCCGGCAAAGGCATTTACGAAGTCGAAACCTTGTATGGGGTCCTTGATCGCCGTTTTCCGCACAACGCTTTGCTCAGCCACGATCTGATTGAAGGCGCTTACGCGCGAGCTGGCCTGGTTAGCGACGTGGAAGTTATCGAAGACTATCCTTCGCACTACAGCGCATACAACCGGCGCAAGCATCGATGGTTGCGAGGCGACTGGCAGATCACGGCATGGCTGTTTCCACAAGTGCGGGACGAGTCGGGGCAAAAGGTTCCCAATCCGATTTCGCTAGTCTCGCAATGGAAAATCCTCGACAACCTCCGCCGCAGTCTCGTCGAACCGGCCATTTTGGTGCTTTTCGTTCTGGGCTGGACAGCCTTGCCCGGAAAACCGGTCTACTGGACGCTAGCCACTTTAGCGATTCTCTTTGCTCCTACTTGGTGTCGCTTTGTCTTTGAACTCATCCGTTCGGCGCTGGAGAAAAAATCGAACATCGCGAAAGACGCGGTTCACGCTTTGTTTGCAGCGAACGTCAATGTTCTCCTGAGCCTCGTGTTTCTCGCTCACCAGATGCTGCTCTCGCTGGACGCAGTCGTTCGAACCCTCATTCGCCGCCTGGTCACCCGCGAACGTCTCCTCCAGTGGGAAACTGCAGCGGAGGCCGAACTCGGAGCCAAGCGTCGCACACCGCTCGATCGGTATCTACAATGGACACCGGTCCTGGCTTTTGCCATCGCAGCTCTGGTCTGGTTCGTAAAACCGCGTGCAATTTTTCCCGCCCTTCCAATCTTGCTTTTGTGGGGATGCAGCAAGCTCGTCTCGAACTGGTTGAACCGTCCACCTAGAGCGCGTTACCAGGCGCCCTCACCAGGCGACAAGCTCCTACTACGCAAGATTGCGTTGCATACCTGGCGCTACTTCGCAGAGTTCAGCAATGAAGAGCATCACTGGCTCATTCCCGACAACGTCGAAATGAAGCCGGTACGAGTCGCCGCTCGTGTTTCTACAACGAATCTCGGCTTGTTGTTGAACGCTCGACAAGTAGCATGCGAATTTGGCTACTTGCTATTGGACGAGTTCGTCGACTATACGCGTCGTACTCTGGGAACCCTTACTCACCTTGAACATTATCGCGGGCACTTACTCAACTGGTATGACACTCACACTCTGAAACCGCTTCCTCCGAAATTTGTTTCCTCGGTCGATAACGGGAATTTCGTCGCATCTCTTTGGACTTTGGAGCAGGGATGCATGGAGCGTCTCAAGCGCCCGCTGTTGCAGCGAACCGTCGCTGACGGCTTCCTCGATCATCTTCGTGCCTTGGTTGATTTGCACGCTTTTCCTCGGAAGAAACTGCTCAAATTCCAGAGCAGATTGGAAAACGCGGACTGGCTCGACGGCTTGCTCAGCTTTTCCGATGCCGACCTTGACGGACCTCCGGAAGGAAAAACCACTTCCACATCGGACGTGAAGTGGTTTCAGGGGCAAGCACGACTCCGCCTGGAACGCCTACGCAGTGACATCGCAGACTACAGCCCATGGAGATTGCCGGAATTTTCCACTCTTCGCGGTGAACTGAATCTCGCCTCCGCTGATAATCTCCCGCTCGAAGTCTTGCCCGACTTCATCGAACGCCTCAGCGTGAAACTACAACTGGCTAATGTTGCGAAGAACGAAGGTTCGAGCGAGGGCAATCTTCTGCAGCAGCACCTCCAGGATTCTTTGGTTTCAGCTAAAACAAACGTCTTGGACTTGATCGAAAGTGTTAAGGCACTCGCTGCGGCCGCCGGGAAAATCGCTGCCGAAATGGACTTCAGTTTCCTCCTCGAGAAAAGACGAAAGCTCTTGTCCATCGGCTACGATGCCGGCACACACAAACTTCACGATGCCTGTTATGACCTGCTCGCTTCCGAGGCGCGTATCGGAACGTTTATTTCCATTGCGAAGGATGACATCCCGCAGGAAACCTGGTTCCAACTAGGCCGCATGCATACGCTAGATCATGGCCGTCTTGTCCTCTTGTCCTGGACGGGCACCATGTTCGAGTACCTGATGCCCACGATCTGGATGCGTTCTTACCCCGAAACGCTACTCGACCGTGCCCAGACCGGTGCCGTTCGCGCCCAGCAGTTTTACACGTCGCGGAAGAGAATCCCTTGGGGCATCTCCGAATCCTCTTTTTCCAAGCGAGATTCCTCAGGGAACTTTGGCTATCACGCTTTTGGAGTGCCCAACCTTGCGTTGCGCGACCGCGAAATCTACTCCCTCGTGATCTCGCCTTATTCTACGTTCTTGGCCCTGCATGTAGATCCCGAGAATGCTCTGCACAATATTCGCAGAATGGCAAAAAAAGGTTGGTGTGGGCGTTACGGGTTCTATGAATCTGTGGATTTCAGCCCCGAAAATCCTCCTCGCGGTCAAAACTATGAGGTCGTCCGGTGCTGGATGGCTCACCACCAAGGCATGAGCCTGGCGTCAATTGCGAACTTCCTCTTTGATAACGTGGTGCAGCACTGGTTTCATCGGCATCCGCGGGTGCAAGCCACCGAATTGCTCCTTCACGAGAAGCCGTTAGCTCACTTGCGCCCGATCCGAACCGGTTATGACACAGCTGCGGCCTAACTGACGTGAGCTGGTTTACATTCACATACAGGACTTTTCCCTCCGTTTTTCCAACAACCCAAATCGAACTCGCTGCTTCCAAGCTACGCCCGTGCAGGGCTGAGACATGTCCGTCGCGACTCCACCTTTGCTCCATCGCCGATCCCGTTTTTCAATACTTTGGGTCGTACCGAGTGTCATCGCGGTTGCCGTTGTGGTCATAATCATTGTCACTGCTTTGCAGTGGCCTTTCACGGAGAAAGCAATTGTCAGTTCCCTGGAAGACGCTAGCTCTAGCAAAGTCACGATCGCGCATTTTCAGAAGACCTATTTTCCACATCCCGGCTGTATTGCCGAGAACGTTGTCTTCGTTCGGCTTCCCGGCGTTCCTCCGCTCATCACCATCCCGAAACTGACCATCCAGACCAGTTTCCTCGGGCTTTTGATGAAGCACGTTTCCCATATTCAATCGGATGGGATGACGGTGTTCATTCCTCCGCAGAAGTTTCCCGGCAAATTTCACAGTGACAGTAACGCGATCATCGACGATCTGCTGTTCCAGAATGCGACTCTGCAATTTGGCTCCCGAAATCGTGGCCAGCCACCACTCAAATTCGCAATTCACGAGTGCCTTCTCCGACATGTGGGTGGAACCGGTTCGGTCGCGTTTCGAGTCTCGCTGTCGAATCCTCAACCTCCTGGAGAAATCGAAGCATCTGGCAGGCTCGGCCCCTGGCATCTTGCAAGCACGTCCCAGACCCCGGTTTCGGGAAATTACACATTCCAGCATGCAGATTTGGGAGTTTTCGACGGAATCGCCGGAATACTCTCCTCTTCCGGAACGTTCGAAGGCACGCTCAAGAAACTGGGTGTACACGGCACTACCGAAACTCCCGATTTTGAGGTTACACACAGTGGCCACAAGACCAGGCTCAAAAACAGGTTCGATGCGGTGGTGAACGCCCTCTCCGGCGACGTTACGCTCGATCAAGTCGACTCTATGTTTCGTGACACCAGAGTCATGACGAATGGAACCATCGCCCGCCGTCCACCGGATGAACGACGCATCACCGAACTCGACATGCTTGTGCGAAACGGGCGTATTCAAGATATTCTCGGTTTATTCGTCAGCGATCCGAGAGCTCCGATGGCCGGCGTTACCAGCCTTCGTGCTCACGTATTTCTTCCCGCGGATCAGCGGCAGTTCCTTAGTCGAGTCGAACTACACGGCGACTTCGGCATCGATGAGGGCAAGTTCACCACGCAAACCACTCAACAGGACGTCAACAAGCTCAGCGCCGAATCTCTCGGCCAGAGCGACAATAATCCCGCGACCGTCCTGTCGAACTTGAAGGGTCACGCCGACGTCAAGGATGGTGTGGCTCACTTCTTCAATCTCTCTTTCGGAATTCCCGGCGCCTCCGCCGAAATGCATGGCACGTATAACTTGATTTCGGAAGCCATTGATCTGCACGGCGTTCTGAAGATGGACACCTCTGTGTCGCACACCGCCCACGGACCCAAGGCTCTCCTTCTGAAGTTTATGGATCCGTTCTTCAAGCGGAAGCCCAAGGGTTCCGCCGTTCCAATCAAGATCACTGGCACCTATGACAAGCCCTCGTTCGGTCTTGATCTCGGCGGCCAAAAGGAAAATAAAGCCGAAAAACGCTTGGAAAAGGCGTACCAGAAGCCCACAAAATGAACCCCGGGCAGGTAAACTGAAGTCTAATCAATCCAGTGAATTCCAACGGTAAACCGGCGACTCCGCCGCGGCCCGCAGTTACCCGATTGCGCAACGTGCTTCCCATGCTATGGGAATTGGTGCGTACACGGCGAGGTCTTCTCGCCTTGGGATTCATCCTGATGGTCATCAACCGAGTTTCAGGACTCGTTCTTCCTTACTCGACCAAGTACCTCATCGACACCGTCATTGTTAAGAAGCATTACGAACTCCTGAAGCCGCTCGTCCTAATGGTTTTGGCTGCAACTGCCATTCAGGGAATTACATCTTTCTCATTAACTCAACTGCTCTCTAAGGCTGCCCAGCGTCTGATCGCCGAACTTCGCCAAAAAGTGCAAATGCATGTCGGAAGGCTTTCTGTCGCCTTCCACGACTCCACCAAGAGCGGGGTTTTAGTCTCCCGCATCATGAGCGATGTCGAAGGCGTCCGCAATTTGATTGGCACCGGACTCGTCGATTTCGTGGGCGGTCTGATCACCGCCGTTATCGCGCTCATCGTTCTGTTCCGAATCAGCGCTGTCATGACTGGCCTGGCATTCGGCTTCCTTATCTGCTTCGCGATCGCGCTGCAAAAAGCCTTCGGCACAATTCGGCCGATCTTTCGTGAGCGCGGGAAGATCAACGCGGAAGTAACTGGCAGGCTCGCGGAATCTCTGGGCGGAGTCCGGGTAGTCAAGGGATATCACGCCGAGGAGCGCGAAGAGAGCGTCTTCTCCTCGGGCGTGCAACGCTTGCTCGATAATGTATTGCGCACACTCACAGCAACTTCGGTGATGAGCCTTTCCGCCAGCCTTCTAATGGGTATCGTCGGCGCTGTCATCATGTACAGCGGCGCACGCCAGATCGCCGGGGGCCATCTGACAATCGGTGGATTTTTCACTTACACATTATTTTTAGGCTTCCTTATCGCTCCGATTATGTCGATCGTTCAGATTGGAACCCAACTGACCGAAGCTCTGGCCGGTCTTGAACGTACTCAGGAAATTTTGGCTGAAAATAGAGAGGATATCGACCCCCGCCGAACTAATACGCTCGACCAGATTGAGGGCTATGTCACTTTTCAGGATGTAAGCTTCAGCTACGATGGCAGTCACACCGTCCTGAAAAATATTTCATTCCATGCAGAGCCTGGGACCGTAACTGCCCTGGTGGGATCTTCCGGTTCAGGAAAATCCACCACCATCGGCCTGATTGCCGCCTTCTACGTCCCCAATCAGGGAAAGGTCCTGGTGGACAATACCGACCTCAGTACGGTTCGCCTTGACTCTTATCGGACCCAACTTGGCATGGTTTTGCAGGATTCATTTCTCTTCGACGGCACCATTCGCGAAAATGTTTCATTCTCCCGCCCTGACGCGACGGAAGAGCAGATTCTTCGCGCGTGCCGCATCGCTCGCGTAGATGAGTTCGCCGAAGCCTTCGCCGATAAGTACGACACGATCGTGGGAGAGCGAGGCGTCAAACTCTCCGGCGGTCAACGTCAAAGAATCTCCATCGCTCGTGCCATCTTGGCTGAACCCCGAATCCTGATTCTCGATGAAGCGACTTCCAGTCTCGATTCCGAATCCGAATCTTTGATTCAGCAAGGCCTCTCCTACCTGATGCAAGGCCGCACGACTTTTGTAATCGCTCATCGCCTCTCTACGATTCGCCGTGCCAACCAGATTCTGGTGATGGAGCAAGGTCAGATTCTCGAACGTGGTACCCATGAGGAACTTTATGCGCTTCGCGGTCGTTACTTCGATCTCTATACAAAACAGCATGGCCTCGAAAGTAATCTTTTCCTGGCTCCGGGCGAAGGCGACGCAGCGATCGCCTCTCAAGGAAATGGGACTAACCGAGCGAAGGCCGCAGAGGCGGGCGGACTCTCAGACGCCCTGCGTCTAGTAAAGGGAGAGATTCGCTGATCATGTCCAACGGCTCGGCTCCCAATCCTGCGATCGCCATCCGTACTGAAAACGTACATCGTCACTACCAGATGGGCGATTCCGTGATTCGCGCGGTCGATGGAATTTCCCTGCATATCAACGCCGGAGAGTTCATCGCTCTTCTTGGCACGTCCGGCTCAGGCAAATCTTCTCTTTTGAACCTGATCGCTGGCCTCGACCGGCCAACTTCTGGCTCAGTTGTCGTGCAGGATCGAGACCTCGCAAAGCTTTCCCGCCAGGAACTTGCCAAATACCGCTTAAAGTCTGTAGGGATGGTTTTTCAATCCTTCAACCTGATTCCATCCATGAATCTGATTGAAAATGTGGAATTACCATTGCGCTTTGCCGAACTCGATCGTTCGAAACGTGAAAACATCTGCCGCGAAGCCTTGAATCGGGTCGGGTTGAGCGGTCGCCTCAAGCACCGGCCAACAGAACTCTCTGGCGGCGAGCAGCAGCGTGCAGCTCTTGCTCGGGCCCTTATCAACCAGCCGCAGGTTCTCTTAGCCGACGAGCCTACGGGCAATCTCGACAGTCACACCGGAACCGAAATCATGAATTTGATTCGTGAGTGTAACGAATCCTTAAGAATGACAGTTGTCATGGTGACTCATGAGCATGCGCTCGCCGAGCGTTATGCCAAGCGAATGATCTTCCTCGCCGACGGCAAATTAGCGAGTTCGGCCGCCGTTCCCGCTCCCGGCGTCGAACAGGGGGGTGCACATTGAAGCTCTACGACGTCACCGAGCTTGCCATTCGCAATCTGCGTGAGTCCATTCTGCGCAATTCCCTGACTACCGTCGGTATCTCAGTTGGTGTCGCATCGCTGGTCGCAATGCTCTCTCTGGGCATCGGACTTCAACAGCTGGCCGATCGACGGCTCGCGAAATCGGGACTGTTCGACACAGTCGTCGTCACCTCCCGCCGCGAGATGCGCAATTTCGGGCGCGACACAGAGAACGGCCCTTCTCCGACAGAAAGCCCTTCGCTTGACGAACCCGCCCGCCAACAAATCGAAAAGCTAGCCAATGTCAGTGAGGCTTATCCGGAAATCCGCTTTGTTACCGAATTGCGATACGAGGACAAGCCGCAACTGAGCATGGTCGCGGGATTACCATCGTCTGCTCGTAGCAACGACGCGTTCGACGGTATGCAAGGAAAATTCTTTTCATCCGATTCCGCTCCCGAAGCCATCCTGCAGAAATCTTTCGCTGCTCAGCTCTTAGGTGTGAAACCGAAGCCCGGCTCTGATGATGTGAACTTGGCCGATGTCGCTAAGCCTCTACTCGGGAAAGAACTCGTTATGAACTACGCCGAGCGGACAGCGACCCCTTCAACAGGCACAGCCTCCGACACGTCCGGCTACTCCGTCGTTTCGCGACAACAATCATTAAAAATCGTCGGCGTTTGTGAACTCGACCCGGACAGCATGCGCGGCCAGGCTCGTGCGCGTGTCTTTATTCCACTGCAACTCGCACAGACCTTGCATGTGATGCAGCCCTCCGACTTGCGTGACACCACCAATGTTGTCGGAGGAAAGCCGACCTATACCGCGTTGCAGGTGCACGTAAAAAGCCCGAAGTACATCCAATCTGTCGAAGACGCGATCAAGAAAATGGGGTTCAACACTTTCTCGATTGTCGATGCGACCAAAAACATTCGGCAGTTCTTCGCGGTCCTTGATCTGTTTCTCGGAATTTTTGGAAGCTTGGCTTTGGCCGTCGCATCCATCGGAATTATCAATACCCTCGTTATGGCAATCCTGGAACGCCGGCGGGAAATCGGGATCATGAAAGCCATCGGAGCCAGTGATTCTGACGTGAGAGGGCTCTTCTTCGCCGAGGCGGCTGGAATGGGAGTTCTCGGCGGCGCACTCGGTGTCGCGCTCGGATGGACCATCGGTCGCGTCATCAACATCGGCACGAATATCTATCTCAAGCGTCAGCACTTTCCTCCAGAGCAGATCTGGTTCGTTCCGTGGTGGCTGGTCTTCGGGGCGATTGCTTTTGCGATAGTGGTTAGCCTGCTTTCAGGCTTATACCCGGCTGGGCGCGCCGCCCGAATGGACCCCGTTCAGGCGCTTCGGTATGAGTAAGTCCCACCTCTTTTGTTTATGTCTTCTTGCCTTACTGCTATGCACAGTCACTGCCGCTGCGCAGAGTCGCATCGATTGCAACGTCCTGAACAGCAAAACGCTGGGCAACGCCGTTCATTATTGTGTGCTGCTGCCTCCCGGTTATGACTCCTCCTCGACCCGCTACCCGATTCTCTATTTCCTGCATGGGCTGGGAGAAAACGAACAGACTCTGTTTCAAACCGGCGGTTGGACTCTAGTCGATGATCTCCGCAGAGACCATAGGCTGACTGATTTCTTGATCGTCACCCCGGAAGCGTTTTCTAGCTTCTATATCAATTCAGCCAACGGCAAGCAGCGATACAGCGATTTCTTCCTTCGTGAATTCATGCCCTTTGTGGAGAGCAAATACCGTATCCGCGGTGATCGCGCATCCCGAGCGGTTACGGGAATTTCTATGGGAGGCTACGGGGCCCTTCGATTCGCCTTCGCTTACCCCGAGAAGTTCTCTGCTGTCAGCGCCCAAAGTGCGGCCCTCATCACTGCAACGCAACAAGAACTAGATACAACGCTCCGCTCTGGCACGCCTTTGGGCCGAATTCTCGGATCGGTATTCGGGGATCCCATAAACATGGCACACTGGCGCGAAAACAATCCTTTCCTGCTAGCAAAGAAGAACAAAATCGCGATCAGCCGTTTGGCCATTTATTTCAATTGCGGAGACGACGATCAATACGATTTCGAAAAAGGCGCTGCCGTCCTCCATCGGCAATTAGAAGCCGAAGGTATCCGTCATGAATATCATCTTTACCCTGGAGATCACACCGCTCCTTACTTTCTGCGGCACTTGGGCGAAGTAATCGAGTTTCATTCAAAACACTTTGAAGAAAAGAAATAACCCGATTATCGCGATAAACTTGGATAGATGGACAGGAAGTCTCATCTCCCGCGGGCTGCACTTGTTAGCTGGTTGCTGATTATCGGCGTATGTTTCGCGGCCGCTGATGACCGCCAGCAGACCGACGCGCCGCAGGCAAACTCCAGCGCTTCGCAACCGCAGAGCGCGACTCCTCCCGGCTCATCGAAGGCGAATCCTTGCCACGCTAACAGCGACTCGGACTCATCCAAAGCTTCTGACTGCGGTCACGCCGCGAACGGCAAACACAAAAAGCGCCGACCACCAGTACAGAACGACGAAGACGATTCGACAGGGCCTACGAAAACCGTCATTCGCAATGGAGGACTAACGGATGCAGTGATCTCGATCTCTCCCAGCTTGACCGGCCAGCAAGCGGCGGAAAAACAACGGTCAACAAATCAACTATTAGCTGCAACCGAATCGAATCTGAAAACGATTTCGAGCCATCAGTTAACCCCTGTTGACCAGGACACACTAAAGCAGATCAAAAGCTACGTAGAGCAGTCCAAAGTCGCTAGCAATGACGGGGATTTGGAAAGGGCTTACAACCTCGCCAATAAAGCCAAATTGCTCTCCACCGATCTGGCAGGAGCCGCGCCATAGTTTGGCCACTACTTCGCTTTTGGCTTTGCCGCATTCACCTTCGCCAGCAGATCTTGAGCCGGCTGCTGAACCGGGCCGGGCATTTTCACAATTTCTCCCAAAACCTCCCGAGCATCGGCAACTTTGTTCAACTTCGCATAGGCGAAGCCAAGCCGATACATCGCAATGGCATACGACTGGTCGTCCTGCCCCTTCAGCAGTGTTGATGCCGACTTCAGCTCTGGAACGGCCGCGGCTGTTTTATCCTCTTTCATGAAGGCGTAACCGAGCGTGGAGTGGGCTACCCCTGCCGACAGTTTGCGTTTTGAATCCGCATTCGGATCATCGGCTTTAGCCACATCGATCACCTTCTGTGCGTACGTAACGGCTTTCCCGAGGCTTCCCGGCTTGGGATCGTCTACATAGGTGTTTGCCATCAGCAGCAAAGTCGGCAAGCTGTTCGGGTTTGCCGCCAGAGTTTTCTCTCCGTAAGCAATGACCCGCGGGGTGTCTTTCAAATCTGTCAATGACATCATCGCGTACGATGCGATCGGCTCCTGGAAGCGCGAATCCGGGAAAGCTGGCGTGAACCGCTCAATATAGTCCATACGCTTCGTGGAATTCTGCTCGTCTGCAATGGCATTAAAAGCGGCAGCCTCGAGAAAATCATCGGATGTCTTAGCGGAACCTTTCTCCTCCTCGACCCTATTCGCAAACTCCTGATCGCTGACATCGTCGGGCTTCGTTTGTTTGGGGATCGAGTTGAAGACGTCGCCGCCCTTCGTCGCATAGTCGATTACTTTGCCATTGTCCTTGAGAAGCTGAGCGATGCTGGTCTGCGAGACGAGGATATCCATATTCCGGGGTGACGCCGCTAATGCCTTGTCCCCATACGACAGTGCCTTTTGCAGATCGCCCGCAGTTTGATAGGACTGGGAAACCTGCCAATTCCCATAGGCAACGGCCGCCGGATTCGAGGAGAACTTTTGCAGGAAGTCCTCGTACATACTGATTTTCTTTTGCGCAGCCTGCTCATTAGAAATCGCGCTCAACGCCTGGTCCTCGGGTGTTCCGGCTGGAATCACAATCTTGTCCACTTGAGCGTAAGCGACCAATGAAACTAGGGGAATCAGAAGACCAGTCAATCGCAGAGTCAGTGCGCGTCTCATAGCTACCTCCAGAGCTCCGCGCGGAATCCTAGCTCTGAATAAGGCCGCTTGCAAGCCAAAAAACGCCTCGACATGAGTCCCGTGCCTCAGCCGTGCGCAGTCATCTCACGAGCCCATTGAATCGCCTTCCAGTGGCACTCAGCGACAAATGCTTCCGAAAGCTTCAGTTGTCCGCTAACCTCACTGAGTTCTTCCCAATTGCCCGATTCCTCAGCCAGCAACAACTGATAAATCGGAGTGAGATGGCTGGGTTGCCCTAGCAGCAACGACTTGGTTTCGTGATCCAGTGGAATCCCCTCGAGCACAACTCCCATGGGCAATTCAAGAATCGCACTCATTTGCGAGAGTAGCCCCAGCAGAAACAGGTCCGATCGTCCATGAGGCACTCTTGGCCCCAGCAATTCTCCAAATCGGGCGCGAACCAGTGCCGACAGTACCAAATCCGTCGGTTTGCCTTCGGCAGCCGCAAGCGTTGCCACCAACCGGATCCAGCGCCGCTGCTCTCGTTCCCCCATGATCGCCAGGGCATGACGTATGGATCGAATTTCATTGGGAAAGCCAAACAGTGGAGAATTCAAATATCGCAACAGCCGATAGCAGAGTGACGCCTCCCCTTTAATGCAGTTTTCGATCTCATGGGGATTTAGCTCCGGTTGCGAGATTGCCCTCAACACACGGAGATAATTCAGCTGGTTCGCCGGAATCTCTCGGGCATGCAGAATCTCCGGCTTACGAAAAAAATATCCTTGGAAATAACGAAACCCAGCCTTCTGTGTCTCTCCGAACTCGCCGCGCGTCTCCACTTTCTCGGCCAGCATCGCGCACCGCGAACCATAACGCCCGGCCATTGACAACCATTGCCTTTCGGTGGTCTTCCGGATATCGACCTTAATAATGTCCGCGAGGCTGGCAAGTATCTCCCGAGCATCTTCCACTTCGAAATCATCGAGAGCAATAAGGTATCCAGCTTTTTTTAGACTGTGACATGCCGAGGTCACCAATTCGTCCGCCGGGACGCTCTCCAGAATCTCCACGACTACATGGCTGGCCGGCAGTAATGTGATGTATCCCTTAAGCAGCACCTCCCGTGTGCAGTTGATGAACGCCCGTCGCCCATCGCAGAGTGCGTCCAGACCAATCAGGATCGATGTGTCCAGGGTGCTTCGCGACGCTGCGTCCGGATCGAAGCTGTTGAAGTAATCCTCGACCCCGTTGCGAAACAGGAGTTCGTAGCCGAATACCTTCTCATCGACCGTCAGAATCGCCTGCCGGGCCACATGACGAAAGCGTCCACTCGAAGCCGGAGCAACACCTCTGCCAAAACATTCCACGATATTTCTATCGGCAGGCTTGAGAATAACTTGAACCACCTCTCGTGGAAACCCGCGGGCGACACCCGACCCGTGAGAGTGTGATTGCCGTCATATCTCAAACCTACCCTGTTTGTGATACAAAATCCTGTGCACTTCCTCTTGGCTGATATCTTTAATTACACTCGCCCGCTTTCCGCAGGTAGTCCGTGCTGAGGGCGTTCTTCATTTCTCTTGCCGAAAATCGCTCGCTCCGTGGCATTGCGGAACGATCCTCCATTGGCCAGAAATTTTCCAGCCGCTTCGTCGCCGGAACTCAGATTCAGGACGTGATCGAAGCAACTCGAAAGGTGAATTCCTATAATTGCGGCGTCTCAGTCGACAATCTTGGGGAAAACGTCACCAACACCGAAGAAGCTCGGGCCAGCGCTGCCATTTACTACAAACTGCTTGACCAGATCGCATCTCAAAAGCTCAACGCCAATGTCAGCGTCAAGCTAACGCACATGGGCCTGGACGTCGACGAAAAACTCGCTCGCGATCAGGTGGCATCTCTCGTCTCAAGAGCCGCCAAGATGATGCCGACGAACTTCGTCCGGGTCGATATGGAGGGGTCTCCCTACACGCAACGAACTCTGGACTTCGTCCACGAATTGCACCGTATGCCGGGGAATCAGGGGTGCGTGGGGGCCGTGATCCAGTCCTACATGCGCCGCTCCGAAGCGGATGTTATGAACCTGCTCTCGGAACGTATTCGCATCCGACTCTGCAAGGGCGCTTACAAGGAACCCGAAGACATGGCGTTCCAGAAAAAAACAGAAGTCGACGCCAATTACGTCAAGCTCATGAAGATCTTGATGAAAAGTGGCGTGTACCACGGTCTGGCTACTCACGACGAAAACATTATTCGCGAAGCCCAACGCTTCGCGACGAACGAAAATATCCCTCGCGACTCCTTTGAGTTTCAGATGCTCTATGGCATTCGCCGCGACCTCCAGCAGAGCCTGGTCCGCGAAGGATGGCGCATGCGCGTCTACATACCGTTCGGCACAGAGTGGTATCCCTACTTAATGCGAAGGCTGGCCGAACGTCCCGCCAATGTTCTGTTCATCGCAAAGAACCTGTTGCGACGTTAGGTTGCACATCTCAATCTCTTTCAAGAAAGGCAGGAATCTTTGTCTGCTAGCATGAGGTATGGGCAGTGAGAACCCCGTCGGGCTTGCCGACGCCTTTTCCGCGCTGGTCGGCCCGCAGGTTAGCGATGAACAGATCGATTTAATCCGCGCCGCACTAACCATCGCCCGTGCAGAATATCCAGACTTGGACACGGAACACTACGTAGCTCGCATCGACGAATTTGCCCGCCTCGCGGAATCTCAAATCAGTGACATCGGAGACGCCCAGCAAATCATCTCAGCCCTGAACCGGGTGCTATTCGAGCAATCCGGCCTGCATGGCAACCGCGAAGACTACTACGATCCGCGCAATTCGTTTCTAAACGATGTGCTCGATCGCGGTCTCGGAATTCCCATCACTCTCGCACTCATCTATATGGAGGTCGGCCGCCGAATCGGCTTTCCATTATTCGGTGTGGGCATGCCCGGCCATTTCCTGCTGAAGCATTACGACATCGACGGTCGCGAGACCTTGATCGATTGCTTCAATGGCGGAAACATCCTCTCGCAGCAGGATTGCCAGCGGCGTCTCGATGAAATTTACTCCGGTCAAATGACCTTGCGCCCGGAGTTCTTATTCGCTGTGAGCCGGCGTCAAATCCTCACACGCATTCTGAACAACCTCAAAGGCATTTATCTCTCAAGCCGGAATTTCCGCAAAACATTACCCTTGGCCGATCTTGTGCTGGTGATCTATCCCCGGTCGCCGGAAGATGTAAAGCAGCGCGCAGTCCTCCGGCACAGCCTCGGCCAGATCAAAGGCGCCGCTGAGGATCTGGAACGATATCTGCAAATCTCTCCCGACGCTTCCGATGGTGACGAGATTCGGCAGACGGCCTTATCCCTTCGTCGGATGTCCGCATTGATGAATTGAACTGAGGCTACTTCTTTTGGCGGGCGGCTTACTCTTCGGGACCCTGTTCTTCTGGGCCGCGTTCGTTCGGTTCGGCCGGGGCAAGTGGTAATCGCGATGCGTTCTTCAGCATGTCGCGTTCTTGTGGGCTGAATCGGCTCTTGTACGCGTCTGAATCAATCATTCGCTCCCGCGCATCCGGCGGCATCGCGCCAAGCGACTGGACCGCATTGCGAATCGCTTGTCGCCGCTCTGGCGGAAGTTGTTGCATCTGGGAATGAAGTTGTTGCGCCTGCTGCTTTTGCTCAGGAGTCAGGTGTTCCCAGGTTTCCATGCGGTTGAGCATCCTCTCCTGCTGCTGTGGAGGCATGCTGTTAAATCGCTGGAGTTGATTGCGTAATTGCTGCTGACGCCAAGGTGGCAGATTGCGGAACTGCTGATCGTTCTCCAGGGCTTTCCGTTGTTGCTCCGGATTCAGGTTGCGGTGCTGCCGCAACCATTGGCCTGCATGACCCTGCTGGCCCGCGTTAGGATGCCCTTGATTCTGCGGCCGCGGAACCTGGTGGTTCTGAGCCGCAAAAGAGTAAGGATTCGCCAACAGCAGCGCAAGGGCTACCGTCAGACTCAACGTAATGAACCGAATCCCCCTCACCTCTCAGTTCTCCGTTCTGCACAATCCAAATCCAATTATGGATTGGCTTTCACATCGTGCTGGACCTGCAGATCGTCAAGAATCTCAAAATCCGAATACATGTCACTATTCTTGTCTAACGCTTGCAGATCTCCCACTGCCGTACCCGGCATTGCCGAGACCACAGCCGCCTCGTTCCCTCGCCGATTCCAACCGGCGTCGGTGCGGAACAAGGTCACACTCATGACCATCAGTACGCCTAATGCGGCCGCCAATGCCGGTTTGCGGAACCAGTACATCCATCCCACTGGCTTGGCTTTTTCCTCGCGCACCCGTGCCATCAGCCGAACATCGAAGTACGGCGACGGCTCCGGCACTTCCCATTGATCCAACAGCGCCATGGTCTGCCGGAATTCTTCCAGCTTTCCCGCGCAAGCGGTGCAACTCTTCAAATGGCCGTCGACTTCTGCACTTGCCACGTCTAAACCGGCGGCCAGGTCCGGCATCAACTCGCTGATCTCATTGCATTTCATAAAACACCTTCATACGAATTCTTTCAGCTGTACGCGCAATGTCTCGTATGCGCGGAACAGCAACGATTTCGTGGCGGACTCGCTCAACTTCAGCACTTGCGCAATCTGCCGATAATCCATCTGCTGGTACTTGTGCATAACCACTGCCATCCGTTGCCGCTCCGGCAATGCCTGCACCTTTTGCCGGATCGCCGCCATGCGCTCACGTCTTACGATCGTTTCCTCAGCGGTCAGTGACGTATCCGGCACATCGACGGTCAGCCCAGTCTCTTGATCCGGCTCATCGACGCTTACCATGTTCTCCGGCCGTTCATGCCGCGTGTCTCGCGCATAATTCACCGCAAGGTTTGTGGCAATCCGGTACAACCACGTGCTGAACTTCGCGCTCGGCTCGTAGCTTTCACGCGAGCGATACACCCGCAGGAAAACCTCCTGCGCCAGATCTTCTGCGGCCGCCGAATTGTGAGCCATGCGGTACATGAAACTCACCATCGGGCGGCGATACTTTTGCACTAGGTAAGCAAACGCCGAGTCGTCTCCCGACTTGACCCGCAGCATTACATCAGCATCACTTGTGCCTTCTGCAGTCGACGACACGGCCCGCTGCGCCTGCACCTCAGGCGTCACGCCCGCCATCGCGAGCAACCCGCGGTCGATGGCAACGCTGCTCACATTGGAGTGAACCCCTCGCCCCTCGGAAAGTTGCGTTGTTTCCTCGTTGGAAAATTCCCCGGAACTCCCTGCAGGAGAACCAAATACGGGAGTTCGGTCCGGAACTGGTTTGGGTGACATTCGTAACCAGAATCTGAGAATTTCGACTATCAGGCTATCACGGATGAATAATGAGAGAACTTCTTTATTTTGTTCCGGATAGCCGAACCGAACGCCCGGCTGACGTCATCCACGCCCCCTTCGACTGGCCCTATTGTGGTCCGAGTTTGTCAAGATTTGTGAACCCAAGCCGGCCTGAACTCGTGTGTTACGATGACTTTGCCGCTCC
>Ga0335078_10006881_pt1 | contig 16850 bp, 16 predicted proteins | sample Lox_Sample_32_FD_206711 | JGI IMG/M metagenome (GOLD analysis project Ga0335078, IMG submission 206711) | Soil microbial communities from Loxahatchee National Wildlife Refuge, Florida, United States - Lox_Sample_3.2 | ecosystem: Environmental > Terrestrial > Soil > Wetlands | place: USA... | reverse complement strand
CCTACCAGCGCGCAACTTCGAAGAACTTCCTCAGGCCGCGAAAGGCCCGCTCAGGCGCCGAATCCCGCGGTCACCTTGACCACATCGATGCCGGGAGCACCCGATTATGACGAACATGATCAGCGAGCCGATGGCGCTGGCGGAGGAGAGCCCGAGCGTTGCCAGTCCGGCGCCTGCAGCAGCAGCGAGCATCAGGTTCTTCGGGTTGACCCCGGCCAGCAGAAGGCCCAGACCCAGCGCCTTGACGGGTTCCAGGGCATCGATGCTTGCCATCCATTTCGGCATCTCGGGCTCGGTGCCAGGTGCCGGGCGGGTGCGCCAGTTGCGCGCGGCAAGCAGGAGAAAGAGAACGCCGAACACGATCTTTCCCCATGCGATCGTGTCGGCGGTTGTGCTGTCGGTGGCGGCGCTGGCCTGGTCGGCGAGAGCGTAGGCGACGCCGCTGACGACGGCGAGGGCGACGACCCAGCCGAGCACGAACATCAATCCGTTCACCCGTGCCCTTCGCGAAAACAGCATCAGCGTCACCGCAATGATCGGCACGGGGCTGATCGCGACACCGACCGCGTAGGTCAGGACCTCGCTGATTCCTTTGCCCATCGAGTTAGCCCCTTCGGCCAGGAGCGCGGCCCGCGCTCTGTCGGTACTCGATCTCATGATCAGCGCGGGGTACGAAAAGCACGTCATCCAGAACGGGTGAACACGACCGTGGGGGCCGCGAGACCGATCCCGACTCACAGCGGCAGTTGGGGTGCGTGTCTGGACGGACGGTTAAACATCAAGGCGCCAAACCTGCAGCCCGAACGGCTCGATAATGCGCGCCTAGCGCGCGTCGAGGCGGCACTTCAGCCGCACGCCTGGACGAGCGCGCGCTGTCGCGTTCCGGCTGGTGGAGGCGATCAAGGGTGACGGAGTGGCCGTGGACGACGATCGAGTCCGGATGGTCGAGCGGGCTCTCGGCGTGTAGGTGGCGAGAGCCGAGCCCCGCGCGCGTCGCACACCAGGCCGCCGCGGCGCCGGAGAGCTGGCATGCCAGCTGCCGGCGGCTTGAGATCGAGCCGCCCTGGCTTCTCGACAGCAGCGGCCACACCTTCGACGATGCCCGGCGACCACCCAGTGCCCGACGCAGTACTTCGAGATGATGGGCCACCGGTCGATCCACCACGACGGGGGCGGCGGTGCGCCCGCGGCCGGGCCCGACGCTCGCCGTGGCGGGAAAGGCCGGGACGGTGCACAAGGTGACCGTCGACCTCACCGGTCCGCCGATCAGCGACCCCGAGGCGGAGTTGAAGCTGCCTATGGCCCGCTAGCTAGTAGCGACCGAGCCGCGAATCCGACCAGCGGTCACGGGCGGCCAAGCGAAATAATGCATTGGACCAGCGGCTAGGTGTGATTCGCGCTCGGCGCGTCGCGGATACGCAACCGAAACAGCGCGCGCTCGCACACTGGGCTCATTCCAAGAGCTGCCAGCCTAACCCACACCCGGGAAATCACGCGTCGATATGCGCGCATCGCCGACGTCCTAGGACAGCAACCCAGCTTCGCGAATAGCCCGCAGCGCCGCGGCGCGCAGATCCGCCTCGCGTTCGGCGCGCTGCGGCGCCAAAACCGGCTCAGCGGTCAGCGTGATCCGCACGCCGTCGGGCGTGACCTCGGCGATACGCACGACAAGCCCCTGCTCGACTCCTGTAAGGCACGAGATGGCGACGTCGGTGTCGCTGGCAGGCGTGAGCCAGACCGAGGCCTCCGGGCGGACGCGGTCATCGAGGATCGTGTCGTTACGGATCATCTCCGACGCGAGGCGCTCGTTGGGGATGAGCAAGCGCCGTCCCTCCGTAGTCCGGAGCACCGTGTAGTTCAGACGCACATCCTCCACAACTCCAGTCTGATCTAGGATCGTGGCCTGGTCGCCGATCCGCAGCGGCTGCGCGATCGTGAGCATCACCCCGGCGATCAGGTTGGCGAGCGTCTGACGCGCCGCGAACCCGACGATCGCTGCGATGATCGCGCTCGATGCCAAGACGCCGGCCGCCAGCTTGTTCAGGCCTCCGAACTGCGACAGCGCGAACAGCACACCGAGTAGGCAGATGCCCAGGGTGATCAGACGCCGGATGAACCGGACGCGCGTATCCACCGCAGGATTCAGATCAGCGCGGGCTGCCCAACGGGAGACGCCGCGATTCGCCAGCCAGGCAAACACGACTGTGAGCACGAGCGTGAGGATCGCCGTCAACTGGTGCGAATGCTTGTCTAGGAACGAGGTACCGACGACGATGAGATCGCTTCCAACCATTGGCTGCCAGCCTACCGCCGTGCTCACCGGCCCCCGCGGAACTTGCGACAGCGCCCGCAACGATCGCAACTATTGCCGCGCGGCGCTCCCGGGCACACCCGAGCGTCGGTCGGGCCGGTCACGGCCGACCTGTAGCGCAGCATGCGCCGAGTCGAGGACGCCTCAGTTTGCGGATCCGTCACGGGGCCCCACACAAACCGGAGCCATGTACCCACCTTCCACCTTCCCGTGAGAGATCGTCGAGCGTCTCTCTCCGCAACACGATCCGATCGCACAAGCGCGCCGTCTCCGGCAAGCTCGGGTTCCACTCGCGCACGGACACGATCGCCCGCGCCCGCTGCTCGTCCGGTTCGAGTAAACGCAATCACCCGGGTGAAAAGCCCACACTTCTCGTAGGCGCTCTGTGGAGGGTGCAATGCTCGAACACGTGGCTCCCGGACGTAAAGGCTGATCGTGGAACTAGGGCTCTGCGACCGACTGACGCTCGCCGTCGAGCGCATGACCTTCATGCGCTCCGAGGGGACCACGGCGCTGACAGGGCAGATCCGTGACCGGGCGGTGCTCCAGGATGTCATGAACGCGTCTGAAGCCGTGGGCTCATCTGCTCGAGGCGACGGCCATCGACGTCCCGTGTCGAGACGGAGTGCGGATCGGTTGCTCCGCGGCCACCGCGTCCGCAGCGGACTGTGGATTGCCAGGAGAGATGCTCGTGGCGACTTAAGAATCGTCACTTTTGACCCAATCCCGACGTGGGGGCGATACGCACAGGGGTACCTGGTGGTCGACCCGGCGCCTTTCGTCGCGATGGGCATCGGAGCTCCTGGACTTTTCCGGGCGGCGGTGCCCGATCCACGCGTTCAGAGGCCGGGTGCGTCGGGGATGAGAGGAGATGACGATGAATGATGTGATGACACGTGGGCCAGCGCGGCGGCCGGCGAGGGCCGGTGGCGGGCAAGCTGCCGATGTGTTGGTGGTGTTCGGGATCACGGGTGATCTCGCGAGGGTGATGACATTCCGGTCTCTCTATCGGCTGGAGCGCGACGGCCTGTTGTCGTTCCCGATCGTGGGTGTGGCGGTTGATGACTGGACGGTTGGCCAGCTCGTCGAGCGCGCGCGGGAGTCGATCGTCGGCACTGGTGAGGAGCTCGATCCGAAGGTCTTTGGGCGGTTCGCGGCGCGGCTTTCGTATCTACAGGGCGATTTCGCCGACGCGTCGACATACGAGCGCGTGGGTATGGCGATCGAGGGCGCCTCGTCACCGGTGTTCTATCTCGAGATCCCACCGTTCCTGTTCGCGGCCGTCGTCAAGGGTCTCGCGGAAGCCGGGTTGACCGATTCCGCGCGGGTCGTGGTTGAGAAGCCGTTCGGTCATGATCGCGACTCCGCCACTGCGCTGGCCGAGGAGTTACACCGGTATGTGGACGAGTCCCAGCTGTACCGGATCGATCATTACCTGGGGAAGATGGGCCTGGAGGAGATCCTGTTCCTGCGCTTCGGCAATCGGATGTTGGAGCCGGTGTGGAACAGCAACCACGTCGAGTGCGTCCAGATCACGATGGCGGAGGACTTCGGCGTCGAGGATCGTGGACACTTCTACGACCCCGTCGGGGCGCTGCGCGACGTCGTCGTCAACCACCTGATGCAAATCGTCGCGACGGCTGCGATGGAGCCGCCGGCCGGAGGTGACGCGAAGACGCTGAAGGACGCGACCGCGGCTGTGTTCCGTGCGATCCCGCAAGCCGATCCTGGGCATTACGTGCGGGGCCAGTACGACGGCTACCTCGGCATCGGTGGTGTCGCTCCCGACTCAACTACCGAGACGTATGCGGCGCTTCGGCTCCAGATCGATAACTGGCGCTGGTCCGGCGTTCCCTTCTTCATTCGCACGGGCAAGCGGCTGCCGGTCACCCAGACCGAGCTGCGCCTCATCTTCAAGCACGCGCCGCAGCTCGGGTTCGCCGGGCTTCAACGGCGGCCGGAGCCCAACCAGTTGGTGATCAAGCTCGACCCCTCGACGGGAGTGCGGATGATCCTTGACGCCCGCCGCGCCGATGCAGCGCGGGCCGCGCCGATCCTGTTCGACGTGGACTTCGCCGAGATGGGCGGCGAGGGCGCGACCCCGTACGAGGTGCTGCTCCACGCCGCGGTCCTGGGCGACAGCATGCGCTTCACCCGCCAGGACCAGGTCGAGGAGACATGGCGAATCATGCAGCCCCTGCTCGACGCGCCGCCGCCCATTCACGTCTACGAGCCGGGAACGTGGGGCCCCGAGGCTGCCGATGCGCTGGTCGCCGAGCACGGCGGCTGGCGGGACCCCTGGGTGAAGTCATGAGCCCCGCGCGAACTGCGGGGGGCATCAGTCCCAAACCCAGATTGCGAGGAGCATCATGAAGGTGGTCATTGTTGGTGGCGTTGCTGGTGGCGCGTCGTGTGCGGCTCGTTTGCGCCGGCTGGACGAGCAGGCGGAGATCGTGATGGTGGAGCGCGGGCCGTATGTGTCGTTCGCGAACTGCGGGTTGCCGTACCACGTCGGGGGAGTGATCGAGCACGAGTCGGATCTGCTGGTTGCCAGTCCGGAGCTGTTCCGGGGACATTTCAGGGTTGACTGCCGGACCGGCTGCGAGGCGATCGGAATCTCGGTGCACGACAAGTCGGTTCAGCTGCAGGATCTCGCGACGGGTGCCGTCAGCACCGAGTCCTACGACAAGCTTGTGCTGTCCCCAGGGGCGGCGTCGATCCGCCCGCCGCTGCCCGGCATCGACCTGCCCGGCATCTTCCCGGTGCGGACCGTGCCGGACGCGAGGGAGATCCGTGAATGGATCGAGCGCGGAACGAGCTTCCTGACCGGCATGGGGAAGTATTCGGGCTTCCAGACGGTGCGCCCGCCGATGCGCGCGGTCGTTATCGGCGGCGGGTTCATCGGCCTGGAGACGGCGGAGAACCTGGTGTTCCGTGGGTTCGATGTGACGGTCGTGGAGATGGCCGATCAGGTCCTGGCGCCGCTCGACCCGGAGTATGGGCGGCTCGTGGGCGACTTCCTCGAGCTCCATGGTGTGCACGTCGCGCTGGGTGACGGCGTCGCGGGTTTCGAGCAGTCCGAGGACGACACGCTGACGGTGGCAACGCAGTCGGGCAGGCGCTATCTAGCGGATGTCGTAATCCTGGCGCTCGGTGTGCGACCCGATACCACGCTTGCGCGAATGGCGGGGATCGAAGTTGGGGAGCTTGGCGGGATTCGTGTTGACGAGCACATGCGCACGAGCGACCCAGACATCCTCGCGGTCGGGGATGCCGTAGAGGTGCGGGATTTCGTTACCGGCGAGTCGAGCTTGATCGCGCTCGCCGGGCCCGCGAACCGGCAGGCTCGCATCGCGGCCGACGTGATCGTGGGGCGCGATTCGCGCTTTCGGGGCACTCAAGGGACCGCGGTCGTCGGGCTGTTCGGCTCGACCGTCGCGTGGACGGGCGCCAACGAGAAGACGCTGCGGCGCCTCGGTGACAGCGATTACGAGAGGGTCTACCTGTATCCCAACTCGCACGCGGGGTACTACCCGGGCGCCAAGCCGATCGCGATGAAGATTCTCTTCCGCACGTCCGACGGACGCGTGCTCGGAGCCCAGGCGGTCGGCGAGGACGGGGTGGACAAGCGGATCAGCGAGCTCGCGCTGGCGATCCAGATGGGCGCGACGGTGTACGACCTTGAGGAGTGCGAGCTGTGCTACGCGCCGCCGTTCGGGAGTGCGAAGGATCCGATCAACTTCGCCGGCATGGTCGCAGCCGGCGTGCTGCGCGGCGACATGCCGGTGACCCATTGGAACTCTGCTGGGGACAGGTTTCTGCTCGACGTGCGCGAGGCGGTGGAGCAGGCGGTGGAGCAGGTGCCGGAGGCCGTCAACATCCCCTTGGGAAAGCTCCGGGCACGCCTCGACGAGCTGCCCCGAGATCGGGAGATCGGCGTGATCTGTCGTTCGGGCCAGCGGGCGTATTACGCCACCCGGATCCTGGTGCAGGCAGGGTTCGACGCCAAAGTGATGTCCGGAGGCATGCTGTCGCACGCGATCCTGGCGCCACCGGCTAGGCAGGAGATCCCCGCGTGAGCGCTCGGATGACCGATCAGACCGCGAAGCGGCGCCGATCGCGCTGCCGTGGCCTGCGCGGCCGAGCAGACCGTGCTCGGCGAGGGCGTCCGGTGGGATGCCTGCCGCGCGTCTACATGCTGATCGAGCAAGTCACACCGGATAAGGCGACTGCGGCGCTCCAGCAACATGGCGGCACCGTGATCAAGACCTCGCTCTCCGATGAGGACACCAAGCGCCTCCAAGAAAGCCCGGCAGCCGCCGGAGCCGGCCAGCAGCCCGTGGTGGAGAACACCTTGCCAGGCGCAACTGCCGGTCTGGTGGTGGGCCGGCAGCCGTGTAGACGGAGCGATCCAATGGCGTTGATCGCGCGGGCACTCATGCGACACCGTCGCCAGCGGCCTCGCGTAGGGGTTGGTCGAGGCGCCGGGCGCCGGCCACCCTCAAGCCGACTTTTTCCGATCTTTTCTTCTTTACCTGATCGTATCCCAACACCTGCCGCTGGTCGAGCGCCCCTCCCAGACTTGTCGCTGGCCTTGACCGCGGCGGTGTGCGTGTGAAAGTGCTGCGTTCGCTTCCCGGCGCGCGAGCGATCGCGGGCTATCAGATCTCGTGGTTGCGCCGCGACGTGGTTGCCGGGATCGTGCTTACGACGCTGCTGGTGCCGCAGGGGATGGCTTACGCCGAGCTCGCCGGCCTGCCGGCGATCACCGGCCTCTACACGACGATCCTGTGCCTGGTCGGCTATGCCGTGTTCGGGCCGTCGCGGATTCTGGTCCTCGGGCCGGACTCGTCGCTGGGGCCGATGATCGCAGCGACGATCCTTCCGATCGTCGGGTCGAACGGCAGCCCCGAGCGCGCGATCGCGTTGGCGTCGATGCTCGCCCTGATCGTCGGGGCGATCATGATCGCCGCCGGGGCTCTGAAGCTCGGGTTCGTTGCCGACCTGCTCTCCAAGCCGACGCAGATCGGCTATATGAACGGCCTCGCGTTGACGATCCTGATCGGACAGCTCCCGAAGCTGTTCGGATTCTCCACAGACGCGAACGGCCTGATCAACGAGGCGAAAGCGTTCGTGCACGGGCTCGCATCGGGCGAGGCCGTTGGTGCCGCCGTTGCCATCGGATTATTCAGCCTGGTGTTGATTCTGGCGCTCGGGCGGTGGCTCCCTCGGATTCCCGGGGTGCTGGTGGCGGTCGTCGCCGCGATCGCAGCATCCGCGGTGTTTGATCTGTCCAGCCACGGCGTCTCGCTTGTCGGGACGCTCCCCAAGGGGTTCCCGCCGCTGACGGTGCCCAGCCCGATCTCGGATCTTCCGCTGCTGATCGCCGGCGCTCTCGGGATCGCACTCGTCGCGCTCACCGACACGATCTCCACCGCCTCGTCGTTCGCCGCCCGCACAGGCCAGGAGGTCAACGGCAAGGGGGATGATCGGGATCGGCGCGGCAAACGTCGCCGCCGGGTTCTTCCAAGGATTCCCGGTCAGCACAAGCGGTTCGCGGACCGCGGTCGCCGAGCAGGCCGGGGCCAAGACGCAGCTCACCGGAGTCGTCGGAGCCGCAGCGATCGTTCTGATGCTCGTGCTCGTGCCCGGGCTGCTAAAGAACCTGCCAAACCCGACGCTCGCCGCCGTCGTGATCGCCGCCTCGCTGTCCCTCGCCGATCTGCCGGGAACCTTGCGGCTGTGGCGTCAGCGACGCGTTGAGTTCCTCCTCTCGACCACGGCGTTTCTGGGCGTGGCGCTGCTCGGAGTTCTCCAGGGGATCGCGGTTGCTGTCGCGTTGTCGATCCTCAATGTGTTCCGGCGGGCGTGGTGGCCTTACCAGACCACGCTCGGTCGCGTTCCGGGGATGCCGGGACAGCATGACCGCGAACTGCACCCGGAGGCCGAGCAGCTGCCCGGTCTCGTGATCTTTCGCTTCGACGCGCCGCTGTTCTTCGCAAACGCGAGGACGTTCCGAGACCAGATTCGCCGCCTCGCCGCCAGCGACCCGCGGCCGCACTGGATCGTCATCGCTGCCGAACCGATCACCGACGTCGACACGACCGCGGCCGACACGCTCGCAGAGCTCGACGCGGAGCTCAATGCCGCCGGGACCTTCCTCGTATTCGCCGAGCTCAAGGACCCCGTCCGCGTCAAGCTCGAGCGCTACGAGCTGATCGGGCCGCTCGACCCCGCTCACTTCTTCCCGACCCTCGATGCGGCCGTCGACGCCTTCCGCCGCGAGACCGGCGCTGACTGGACTTCGACCATGAACGCGAGCAGGTGAGCGCCATCTGCCAGCGACCACTCCGCTAGGTTGGCTTGCCCGCCGGAACCATCACGGTTGAGCGTCGGGTTCAAGGCTGCGCCACCCGCGAGACCCCGAAAGGGCGGATCTGCTCCTCGATCTCGGCTCGGCCGACAGCCGGTCGATCGCTTCATCCAGAAAATCGATGTGCGCGAGGATCTGCGCAACGATCAGCGCGTGCTCATCCCGAAAAGGCCCAACCAGCGCCTCGCGCAGCGCCGGGATCCTCTTGCGCAACTGACCGCGCGCGAGCTCCGCGAGCACCTCGGGATCCTTGGTGCGGGAGACCAGCGCGTCGAGCATCACCCGCCCCGAGACGATCCTCGAGCACCGCCCACACTGGCTTCCAATACACGCCGGTCGCCTCCATCGCGACCTGCTTGACCCCCGGTGCCTCGAGCCAGTCCCCCAACGCCAACAACCCATGCACCGTCGTGGCGAACTCCGCCATCTGCTTCTGGAGCTCGCGCCCCGCCAGATCCGAACGCACGCTGTCACGCTCGCCTTGTGTACGTCCAGCGCGCTCGGACGCTCAACGATCCGCTCCATCACAGGCTCCCTTCAATTCCGATCGACAACGAGCGCCGCCCGCGGGAGCTTTGCGTTACAAGCGATGCTGTAGCTCGTGCTCAAGGCAACAGTCCAGGGTCCCGGCCAAAGCCCCCACGCCACGCCCCGCCACTCGCGCAACGCCGATTTCATTCACCGGGGTGGCGAAGCCCCGCCATGATGACTAATAGGACGGGCAGCGAGAACCCGGACGCAACCTGAAAGAGCAACAGCGCCGTGCCGGTCCGCCGCCCTTCTCCCCGAGTTGCGCAATCGCCCAGAAGCAGGCGCCAGCCGCCGGCGGGCCAACGCTGATGCTTTGCCAGTGATTGCGAGCATGCGCCTCGACACACACCTCGCTGCCGGTTCGGACGACCAGGGGCAGCGACGAACCGGCCGCTGCACGCGCCGGCTGCTTCCGGTTCGACCCGGCGGAGCAGGACCGCGCCCTCGCGCTCGACATCTGATCGGATGTGCAGGGCAGGTCGTCAAGCGCGCTCCTGTTCTGTGACCAAACGAGTCACGACGTGGATGCTGTGGCCGCGGCTCAGCGCGATCACTGTCGGACAATCTGGGCAGCGCCCCGCCTTCGCGGGCAGGACGGCTCCTCTGCTGTGAGAGCGGTGGCCGGGGCGGCGTCAGCGATCTCGCGGCGGCGAGCAGCCCACCGCGGAAGCGAGCGTCGCGTCGACGTCCGGCTCGCCCTCGGCCGGAACGCGGAATGTCGTCCTTTGCGCTCGCAGGCCCGCGATGCCCGATGGAACAACAGCGATGAAGGACACCCCCGGGTCTCCCGTCCGAGCGTGTGTCTGGCGTCCCTCCGCGCGGCCTGGAGATGTGCCTCGCTCAGGCTGATAGCGCGCCGATGACCCGGTTCTCAGGAATCGCGGCGGTCGACCGGCAGTACGCGGTAGCCGGCCGCTGCGAGCCATGATCGTGCGCGGCCGCGCTGGCGCTCCTCGGAGAATGCGTGCCATCGCTCAAGCTCGCCGGGCCAGTGGGCAAGCTCGTCCTTGAAGCGGCGAAACGCGCCGCGGCCTCTGATCGCGATGGCCAGGCGCTCGGCCCGGCCGGGATCCTCGACGGACGCGATGAACAGCTCCATGTCCCGGTAGCCCTCGCGTGAGCCCTCGCCGTGGACCGCCAGCCACCGCTCGGGCTCACCGGCGGTGTCCTCGTCTTCCTCTCCCGTCTCCACGGCGTAATCGATCGCCGCCTGAGGCCACACCTCACCAGTCAGGAGATCGATGCGGCCCCCGACGCTGAGTGGGTCGCCTTCGAGGATGCCGGCCAGCTCCTCGAGGTCGACGGGCAAGGCGCGCAGCATCGCCGCCGGCCGGCTGCCGAGCTGAGCCTCAAGCTGGTCGGCCAGCTCATCATCCCCGTCCCAGCCCCGCTGCCGGAGAGCAACGACGAGCTTGCGAGCCAGCTCGGTGGCCCCGTCGACGCGCTGCATGACCGCCGCGATGACGCCGTCGCCGGCCAGCTGCAGCGAATCATCGTCGGCGACGCGGCGGAGCAGCTCGACGACAGCTCGTCCGTCACCACGGTATACCGCCGCCCGCAGGACGGAGCGCTGCTCCTCTGAGTCCATCTCGCTCTGCGTAGTGTTGCGCTGCCAGGCCCAAGCCGTGGCCCACCGTCCGCGCCGTGAGCGGCGCGGGTGGCCACCGGGTCCCGCCGCGACGCACCTCTCCGCGTTCTTTGAAGGGATACGGCCGCTTCCGATCCACGTCTCCGAAGCCACACCGGCAGGCCACTACGCCCGTTCAGGGAGGCGCGACGCCGGGAATCGGCGGTCGTCTGTCAGCAGCCGCCGGCTGTGGGGAGCACACAGTTCGGTGGTCGCCGACAGTCACGATCAGACAGTCGACGGGACCATCGTAACCGTGGCATTGCTATAGCGTGGCCGGCGCCCCGGCCGACGCAAAGCAGTCACGCGGCTCGTGCCACGACGCGACAACCGGCGTGATCGAGATGTCGCCATTGCGATGCTCCGGGCTGGCGACGCCCCAACGATCAAAGCGATAGTCCGGCGCCGCGCGGCGTCGTGACCGCAACCGTGGCGAAGCAGTCGTCCCGTGTCTGCGCTGGAGCCGCACTCGTTCGTCGCCATTGCACTCGTGAGCTCCCGGACGGCTCAAGAGCGAAAGCGATCGCCGTGCGCCCAACAACCGGCAGCAAGCCAAGCGTCAGGCTGTGATGGCCATGGCTCTCGAGCGAGCGCGATGCCCGACCGGCGAGATGCACCGTCTCCATTCGGTGGGCGGCGCCGCTATGAGACGGTGCGATCAGCGGCGGTGGCCGGTGATGACGAGTCCGGCGCCGAGCGCGATCATCGTCACGCCGCCGCGCGCGCTCATCCAGTCAAGCCGCCGCCGTGAGCGCCCGAGCCAAGCGCGCGCGGTGCCGGAGGCGATCGCCCAGGTGCCGTCAGACAATGCCGCAACCAGACCGCAGATCACGCCGAGCGTGGCGAGCTGCAAGGTGGCGTGGCCCTCGCTGTGGTCGATGAACGTCGGCATAACGGCGGTGAAGATGACCAGCCATTTGGGGTTGGTGGCGCTGACGAGGAACCCCTCGCGGATGCTTGTTCGCAGCGACTTGGGTGTGACCGCAGCAGGCCCGAGAAGATTGGCCAGCTCGTGCCGGCTGCGAATGCTCTGCAACCCGAGGAAGATCAGGTAGGCGCCGCCGAGCAGCTTCATCACCAAGAACACAGTCTGCGAGTCGGCGAGAACCGAGTCGAGGCCGATCACCACAACCACCAGCTGGAGCATCAAGCCAGACGTGTTGCTGCCAAGCACTGTCGCGAGCGCGGCACGCCGGCCGAGCGTGACACCGCGACTAACCCTGAAGACAACGCTCGGGCCCGGATCACAATCAACACGTAGACGGTGATCAGGAAGGGAATCAGGTGGGAGCGCGGCAGCACGCCCAACATTCTTGCCTAGGCGACCGAGGCACGGTCCGTCGCGGCTATTCCGTCGTCGCCCATATGGAGGAGCGGTTGTCAAGGGGTAGGGGTTGATGGCCATGTGTTGGTTGGGGGTTGCGAGGTTGTGGTTGCGGCTTGCGGGGCGGTCCGGGCGTCCGCGGGTTCGCGACGGTGGTGATGCTCATATTCGGGGGCTGGCCCAAGACCTTTGTTCGTCGCACGTCCGCTGTCTATTGTCGAGCGCGGCCGCCGGGTGGGCGGGTGCTCAGGCGACTAATCGCGGAGTTGGTGTGCGCGAGCTGGGATGCTCGGGCCGCCTCGCCAGCCGCAACGGGTTGATGATGAGAGGGTTAGCGTGAGTTGGTGAGTCTCCTGCGGGTGGTTGGTGTGTGCTTGTGTGGGAGCGAGGCTGGCTGTGTGAGGGGGTCGCCCGCCGGCAGGGATGCCGGCGGAACCGGGTCGGGATGAGAAGCCCAGGTCGCGATCTCCCGGCAGTAGGCGGCGAGCTCGCGGGCGATCGCCACGGCGACGATCCCGCCTGGTTTGCGGCGGGTGTCTTTGAGCTGGCGCCAGCGGGCGTTGAGTCGTCGTTGCGCGCGCCAGGAGATGTTGATGATCTGCGGTGGTTGGCCGCGTTGGCCGCGCTCGAGCGCTTCGCCGACCGCGGGGCCGCGACGGTAGTGGTGGGCCGCCTCGACCAACAGCCGCCGGGCGTGGGTGGAGCCGGCTTTGGTGATCGACCCGAGCCGACGCTGCGCGCCGGTGGTGTGCTCGGAGGGGACGATCCCGAGGTAGGAGGCGAGCTGGTCGGGGTGATCGAAGCGCTCCCACTCGCCGATCTCGGCGCACAGCATCCCGCGCAGGCACCGCAGCCGGGCGACCGTGTGCGCGCACGGGGCGCTCAGCGCGAGCTTGGCGAGGTCGGCTTCGATTTGGTCGCGGCGGGCGATCAGGACGTCGTGGGCGTGCAGGTAGTCGGCCAGCGTCGCTCGCGACGCCGGGTCGGCGAACCGCACCGAGGTCAACAGCGATGCTTGCGCGACCACGCCTCACCGCGCCCCTCCCAGTAGATCTCGCGGCGCAAGAGGAACTTCCCGATCCGGTGCCTGGCGCGCATCAGATCCAGGCGGATGTCCTCGCGGCAGCGCACCAGATCGCGCAGCTGCTCCCGCTCGATCGACGGGATCGTGACGAGCGTCAGCTCGCCGGCCGCCAACAGCCTCGCCAGGCGGATCGCGTCGCGCTGGGGGTCTTGACCCGATCCGCCGGCGGGCGCTCGGTCTTGCTCGGCGCGCACACCCCGATCTCGATCCCCTCCGCCAGAGCGCGGCGCGCCAACCCGTAACCGGTAGGACCCGCCTCATACACCATCCGCGCCGGCCGCTCGACGGCGCGCAGCCACGGCAGCAGCTCGTGCGGGCGACCCACCACCCGCCTGGTCACAACCTCGCCCGTGGCCTGATCAAAGACAGCGAGCGTCGACTCGCGCGCGTGCACGTCCAGACCGACCCAACGGATTATCCGCAGTTGCGGATAATCCGTTTTATCTCCAGCCGGGCGTTATCTGAAGTCGGTGGCGATTCTGCCCGTGGATGCTGGATCTTCGGTTCGGCGACTTCTGATAATCGCGACTGCCGGGACGTGGTGATTGCCCTCAGCGGCGCCAGCGGCGGTAGGCGTCGATCCATTCGACGCCGTCCGGTGCCGGGTCGGGGAGCGGTAGGTCGAGGATCGGCATCGCTTGCTTGTGCGCGTCGCGGCGGCAGATCGCGACGATCTCGTTGCCCGGGGTCACGTCGATCTTCGTGACGGTGACGGTGATCCCGAGCATCTCGGTGTCGAACGGGAGCGCAAGGTGCTCCTCGAGCATCGTGAACAGGCCGGTGATCTGCTCTTCGTCGTTGTAGGCGTCGACGGTCGCCTCTTCGATCATTGCGTCGAGCAGCTTGGTGTTGGGTTTCGGGCGCGGTGAGCTCATCACGCCGCGAACAGGCTCGGGGCGCGCTCGTCGGCCGGCGGTCGCCATTTCCGCACCCGTGCGTTCGGGTCCGCGGCCGCGAGGCGCTGCGCGGTGTCGGGGCCGTCCAGTTCGCAGAGATGCTCGAGCGCTGCGGTTCGCACGCTTCCGTGCGCGGCACGGAGCCCGCGATCGGCCACTGTTCGCCGTGCCGGTTCGTCGAGCGCGTAGGCGGCGTCGAGCAGGCCATGGATCGCGGCGTCACGGTGGCGCGGCTCGAACCGCTGGGCGGTGCTGAGCAGCTCGATCAGTCGTGCGGGATCGCTTTGGAGCGCTTGGCGTGCGGCCCAGCGGCGTAGTGGCGGTTCTGGCCGGACGTGGTGCTGTGCCGCGGTGTCCTCGGTCACGGTGTAGGTGCGGCCGGTCCCGTCGTGCAGGTCGATCTCGAGCCATTGCGGGGAGGCCCACGCCAGCGGGTAGGAGATCACGTGGTCCTCAGCGAGGAACACGTCGGCGAGCTCGTCGAGCTCGGCATTCTGGAGCAGCCTGCTGTCCTGGATGGCGGCGATCAGCTTCGCGGTGACCCGGTCCCACCGCCGGCACGTGCAGACCAGAAGGACTGCGAGCGAGAACGGCAGCTCGCCGGTGCCGTGCACGCGGGTGAGCAGCTCGACCGCGTCGGCGTGCCGGGTGCTGCGTCCCCAGCCGCCCGGATTGCCGAGCAGCAGCCGGCACAGCTCATCGGCGTCGTCGATTGCGGCGAGCTCGTCGACCGCGTCCTGATCGAATCTCAGCATCAACGGGGCAGCGTAGGCGCATTGGCGGACATCGAGGCACGGGACCATCGGGCCGCGAGAGTAGATTGCGATTCGCGATGCCGGACACGGTGACGATCGATCAGGCGCTCGACGCGTTCCTGCGCGACCAGCGCGCGCGGCTGTCGGATCGGACGTATCGCAACTATGAGGACGTGATCCGGCTGCTGCGCGACAGCTTGAATTCCTATGCGTATTCGTCGCTCGATACCGGGGATGCGAAGCGGTGGCAGAAGGCGTTCGACGCCGGGGATGAGGAGGCGTTCTGCCATCTGTTCGGGCCGGATGAGATCCCGCCGCATCTCGGCGAGTTCCTCGGCTATTTCATGGTCCGCAAGGTGAGCGCCGGCCAGGAGCTGCTCAAGGCCGCGGGGACGGTCACCGGCAAGCTCGCACGCTGGCTCGAGCAGCAGGCGTATATCGAGTCCGACGCGGCCGAGATCGCCGTCGACCGCGCGCGCGACAGCGCACGCGAGCTTCCCGCGGCAGATCGTCTCACCGACCTGCTCGTCGAGGTCGCGATGAAGGCGCCGGACATCGACGTTGACGATGTCGGCGAGGAGGACTGGGTCGAGGACCAGCTGATGATCGACCAGGTCGAGCCCGGGAAGATCTGGTTCGAGGGCGGTATCGGCCCGATCCAGGTACCAAAGCGCGCGAGCGAGCTCGCCCAGCCGGGCTGGATGATGTTCATCGTCGCCGCGCGCCGTGGAGGCCGGTGGCATCTGCTCGAGGTCGGCTCCGTCTACCCATAGCCGTCCCGCGCGACCGCGATCTTCACAGGCCATAGAGGAACGCCAGCAGTGGGGCCGGCGACCGGTCGCGGACGAGCCGACAGCCCGCGCGGGCGACTCGGCCCGGGGGTAGGCTGCGCTGGTGGGAAGCGATCAACTGGACGCGGGATGAAGCCCGAGCATGAGGAGCGGTTTCGGCGGATCGCGGACGATTACCTCGACCGACCCGGCGGCGACTATGCGGAGCTGTTGCATCGCGGGGAGGTCAGGTCGCCGGAGGGTGTTGATCCTGAGCTGTGGCGGGCGGAGATCCGCGCGAAGGCGCGTGCGGACAAGATCCGGGTGATGACGATCCGTTCCGGTGATCGGGCGATCGCCGCGCTGCGGCGAACGGTCCCGAAGGATCAGGAGTTCAGGGTTCTCTCCGCGGCGATGGAGCGCGGCGAGGTGCTGCGGGGTGCTGCCGAGCGCGCACGGCTGCGGGGGCATGAGATCGTTCGCTGGGTCGCGCACGACCAGGAGAGCATCGCGATGTGCCCGCGCTGCCAGGCCCGGATCTATGTTCGGCTCGATATCGATCCTCCGGTCGTGGATGGCGAAGCGCTCGAGAAGCCCTGCCCCAGCTGACCGGGCTCAGAGGCTTTCGAGGAACGCGAGCAGCTTGTCGGAGGGCTTGTAGCGTCCGGGTGCCGTATCGATCGGGGCGATCTTGTCGATCGCTTTCTGTTTGATCGTGGTGTTGGAGTGCAGATAGACCTCGGTCGACTTCGTGCTCTCGTGCCCGAGCCAGAGCGCGACAGTCGTGATGTCGTTCTTGGTGATCACGAGCATCGCGTTGGTGTGTCTCAAGACGTGCGGGGTGACACGCTTCTTGTTCAGCGACGGGCATCGGCGCGCGGCAGTGCTGGTGTGCTTGTCCAGCAGCCACGCGATCGCCTTCGGGCTCAGCGCGCGTCCTTGCCGGGTCGGGAACAGCGGGTCACCCTCGTTGCCTCGGCGTTCCTTCAGCCAGACGCGCAGGACTTTGACCGTGCCGGGTGTGAGCGGCGTGACGCGCTGCTTTCGTCTTTTTCCGAGGACCTGGATGCTCGCGCCGGTGTCGAGGCGGACGTGACCGATCTGCACACGGCAGAGCTCTGAGACACGCAGCCCGGTCTGGATCGCGGTCAGCAGCAGCGCATGATCCCGGCGCCCGAG
>Ga0335078_10006880_pt1 | contig 16851 bp, 17 predicted proteins | sample Lox_Sample_32_FD_206711 | JGI IMG/M metagenome (GOLD analysis project Ga0335078, IMG submission 206711) | Soil microbial communities from Loxahatchee National Wildlife Refuge, Florida, United States - Lox_Sample_3.2 | ecosystem: Environmental > Terrestrial > Soil > Wetlands | place: USA... | reverse complement strand
AGCCATCCGACGGCATACTGGCATTCCTCGACGGGCTGTGATTATGCCGAACGCTCGCGTCCGTCATCGCGGGCCCGCCGGGTGCTCTCGTCGATTGATCGGCATAACGGCGATGTCCGCATAAGAGATGGAACTGCACGTGATGGCGCAGCGGCTGCAGGCGAACAAGCGGGCCGCGGCCGGGCGCGGCGAGCTGCGCACCCCGCTACCGGTAGGGCTGGTCCACGACGACGCCGGGGATATCGTGATCGACCCCGATGCCGAGGTCCAGGCCGCGATCCGGGACGTGTTCGCCGCGTTCACCGCGTGCGGGTCCGCCTACGGGGTGGTCGCCGCGTTCGCCGGCCGCCGGTTCCCGCTGCGCGCTTACGGCGGCGCATGGGCGGGGCAGCTGCGCTGGGGCAAGCTCACCCACGCCCGGGTGCTGGGGATCTTGAAGAACCCGGGCTACGCCGGCGCGTATGTGTTCGGCCGCTACACTTCCCGCCGCACCGTCGACCCCGGCGGCACGGTGCACACCTCGATCACCGAACGGCCCCGCGCCGGATGGCCCGTGCTGATCAAAGACCATCACGAGGGCTACATCGCCTGGGCGGACTACCTGGCGAACGAAGCCAGGCTGGTGGCCAACCACACCGCTGCCGGTGCCCGGCCGCCGCGGGAGGGCACCGCGCTGTGCCAGGGGATCATCGGCTGCGGCAGCTGCGGCAAGCCGATGATGACCAACTACCACACCGATCAGCGGCCAGCCTATGAGTGCAGCTCGCGCCGGGACCGGCTGACCACGCCGTCGTGCCGGTCGGTCGCCGCGGCCTGCGTGGATGCCGCGGTCGCGGGCGCGCTGCTGGACGCGCTCACCCCCGGGCAGGTCGCCCTAGCGCTGTCGGCCGCCGATGAGGTCGCGGGCCGGCACCAGCGGGCCAGCCGGGCAGCCGAGCTCGCGGTGGAACGCGCCCGCTACGACGCCGACCGGGCCGAGCGCGCGTTCGGCCAGGTCGAGCCGGAAAACCGGCTAGTCGCCCGCTCCCTGGAGGCCCGCTGGGAGGCCAGGCTCGCCGCCCTCGCCGAGGCCGAGCAGGCGCTCCAGGCCGCCCAGGACACGCTGCCGCCGCTGCCCAGCCGGGACGACCTGGAGAAACTCGCCGCTGACCTGCCCGCCCTGTGGAACGCGCCGGCCACCAGCGCCCGGGACCGCAAACGGCTGCTGCGCACCCTGATCGCCGACGTCACCGTGCTGCCCGAGCCCGACCAGGCCAAGGTCCGGATCGGGATCCGCTGGCACACCGGCGCTACCGACGAGCTCACCGCCGACAGGCCCATCCACCCCGGCACCGCCCGGCGTTCGCCGGCCCCCGCCATCGATCTCGTCAGACGGCTCGGATCAACCACCAGCAACGACGAGCTGGTCACCCGGCTGAATGCCGCCGGGCACCGCACTGGCCACGGCCGGCCATTCGACATCGATGCAGTCCAGTGGATCCGCCACGCTTATAAGATCCCGGTCCCCGATCCCTACGGCCCCGGCGAGATCTCCGTGGCTGAGGCCGCCCGGCGGCTGGGCTGCAGCACCGGCGTCATCTACCACTGGATCCACACCGGGCAGCTGACCGCCCGCCGCGGCCAGGGAAACCGGTTCTGCATCCCCTGGAACGCCCAGGCCGAGGCCGGCTGCCGCAGCAGGATCGCCCAGTCCGCCCACCTGGGCCGGGTCTGGCTGGACGACGGCCAGACCTGGTCGCAGGGCAACTGGCTGACCGCCGTGTTGTGGCTGGTTTCCGTGGCCGCCCACCTAGGGTATGACATCCTCGTCGTGCATGGTCCCGGCGCCAGGGGCCTCGGAACCGCGACCATCGTGCTGTACCTGGCGATCAGCCTGGGCTTCCAGCGGATCGGGCGCATCGCCTGCAGCTGGCCGAGCCCGCCGCGCCGGGCCGGCTGGGCAGTTCCGGTTAAAGCGCGACGTCGACCGCCAGCGGGCTGCCGGGGTATTCGCCGAGCAAGTTCCTGGCCAACGGGCCGGTTCCTGTCGGTTGGGCCGCTGACGTGCTGCTGATGGTGTCGTTATCCTTTCGCCGTGGTGAGGTTGCCGCCCCCGCCGTCCGGTGCGGAGGACAAGCTGCGGGATATCCGCTCGGTTACCGATGCGGCGCTATCCCATCTGGGGGCCGACGAGCTTCTCGCTGAGCTGCTGAGCCGGGTGCGGGAGATCCTCAACGCCGACACCGGCGCGGTGCTGCTGCTGGACGGCTCGGGCCGTCAGCTGATCGCCACGGCGGCCAGCGGCCTGGAGGAGGAGGTCAGCCAGGGCGTCCGGATTCCGGTCGGCCGGGGTTTCGCGGGCCGCATCGCCGCCAAGCGGCGGCCGGTCATCCTGGATCATGTCGACCGCGGCAATGTGATCAACCCGATCCTCCTGGACAAGGGCATCCGGTCGCTGGCGGGTGTCCCGTTGCTGGTGCACGGCGCGGTGATCGGGGTACTGCACGTCGGCACGGTGCACAACCGGGTGTTCACCGCCGATGATGTCGCGCTGCTCCAGCTTGCCGCCGACCGCGCGGCGCTGGCGGTGCAGTCGCTGCGGTCTCGCGAGGACCATGCCGCCGCGGTCGCCCTGCAGCGCAGCCTGGTGCCCTCGGCGCTGCCCGCGCTGAGCGGAGTGGAGGTCGCCGCCCGGTACGTGCCGGGGCTCGGCCACGTCGGCGGCGACTGGTATGACGTGTTCGGCCTGCCCTCGGGTGAGCTGGGCCTGGTGGTCGGCGACGTCGCGGGTTCCGGGCTGGCCGCCGCGGTCATCATGGGCCGCATGCGCAGCGCGCTGCGCGCGTACGCGCTGGAGTCCGCCGACCCGGCCGAGGTCTTGTCCAAGCTGGACCGCAAGATGCAGTACTTCGAGGAAGGCGACGTGATGGCCACCGTGTCGTACGCCGTGCTCGCCCCCGGCTCCGGACAGCTGCGGATCACCTCGGCGGGTCATCTCCCGCCGGTTATCGCGGCCCAGGGCCAGCGCGCCGCGGCGGCCCAGATCGCCGTCGATCCGCCGATCGGGGTCACCGACTGGCCCCGCCGGCAGGTCACCACGCTGGCTGTTGTGCCCGGTGCCGTGCTGTGCCTGTTCACCGACGGGCTGGTGGAACGCCGGACCGAACCGATCGATGACGGCATCACCCGGCTATGCCAGACCGTCACGCCCGGGCCGCCAGATGCCGTCTGCGCCTCGATCATGCAGGCGCTGGTCGGGCGCCGCCACCCGGGGGACGACATCGCCCTTCTGGTACTGCGCAGGCCACACGAAGAAACGCCAGCCTGACCACCCAGCGCAGCGGTCAATGCAGACCGTGACCATACTGCTGGGCTGCACACGCGGCACGGAACCGCGGATCAACAGACAGCCACGGCCATGCTCAGGACCGTCCGAACACGTCCAGATTCCCGGCTCTAGCCGCTTATGGCCCGGCTGGACCGATGCGCCGCCGCCCCGGATGGTGCACCGGCCTTGTGCTCGAACTGCCGCTCGCCGAGCGTGCCGTCGTGGACCAGCGCCAGCTCAAAGGCCCTTGCCAGACAGTAGTCCTTCTCGCCTGGACTCGTCGGCCCTTAAGGATCTTCTTGAGAACAGCTAATCCGGCCTTCCTACCTCAGACGACGAAGACTCGCCAGCAGGCAAGCCTGCCTCTTCCGGGTTCGCCTGATGGCCCACCTGGCCCGCTTCCGATGCACGTTCGATGCGAATGAGCTGCCTGATCACCACGCTGAACCCGACGACCAAGATCACCAGTCCAGCCAGGCTGATCCAGTCCCCCACTCGCATCGTCACCGGCTCCTCAGCCCTGATCATCGAGAGGGGAAGAGCAACGGTTGTCTTGTTCCTCTGCGACACCACGTTCTGCGCCGGACGTGCTCTTCGCGCCAGGGTGGTGCCCTTGCCGTCGGCCATCGCAACCTCCCATCAGCCAGACAGACCGTACAGGTGACCCGCTGTCCGCCCGTTCGCCTTGGGCAGCCACCCGGGCTCCATGCGGCACACAGTACAGCGGAAGTACAGTAACGTCCCCTCACGGCCGCCAGCCAGCACGACCGCGAGCACACCAAGCTGACTGGGACGGCCAAACGTCATCCCGCCCGTGCGCGGCCGGAGGCGCCCCGAGGGCGTGGCCGGGATGGCGAGCTGCATGAGCTGATCGGCCGGTACCTGCCGGGGACGCCGCGGATGCCGAGGTGGTGGTCGGGATCGAAACTGACCGCGGCCTTGGGTCGCGGCGCTGGTTGCGCCCGGCTACCTGGCGTTCCCGGTGAATCCGGCCGCCGACGACACGGCGGTGCGCGACTGACTTGCCCAGCACCTCCGGGTCGGCCTCACCGAACTCCGGCCAGTCGGTCAGCGCCAGCACGAGTTCCGCGTCGCGCGCGGCGGCTTCTGCCGACGGCGCGCAGGCCACTTGCGGGTACTGCGCTCGTAGGCGGTCCATCGCGGCGGGGTCGTGGACGGTCACCACCGCGCCCGCGCGGACGGCGGTCTGCGCCATCGCCACGGCCGCGAAGTTCCTGATGTTGTCGGAGCCGGCGGTGAACGCGGCGCCCAGGACCGCCAGGCGACAGCCAGCCAGGTGGCCGCCGGCCAGCTCGGTGGCCAGGCCGACGGCCCGTGTGCGCACCGGTCGTTGATCTCGTCCAGACACTGCAGAAAGGGCTGACTGATGGGTGCCGGGCTGGCAGGGCCGCGGCGGCCCACGGGCGCCCGGGTGCCAAATTCGGGCGACCAAGCCTGTTTGTCCGAGCGTGCCCGGGTAACAGGGTCCAGTCAGCGCGGCGATCGTCAACGACGAAAGCGACCCGCTTGGCGTGCCGGACTTCGTCACCCCTGCCACCTGCCGCTGGAGGACGCCGCGCACGGATACGAGATCTTCCGCGACAAGACGGACGGCTGCACAAAGTCGTCCTCCGGCCTTGAGCACCGAGGAGAAAGAAAAATGGCCGACAGGGGCACCAGCGACCGGCAGACCGTGCACTACGGTGAGGAGCGCGCCGAACGCGGGCACGGCGGCGAGACACATCAGGTCGCCGGGGATGGCACACCCCGGCTGACCACCCAGCAGGGCGTGGTCGTCGGCGACGACCAGAACAGCCTGCGGGCGGGGGAACGGGGACCGGACGTGCTGGAGGACTTCCACTTCCGCGAGAAGATCTTCCACTTCGACCACGAGCGGATCCCGGAACGGGTCGTGCACGCCCGCGGCTACGGTGCCCACGGGTACTTCGAGAACTACGAGCCGCTGACCGGCCTGACCCGGGCCGATGTGTTCTCGGAGGCCGGGCTGCGCACGCCGGCGTTCGTCCGCTTCTCCACCGTCGCCGGGAACAAGGGCTCCGGCGACCTGGCCCGTGATGTGCGCGGCTTCGCCGTGAAGCTGTACACCCGGGACGGCAACTGGGATCTGGTCGGCAACAACATCCCGGTCTTCTTCATCCAGGACGCCATCAAGTTCCCCGACATGGTGCACGCGGCCAAGCAGGAACCGGACCGCGGGTTCCCGCAAGCCCAGACCGCGCACGACAACTTCTGGGACTTCGCCTCGCTGACGCCCGAATCGACCCACATGCTGATGTGGATCATGTCCGACCGGGCCCTCCCGCGCTCGTTCCGGTTCATGGAAGGCTTCGGGGTGCACACGTTCCGGCTGGTCGACGCCGAGGGCCGGCCGACGTACGTGAAATTCCACTGGAAGCCCAAGCAGGGCCTGCAGTCGGTGGTGTGGAACGAGGCCGTGAAGATTAACGGCGCCGACCCGGACTTCCACCGCCGGGACCTGTGGGACGCGATCACCCAGGGTGACTTCCCCGAGTGGGAGCTGGGCGTGCAGCTGTTCGGCGACGACTTCGCCGACCGGTTCGCCTTCGACATCCTGGACCCGACCAAGATCATTCCCGAGGAGGAGGTACCAGTCCGCCGGGTCGGCCGGCTGGTCCTGGACCGGGTGGTCGGCAACTTCTTCGCCGAGACCGAGCAGGCCGCGTTCTGCACCCAGAACATCGTGCCGGGCATCGACTTCACCAACGACCCGCTGCTGCAGGGCCGGAACTTTTCCTACCTGGATACCCAGCTCAAGCGGCTGGGCAGCCCCAACTTCACTCAGCTGCCCATCAACGCGCCGAAGTGCCCGGTCGCCCACTTCCAGCAGGACGGCCACATGGCGATGACCAACCCCGCGACCCGGGCCAACTACGAGCCCAACTCCTGGGGGCCGGGCATAGGCGGCGCGCGGGAAGACCCGGCCGCCGGCTTCACCACCTACGCCGACGCGGACGCGTCCCGCACGGAGTCCGGGCTCAAGCGGCGGGTGCGGCCGGAGAGCTTCGCCGACCACTACAGCCAGGCCCGGCAGTTCTACATCAGCCAGACCGAGGTCGAGCAGCGGCACATCGCTGACGCGTTCGTGTTCGAGCTGAGCAAGTGCCACCGCCCGGAGATCCGGACCCGGATGGTGGCGGGGCTCCGCAACGTCGATGAGGACCTGGCCCGCGCGGTAGCCGGTGGTCTGGGGCTGGCCGGGCTGCCGGAACCGGTGGCGGCCGCCCGTGAGCCCATCCGCGGCCTGCCACCCTCGCCCGCCCTGAGCATCCTGGCCAACGGCCCAGACAGCTTCACGGGGCGGAAGATCGGGATCCTGGTCACCGACGGGACCGACGCCGGAACGCTCACGAGCCTGCAGGCTGAAGCCGCGAAGCGGGGCGTGAACGTCGAGCTGGTCGCCGCGACCGTCGGCGGTATCAAGGCCAGCGACGGCACGCACGTGCCGGCCGGCCAGAAAATCGACGGCGGGCCATCGGTCCTGTACGACGCCGTCGTCGTTCTCGCCGCCGGGACCGGCGCGCAGCAGCTGGCGTCCGTCCCGGCCGCCCGGGACTTCGTGACCGACGCCTACGCGCACTGCAAGTTCATCGGCCACAACACCGCCGCCAGGCCGCTGTTCGAAGCCAGCGGGCTCGCGCCCCTCATCGACGATGGCTTCATCAGCCTCGACGATCATTCCGCCGCCGAGTTCATCGGCCAGTGCGTGCGGCTCCGGTACTGGGCACGTCAGCAAGCCGGCGTCCCGTCATAGGCTCGCCGCCGGCCCGCCGGCCCGCCGGACGGCAGGGACGGGTCAGCGGCGCCACCTGCGGAGGGTAGAAGAAGGCTGACACGGCCCGGGACCGGCACCCGGCAGAGCGGCGACGGCGGTGGAGGCAGGATGTGCAGACACTCGCCCGGCCTGGCCCACGGAGGCCTGACCGTGCGGGTGCTCCTGGCCGGCTGGTTCAGTTTCCTGAACGGTGGCCGGTTTCCAATCCGAAGTGTCGGCCAGCGGCCGTGGCCGCCGGCCGGAGCGTGCCGCCAGACGTGCGGATGCTTCCCGCCGGCGAGCCACTAACTAATCGCGTCGCGTGTGCGGGTGCTAGACTCTGAGCCTTGAGCGCAGTATCCGCTAGACGAGCTCGCCGCCCTTGCGGCTGTCGGTCTAGGCCTTGCGGAACAACTAGGCCAGCTCGCTGTCGCCGCTGCGCTCCGCGTCCTGGGCGAAGTTCTGCAGGCGCAGGGTGTTGTTCAGGCAGTGCTCGGTGTATTAGATGAGGTTGTAGTCCCTTGTCCTCGGTACCGGTAACGTGGCCGGTCTCGGTCTAGGTCATCCTGTGTCTTCCCTTTCTATCGCGGCCCTGACCGGGCCGCTTTCTATTCGCCCCGCCCGCTGGCCGCGTCCCGGGCCCGGTCGGCCGCGGCGACCGCCGGGCCGGCTGTCTTCAGCACTGCGGGGGAGCCGGGCGTGTGCGGATGCGGCCGGGTTGGCGCGGCCTTCTTGGCCGCCTGCAGCTTGCCGCCGAGATCGTCTGCCTGCTCGGTGGTCAGTGCGGCGCGCAGCAGCGGCCACACCTGGGTTTCCTCGAAGCCGATGTGGTCGCGGCCGGCCTGAATGAACGCGGCGACCAGCTGCTCGAACTCCGGGTCAGCGGCGTCCAGCTTATCCAGCCGATGCAGGACCTCCTTGCCCTGCTGCTCCTGCGCGTTCGCGGTGCCCGCCAGCCGCTCGCCGTCGGGAACGTGGTCCCGCACGGCCGGCCAGAAGTACATCTCCTCCGCGGCCTCGTGCCGTGATTCCTCGATGACAAGCTGTTCGGTCATCTTCTTGCGCAGGGCGAGGGCGCTGTCGCCGGCGCCGGCCCCCGCGACCGGTCCCTTCTCCAGCTCGGTGAGCATCAGCTTGACCTCTTGATGATCGTGGCCAAGGACATCGAACACGCTTGGCATCGCTGCCTCCCGGTGACGGTGCGTTGTAGGACCCCGTGGCCCCTTCCCCGCCAGGACGAGTTAAACGGCTGCGGGCCCGTTGCTGGCGGTCAACGTGTCCTTCCTGCATGAGGGCGCTGACCGGGGGTAGGCGCACGGCGAAACAGCCACCCTGAGAGGAGGCGTGATGGCTACCGACCGGCAGAAGAAAGCCGCCCGGCACAACATCGCCAAGGCCCGGCAGGCGCACAGCGCCCGGGCGCACGGCGCGAACGTCCCCCGCCGCGGCGAGAACATGACCACCGCGGAGGAAGACAAGCTGGCCGATAAGAAGTTTGCCTTCCCCGGTGAGCGCAAGGAGCCGCTGACCGACGCCCGGCACGTGCGCAACGCCATCGCCCGGTTCGACCAGGTCGAGGGGGTCAGCGACGCCGAGCGGGACCGGGCCTGGAAGCGCATCCTGGACGCCGCCGGGCGCTACGACGTCGAAGTCTCCGCCGCCAGCTGGCGGGACCTGGCCAAGGGCGGGAAGGACCGCAAGCGCTAGCCAGCCGGTTCTCGCGGCAGAACGGCCACGTGCGGCCAGGATCATGACGACGGAGCCGGCCGCCGTACCCCGCCCGCAGCAGGAGTTCGGTGCCCAGGCACGAAGGTCCGAAGAAGCCAGGCACGCTTGCCGGCGAGCATGGACCGGCTCCAGGAGGACCGGCCACGGCAGGACAGATTGCGTGATTCCGTGCTGGCCCGGCTGCAGGCCAGGCTGGACAGCATGCCCGTGATCGAGCAGGCCAAGGGCGTGCTGATGGCCCAGCACCGGTGCGGCCCCGACGAGGCGTTCGACCTGCTGCGCCGGGCGTCCCAGCGAGCCATCGTCAAGGTCAGTGTGCTGGCCGCGCAGACAGTCGAGCAGATCGCCTCGCCCGAACCCGGCGGCGCCCAGCGGGCCCGGGTCCGCGGACCCCGGCCATCGCTGACCGCGGCGCACCGCGCCGGGCGGGCGGCTCACCATTGTCCGGGACTAATCTGAGGCGCCGTTCCCCGGGGTCGCACGCATGTGGTCACGTACCGCGCCGGCCAGGCTGGCCGCCCACCCGGCGGTACCGTTTCGGTGGCCGGCGAGGTCGTCCCCGGTCTCCGCGTGCGCGGCCAGGTGCCGTGCCAGCGCCGCTGTTGACGCTCACCTGAAATTCCCCAGACCTGCTCACTGAAATTCCCCACTTGGGCGACACTCTGCCGTGGTCCTTAGGGGCCGGGGCGGCTCCCCCCGATGCTTCCGGGTGTCACGGACCGGCAGCTCGGGGGGAGCTCACAGTCGATGCTCACACAGGGGGAGTCAGTGGAAGCGCATGCTCTGCGCAAGAGGGGATGGTCGGTGTCGGCGATCGCCCGGCACCTGAAGCGGGACCGCAAGACGGTCCGGGCGTACCTGGAGGGGACGCGGGAGCCGGGGAAGCGGAAGCCCTCGGGGCCGGACCGGTTCGAGCGGTTCGCCGTGTACTGCGGGATCCGGTTCGCCGATGACCCGCACCTGTGGGCGACCGCGCTGTTCGACGAGGTCTGCGAGCTGGGTTATGACGGGTCGTACCCGTCGTTCACCCGGGCGCTGCGGGCCCGGGGGCTGCGGCCGGAGTGCGAGGACTGCGCGGCGGCCGGGGTCCCGGAGGAGTTCGCGCTGATCAGCCACCCGGCGGGCGCCGAGACGCAGTGGGACTGGATCGAGCTCCCGGACCCGCCTCCGTCGTGGGGGCAGGGGAAGCACGCGCACCTGCTGGTCGGGGCGCTGCCGCACTCGGGTGCCTGGCGCGGGGTCCTAGCGGAGTCGGAAGAGCAGCCGTACCTGGTCGCGTCGCTGCACGGGGTCTGCGAGCGGCTGGGCGGGGTGACCCGGGACTGGCGGTTCGACCGCATGTCCACGGTGTGCCACCCCGATTCCGGGGACGTGACCGCGTCGTTCGCGCAGGTCGCGAAGTACTACGGGGTGACGGTGCGGGTCTGCCCGTCGTTCAGCGGCTGGCGCAAGGGCGCGGTGGAGAAGGCGAACCACTCCGCGGCCCAGCGGTGGTGGCGGACGCTGCCCGATGACATCACCCCGGCGCAGGCGCAGGCCCGGCTGGATGCCTGGTGCGCGGCGAAGGGCGATGCCCGCCGCCGGGCCCGGGACGGGCAGGCGGCCACGGTCGGGGAGTTGCGGGCGGCCGAGCCGCTGGCGCCGCTGCCGGCGGCGCCGTTCCCCGCGGTCATCGAGGACGCGAGGGTCGTGTCGGCGCAGGCGCTGGTGTCCTGGCACGGGAACAGGTACTCGGTCCCGCCCGGGCACGGCGGGCAGCAGGTCACCGTCCGGCACCGGCTCGGCGCCGCCACGATCGACGTGGTCACCGCGGCGGGGACGGTGCTGGCCCGGCACCGCCGCGAGCCCGGCCACGCCGGCGCCCTGGTCCGCGACGAGGGACACGTCGCGGACCTGGAGAAGAAGGTGATGGCCGCCCGCGCCGGGCGGGGACGGCCCTGCAACCGCAAGGAACGCCGCCCGCCGTCGGCCGCGGCGCTGGCCGAGGCCACCGCGATCCGCGGCGAGGCCGGCCCGGCCGCGCCGGTCACCGACTTCGCGGCATGGGCCGCGGCGGCCAGGCCGCTGCGGCCGGAGCCGCGGGAAGCCACCGCGGCCGGCGAGGGGAAAGGGGGCCTCGCGTGACGCCGGCGATTGCGGGGCAGGCCGCCGCGCTGCGCGCCGCCGCCGCGTTCGTCGAGCAGGAAGGGCTGCCCGGGCTGCGCGTGACCGCCGCCTTCTCCGCTCTGTTCATCGAAGTTCCCCGCGCTCTCGGCAGCCCCGCCGCCCGGACCGGGCTCGTCGCCCGGCTCGCCGCCGCCGCGGGCGCGCCCGCCCTCCGGCGGCAGCCGGGCCCCTGGCAGGAAACCGTCACCGCCGCCGGGACGATCAGCGGCCACCGTGCCGTGATCACCACCGTCATCTACGAGGAAGAAGCAGAACAGGAGACAACCGCATGACTGCCGTCACCGCCGGAGGGGACGCCGCCGCCTACCAGCGGCTCCGCGGCCACCTGGCCTACCTCAAGCTCAACGCCGCGATCGAGGCACTGCCCGGCCTCCTCGACAGCGCCCGCGACGGGCAGCTGACCGCCCTGGACGCCCTTGAGCAGCTCATGGGCGCCGAGGCCGATGCCGCGCAGGCCCGCAAGCTCGCCTCCCGCCTGCACTGGGCCGCGCTGCCGGCCCCCTGGCGGGTCGAGGACTACGACTTCACCGCCCAGCCCGGCGCCGACCAGGCCCTCATCCGCGAGCTCGCCACTCTCCGGTTCCTCGACGAGGCCGCCAACGTCCTGTTCATCGGCCCGCCCGGCGTCGGCAAGACCATGCTGTCGGTCGCCCTCGCCCGCGCCGCCGCCGAGGCCGGCCACAAGGTCCTGTTCACCACCTGCGAGGACATGACCCGCCGGCTCCGCCGCGCCATCGCCGAGCACCGCTTCCCCTCCGGGCTGCGCTACTTCACCAGCCCGAGGCTGCTCGTCATCGACGAGGTGGGATACAGGATCCTCGACGAGGAAGCCCGCTCCCTGCTGTTCGAGGTCATCAACGCCCGCTACCTCAAGGGCAGCATCATCACCACCAGCCATGTCGGCATCGCGTCCTGGGCCGAGCGGCTCGGCGACCCCATGCTCGCCGCCGCCGCACTGGACCGCCTCCTGCACAGGGGCGTCATCGCCGCGATCGACGGGCCCTCTTACCGGATGCGCGCCCACCAGCAGCGCGCCGACACCATCCGCAAGGCCATCGCGGGAGGCACCCGGTGACCGGCGCCGAGAAGCGGCCCTGCCCCGCCTGCGGAACCCTGTTCACCTGGACCCCCGCTGCGCCGCGGCAGCGGTTCTGCTCCACGCCCTGCCGGCACCGCTGGTGGGACCGGCGCCGCCGGCAGGCCACCGCCGTCCTCAACCAGGCCGCCGTCCTCAACCAGGCCGGCGTCCCCGTCCCGGACAGCAAGCCCACGCCCGGCGGACACGACCCACGCGGCGAAACGCCACGCCGGCATGGCCCCCGCGGCAACGCGCCCCGCGACGGCGGCGGCACCCTCGCCGCCGTCCCCGCCTGCCCGCACTGCCGCAAGCCCGTCGCCGTCGTCGCCTGGCTCGTCCCGCCCGCCGCGGCCAGCGTCGCCACGCCGGAACGACACGCCGACAACAATACGTGACAGACAGTAATCAATCAGATACTCTAAGAGTCAACCAAGTGGGGAACTCCACTGAGCACACCTGGGGATTTTCGGTGAGCGCCATCACCGCCGTCTCCTCCAGGGCCACGACTGCCGCCCACACCTTTGCTTCGGCCGTTTCGGCCTGGGCGGCCGCAAGCGACTGGGGACCGAACTGATGGCCGACGTGGCAGCGAAAGCAGGTGATATGCGGCAGGACGGCCTCGGCGAGGGCTCCACCGCAATCCGGGCATGCCAGCCGGGTCAGGCCTGTCTCGCCGGGGGAGAGGAACTGCAGGTCACTGCCTTCTTCCATGGTCACCTCCGGGGCTTCCGGCTGCCCCGGGCGTGGCCGGCTCAGGAGCCCGCTTTCGCCGGGCAAGAGGCGGATGGCCTCGGCCAGCCTGACGCCGGGCACCGCGATCGCGGTGGAAGCGGCGGCCAGCGCCGCCTGCGGCATCGAGGGCTGCGCCGCCTCCTTGGGGTCCTGCACGACGACTCGGCCACCGGCCTGTTCCACAAGTGCGGCACCGACCGCGCCGTCATCCAGCAGCCCGGACAGGACGACCGCCACCACCCGGTCGCCGAACCAGCGTGCCGCGCTGGCGAACATGGCGTCGACGGCCGGGCGGACACGGTTCATGCGGGGGCCGTTGCTGAGTTCGGCCACTCCCGCGGGCATCAGCAGGTGGCACCCCGGCGGGGCGATGTACATGCGCCCCGGCAGCAGCGGTTCGCCTGCCCGGGCGTGCGCGGCGGGCAATGGTCCCGCCCGTTCCAGGATCCAGGGCAGTCGGCTCCGGGCCTGCTCCCCTATGTGAATCGTGACCGCGATGGAGCCCGGGAAACCGGCGGGCAGCGCCGCTGCCAGCCCGAGCAGCGGCTGCAGGCTGCCGGCCGACCCGCCGACCACCACGACGTTGTGCGCTTCCACGGCCTCACCAGTACCCGGCTCACCGCACCGCAATCTCCGGGCTGGTCATCCGATAGCCAGGCTCTTGTACGCATACGGCCTGCCCGCCGGCTTCAGGTCACCGTCGTAGCGGTCCAGCGCCAGCCAGCCGGGTCGCCCCGGCCAGCTGGAGGCCAGCCGGCCCGGCACCGGTAACCGGCCTCCGCGATCACCTCGGCCAGCTCGCCCTCGCCAGCCTTGGCCATTTCCTGGGCGCTGACCCATCCCGATCGAAGAGCGCCTGCGCGGCGGTGACCGCCGGGCCGGACGGCGCGCTGTCGCGGGCGAGGATCGCCACGCACAGAAGCCGGAACAGGCCCGCAGCGGTCCTGGTGACGGTGAAGCCAGCAAATACCGAGAGGGCTGGCACCCGATCGATCCGTCTTACGGGTGCCAGCCACGGCCCGATCCGCTGGGCCGGGCGGCGGCCACCCGCTTCAACGAGCTGACCGCACACCCGGGCGCGCCCCATGCCGGGTGCTCCGATGCCAGCTAGCTCGGACGGGAATCTCCGGCTACCCATGCCCGGACTGCCGACGCGGGCAACCCTCGACGCCGCGAAATGCCGATGGGTGATCCCGGCCGGGCTGAGCTTTCCCGTTTCCGCGCTGTGTTACCCGGGTAACCAGCCCGTCATGGCGCCAGGAGGTGGCTGAGGTGGGATCGGCGGAGGCACCCGACCCGCGGGACGAGTCCCAGGCCCAGCGGGCCGACCGCAATCTCGGTGAGCTGCTGCAGGAACTGCGGGTGGCGGGGCTGGGCGTGCAGGTCCTGTTCGGCTTTCTGCTGTCGCTACCGTTCACCAACCGGTTCACCCGGCTCAGCCCCGGCCAGCATGACCTGTACCTGGCCTGCCTGGTGCTCGCCGCGGCCGCTACCGCGCTGCTGCTGGGGCCGGTCGCCTACCACCGGCTGGTCTTCCGCCGCGGACTGAAGGAAAGCCTGGTGCGGGCGGCGAGCGTGATGGCGATTGCCGGGCTGGCCACGGTCGGCCTGGCCGTCTCGGCCGCCGTCCTGCTGGTCACCGGCTACGTCGCCAGCGGCCTGACCGCGGCGGTGATCAGTGTGCTGGTGTTCCTGATGTTCGGGCTGCTGTGGTTCGCGTTGCCGCTCACCCGCCGCTAACGCGGTGTAGGCGGCTCGACTCTCCGTCGTAACCCAGGCTGCCGCGCTCAGCAGGTGGATCGCCGAGCCGGGTCCGCGACCGATCACCCTGCGGCAGGTCCTCCGCAAGCCCGGACATCCCGGTCGCGGCCGCGGTGATCGGCGTGGCCCCGCCAGAGGGCCCGCGCACCGCGGCTGACGTCCCGGCGCTGAACCGGCCGTGGAACCTCGCGCTGGACGCGCGCCTGCTCTGAGCCGACGGCGGCACGGTGACCGCGGGACCTGCGCTCGCGACCTGGCCGCCCGACAGCCCGGACATCCTGGCGGCGTGGCTCGACGGCTTGCTGCCGCCTCTGGCTCCCAAACGGGAAGCCCGTGGGACGATAGGCCCGCGGAGGACATCCTCGTGTTCCTCACAGCCATCCAGGAGACATCCCATGGCGTGCCGCTCAGGGAGCAGCTCAGGAAACACGCGGCGGAGCGCGCCGGGCGGGCCGACTTTGGCCCGGCGTCCTTCTGGCCGGAAAAGAAGTTGGCGAACACGACAGAGCGGCTCGCGTCGTTCGGCGCGATCGGCGGCGGCAAGGTCACCTCACTCCGCCGATGGGCGGCGGCGCGGCTGCGGGGCAAGCTCGCCGAACCCGACGAGAAGCTCACCGCCGCCGAACTGATCGTCTACCTGGCGGACTGCGACGAGGACCAGCGGGACGAGGAGGCCTGGGCCGGGCTGGACGCCCAGCCCGACCCGGCGGAAGCCGCCCGGCAGCTCTCTTCACCATGGAGACCTTGCCCGGGCGACGGTGAGCGGCTCTGGCTGGCCGGCGAATCCGCCGCAGTGGCGCTGGCGGAGAGAGGGGCCGATGAGGCGGTCACCGTGCTCGGGGAGACCATCCCGGCGGAGGAACTGGCGGCGGAGGACCTGGATCACCGCCTTGCCGTGGTCCCGGGCAACCGGTCATCCGTCAGCACCGTCGCTCGAGGCGGCCATCGCGGACTTCGTCGCGTCCGCCGGAGCGGAAAGGCTCAGCGTGAACCAGTGCCTGCAACGGAGGGTCTCGCTCGCGCGCTGGCGGCCGCCGAACTGGCGGATCGTGCCGATACCGGCCACCCTCGGTGGCGAGGAAATACTCCTCGAACTCCGCGGCGTAGGGGTCGGACTCGGCCAGCTGGATCAGCAGCCGGGGTGCGGGCCGTGGCGCGGGGCCGGCCAGCGGCTGCCCGGTGTCGATCCGCTCGGCCAGGACGCGGTGCGCGTCCGCCGCGCTTTCCGCGGCTCGCCACGGCGCCTCCTCATAACGTGAATGCCAGCTCCCTGCCTCTTCAAGTCCGAGACAGAGGTGATCGAGGGAGCTGGACCGAGCGGAGCGCCGCGGGATCACGGTCCACAATACGTTTTCCGGCACGTCAGGAGAGGGTACGGACCGCCGTGGCCGGATGATGGCCGGCCAGATGAGCGGTAACCCACGCCCGGACGCCAGCGCGTCACCGCAGCGGCAGCAGGTGCTGGGAATCGCGATGAACGACATGATCACCGGCGGCGAGCCGGACCGGTGGGCACCGCCCGGTGACGGCCGCGAACGGCGTCAGAAAAGCCGGGCGGGTCCGGTAACCGGGCCGGCGCCGTTCTCCCGCAGTCCCGGATGTGAGCGTGCCGCGCCGATAGCCGGAGCGCTCAGCTTCTTCGCCCCGGTGGCAGGTTGCCTGCCTCACCCCGATTCGGGCCGCCCCGGCATGCATGGGCCGTTACGGTAGCCGCCGCGCAGCACCTGCTTGCCGCGCGCCTTCCCGAGGATGTGTGAGAAGGCGCGGACGGGGCAGCAACAGCGACGGCCACTGCCTCCGGCCGGCTCATCGCCGGTCAACATGCCACCAGGAGAACCCGGTGACCGTCTCGGCTCCCTGTCACCGGCCGCGGCTCGCAGCCGGCATACACGCCCGCGGGTCCCGCTGGCCGCGGCGGGGTGCCAGTCCCCGGCTGGCCGTCTCCCCGGCCGGATGGCAGGTGCAGACCCGCTCACCGGCTGGCCGCACGCCTCGGCAAGGCGGCCAGTTCCCGCAGGCACCACCGGCGGATGCCGGACTAGAAAGAAAAGAAAGGACCAGGGTGTACATGAGCGAGGCAATCGAGACCTGGCCGGGCCGCCCGTATCCGCTGGGAGCGGTCTATGACGGCGCAGGGACCAACTTCTCCCTGTTCTCCACGATCGCCGAGCGGGTCGAGCTGTGCCTGTTCGGCGATGACGGTGCCGAGCACCGGGTGCCGCTGGAGGAGATCGACGCGTCGTGCTGGCATGCCTACCTGCCGTCGGTGACGCCCGGGCAGCGGTA
>Ga0335078_10006878_pt1 | contig 16855 bp, 11 predicted proteins | sample Lox_Sample_32_FD_206711 | JGI IMG/M metagenome (GOLD analysis project Ga0335078, IMG submission 206711) | Soil microbial communities from Loxahatchee National Wildlife Refuge, Florida, United States - Lox_Sample_3.2 | ecosystem: Environmental > Terrestrial > Soil > Wetlands | place: USA... | reverse complement strand
TACCGGGCCCGGGCATCATCGTGATCGGAGCGGTCCAGGGCGACGTCGCCCAAGCCCTTGATGCAGCTGGCCTGGCCGATCACGTCCCCGGCCTGCTGGTACAGCGCTAGGGCCCGCTCGTAGCAGGCCCGGGCATCGTCAAGATCGGAGCGGGCCCGGGCGATTTAGCCCAGGCCCCTGATGCAGCTGGCCTGGCCGACCACGCCCCCGGCCTGCTGGTACAGCGGCAGAGCCCGCTCGTAGCAGGCCCGGGCACCGTCAAGGTCGAAGCGGTACTGGGCGATGTCGCCCAGGCGGCGGATGCAGCTGGCCTGGCCGTGCACGTCCCTGGCCTGCTGGTACAGCGGCAGCGCCCGCTCGTAGCCGGCCCGGGCGCCGTCATAGTCGGAGCGGGCCCGGGCCAGGTCGCTCAGGCCCTTGATGCAGTTAGCCTGGCCGGCCGCGTCCCCGGCCTGCTGGTACATCGGCAGCGCCCGCTCGAAGTTGGCCTGGGCACCGTCAAGATCGGCCATGGCGTATGCGAGATCGCCCAGGGCTCCCCACATCTGTGCCTGCTGGACGGTCGTGCCGTGCACTTCGATCGCGTGCTCGGCGGTATTGACCAGTGCGGGCTGGGCGAATGCGGCGAACCGCCAGTACTCGACCAGGCCGTACATGCCGTCGGCAAGCTCATCGGTCCGGCCGTCTGCGGCGGCCCGTTCTAGCATGGCCGTGATGTTGCCGGTCTCTGCCCGCAGCCGGGCCGCGGCCTGGGCGCCGCCGCTGCCGCCAATCTGGGCTCCGGTCACCGCGGCGAGCCGGGTGTAGTGGCTGACGGCCCCGTCCAGGTCGCCCGGGTCGGGCGGATGGGCGGCGGCGATGTGCTCGCGAACCGGGGCCAGGGTACGCAGCCGGTCGCCCTCGCCGAACGCCAGGCCGTGCTGTCGCAGTACGGCAGCCGCGCCCAGCCCGTCCCCCGGCAGCAGCGCGGCCAGATCCTCACGGGCGATGCCGTCAGGGAGAACGCCGAGCAGGCTGAGCAACCGCGCCGCCGGGGCGGTCATCAGCGGCGCGGTGACCGAGGCCTCCACCGAGACGGCGACGCTCAGCTCCCGCCGGGCCCCGCCCAGCCGGGCCAGCATCCCGGTCCGCTCAGCCTGCCACCGCTGTGCGACCTCCGCCAGGTCGGGCTGGCCCTGGGCGGCATACCCCATCAGCTCCACCGCCAGCGGCACCCCGTCCAGCCCGGCCAGCAGCTCATCTAGCTGCGGGTCGGCCGCCAGACCCGGCCCGGCCACGGCCAGGAACAGCCGCCGTGCATCGGCTAGCGGCAGCGGGCTCAGCATGGCGAAATCCCGCCACCGCAGGCCCGCCGGGCGACCCGTCCCCCGCGAGGTGACCGCCACCGCAGCTTGCGGGATGGCGGCTATCATCCGCAGCAGCTCCTCGGTCGGCAGAGGGTCTGCCGTCCACGGGGTCTCGAAGTTATCCAGCACCACCACCGCTGACCCTGCCTCCAGCGCGGCGCGAACCCGCTCCGCCGCGTTGCCAGGAGGCCCATCGCCCATCACCCCCAGCGCGGCAGTCAGCGCCGACAGCAGCTCCCCGGCCGAGGTGACGCCGTCGCAGCGGATGAACCACCGCCGGTCCCCGAACCGCCCGGCCACCCGGTCATCGTGCAGCGCCGCCAGGCAGATCGTGCTCTTGCCGATCCCCGGCGCGCCCAGCACCGCCACCGGCCCCGGCGGGGTGGCCAGCCACGCCTGCACCAGCGCGGCGACCTCGCCGTCCCGGCCGACCACATCCGGCCGCGCCGGCAGCCTCGCGGGCCCGGCCGAGGGTGGCGGCCCAGCGGGCGGGCGGGATTCCTGCAGCGCCTGCAGCAGCAACAGCTCCAGCTGCTCCGGGCTGGCGAACGTGCCCGCCGTCACCCCACACTCACGCAACCGGGCCCGGAATGCCCGCTGCCGTACCTGCAGCCCCGGGTCGCTATCGATCAGCCACCCCGGCGGAATCGGCACCGCGGCGTCCTCATCAAGCAAGAAGATCAGCCGCGGCAGGCCCGCCGAGGTCGCGGCCTGGAACTCCAGCTCGGTATACGACACCTCCGGCTCATCGCGCACAGGTGAGCCATACAGCAGGCCGATCAGGCCCACATAGACATCGCAGCGGCGCACCTTGTCCCGGCAGTAATCCGCGGGCTTGTCATCACGCGCGGTGAAATACGCCATATCCGCGATCGCATCGCCAGCTCGGGTGACCGCCGCCTCCGCCGCCGCCACGAACGACCGGCCCTGCGGAAACTTCCGCAACTCCGACGTATGACTCAGGAAAACCCGCCGCGACCCCGCCATGACCAAACGCTACGCCACCAGCACCCAAGTCGCGTCGGCACCAGGTGCGCGCCACTGTAATTGGCCCAACTCGGATGCGAAACGATCTGATAACGGACCGTTATCGCTCCTGCGGACAGCCTGGCTCCTGTGCGATCCGCGATGGACCAGCCCGGTGGACATGGGTGCGTCCCGCCTGGTAGCTGTGTCCGTTACCGGTGTGGGGTCGTGTACTGGCCACGGGCGCGGGAGACACCGCGGCCATCGCACAGCTCCAACCCTGTCGCGCCCACAGCGCAGCCGCGCGCACCACGGCCGCCGCCGCTACGAGGGACTGGGCAAAGCCGCCCGCGATCGCCCGGCCCGCGCCGGATCTCGGCGCACGAAGCGGCCCGCAAGGGCCGCCAACACGACCGGCATACGCCATTAAGCAGCACGCTCCCCCTACGATCAAGATGCTGGCTGCCAGCGACGCCAGCGCCCTGGGGTTTTCCCTGATCACGATAAGCAGCCCTGCGACGATGGCGTCGGCATCGGTGGCGGGAGTCACGGCACCGGACCCTAGACCGGTACATGTAGCCGGGGTTCCGCAGCTGTGTAGCGCGCTAATCGGCGAATCTGCGGTTTGACGTGCGGGAATGTGCTGGTTCCTGGATGGAGGGCGTGTATCTAGGCCAGGTGTTTCCGCTGGTCAGCCGGTTGCGGCCGGGGTGAGCTGGTAGATCCTCGGGGGCGGGTCGATGCCGAGCTGTTCGAGGATGGCGGCCTGGGCAGGGGTGATCTCGGTGCGCTGGCGGAAGGTCCCGGCGGGGCCGGTGAAGGTGCCGACGGCGATGCGGTCGAGCTGGCGGCGCAGTTCCGGCCAGGTCGCGCCGCAGGTATTCTCGGCGACGCGGGCGAGAAGGAGCGCGAGCCAGCACAGGATGACGTGGGAGCGGATGCGCTGTTCCTTGCGGTGGTAGACGGGCCGCAGGTCGATGACCTGCTTGAGGTCGCGCCAGCCGCGTTCGACTTCCAGCAGCTGCTTGTAGCCCAGGGCGATGTCCTCGGCGGTCATCTTCGGGTCCGAGGTCCTGAGCAGGTACTTGCCGTCGAGGTTCTTCTCGGCCTTGGCCTTCGCGGCGTCGACGCGGAGCAGCCCGCCGGGGTGACCCGCAGGTAGCGGTTCAGGCCCGGCTTCGTCGAGATCACGCCGCGGAGCTCAGCCCGCTTGTCCTTGCTCAGCGCGTCGGTGCCGTCGATCAGTTCCTTGAGCTGGGTGATCATGCGGGCGCGGATCGCGGCGTCCCGCTCGGCGCCTTCGGGGCTGTGGCAGATGACGAACCGCTCGTCCTCGGCGATGCGGACTTCCTTAACGCGCAGGCTGCTGGCGACGTCCTGGTAGCGGCCCTGCCGGGACAAGGCGGCGCTGGCCTCGGCGGAGCCGGAGCGGAGCCGCTCGCCGATGATGTAATGGTTCCCGCCCTTGCGGAGGTAGCGGCGGTTCTGCTCGGAGGTGAAGCCGCGGTCGGCGACCCAGGCGACCTTCGACAGCGTCCAGCCGCGCAGGTCGTCCTTGACCTGGCGGATGAGGGCGGAGTCGCTGGTGTTCCCGGGCCAGCACCACACGCGCAGCGGGATGCCGTCGCGGGTGACGGCCATGCCGATGACGACCTGGGGCAGGTCGTCGCGGTGGTCCTTGGACTTGCCCCAGGTCCGGAATCCCGCCTCGCGGGTGCCGGCGGCGCTTTCGGCGCCATCGGGGACAGGGTTCCCGTGCTCGTCGCGGGCGACCGGGGCGTCGGCCTCCTGCGTGACGAAGTAGGTGGAGGTGGTGTCCCGAAGAACAGCAGGTCGACCTCGAGGCCGAGTACCTCGCAGGCCCGGTCGAAGACGCGCTTCTCCAGGGCCTCGCGGATCTGCAGCAGCCAGTCCATCGCCCGGTAGCACGCGTCGTCGGTCGTCGCCGGCAGCCCGGCGGCCAGCACGTCCTCGCTGGCCCAGCGGGATGCGGCCAGCTTCGACGACGGGGCCAGCGCCCGGTTCGCGGCCAGGGCGAACAGCACCCGCTCGGCCGACGGGTCCAGGCGGCGGCCCTTCAGCAGCTCCCGCATCGCCGGGCCGATGCCGAGGCGTTCCCACAGCGCGTCGAGCACCCAGGTGCCGCCCAGCGGGCGCGACTCCGCGAACTCCAGGCCCTGCGCCGCGATCGCGCGGGCCTTCCCGGGCTCCAGGTGACGGGCGACGGAGGCGACCAGCCGCTCGAGGGCCTCCCGGGTGGCGGGCTCCTCCCGGCCGAAGTTGTAGACGACCTGCACCCGCGACCGCTTCGCGGCCGGGTCCCACACGTTGTGGGCCAACTGCAGGTAGCGGACCTCGCTGCCGTCCTTGTTCCGCCGCGGCGTCGACCGCAAGTACACGTACTAGAGACTACAGACTACGATGCTAAACCAGCCCTCACCAGTACTGATTACGTCATTGCATGTATCTATGAACCTTGCACCGCAACAGTGCCAGCCAGCTGCCTGGCCTGCCCGTTCACGCCGGAATGCAGACTAGGCAACCGGCCAACTGCGGAAGCCAGGTGTAGCACGGGGGTCTGGGGATGTGGACGCTGATACCAAAGACGATATCCAGATAGACACAGCTATCGGCCTCCGTCGGCGGAAGTCGAGTTACTCCGGTGCTAATGGTGGCGAGAGCGTCGAAGTGAGGCACGTTCAAAACCAAGCGCGGAACAGCGGCGGCGGACACCACCTTTGCAGCGCGACCTAGCCTTTTTCGGCGTGGCGCACGATTATAGTTAGAGGCTTCAGGCTGACGTCAGCCGGTCACAGGGCACAATGCGCCGCATCAGGACTGGGCGAGTCGGCGGGGCGGGTCAGGGTGGGGAAGTCGCGAGGGTCGGGTCATGAGTGCATCCACCGGTGAGGTTCCGGGTCGGATCTTCATGACTTACCGCCGCGAAGATACCGCCTACCCTGCCGGATGGTTGTTTGACCGGCTTGCCGGCCATTTCGGCAGGGATCAGGTCTTCAAGGACATCGACTCGATTGAGCTGGGTGACGATTTCGTCGAAGTGATCACAGCTGCTGTCGGATCCTGCGACGCGCTGCTGGCGCTGATCGGCGACCGGTGGCTCTCTAGTACCGGCCGGGACGGACAGCGACGCCTGGATGATCCCGACGATTTCGTCCGGCTGGAGATCGAGGCGGCCTTGGCGCGAAATGTCCGGGTCATCCCCATCCTGGTTGAAGGGGCCCAGATGCCCCGTGCCGAAGAACTCCCGGCGAGCCTAGCCAAGCTGGCGCGGCGGCAGGCTCTTGAGCTTAGCCCGGCGCGGTTCGATGCCGATACCCGGCGGCTGCTGAGGGTGCTGGACCGGACCATTGCCCAGGCGAAAGAACGTGCCCGCCAGGACGCCGAGGCTGCGGCGGAGCGGCGGCGGCGGCGGGTGGGGCAGTTGCAGCAGCGGATCCGTGACCGGGCGGCGGCCCGGGATTGGGACGCCGTGGTGGCGGCCGGCGATCAGCTGGCCGGGCTTGATCCGGCTGCGGCTGATCCGGACGGACTGGCCAGCATGGCCCGCGAGCAGATCACCCGCCGTCAGGCAGCGGGGCCCCCGGCAGTCGGAGCGCAGCAACCGGCGGGTGACCTGCAGGCCAGGCGCGGCGAGTGGCCGCAGGCGAATGCGGGTCCGCAAGCGCTGACCCCGGCCGGTCAGGCTGTCGCGGAACCTGACGCTGGCGTCGCCCCGTTTCCGGGCGTAGCCGACCACGGTGCGGCATCTGAGGCAGGTGGCGGCAACCCTGCTTTGGTCGCGGACGTCCCGGGACCCGATCCAGGTAAGGAAACTACATCAGCACTCGGCCTTCGTGGCGCGGACCCTGCCCTCGCGAGGCCGAACGCTCCCGGTGACCCGCGATCTCATATCGCCGCGCCACAACCCGACTCCTCCAGGCCGGCCGCATTTGGAACGGCAACTGCTCCGCCTGACCCATTGGTACCAGCGACCATCGACCTGGCGCCCATCGGAGAGCCCTGGTGGGCTGCCGCTCCCGCGGTGGCCGAGGCGACCGGTCGGCCGGCAAGAGAACCGGGAACGACCGCCGTATCAGGCCGGCCGCCCGAGGAAGCGGGCAGGCCGACGGCAGATGCCGAAGGGCCGACCAGCGCGGCGGACGTACGCACGGTCGGCTCCGCTCGCGCGGCCCGGTCGCGGTTCAACATCTACCGGGCACAGCTAGCCCGGCATATGCGACGTCGCATCGTGATCGTTCCGCTGGTGGCGCTGCTGGTCGTCGTCATTGGCGGCGGCTTCATCGCCTGGCAGTGGACCCAGAGCCAGTACTTCGTCGGAGCCGACAGCAAGGGCGAGGTGACGATCTACCGTGGCGTCAACCAGCGGATCGCCGGGATCAGCCTGTCCAGCCCGTATCAGGCAACCGGGATCCGGCTCGCCCAGGTGCCGACGCCATACCAGCAGACGTTGGAGGCCACCGACGCGGCCAGCAGCTTGAGCAGTGCCCGGGCCATCGTGGCCAACGTGCGGAACGCCGTCGACACGTGCAAGCAGGCTTACCTGGACCGGCAGGCCTGGGTGGCCAGGGACAATCTCTATCAGGCCTATAAGGCGGCCGTGGCAGAGGCCGCCAGGCAGCACAAGAAGCCGCCGGCCGCCGTCGCCAACCCGGGCGCCGAGCCTCCCCCGGCCGGGCCCGTGTGCCCCCCGTCAACGGTATTCGGAATCGCGGCCACCGATCTCGTCCCGGCGGCCGCGGGGAGCTCGTGAGTGCCGGGCGCGCCGCTCAGCCGAGCATGGCGACGGGGCCGGGTGCTCCAGGCGGTGGTTGACCACGTCCAGGTGGCGCATGGTGTACGTGCGCAGGGAGCGGAACTGGCGGTCGGTGAGCGTGCCGCAGACCCGTCCGAGTGCAGCGACACCCGGTCGCCCGGGCCGGCATCGTGCCGTCGAGCGCGAGCCGGGCCATCTCGATGGCGGGCTCGCCCAGGGTCAGCAGCCGCCCGGCCCAGCACGGCGGCCGGTAGTCCACCGCGGCCTAGTCGCCGTGGATTCCGGTCACCTTGCCCACCTGATCCGGCACCGGTCCAGCACCATCAGCGTGCCGGCCTTGTGGTCGTCGTCGAGCAGGCCCGCCCACGCGTACACGCCGAAGACGTGGAAGTTGTGGTGCGGCACGCCACCGGCCAGCACCCTCGGCCAGGAACTGGGCACGCTACCGGGCCGAGGGGCGGTCGCCCTGGCCCGCCCGGCACGAGCCCACCGCGGCCGGCGGCCTTCCTGGCCGACCTGGTTGCCCTGGTCGAAGGGCTCGCCCTGCATGCAACGCTGATACTTTCATAACGACGCCTGGGGTACGTTCCGGCGAATGCCGTGCTAGAGGGTAAGCGGGGAGATGCTCGCAACCGCTTGCGGGTCGGTGCGCCAGACGTCGGAGGTATCGACATATACCTCGATCGCGTTGCCGTCCGGGTCGTGGAGGTAGATGCTCTGCGCCACGGAATGTATCAGCGTTGCAGGGCCTTCGATCGGGGCAGCCAGGCCGGCCGGGAAGCCCCGCTGGCGGCGGCGCTGCCAGGCGGGTCAGGCCGGCTGGGCCCCGGCCTGGCAGCGTGTCCGCCAGCGCGCGCGGTACGGTCTGGCACGCCAGATCGGCGGCCACCCGGGGCCAGCGCTACCGCGTCCTTGACGCGCGGGCGCAGGGTAAGCCACCGCTGCAGCGCCTGCGACCGTGAGCCTTGCTGAGCGCGGTCAGCACCTGGTCAGCAGCGGCGTGCGCGCCGGCCGCCATCGTGCCAGCAGCGCCGGGCCAGCCGGATCGGATGCCGCATGACCGGCATTCCGGCCGGTATGGGCGGCGCGCTGGCGAACATGTCACCGTTCCGCAACCTTGGAGGTGAGACGTCCCGCCACCTACTGGGCTTCTGCGCGGGCCGGGGGGCGGGCTGCAGGTACGCAGTCGGCGATCTGCGGCTCACCCCCGGGGCGCGCTCTCGGTGCTGAAAACCGATCGATTTCTGAACAGTCACGCTGAGTAGGAGAGCGGACAATTTTGAGGGAGGAGGCTCTCGCTCAAATTGTTGGCAAGTACGAGGAGACGAAACGGATGACCGATCACAAGGTCGGAACGCGTGCGGAGTGGCTGGCGGCCCGGCTGGAATTGCTGGAGGCGGAGAAGGAGCTCACACGCCGTAGCGACGATCTGGTGCGGAGCGGCAGGAGATGCCCTGGGTTCGAATCGAGAAGGAATACCTGTTCTACGCCGACGCCTGGCCGACGCTGAGGCACCCTGGCGGGCGAGTGACAATTGGTCACCCGCGCAGACCACCGTCGACACGCAGGCCGGAGGTGAGGCCGACCACGAACTAACCTTCGTGCAGATCCGGTGGCCACCAGCGTTCAGCACTGTTGTCCGCCACCGTCCAGCTTGGTGTGTCCTTTGACACTATTGGTCGCGGAGGATTCCTGTTAGCCTGCCCCAAGCGCGCACAATGTGCGTCGGCTAATGAAGAGACTCCGGCATCAGCGGGCGGGTCCCGTGGGACTCGGTAGCCGAATGGCATTCCGGGAGGTCATCGGTGATGCGCACACAGCTGCGATGGTGGTTCTGGCGTGAGCCGATCCTGGGTGGGTGAGTCTCGGCATGGCCCTGCAGAGGGTTGTGTGGCATGACTGGATCGAGTCGGTGTGACAGCGGCGGTGGGCCTTCGGTCGCGCCGGATTCGCGAGCCTATCGATCTTTTCGTGGGCCGTGGCAAGATCGATCGCGGCTTCGAGGCCGCAACTGGGCCGATAATCGGCGACGGCGAAGCGGTGCGAGAGGCGGGTGAGGGTTCGTGATCGGCGTTGCCGCGTGCGTTTCTGGGCCAACGAAGGTGGACTTCTTCTGGCTCGACGTCGACTCCAAGATCGCCCATAATTCGGGCGACGGCACGCAATGGGGCATCGAGGGCGCCAATCTGGGCGGCGAGTTCATCACCGTCCCGGCCGCCGTTGCCACCAACTCAGCACAGCTCGGCTTCCCTCAGCTGCTGGACGTGTTCGCGGTCGGACCCGACTTCGCCATGTACACGAAGCAGTTCGCCCAGGGTGGCTGGGCTGGGGAGTGGCTCAACCTTCAGGGCGACTTCAACAGCGGCCCGGGCGCGATCGGCCGCGCCGACGGACGGCTCGACATCTTCGCGGTCGGCAGCGACTACGCCATGTACCACCGCTTCCGCATCGGCCAGTCGGCCGACGAGCGATGGTCTTCGGCGTGGGAGTATCTGGGCGGCCGCTTCAGCAGCACGGCCAGTGTCGTCTCACGGGACGTCACCAGCATCGACGTCTTTGCTCGCGGCGCCGACTTCACGCTGCGCCACAGAAGGAACGTGAACGGTGTGTGGTCCGAGGACTGGCAGAACCTGGGTGGGTCGCTGGCCTCGCCGCCGGTGGCGGTCTCATGGGGCCCGCAGCGCATCGACGTCTTCGCGGTCGGCGCCGACGGCGCGCTGTGGCATCGCTGGTGGGACGGTGAAATCTGGAACGATTGGGAGTCGCTTGGCGGTGCCCTGACCCAGACGCCGTCGGTCACCACCTGGGGTCCGGGCCGCCTCGACGTGTTCGGGCTTGGGCTCGACGGGACCATTCATCACTTCTGGTTCGACAACCAGGCGTGGAGCGGCCACGAACGACTCAGCGGCAGCTTCGGCGGCAAGTTCGCGTCTGGACCAACCGCGGTCTCGCCGACCCAGAACTGGATCAACGTCGTCGGGCCCGGACGTGAAGGAACCGACGTTGACATCGGCATCTGGGGCAAGATCTGGAACGGGACGAGCTGGACGCCAGTAAACTTCGACCAGGTTGGCTTCAACCACCTGTTGCCGACGCAATATCACTTCTCGGTTGACCACGTTCACGTCACCACGACTCGCTCGTGGGACGCAGACACGGACGCGGCAGTTGCAGCCGTCGGCGCGGGTAACTGGCCCGTCCAGACGGTTGCGGAGCGCATCGGCGGCGATATCGGCGGCCTGACGTCGCCGAAGTCGGCGGACTTTTTTCGCCTGCACTTCGATCCGGTCTCGATCGAGCTCTGCGAAGCTTCGATCTTTCACTACATGATCGTCAACAACGGCAACGCCGACGAGAAGGTGTTGGACGCCGCTCTGCTCAAGGCCGCCGGCGGCGACAATGGCATCGCCTCCGAGGGTGCCCAAGCCGTCGCGACGGGTCTGGCCGCCGGGGTCGGCGCGATCACCGGCATCGAGGTCATCGGCACCACCATCCTCGCGCCGGTCATCGGCAGTCTGCTTGGTTCGCTGGCCGACTACCTGCTTGGCAAACTGGGCGAGATCGTCTTCGCGAACTGCGACGGCCTTGTGGCTGCTGAATCGATAGTCTATTCGGGAAGAGACCTGTTCCTCAAGACACGCGACGGACCGGTCACGGTTACGACGGTCCACCACGGCACTCCCGCAGGCTGCGGGGACAACTCGGTCTACGAGGTGACCTGGACCATTGGCCCTGGTCACCAAGCGGAATAAGCGCTCCTCTGGGTCATTCGACCCCCAAGAGCCTCGAGCAGGCACTCAACGGCTACGGCGCCGATGGCCGACGGGGATCGGACGAGCTGGGCGTACGCGGATGGCGACGTGGGCTGATTCCCGAGACGCGCCCTCGCCTCGGCGTTGTAAATCGAACGATTCTCGACATGATCAACTTCTGGCCGCCAGGCGCCCCGATCACGGCCCGCAGGGTGTTGGAAAACGCGTTGCGAAGCCTGGGTGTTCAGCAAGTATAGGCAGGCCGTAGGTTTCTTATACAGCCGCCGCTATGGGGCCCGGCGCCCGTACCCGCGGGCGAACTGGCCCGTTGTCCAGGCCGGGCTCCGGCGGGCGGATGGGAAATTGGGTGATAACGGACCGTTATCACTGATTAGCCTGGATGGTCAGTTGTTCGCCCGAATCCTGTAGACGCTTACGGACCACGTCGTGTCAGTCGCGGAGGCGGAAAGCGAGCGCGGCGTCACTACCGCGAGTTCGCTGCTCTGGTTATTAATCAAGCACAGGCGCGTATTCAGATTTAGCCGACTCAACGGGATGTCTCCAGAAATAGCTCGGTATGTAACCGCCGAATAGCATACCTCATAGTCGGCTTTTCCCGTAACAATCGCCGCGAGGGCACCGTACGCAATACTGAGCTTGGAACAGTCCAACACCATGCCGAATGGAGATGACGGGCGAGACGGCGTTTTCTGAACGTTCGTGAGTCCTTGCGGCAGAAACAGAACGTACGGAAAGTTGTTATAGCTGTTAGCGTCGTTGCAACCGCCGCCATGCAGCGCGAACGGTTTGTCGCGGTACAGCAAGGTCGCTGCAGGCGCACTACCCGGCCCGGGCGTGTCCGTCGTGAGCGCAGGCGTGCTGGGCGAACCACCCGACGCGCCGCCATCTGTCGGGGATACGGAAACGCCGGTTCTCGCTGGCTGACTACTCAACGGGTCACTACTGCCTGTCCTGTTTACAAGGACAGGTACCAAACCGATAAGAGCGGCACCCAAAGTTGCGGCCGCGCTTACGATTGCCACCCAGATCGGGACCGGCATCCCGCCGGAAGCGTGCTTTCCCCTAGCTTTACTTCTGCCCCGTTCTGCCTCTTTCCCCTTCTCGGCATCCCCGTCCGTACTCATGCCCTCTCCCCAGTTATTAGAGCGACATATTCACCGGCGTAAGCCTGCTTACTATACCAGGGGCAGCGGGAGATTTCAGCAGAAATCGCGGTATCGCATGAAAAGTGTTCCGTGTCCGGATAGTGCAAGTATTGATATAAGTTCTTGCGAGCCTGCAGGGTATAGGTGTGCGGCAGCCGGGGCGGATCGCCGGACGGTGGCCGGTCTTCACTTCCCGCATCGAGCCCGACACTTCTCCCGCCGCGTGCTCCTTGCGCCAGGGCGCGTTCAGCCCCGTCCGCCGGTGCTCGCAACCATCGTTCGTACCTTGACTGGCAATACCCCGCTGGCCATGGCAGACCCGCGATGCTGTCGGATAATGGCCGGTTATCCGGTACATCCGCGGCGGACGCCTCGACGGCGATGCTCATGGCGCGCAATGGCCACAAGTCGACTCCGTCGCTCGTCCGCACGCCCGGTGCGACGCCTATAGCTTCGTGACTATGCCGCACGCAAGTAAACAGTTGTTTCCGATGTCGGGACAACGCCGAGTATGAGTGTGAGGGGGAATCGCTGGAGTGCTGCAATTGAGGTTGCAGATCAGCCATTCTTGTGCGCCGTCATGGCCGGTCGCCATGTCCTGCGCGGGCGCTGGCGTGTCGCTGCGGCTGATAGGCCGGGCGGACGCTTGCCATCCGGCAGCGGACCGGAAGCGAGAGTGTCTCCCGCCTGTACCTGCGATGGTGATGATGGCGCTCAGGGGTGTATCGGGGCGGTGGCGGTGGCCTGTGCGTCATGGGGTGCGAGGGCGGCGGGGAGTTGCTCGCGCGAGGTGATGGCGAGCTTCTGGTAGGCGTGGGTGAGGTGCCCTTCGACGGTCCGGGTGGTGATGAACAGGTTCTGGGCGATGTCGCGGTTGGACAGGCCGCCGGCGGCGAGCTGGGCGACGCGGCGCTCGCTGGGCGTCAGTGAGTCGAGCCCGCTGAGGACGAGCCGCCGGGGTCGCCCGCCGGCGGCTAGGAGTTCGGCTCGGATTCGCTCGGTCAGCGCGATCGCCCCGCTGCGGTGGACGAGGTCGAGCGCGGGCCGGAGGACTTCCCGGCTTTCTGCTCGTTGTCCAGCGCGCCGGAGGGCAGCGCCCAGGTCGGCCATGGCGCGGGCGTGTTCCAGTCGCGCGCCGGAGCCCCCGAGCACACGTACCGCCTGGCGGAGCAGTTCGATGCCGCGGCTTCCGCCGTCGGTCAGGCCGGCCGCCCGCAGCGCTACCCCGAGCGTGCGCGGGCCCGTGAAGGCCCGGGCGAGCGTGACCTCTTCGGCTGCCAGTGTCCTGGCTTCGGCTTGTGCGCCGAGTGCGAGGTGCGCGAGGGCGGCGTCGGAACGCCACGCGATGGTCGGGGTGCAGATGTGCAGGCGAGCGAAGAGGTCACCGGCAGCGAGCAGGTCGCCGAGGGCTACCGCCGGGCGGCGCTCGGCCAGCCGGAGCCGGCCACGGGCCGCGATCAGCCATCCTGCCTGCATCGTCGCCGGGAACTGCTCGGCGAGACGGTAGCGCTCGTCGGCCGCCTCGGCCGCGTCGAATTCCGCGCGTTCGGCGAGCGTCTCGAGCAGGGCGGCGAGGGCGGCGGCGGCGTGCAGGCCGGGCAGGCGCGGTCCGGTCTCGAGCGCCACGCACGCGTCGGCCTCGGCGTCGGCAAGGTTGCCGGTGCGCAGGTTATGCAGGGCGCGGTAGCACGAAAGCCCGAGCACGTGCGGAAGCGATCCGAGTCGGCGGGCGTCCGCCAGCGCTTCGCCGAACCGCGGCAGAGCCTCCTCGTAGCGCTCCGCGAATGCGAGCGCATTGCAGGCATGGTAGAAGAACGGCGGCCGGTCGACCGCCTCCGGCAGCAGCTTCGGCGCTCCGTCCAGTGCGCGCAGCGCGAGCCGCGCCGCGACGTCCGCGGGCTCGTTCGCGTTCACGGCCGCGACTGCCAGCGTGCCGAACACGCTCGGCGGAACGCCGGGCTCTTCTTCGGCGAGCCGGCGCAGACGGGCGATCCGCTGTGCGGCATCGCCGGCGGTTTCCGCGTCGAACTGTGCCGCTCCGAGGGCGGCGCCCTCCAGCGTGAGCGCCGCGCGCCGGTCGGTGCCGAGGCGGGCGCGTGTCCGGTCGAACACCTCCAGCGACTCCTTGTTGCGGCCGCTGATCTGCAGCATGCGTCCCAGCGCGAGAGTGATCGAGACCCGAGCGGTCGTCGCCGGCGCGACCTCGAGTGCGGCCTGCAGATGAGCCGCCGCCTGCGGGTCTGCCGCGTACGACTCGGCGAAGCCGAGCTCGAGCAGGACGTCGGGGAGGAGCCGCCCGGACGGCGGCTCGGCCAGCGCCCGGCGCAGGTAGGCGACGGCCGAGTCCGGAGCGCCATTCGTGATCGCGGTCCGGGCGGCAGACAACAAGGAACCGGCGACCTGATCGTTGCCGGCCGGGTCGGTCGCCAGCAGGTGGGCCGCGATGCGGTGCGCAGACGCGCCCTGGTTCGCGAGGCGGCCCGCTGCCGCCGCGTGCAGGCCAGCCCGCTCGCCCGGCGCGAGGTCAGCCTCGACCGCCGCCCGGATGATCGGGTGGGCGAACCGCAGCGGCCGGCCTTCTTCGAAGATCTCAGCGGCGGCGAGCTGGTCTGCCGCGCTCGCGGCGATGCTGGGGTCTACCCCGGCGAGGCCGGCTGCGAGCCGGAGGTCCGCCTCGCCCAGCACGGCCGCCGCGCGGGCTAGCGCGCGAGCGGAGGCGGGCAGGCGACTTAGCCGCTGCACCACCGAATGGGAGACCGCGCGCGGCGCCAGGCCCGCGACGCGGGACGAGGCCGCCGACGTCGGCTCGATGCCCTGGTCGGCGATCGCCCGGATGAGTTCGCGGACGAGGAACGGGACGCCGCCGGTCACCTCGTGGCACGCGGCCGCGAAGCCCGGCTCCACGTCGGCGCCGAACGCCAGCCGCATCAGTTCGGCCACCGCCCGCTGGCTCAGCGGCGCGAGCTGGAGGATCTCGGCAGACGGGTCGGCGGCGAGCGCCGCGAGCAGCGGCGAGCCGTCAGCCGGCCTGGCCGGGCGTGCCGCGGCGACGACGGCGATCGGCAGCTCCTGGAGCCGTCGCCCGAGGTAGTGCAGGAAACGCAGCGAGGCCTGGTCAGCCCAGTGGACATCGTCGACGCAGAGCAGGAGCGGGGTGCGCCGCCCGAGGTTCGCGGACAGCCAGTAAAGGCCGTGCAGGATCGCGAACGACGGGTCGAGCAGCGCGCCGGAGGCGTCATCCCGCGCCACGGCTAGGCCGAACAGCCTGGCCACGTGCCCGGCCGCGCCGGCCAGCAGCTCGGCCCGTTCCGGCGGCGGCGCCGCGACCAGCGCAGCCTCGAACAGCTGACGGACCAGGCCATAGGCGAAGTCTCGTTCGAGTTCTGAACCGCGCGCGCTCAGCGTCGTCAGGCCAAGCTCGCGGCCATGCCGCCCTGCCGCCGCAACCAGGCGGGTCTTGCCGATGCCGGCCGGGCCCTCGACCAGCAGCAGCGAGCCACCACCTGCGATCGCCTCACGCAGGCGCTGATCGATCCGGCCAAGAGCCGCGTCTCGCTCCAGAAGCCCTTGCCCGCCATCCACCGCAGCCACCGGCGCTGATCGTACGCCGTCAAAATTCCTCGGTCCACCCCCGCAAAAGCAGGTGGCCTGCCACGGCGCGGCATCGATCCGGCCACAGCGATCCTGGCCGCAAACAACAGCACGCAGAACCGGACCTAGGAGGATCGATGATTGATCGCAGCCCCACGCCAGGAACGAGCCTGCACGGCACGCTGCTGCTGCGGACCGCGGGCGCGTGCGACCTCGACCCAGAGCACCTGCTCGAGGTATTCGGCGAGCAGCGGCGGCGCTTCGCCGCGGTCTTGCACGAATTCGGTCCCGCCGACTGGGCCGCCCCGACCCGGTGCGCCGACTGGTCCGCGCACGACGTCGTCCGCCACCTGTGCGACTGCAACACGCACATCGCCGCCGCCGGCCCCGATGACCGCACCCTCGACCTCACCGCCGGCTTCGACCCCAGAACCACCCCCAGCGGCTGGCTGACCGCCTCGGCCGGCGAGCCCCCTGAGGCCACCCTCAGCCGTTTCCTGGCCACTACCGAAGAACTACTCGCTGTGCTGCGCGCCCGGCTGGCCCAGACCCGCAGGTTCGATGTCCGGCTCCCGTACGGGCCGATGGACTGGATCGTCTTCGTGCTGCACGGCTTCTGGGACTGCTGGCTGCATGAGCGTGACATGCTGCTCCCCCTGGGCATCGAGCACCCCACTGACGGCGACGCCACCGGCTACGCAGCCGCCTACGGGACGTTCATCGCCGCCGCCGTCGCGTCAATGTTCGGCGACCCCGTGCGCCAGAAGCTCACACTCAGCGGAGATGGCGGCGGCGTTTTCGACCTGGACAGCCACGGTGACGCGGTCACGCTCACCGTCACCCGGGTAGCCACCGCGGGGCCGCCCGCAGCCCAGGTCACCGACGCGCTCGCCGGCCGCGCACCCACCTCCGCCGTGCTCGGCGACCTGCCCGCGAGGTCGCGCGCCGCGCTGTCGCACCTCGCCGACTTCTTCAACACCCCTGTCGAGCAGCCTCCGGCCTAAGGACCCCGCCGACCGGAATTCAGCAACCAGGTCACTCCGCAGCCCACGCTGCTCGGCTGCCAGTGAGCATCCATCGCATGGACTGCCAGTGCTTGCCGCTCAGCAGCTGACCACTGCCATCATCGTTCCGGAAGGCCGCGCTCGTATTCGCAAACGACCAGTGCGCGTGGCCAGCCATGACAGGCGGCGAGGCTAGCGGCGCACTCGGCGTGATCGCCTGCACCCGGCGATATCACCAGGACGAGCGCGGGCAGCG
>Ga0335078_10006877_pt1 | contig 16855 bp, 16 predicted proteins | sample Lox_Sample_32_FD_206711 | JGI IMG/M metagenome (GOLD analysis project Ga0335078, IMG submission 206711) | Soil microbial communities from Loxahatchee National Wildlife Refuge, Florida, United States - Lox_Sample_3.2 | ecosystem: Environmental > Terrestrial > Soil > Wetlands | place: USA... | reverse complement strand
TGACCAGGGCATCTGAACGCACCGTCCGCCTCCTCGCGCTACCGCTCTACCGCAGGCCGTGCCACCGGCCATGCCCCTTCACCTGCTCGTTCAGGCGGGCCAGGTAGGCGTTGTAGGCCGCGAGCTCGGGGTCCTCGGCTTCGTCGCCCGCCTGGCCGCTGTGCCCGGCCGCACCAGCCGGGCCCGGCGCCGACCTGGCGCCGGCCGGAAGCTCGGCCTCCTCAGCCTGGCCGGCCGGGGCGGGCGGCTTGAGCTCATCCCGGATGGTCTTCGCCCAGAAAACCACCCCGAAGATGGCGAAGATAGGCCACTCGAAGGTGTAGGCCCAGCTCAGCGCGTTGCCAGATTCGGCCCGGTGAAACTGCCAGTCGCCCAGCCACAGCATCCCCAGGATGGCGACGACCGCGAACGCGTGCCAGGCCAGCCACTTCGGGGTGACCAGGAAGTGCCACCGCGACCGGGCCGGAACGCTGGACATGCCCAGAGCCTAGCGCGCTCCGGCGGTGACGCCGATCGGGGCCGAGCGGGCCCAGGTCACGAGGCCGGGCCGCGGGTCAGCCGCCATACCACATCCGTGCCGGACTCCCCGCAAGTCTGCGGGCCGCCGGGGTTCGGCCGCCGGGTTATCTCGGTGAAGCCGAGCTTGCGCGGCACGCCGCTGCTGGCCAGGTTGGCCTCGTCGTGCACGATCTCGACCCGGTCGATGCCCGGCAGCCCGAACGCGGCCTCCACCAGCGCCGCCGTCGCGGCGGTGGCGACTCCCCGGCGCAGGTGCCTGGCGTGCACCCAGTACCCGATCTCGAGCCCGCCCGGCCCGATCCGGTCGTGCAGGCCGCACGCGCCCGCCACGGCGCCGCCGGAGATGATCGCGTAGTGGAAGCCCGCTCCGCGCTCCCAGTCCTGCTCGCACTGGCCGGTGAACTGGGCCGCGTCCTGCGGGCCGAAATCCGCGGCCCAGGCCAGCCATGGCCGCAGGTGCTCCAGCGAGCCGAGGACCAGGTCACAGACCGTGTCGGTGTCGGCGGGCCGCCACCGCCGGAGCGTCACCGGTCCCCAGGTGAGTACCTCGCCGGGACGTTCCATGATCCGATCATCGGGGCCCGGGGCGGCCCCGGCAACCAGGTTTCGGCCGGGCGGCCTTACCCGGCCGTCCTCCCGGGTAGCCGGCCGCTGCCAGCGAGTCACTGCGGGGCTCGCGGGCCCGGTCGGCGATAATGAGTGCCATGTCTCTTGCGGAACTTCTCTCCGGGCGCGGCGGGCTCGCCGGTCGCCTCCCGCAGCGGCTGGAGGAGCTGCGCGGCCCGGTCAAGGGAGTCATCGTGCTGCCGAGGCACCTGTCCTGGCCGGGCATGCGCGAATTTGACGTGACCGATGACAGCATCCGCCGCAGCATGTACGGCATCGTGCTGACCCAGGGCAGGCGCAACGACGTCGCCCGTTTCCTCAACGCCCGGCTGCTGATCGAGGACTGGCCGCTGATCCGGGCATCGCTGGACCCCAAGCTCCGCCGCTGGTGCGAGCGCCGGTTCCCGCTGCGCAGCGCGGAGGTGAGCCAGATGCGCGGTTAGGGCCGCCGGCGGGACACCCGCGGAACCGGGCGAGGGCCGGCCGGCGTCCGCGTGTGCGAGGGTAGACGCATGCGGAAATACGTCATCATGGGCGTGCAGGGCAGCGGCAAGGGCACGCACAGCCAGCTGCTGGCCGCGGACCTGGATCTGGTGAACATCGGCGTCGGCGACATCCTGCGCTGGAACGTGCAGAACCACACCAAGCTCGGCGCGCAGATCCGGCGGACCATGGCCGCGGGCGCCCTGGTCGGTGATGACGTGGTCGAGGGCATCGTCAGGGACCGGCTGGCCCAGCACGACTGGAACTACGGCTTCGTCATCGACGGCTTCCCGCGCAGCGTGCGGCAGGCGGAGTTCTTCCTGGAAAGCTACGACATCGACGGGGTGATCTACCTCGACCTGCCCGACAGCGAGGTCCGGCGGCGGGTGATGGCCCGGCGGCTGTGCGCGGGCTGCGGCATGGACTACAGCCTGATCGACAACAGCCCGCGCGAGGAGGGCCGGTGTGACGCCTGCGGCGGCGAGCTGGTCCCCCGCGAGGACGACACCGAAGAGGCCCTCGCGGTCCGGCTGCGCGAGTACCACCAGAAGACCAATCCCGTGCTCGACATCTTCCGCCGCAAGGAATACGTGGTGACGATCGACTCCCGGCCGCCCAAGGAAGAGGTCCAGCAGACCATCCGCGCGCGCCTCGGCCTGCCCGCCTATCACCCGCCGGAGGCCGGCCACCCCGCGGAGGCCGCCAGCCCCGCGGGCGCCGGCCACCCCGCGGAGGCCGCCAGCCCCGCGGGCGCCGGCCACCCTGCGGAGGCCGATCAGCCCGCGGAGGCCGCCCGCTGACGCCGGTGCGCGTGATCGTCGCGCCCGATTCGTTCAAGGGCAGCATCGGCGCCGGCGCGGCGGCGGCCGCCCTGGCCGGCGGCTGGCGCTCCGCGCGGCCCGGTGACGACCTGGTCCTCCTGCCGCTCGCCGACGGCGGTGAGGGCACGCTGGAGGTGGTCGCGGCGTCGGACCCGGCCGCCCGGTGGCACCGGGCCCGGGTCACCGGGCCGGGCGGGGGCCCGGCGGCCAGCCGCTGGCTCGAGCTCGCCGACGGTACCGGCTATGTCGAGCTGGCCCGGGCCAGCGGGCTGCCGCTGTTGCCGGCCCCCGACCCGCTCGGCGCGCAGACGGCGGGTACCGGGCAGCTGGTCGGCCGGGCGCTGGACGCCGGCGCGCGACGGATCGTGCTGGGCCTCGGCGGCTCGGCCGCCACCGACGGCGGGACCGGCGCGCTGGCCGCGCTGGGCGCCCGGTTCCTCGACGGTGCCGGCCGGACGCTGCGGCCCGGCGGGGGAGCGCTGGCCGGCCTGGTCACGGCCGACCTGGCCGGTCTCCGGCGCCCCCCGCCCGGCGGGGTCACGTGCCTGACCGACGTGCGGGCGCCGCTGCTCGGGCCGCGCGGGTCGGCTGCGGTGTTCGGACCGCAGAAGGGCGCCGACCCGGCGCAGGTCGCGGTCCTGGAGGCGGGCCTGGCCCGCCTGGCGCAGGTGCTCGGCGGCGATCCGGGCGCTCCGGGGGCCGGGGCGGCGGGCGGCACCGGCTACGGGTTCGCCGCCGCCTGGGGCGCGGTCATCACGCCAGGGGCCGCGGAGCTGTGCCGCGTGGTCGGCCTCGACCGTGAGCTGGGCCGGGCGGACCTGGTGGTGACCGGCGAGGGCCGGTACGACGCGACCTCGGGCGACGGCAAGATCACTGGCACCGTCCTGGCCGCGGCGGCGCGGGCCGGGGTTCGGTCGGCGCTGGCCGCCGGGGTCATCGCCGCCGGCCTGCCGCCGGGCATGGCGGGGGCGGTGTCACTGGCGGCGCTGGCGGGCGGGCCCGCCGCGGCGATGGCCTGCCCGCGGCGGTGGCTGCGCGCGGCCGGCCGGGCGCTGGCGCTGCAGGCCGCCGCCGGCGGGTAAGGCCTTAGCCTGTGCTGTGTGCGGGAAATCGCGGTCTTCAGCGGAAGCGCCCACCCGAGCCTGGCGGAGGAGATCTGCGCGCAGCTGGGCGTGCCACTGCGCCCGGTCCGGCTGCGCCGGTTCGCCAACGACTGCCTCGAGGTCCAGCTCCAGTCCAATTGCCGGGAGCGGGACGTTTTCCTGATCCAGCCGCTGAGCGCGCCGGTGCAGGAGCACCTGGTCGAGCTGCTGCTCATGCTCGACGCCGCGCGCGGAGCCTCGGCGGCGCGGGTGACCGCGGTGATCCCGCACTATTCCTATGCCCGCTCCGACAAGAAGACCGTGCCGCGGGTATCGATCGGCGGCCGGCTGGTCGCGGACCTGCTGGTCACCGCCGGCGCCAGCCGGATCCTGACGATGACCCTGCACGCGCCGCAGGTGCACGGGTTCTTCTCGGTACCGGTGGATCACCTGCACGCGCTGCGTGAGTTCGCAGGCCACTTCGGCTGCCAGGACCTCACCGGCGCGGTCGTGGTCTCGCCCGACCTGGGCAACGCCAAGCCGGCCGCGATGCTGGCCCGGATGCTCGGCCTGCCGGTCGCCGCGGGCGCCAAGGAGCGGCACAGCGACACCAGCGTGACGATCACCTCGATCATCGGCGACGTGGCCGGCCGGGACGTGATCGTGCTCGACGACGAGATCGCCCGCGGAACCACGATCCTGGAGCTGCTCGACCAGCTGCGCGAGCAGGGGGCCCGCTCGGTGCGCATCGCCTGCACCCACGGGCTGTTCTGCGACGGCGCGCTGAAGCGGATCGCGGCTCATCCGGAGGTGATCGAGGTTGTCAGCACCAACACCGTGCCGATCCCGGACAGCGAGCGCAACCCCAAGCTGGAGGTGATCTCGCTCGCCCCGGCGCTCGCCGAAGCCATCCGCCGCATCCACGAGGGGGAGTCGGTCAGCGCGCTGTTCGGCGCGCACGTCTAGCGACCCTTTGCCACTAGGGCACGCCTGCGCTCCCGTCCCCGTGCCCGCGCGACGCCCACGCGGCGATCTGGGCTCGCGAGCTGAAGCCCAGCTTCAGCAGGATGTTGGCCACGTGCCGGGCCGCGGTGGCCGGGCTGATGAACAGTTCCTCGCCGATGGCCCGGTTGCTGCGCCCCTTCGCGATCAGGGCGGCGATCTGCTGTTCCCGGGGGGTCAGCCCGCCCGGGGCGACAGCCGGGCCCGGCGCGGGCCCCGTCGGCTCCGGGACGGCGGCGGCCAGTTCCACCGCGGCGCTGGGGTCCAGGGCGGCGCCTTGCGCCCAGAGCTGGCGTACCGCCTCCTCGCCCAGTCCCCGGGCGGCCGCGAGGTAGCGTTCGGTCCGGGCCGCGGACCGCGGGGGTAGCCGGGCGGCCTCGCGCAGCGCGGCGGCCGCCGCGGCCAGCAGCACCGCCCGGTCGGGCCGCAGCTCCCGGATCGCTAGCGCGGCGAACGCCTCCAGCCCGCGGATCATGCCGATGCGGTTGCCGATGGCCCGGCTCAGCTCGATGCTCTGCGCGAGGTGCTGCCGCCCGAGCGCGAGATCGCCCTGGTCTATCGCGATCCGGCCCAGGCCCGCGAGGCAGCGCGCGATCTCCGGCCGGGCGCCCAGCACGCGCAGGATCGCCAGCGCCTCCTCGTAGCGCCGGGTCGCGCCGTCGGCGTCGCCGGTCAGCCGGGCCAGGTCGGCCAGGCCGAGCAAGGTCCTGGCCGCCCCCCACTGCTGGTCGATCTCGCGCATGACCTCCAGCGCGCGCTCGCCGAGCCGCTGCGCCCCGGCCAGGTCGCCGCGCTGCGCCGCAACGGCCGCCATGGTTCCGAGCGCGTATCCCTCGTTCCACCGGTCGCCCGCGGCCCGCGCGGCGGCCAGCGCCTGGTCCGCCCTCGCCACCGCCTCGTCAGCCCGCCCGGCGTGCAGCGCGGCCTCAGTGAGCAGGTTCAGGGCGGTTGCCGTCCAGAAGTCGGCACCGGCCGCCCGGCACAGCTCCAGGCCCGCTATCGCGTCCGCTTCGGCCGCCGCCGGGTCGCTGCTGGCCAGGGCAAGCTGCGCCCGCCCGACCATGGCCGGGCCGCGGACCGCCGCGCGTGCCGGGGAAGGGCCCAGGCCGAGGAAGGAGTCGAACCACTCGATGCCTTCGGCGAAGGAGCCGCGCACGATCCAGACCGGAGCCATGGCCGTGCACATGCGCAGCCCGGTCTCGGTGTCTCCCGCGCTCAGGCAGTGGCTCAGCACCAGCCTCAGGTTGCCGGTGTCGTCGTCGAACCGGCGGAACGTCTCCACCGTGGCTGACCACGGGGCGCGGATCATCCCCAGCCCCATCTGCATCAGCCGCTCGGTCTCGGCCAGCGAGTACTCGCACAGCCGCTGCCGCATCATCGCGGTCTCGCCCGCCTCGGCCAGCCGGGCGGCCGCGTACTCGCGGATCGTGTCCAGCATCCGGTACCTGGACTGTCCCCGGGCCGCGGTGTCGGCCACCACCAGCGACTTGTCAGCCAGCGCGGCGAGCAGGTCCAGGATGTCGGCGGCGGGGAGGTCATCGCCCGAGCAGACCTGCTCCGCCATCTCGAGTGTCCAGCCGGCGAAGACCGAGAGCCGCCGCAGCATCACCTGCTCCCGGTCGGCCAGCAGGTCATGGCTCCAGTCGATGGCCGCTCGCAGCGTGCGCTGGCGTGGCGGAGCCGTCCGGTCACCGCTGGTCAGCAGCCGGAACCTGTCGTCCAGGCGGGTCAGGATCTGCTCCACCGACAGCACCCGGACCCAGGCGGCGGCCAGCTCGATGGCCAGCGGGACACCGTCGAGCGACCGGCAGAGCGAGCCCACGGTATCCGCGTTGGCGGAGCCCAGGGCGAAGCCGGGCATCGACGCCTCGGCCCGGTCGCCGAACAGCTGGATCGCCTCGTACCGGCACAGCTCGGCGGCCGTCTGCGGCCCCCCGGGCTGCGGCAGCGAGAGCGGGGGCACCTGCCACACGGTCTCGGCCGCCATCCGCAGCGGCTCGCGGCTCGTCGCCAGCACCCGCAGCCCCTGCGAACTGGCCAGCAGCCGGTGGCACAGCCGGGCGCAGGAGTCGATCAGGTGCTCGCAGGTATCCAGGGCCAGTAGCAGCCGGCGAGGCCGCAGCGCGTCGGCCAGCGTGTCCAGCAGCGGGCGGCCGGGCTCCTCGTCCACGCCGATGACCGAGGCGACCCGCGACACGACCAGCTCCGGCTGCCGGAGATCGCCGAGCTCGATGAACCACACCCCGTCGGGGAACTCCTCGTCCAGCGCGGCCAGGACCCGCAGCGCCAGCCGCGTCTTCCCGATCCCGCCCGGCCCGCACAGCGTCACGGCGCGCATCGACAGCACGACTCGGCGCAACTCGTCGATTTCGCGCTCACGGCCGACGAAACTGTTCGGCTCCTCGAAACTGCTGCGAACCTGATCTGTTATCATTTTTCGGTACGAATTCTAGGGCTTTGTCCGTAACAATGGCGGGCCCACTCCCCGGCCTAACAGCATAGTGACAATCGTTGCCTAGTAACGCAGATCCGGCCGCTATGTGCCCTCCCGGTCAAAGCTCGGCGGCGATGCGCTGCTTCACCGCGGCGATCTCGTCCTCGTCCCGCTTGTAGAAGGTCCACTGGCCGATCCGGCTGGACCTGACCAGCCCGGCCCGGGCCAGCCGCTGCATGTGCGCGGTGGCCGTGGGCTGGGCCACGCCAAGCTTTTCGGCGATAAAGCAGACACATACCCCGTCATCCACGAGGTCGCCGTCGCGCTGCGGCGGGAAATGCGCCCGGGGATCCTTCAGCCACTCCAGCACCTGCAGCCGCCGGGCACTTGCCAGCGCCGCGAATAGCTCGGCGTCCGCCACTCCTCAGCCCAGCCGGTATTCGCCGCGGGCCACGACGACGGCGGCGCCGCCGACCAGCACGCGCTCGATGCGTGACACGGAGCCTTCCACCCGCGCGTAGAGCACCGAGGGCCGCCCGATCTCGGCGCCCTGCCGGATCTCGATCTCCGCGCCGAAGCGGATCCGGCCGTGCCGGGCCAGGTGGATGGCCAGCGGCCCGGCGGCCGAGCCGGTGGCGGAATCCTCCGGCACGCCGAGGCCGGGAGCGAACATCCGGGTCTTCCAACGCAGATCAGCACCCGCGAAGCAGCTAACGCCGACCGGGCCGAGGCCGGCCAGAGCCCCGGCGTCCGGCCGCAGCGCGGCCACGGCCGCCTCGCTGCCGAGGGCGACGAAGACATGCCGCGGGCCGTTGCGGTAGGCCTCGACCGGCAGGTCGGACCGGGGTACGCCCAGGGCGGCCAGCAGCCGCTCGGAGTCCTCGTAGGGCGACCACTCGGGAATGGGCTGCTCCATCCGGCCGAACACGATCCGCTCGCCCTCGGCCTGGAGCTCGACCGGAACGACCCCCGCGCCGGTCTCCAGCCGGACCGCCTCAGTACCCAGCAGCTCCCCGGCCAGGAACGCCGATCCCAGCACTGGGTGGCCGGCGAACGGCAGCTCGCTGGTCGGGGTGAAGATCCGGATGCGCAGGTCGCCGCCGCGTTCCGGCGGCAGGAAGAAGACGGTCTCGGAGAGGTTGAGCTCGCGGGCAGCCTGCTGCATCCGCGCGTCCGGCAGGCCGCGGCCGTCGGTGAACACGGCGAGCTGATTGCCCTGCAGCGGGATATCGGTGAACACGTCCGCGATCACGTACGGCCGCGGCCCGGACAGGTCGTCGCGCGAGGCCGACCACAGCCCTGCAGGAGCTTGGCTCATAGCCTTCAAGCTATATTCCTATGTACCGGCCCGCAAGGGCAGCGTGGCCAGCCTGGCCGGGGCGGCGCTCGCCGTGGCCCGCTGCCGTCCACCCGATCTGCGGCGCGCCGGCCCGGGTGCTATGCGATTCTGTCAGATGGCCGCATTACGGTCTGCGTCATGACAACCACTTTGGAACGCTTAAGGACGTTAGAAGTGCGAGTGGACAATCTGGAGACCTGGGCCGGACCGGGCCAGTCCGGGGCGCTGGCCGAGGGCTTACGCGAGCTGCGGGCCGACCAGGCCAAGATCCGGCAGACCCAGGACCGGCACACCCGCATGCTCGCCGACCTGACCTCGGACGTCGCCGGCCTCAAAGCCGACGTGGCCACCCTGAAGGCCGACGTGGCCACCCTCACGACCAACGTGGCCACCCTGAAGACCGACGTGGCCGAGCTCAAAACCGACGTAGCCACCCTGAAAACCGACGTGGCCGGGCTCAAGGACACGGCGCGCGAGATCCTGCGCCGCCTGCCGCCCCGGGCCTGAGGCGGGTCAGCCTGATGCGGCCGGCCGGCCCGCCTGAGGCTCGCGGCCCGGGGGAGCCGCAGCCCGCCTGAGGCTCGCGGCCCGGGGGAGCCGCAGCCCGCCTGAGGCTCGCGGCCCGGGGAGCCGCAGCCCGCCTGAGGCTCGCGGCCCGGGGGAGCCGCGGCCCGGTCAGGCCAGGGTCTGGCCGCTGGCCCGCTGCTCGTGGGTGAGCAGGTAGCGCTTGCGCTCGATCCCGCCGCCGTAGCCGGTCAGCCCGCCGTCCGCGCCGACCACCCGGTGGCAGGGGACGATGATGCCGATCGGGTTCTTCCCGTTGGCCAGGCCCACGGCCCGCGATGCCGTCGGCTGCCCGATCTGGTCGGCGAGCTGGCCGTAGGAGACCGTCCGGCCGTAGGGGATGGCGCGCAGGGCCGCCCAGACGCGGCGCTGGAACGCGGTCCCGTCGAGGGCCAGCGGGAGATCGAAGTCGGTCCGCTCACCGTCGAAGTATTCGCGCAGCTGGCTCGACGCCGTGGCGAACGGCTCCGCGCCCGGGTCGGCGGCCGGCTCGCCGAAGGTCTCGGGCCGCGGCCGGTGACGCTGCTCATCCATGTACAGGCCGACCAGGGCACCGTCGGCCGCGACCAGGGTGAGCGGTCCGACCGGGCTGTCCACCACCGTGTGTGACCTGCGCCCGGCGGGTGTGCTCGAGGTCATGCTGGAGTCCTTTCGCTCTTACCGGGAACCCGCGGCCCCGAACCCGGGGCCGGGGCCGACCGGCGCGGATCGTCCGCGGGCATCCGGTTGATGGCATGGTCGCCGGCCGCCCACAGGTACTGCACCGCGTAACCGCGCCACGGCCGCCACGCCGTGGCCCGGCGGGTCAGGGCGGCCGGCGTGGCGGGCAGGCCGAGCTGCCGCGCCGCCTCGCGCACGCCGAGATCGCCGGGCAGGAACGCGTCCGGGTCGCCCAGGCCGCGCAGGGCGATCGTCTCGACGCTCCACGGGCCGAGCCCGGGCAGCGCGGCCAGCCGCGCGCGGGCCTGCTGCCAGTCACTGCCGACGTCCAGATCGATCTCGCCGCCGGCCAGGGCGGCGGCCAGGGCGCTGAAGGTCGCCCGGCGCGCGCGCGGCAGGGCCAGGGAGCCCGGATCCGCGGCAGCGAGCGCGGCGGGGCTTGGGAACAGGTGCGTGAGCCCGCCCGCCGGATCGTCGGCCGGCTCGCCGTGTGCCGCGACCAGCCGGGCGGCATGGGTCCGGGCCGCCGCGGTCGACACCTGCTGGCCGAGCACCACCCGCACGGCGAACTCGGCGGCGTCGACCGTGCGCGGCACCCGCCGGCCCGGGGCCTTGCGCACCAGCGGCGCCAGCACCGCGTCCTGGGCCAGCAGGTCGGCCACGGCCACCGGGTCGGCGTCCAGGTCGAGCAGCCGGCGGCACCGGCTGATCGCGTGGGCCAGATCGCGCAGGTCGGTCAGGGACAGCAGGCCGCTGATGTACTCCGGTCCGGGCCGCAGCGTCACGACCCCCCGCCCCTGCGGCAGCCGCAGCGTGCGCCGGTAGGCCCCGTCCCGCCATTCCTCAACCCCGGGCACCGCGGTCGCGGCCAGATGGCCGAACAGGCTGTCCGGAACCAGCGGCGACCGGAACGGCAGCCGCAGTGGCAGCGTGCCCGGGGCGGCGGCCGGGCGCCCGCGCCGGGCGCGCCGCCGCAGCTCGGTAGGCGGCAGCGCGAAGACCTCGCGCACCGCGTCGTTGAACGCGCGGATGCTCGCGAACCCCGCCGCGAAGGCGACGTCGCCCATCGGCAGCGCGGTCGTCTCGATCAGCAGCCGGGCGGTCTGCGCCCGCTGGGCCCGGGCCAGGGCCAGCGGCCCGGCGCCCAGCTCCGCCAGCAGCTGCCGCTCGACCTGGCGGACGCTGTAGCCGAGCCGGGACGCCAGGCCGGGGACGCCCTCGCGGTCGATGACCCCGTCGGCGATCAGCCGCATCGCCCGGGCCACCAGGTCGGCCCGCTCGTTCCACTGCGGCGATCCCGGGCTGGCATCCGGACGGCACCGTTTGCAGGCGCGGAACCCGGCCTGCTGCGCCGCGGCCGCGCTGGGGAAGAACCGCATGTTCTCCGGCTTGGGCGGCACGACCGGGCAGCTCGGCCGGCAGTAGATCCCGGTGGTCACCACCGCGCAGAAGAACCATCCGTCGAAGCGGGGGTCCTTGCCCTGCACGACCCCGATACAGCGCTGCCGTTCCTCATGCACCCGCCCAGCATCGGCCGCGCGGCGGCGACAGGTCTAGCGAAAATGCGACATCAACGCTCCGGCCCGGGGGTGATGTCGCGAACCTGCCATCCGGCCGCCCGGCCAAATCACACGCGTGAAGTTCCAGCGGCGGACCCGGCCCGGCCGCCGGACAGGTCCCGGCGCCGCAGGACGAGGCTGAGCAGGAAGCCGCCGGACATGGCGTAACCAGCCAGCGGCCAAACCGATCAGGATTCGAGAAGCGCTGGTCACGGGGCGCAACTAGCCTGGCCGGGTAGCCGTAACCACGACGTCAGGAGTGACCATGACCGGTTCTTCCACGCAGGGAATCAAGACCGTGCTGCATCCGGTGACCGACCTGGAGAAGGCCAAGGCGGTATACACCGCCCTGCTCGGCATCCCGCCGCAGGCTGACGCGCCCTACTACGTCGGCTATGACGTCGCGGGCCAGCACATCGGGCTGGTGCCGGGCGGCGGGCCCCAGGGCATGGCCTCGCCGGTGGCCTATTGGCACGTGTCAGACATCGAGGCGAAGCTGGCCGAGGTGACCGCGGCGGGTGCCACCGTCAAGGATCCCGTGCGCGACGTCGGCGGCGGCCGCCTGGTGGCCAGTTTCACCGACCCCGACGGCAACGTCCTCGGGCTGCTCCAGGACCCTGAGTAAGCCGGGCGCCAGGACCCTGAGAGGGCGGGCCCCGCCGGAAGCGATGGAGACACGATGAGCAAGGCCACGAAGACGGACACGCAGTCACCCGCGCGCCGCGGCGCCGACGGCTACGGCCTGATCCGCGTGCTCGGCGCGCGGGTGAACAACCTGAAAGACGTCAGCGTCCAGATCCCCAAGCGGCGGCTGACCGTGTTCACCGGCGTCTCCGGCTCGGGCAAGAGCTCCCTGGTATTCGACACGATCGCCGCGGAGTCGCAGCGGCTGATCAACGAGACGTACAGCGCCTTCGTGCAGGGCTTCATGCCGACCCTGGCGCGGCCCGAGGTCGACGTGCTCGAGGGGCTGACGACCGCGATCATCGTCGACCAGCAGCGGATCGGCGCCGACCCGCGCTCCACGGTCGGCACCGCCACCGACGCCAATGCGATGCTGCGCATCCTGTTCAGCCGGCTCGGCAAGCCGCACATCGGCTCGCCCCAGGCGTTCTCCTTCAACGTCGCCTCGATCAGAGGGGCGGGTGCGGTGGAGTTCGAGCGCGGCGGGCAGACGGTGAAGGAGCGGCGCAGCTTCAGCGTCACCGGCGGCATGTGCCCGCGATGCGAGGGCCGGGGCATCGTCACCGACATCGACCTGTCCCAGTTGTTCGACGACGGCAAGTCGCTCAACGAGGGGGCGATCACCGTCCCCGGCTACACCGGGGGCGGCTGGAACTCCCGGCTCTACAGCGCGTCGGGCTTCGTCGACCCGGACAAGCCCATCCGCGAGTACACCGAGCAGGAGTTGCACGACTTCCTCCGCCACGAGCCGGTCCGGATGAAGATCGCTGGCATCAACATGACCTACGAGGGGCTGATCCCGCGGATCCAGAGGTCGATGCTGTCCAAGGACAGGGAGGGGATGCAGCCGCACATCCGTGCGTTCGTGGACCGGGCGGTCACCTTCACCGAGTGCCCCGCGTGCGACGGCACCCGGCTCAGCGAGGCGGCCCGGTCCTCGAAGATCAAGGGGATCAGCATTGCCGACGCCTGCGCTATGCAGGTCAGCGACCTCGCCAAGTGGGTGAGCGGCCTGGGTGAGCCGTCGGTCGCGCCGCTGCTGGCGGCGCTGCAGCACACCCTCGACTCGTTCGCGGAGATCGGGCTGGGCTACCTGTCGCTCGACCGGACGTCGGCCACGTTGTCGGGCGGCGAGGCGCAACGCGTCAAGATGATCCGCCAGCTCGGCTCCGCGCTCACCGACGTCACCTACGTCTTCGACGAGCCCACGATCGGGCTGCACCCGCACGACATCCAGCGGATGAACGACCTGCTGCTGCGGCTGCGGGACAAGGGCAACACGATGCTCGTCGTGGAGCACAAGCCGGAAACGATCGCGATCGCGGACCACGTCGTCGACCTCGGCCCCGGCGCCGGAACCGCGGGCGGCACCGTCTGCTTCGAGGGCACCGTCAGCGGCCTGCGGGCCAGCGGCACCATCACCGGCCGCCATTTCGACGACCGGGCCGTCCTCAAGGAGACGGTGCGGACGCCGTCGACGGCGCTGGAGGTACGCGGCGCCAGGACCCACAACCTGCGCGACGTCGACGTCGACATCCCGCTCGGCGTGCTGGTCGTCATCACCGGGGTGGCGGGCTCGGGCAAGAGCTCGCTGATCGGCGGCTCGGTGTCCGGGCGGCACGGGGTGGTGGTCGTCGACCAGGCCCCGATCCGCGGCTCGCGCCGGAGCAACCCGGCGACCTACACCGGGCTGCTCGACCCGATCCGTACCGCGTTCGCGAAGGCCAATGGCGTGAAGGCCGCGCTGTTCAGCGCCAACTCCGAGGGCGCCTGCCCTACCTGCAACGGCGCCGGCGTCATCTACACCGACCTGGCGATGATGGCCGGCGTCGCCACCACCTGCGAGGAGTGCGAGGGGAAGCGGTACCAGGCGGCGGTGCTGGAATACCGCCTCGGCGGCCGCGACATCAGCGAGGTGCTCGCGATGCCGGTGACCGAGGCCCGGGAGTTCTTCGGCGCCGGGGAAGCGCGCACTCCGGCCGCGCACGCCATCCTCGGCAGGCTCGCCGACGTCGGGCTCGGCTACCTCAGCCTCGGCCAGCCGCTCACCACGCTGTCCGGCGGCGAGCGGCAACGGCTCAAGCTGGCTACCCGCATGGCGGAGAAGGGCGGCGTCTACGTCCTCGACGAGCCGACCTCCGGCCTCCACCTCGCCGACGTGGAGATGCTGCTCGGCCTGCTCGACCGGCTCGTCGACTCGGGCAAGTCGGTCATCGTCATCGAGCACCACCAGGCGGTCATGGCGCACGCCGACTGGATCATCGACCTCGGCCCGGGCGCCGGCCACGACGGCGGCCGGGTCGTCTTCGAGGGCACGCCCGCCGACCTGGTCGCCGCCCGCTCCACCCTCACCGGCGAGCACCTCGCGGCTTACGTCAGCGCCTGACCTGCCGCGTAGTGGCCGGCGAGCGGGAGGGGAGAGGCACCCGGCTGACAAAATCGGCTCGTGGACGCTGCCCAGCTGGAGGCCTTCGGCCTCGACCCCGACGTTCTCCACCTCAACCACGGCGCGTTCGGCGTCGCGCCGGTCGTCGTGCGCCGGGCCGCCGCCGCGTGGCGCGAGCGGGCCGAGCGCAATCCGCACCGCTTCAACCGGGTCGAGGTCGGCGGGCTGGTGGCGGCGGCGCGGGAGCGCGCGGCGGAGTTCCTCGGCGTCGACCCGTCCCGCGCCGCGTGGGTACGCAACGTGTCCGAGGGAGTGTCCGCGGTTCTCGGATCGCTCGACCTGCACCCGGGCGATGAACTGGTCATCAGCACGCACGGCTACGGCGCGGTCCGCAAGGCGCTGAGCCATCACGCGGCGCGCGCCGGGGCGCGGATCGCCGAGGCGGCCTACCCGGTCGGGGCCGCAGATGACGTGATCGTGTCGGCGTACGCCGCCGCCCGCTCGGGCCGCACGCGGCTGGTTGTCATCGACCGGATCACGTCGCCGACCGCCACCGTTGTCCCGGTCGCGGCCGTGGCCGCGGCCGCCGCCAGCGCCGGGACCTCGGTGCTGGTCGACGCCGCGCACGCGCCGGGCCAGCTCGCAGACGACATCCCGGCGCTCGGCGCCGACCACTGGATCGGCAACCTGCACAAGTGGGCGTACACCCCTCGCGGCAGCGCCATACTGTGGAGCCGGCCGGGAGCCGAGGTCATGCCGACCGTGCTCAGCTGGCAACTGGAGGACGGGTACGCCGCGTCCTTCGACTATCCGGGCACCTGGGACTATGCCGGCTGGCTGGCGGCCGCGGACGGCCTGGCGTACTGGGAGGCGCTCGGTGGCTGGGACGCCGTATCCCGGCTCGCCGGATTGGCGGCCGACGGCCAGCAGCGGGTGGCCGGCGCACTGGGGGTCACGCTGGAGGGGCTTCCGGCCACGCCTGCGCCCGCCATGCGGCTGGTGCCGCTGCCAGACGGCGTCCTTACCTCTCCCGATGGGGTCGACCCCTTCTACGAGGCCCTGTCGCAACAGCGGGTCGAGGTCGCGCCGGTTCACTTCGGCGGAGTCGGCTACCTGCGCATCGCGGCGGCACCGTACAACACCCCAGACGACTATGACCGGCTGGCCGACATCGTCCGCGGGCTGCTGGACCGTGTCCCGTGACAGCCAACATGTCGGCGAGCGCCTGAAGGCAGGTATGCCAGCCTGGCACGGTCAGCAAAGGCCGGACGTCATGATGACTGTCACGACGACAAGAGAACGACATGATGGTCGTCAAACGATACGTTTGCTGTCACGGGACAGACCGGCCTGCCTAACGGGATGATGGCCGGTCACCAGAGCGCCGATAATGTACATTATGTAAAGTTGATTTTTCGCGGCTCTCCCCGGCCGGATGCTGCGAGCGCAGGCTGTCCCGTCTCGCGGCCGCTCTCCTCGCCGTGACAGGTCCACGGGCACCGATCTTCGCCCGTGTCCTTCTGGGCGGTTCTCGTTCGTCGTCTGGTCGCAAGCGCCAGATCCGGACCGAAGGCGGCGAGATGAAGCATCAGATCAGCCAGCGCGTGCAGGCGGCGCGCGAGCAGACGATCATCAGTTACATCCACGGGAAGCGAGGCTGAGATGAAGTACGTGTGTTTCATCTGGGCTGACGGACTGCCGGCCCCCGAGGACCTGGCCGTCATGCAGCGCGAGTTGCCCGGCTGGGTCGAGGAGATGAACGGCCGCGGCGTGCGGCTGTTCGGCCGGGAGCTGGATCTGCCCGAGACGGCGGTGACGGTGCGCGTGCGCGACGGCGAGACGCTGGTGGCCGACGGCCCGTTCGCGGAGACCAAGGAGTTCGTGGCGGGCTTCGACCTGCTCGAGTGCGCCGACCTCGACGAGGCGATCGAGGCAGCGGCCAGGTGCCCGATCTCCTGGTTCCAGGCGCTCGAGATCCGGCCGTTCACCGGCGAACCGCGGCTGGGTGAGAAGGCGCTCGCGTTCGGGCGCGGCGAGGACGGCGCCGACAGGCCGTACCTGCTGAGCATGTGGACCGGCGGACCCCCGGCGGCGCCGTTCGACGATCAGGCGGTGAACGATGAGGCCGACGCCTGGCGGCAGGACCTGGAGGCCCGCGGCCAGCAGGTCCTGGGGAGCCAGCTGGGGGGCAGCGACACGGCCACGACGGTCCGCGTCCGCGACGGGCAGACGCTGCTCAGCGACGGGCCGGGCACCGGGGCCGGGGATTTCATCGCCGGCATCGACGTCGTCAGCTGCGCCGATCGCCAGCAGGCGATCCGGCTCGCGGCCGCGCATCCGAACGCCCGGTTCCACGCGATCGAGGTACGCCCGTTCTGGAGGGAATGACCACGCCGGGCCAGTCCCCCGCACCGCGCTTGCGTGCCGTTCTCCGGTCCGGGTGATGCCTGCGGCGTTCATATCTGCCCGGGGCGGCTTCAGAAGGGGACGATGGTGGTGAGCAGGCCGGCCGCGGGGACGCGGCCGGCCAGGGTGCGGCAGAATTCGACGGCGTCCAGGGACAGGCTCTCGGCGGCCGGGCTGGCGGGTTCCCGGGCGTAGCTGCCGCCGGCCGGGCCGGTGAGGTCGAGCAGGAACGGCTGGCCGTGGCGGCGTGCCCATTCGGCGGTGATGTCGGCGACGATGCGGCCGTCGTGACCGGCGCTGAGCTCGGGTG
>Ga0335078_10006876_pt1 | contig 16857 bp, 19 predicted proteins | sample Lox_Sample_32_FD_206711 | JGI IMG/M metagenome (GOLD analysis project Ga0335078, IMG submission 206711) | Soil microbial communities from Loxahatchee National Wildlife Refuge, Florida, United States - Lox_Sample_3.2 | ecosystem: Environmental > Terrestrial > Soil > Wetlands | place: USA... | reverse complement strand
GCTCGACAATTGCCGTCTCATCGTCGGGAACTTCCAACAACGATGCGTGGCGCTACGGGAGAAGTTCAACCTCACCCACGATGTCTTGCGCCATACCTTCATCTCGATGTTCGTGGCGAAGTTTCGCTCCATCGGCGAGGCGGCGATCCAGGCGGGCAACTCCGAAGGCATCATCCGCCGCCACTATCTTGACCTCAAGGGCAAGGAGGAGGCCGAGCAGTTTTTCGGCATCCTGCCGGGGAAGGGTATCACCGTAGGGGATGCTAGGTCACCGGTTGCCGTGGCTTCTCGCCCCTCCTTTGGAGTTGTGGAGGCGGTTGCTTGACTTGGCGCAATGGCTGACCGGACATGTCAGTCATGCAGGTGACCGTCAGAGAATTTACCCGCAAGTTCCCCCGGTACCGTCGGGCTGCGCTGGCGGGCCAGGAAGTCCACGTGCGCGACCGTGCCGGGAACGACTTTGTCTTCCGTGCGACCGCCGACATACCGATCAGCTTGGCGGACGCGATGGGCGACCTGCTGGGTTCCGTGCAGACCGGCCAGCGCAAGAAATCGCTCGCCGGCTACGGCCGCGATTGACCCCAACGGATGGATTATACCGAAGTCTTCTGCCCTCGTTTGGGTGCGAAAGAGCCAGATTCTTGACTCCGCCTCTGGCGCACTACATCTTCACTACATGCCAACATCGACACCCACCTCGCTGCGGCTCGCGCCGGCCGACAAGCGCGCGCTCATGCGCGCGGCTCGGAAACGCAAAATGAGCCTGCAGAAGTTCCTGGTCGACGCCGGGAAGCGCGCCGCGTCCGAGCCACCTTCTTCGCTGGGTCAGGAACTGGAACGGCTCGCCGTGGATGGAATGGCCCAACTCGCTGTGGCGCGCATCCGAGCGCGGCAGGAGCGCACCTGGACCGACGAACAGATCGTCGCTGAGGTGAAAGCGGCCCGGAGATGAAGCCGCTGGTCCTCGATACCAGCGTGCTGATCTCAGGCTTGATCGGTCACGGAGCATCGTCGGCGCTGATCGATGCTTTGTTCGCCGACCGACTCACCATCGCCCACACGACGGCGATCCTGGCGGAGTATGCGGACGTGATGGACCGTCCCACGTTTGGAATCGAGCCGTCCGAGCGGGCGGCGATCTTTCTGAAGCTCCGCGCTTCTGGCATTGCGGTCCAGCCGGCCGCCGTTCCCAACCTTCGATGGCCTGACCGATGCGATGTTCCCTTCGTCGCCGCCGCATTGGCCACGGAAGCAAAGATCGTGGTCACGCTTAACCCCAAGGACTTTGAGCCGGCAAAGTCGCTTGGCGTAAAGGTTCTATCGCCCTCAGAGGCGTTGCGTCTGACTCGAGAGTAACGCGAACTTCGCCTACAAGTACCGCGAATGCCGAGGCGGCTTCATGTCCGACAACGGGAGTTGACGGACAGGGAAGGGTATGGAAACGCTGCTCAATCCCTCCATCGGCAACCAACTGACCGACATCATCGGGTTGCGCCAGTGCGGCATCTTTCCCGCCGGCAAGGAACCTTCGATCCGCACGCTTCGGGAATGGACGAAGCTCCGGCGCATCCCGTCCCACAAGGTCGGGCACTTCGTTTATTATGATCCCACCGAGGTCGCGCTCCACATCCGGACGAAACTCAGTGTACCTGCCCGGGGCGCCTGACGCCGGCCTCTGGACCATGCGATGCCAATCGTCTCCTCCGGTTACTCGGAGGTAGGCGAGCCTGCCGTGCGGCCACCGACGCCCGTCGCGGTCGATCTCTTTTCAGCCTACGGGGTCGACTGTTGTGTGGGAGGAGGCTGCGGCAATCTCGCTCTCACGTACGCCTCGAGTTTTTCATGTGTTTGCGTGAGACACCAATCCCAATCGCGATGGGAGAATTCACCCTTGTCATTGCCGAACCCTGAGCGTCCGACCCAGTATCTATCTCCCTCCCATTGGGGGTTCATCACGATCGAAGCAGCCTGGCTCATGGGATTGTCGTGCCTATCGGGATCTTTTGGCGCATTCAAAGGCCGAACGTATGCTGTGTGGGCCGCCACCTTGTCCCTGAACTTCCACATGTGGCTGAATCCGGGCGGACATCCAGTCCCTATCCCGAGGGCTTTGCCAAGGAGGCCCAAAAAGCACGTGGCAGCCGATGCGTACCAGACGAAATCATTCATCATGACGGTGTCGTCGGGCCCATCACCGAATTGGTCGAAAAACGAGGCCTTATACTGAACTCCATGCTCACGTTTCCAACGTTCTTCCCGCTCGATCTCGTTTTTCTCGAACTGTCGAACCTCGGCGTAAAGACGCTCCAGTCCAGTCCAAAGGACACGAAAAAAGCATGCCTCTGGACGACTATTGATGGCGGAGAATAGGTCGGCAGTCATGGTGATTCCCTTCCGAGCGTACTACGGTGCGACGGGCACCCGTGGCGAGCGCCTTTCTTCGCGATCAACCATGGGAGCAATCGCAGAATTCGCCTCAGTATCCCTCCTTTGCGCAAACGATCCAATCAATTGGATTGGAGGTCGCGGGGCTCAATGCTCGCCGCTTGAAGCGCACGGATCCTGAGGCGGTCCACGAATTCAACCAGCTGCTTGCATTCCTCCAGCCCCAGGCGCGCGACGTCTGGTGGCCAACGGCGCCACACATTACGATGCTGGTCGAGCAGGCGGCAGGCGGCGCGCAGCTCTCGGAGCAATTGAAAGGTATCGGCCGATTCAGGGGAAACTGTGGGACCTTCTGTTTGGCGCCGGCATGCGAGGTGCGATCGGATGCGCCGGCGGAGTTCTCGGGTCGAAAGCTTCTCCATTTCGGCCAGCGCCAGCCACCGCTCGATCTCGGCCGGATCGGCGAAGGCCAGAGCCACCTCGCAGTGGTGGGTCCAGGTCAGCCCATCATGGCGACATGACACGGGGATTCGGGAACAGACCATCTTGGCGTTGCGGAGCGTGCCTGGCTCGAGGGCGGCCTCGGTGGCGCAGGTGGCGATCCGGCCGCGGTAGCTGAGCTCGCCGTAGGCCAACGCATCGCCCAGCCAAGCGGTCAGCGTCTGGCTCGCTCCGGTCGTTGTACGGGCCAGGCGGGCAAGATGGGTCACCAGGTGCCTCCAGGCGGCCTGATCGAGCTGAGGTGCCAACTCCAGCCCGAGGCGGCCGGCGCGGGCGATCCCGGTGCCGGGGAGTTCACCAACCAACCGCTGGAGCTCAGTTGGCATGGGATTCCTGCACCGGCCTTGGGGAGAGGTTCAGGCGTTGCTGCATGGCCAGGACCTGCTTTCGGAATCCCTCGTGCGACAGGCCGTGCTTGCGGGCGTAATCCCGAAGGCTCAGCCGGTCGAATTCCGCGATCCCCGTGGCGTGAATGAGCACGTCCACCGCCAGGTCGCGGTCTTCGGCCCCTGCCAGCTCATAGACCAGATCGCGTATGGCGCGCAGGGCCGTTCCCTGGTCTGGCTTCACTTCCTGGCCCAGTGCCGCCCGCAGCTCACCCAGAAGCCCCATCTGGGTGCAATCCTTGAGCAGATCGGCTGCACTGTCCGTGACGCAAAGCCGGGCCATCGGCGATAAATCGTCGGTCCATGGAGTCCGGTCGCGAGCCAGTCGATTCATGCGTGAAAGAACATGTGCTGCAGTCGCTTTTGGGCCAGATGCCGACCGACGGCCAACGGCCCAGAGAATTGCTCCACCTCAAATCGCGAAAACCACGAAGGCTCATCGAATCTGGTCATTCCGGACCCATATCATTTACCCATACGAAAGCGAGCAATAATCACCTCCACGTACTGAAATCCGAACGAACCAAGCCTCCTTTGGCCACGCCTTCAAGACCAGCCTCCATCGAAATGGCGTCAAATCACAGGTTCAATGTGCGGCATCCGCCGCCATCGTCTACCTATAAAAACTAAAACACGCTACCCCTAACGTCCGTTAGGACAGTCCCGTTCACCGCAACTACGCCGCTGCCAAACGACAACTCCCTTGGTGCACTGCTCGCAACTTAGGTCTTTACTCGAACCCATACAATCGTAGCATACTCTATCCATGGACGATGTTGAGCTGCGCGCCTGCGTGATGGACGACGCCAAGCGATATAACCCTGCGGAGCATACCCGCGGGAGGCTGGCGCCCTTTCGGGAGGCGTTGCTCATCTGGCGAGCGAAGTCCGCAAGCTATGAACAGATCTCGGCGGCCTTGTCCAAGCACGGGGTGAAAGTTTCGGCCGCCGGTGTGGGCGCCTTCTGTCGGCGGACCCTGTCCAGGGCGGACATATTGCGGGAACAGACCCGCCTGCGGACAGAGACGCCCCAACCTCCGGCGGCGACCGCTCCGAGCTGTTTGGGGCTCTCCGCGGTCGCCCGGCCGATTCCCGCACCGCTGCCGCCGGGGCGAAGGGGACCGAAGATCGCCCGGGACGACTACTGACAGACCTGCCAGGTGCCCGCCCTTGCTCAGGGTTACTGGCTTATCCGGGCCTTCCGGGCCGCCCATCCACGGGGCCGGGGTGGGAACGTCTTGAGGTATTTTTTCACGCCAGGTGCCAGCGTCGCTGCCTCGGGCGCGGCCCGGAGCAATGCCCGCACCACAAACGCCCGGTTGGCCGGGATCTCTTTCACGGCCAATTCCGTCACGACATCGTCGAGCTTTTTCACCAATTCGGGCGGCAGATCGACGGTTGGATGGCCGGCGACATAGTCGCTCTCGCGCGGGCCGGTTTTCTTCTCGTAGCCTTTGGCGAGCAGAACCGCATGGGCAAACATCTCGGCAGGGGAGGTGAGGTGGATCAGGACGCGGAGTACCGTACCGCCCCGCACCGGCTGGCCAGCCCGGCGTAAACCCACCACGCACCGGCTCAGCGCCCGTACATCGGCGGGGTAAAAGGTGAAACTGACCTTGATGGGAGGCCGGGCCATGCTCATCGAAAAATCGTACGTCCACAGGCGAATCGTTGACAACGGCCAAAGTCTTGCGGGCGGATGGCCATTCAAGCCGACACCATTTGCGAAATCCGCTGCGACCGGCCAGGACGGAATTTGGCAGACACCGTCTGCCAAATCGGGTGCGGCCCGGGCTGGATGCAATACCCGCCACAACGGTTCCCGGTGAATAGGGAATTCCGAATATGCGATTCGGATATCGGGCGACTTGCGATAGATATATGGCGACCCCTCGAAGCCTGCGCTTCGGTTAGCCGATTACACGTTTCCGGCGATTTCTTGGGACAGGCAAGTCTCAAGATCCTACCCAGGGCGGCGCCCTCGTGAGCCGCTGCCTGCTCACAGGGATCAGCTTGTCTACATTGAGCATCCAGCCGGTCACTCCGTGGCTATCGATTCTCACCGCTTCTTGGTCGGCGACCAGAAACTCGTAAAGCCAAGGTTCGCCTTCGCCGGTTCGTTGAACTTTGGCTAGCGCATAATCTGCCGCCAAGTCGGCGTCTTCTGTTAGGCAGGGGCAATTCGGATTTCCGAACTCTGAGCGCAGAAGTTCATCGAATCTCCTGTTCGATCCATGAAACAGGCTCCTCATAACCACAGGGGGAGTGATTTTCGCACTATGAAACTGAAGTTGGGGAGCCGGAAGAGATTCATTCTCCAGGTGTGGTTCGCATCCATGGTTGGCGGCTGGTTGGTTTTGCGGGCGAAAAGCTGCCGTGCAATGCTCAGCTGCTCGTCGGAAAGTCGCTCGGCGGTATAAATGCACTCCACGCAGTGGCTAACTTGGAATCGGGTTAGCCATGTTTCGTCCGCTTCAGTCGTTGCGCCTGGTCGGAAATCAAGGACGCGGCGGTCGAAAGCCACGGCGTAAGCATAGGGAGTCACCGGCATGAGGACCAGATTGACTTCCCCGAAGCCTTCGTCTGCTCGGAACCACATTGACGGATTATCGGAAGTGAGAAAGGTCCGATCTGAATCGGCTTGCACAATCCGAACGGCCCAATGATTCCGCCATAAGTTGATGACATCAGCTTCGGATGATGGCTTCCCCTGCTCACCGAAAAGCACTTGGTTCCGCACACCAGCGGTTCGGATGAGATAATCCTCGAAGTTGTCTTCTGGTTGTTCGGCGTACGCAACGTTTCGAATGTGGAGGTCAAGCATCATGACCAACAGGCCATAATACTCGCGCTCGCTCTTGGGGTTCTCTTGCCGCCAAAATTTCCCGCATATCCGACCATAGAATGTCTCCATCTTCCCGAACTCCTTCTCTACCTTTGAAGCCGCGGCGCGGGAATAGAAGTACCTCCGCGAGCACTGTGACTCCACGGGTTGTAGGACATGCCGGATGGCGTCAGTCCTCCAGACCTTCGATTGGCGGTCGCTATTTTCTCCGTCCACGGAGAAGTGGCGAAGGTAGGCACACGGGAGGTAATGCTGGACTTGCTGACCCGCCATCACCTCCCGACTTTAGGAAATGGGTTGGCGTAGCTCAAGCGACAATCGGGTTTGCTTTCTTGACCACGAGGGCGTCACCCAAGAATGGTGGAATAACCTTGGACGACGGAGTCAGAGGGCGGCCAATGTTCTGTTCAGATCGGTTTTTGATACCGGAGATACGCTTGTCGCGCCCCCAAAGAAAACTCCTGCGGCTACAGCTGGCATGTGAATGCCGTTATCAACTGTCGCCGTGACAACCGGCTCGAGGGTCAACTTGGTTATCAGAACAAGCGGGTGGAGGTGCGCGGCGGGGCATCGAATGATTGCCGCACGATGCCTAGAGGCTAGGCCCACACGGGCTTCTTGGAGTACTCCCAGGCCTTGCCCCAGATGACGAAATTGCCCACCAGACCGATTGGTGAGAGGATTGGAAGTATTCCGAGAAAGCAGATGGCGGAACCCCATCCCCAGGCCCATTTCTGACGCTTGGCGACGATGAACCAGCCGCAGACAACCCTGAACGAGTACATGGCTGTCTGAAGTATCATTTGGGTGATTGTGTTCTGGGGAGAGGATCCGGCGATGACAACCACCAGGGCCGCCACGCTCATAAGGGCGGCTGGCGCGCACGCCAGTCCCATGCAGCCCATGAAGTATCCCCATCTGAACGGTCCTGGATGCTTTGCCCTAGCCCTCTTTTCGGCCACCTCCGAAAAGATGTAGCTGGCGGTCAACATCAGAAAGAAATAGATCCAGGGAAATTCAGGGTGGCTGACAAACCACACAAAGAAGCTGTGAATCAAGTCTATCATGGGGAGCGGGGCGTGGAATATTCCGATCAGAAATCAGCCTCCATGTCGAAAGGAACCGGCTGCCTCTGGTCCGTCCTCGTGGAGGGGCAGTTTCTGTCTGGGGGAGATCGTATATATCAGATTCTACAAGGCCGGTTTGAAAGCCCATCTGATTGGAGACGGTCAGGGTCACGAGCCACTGACAGACATGGTTGGTTCTGACGATAAAACGTGTTGTGACTTCCTAACTACTGGTGCCGATTTGCAGACTGCGATTCCCCATGCGGCAGTAACCGGTAGCCGCCCCAGACTCTGTCGAGGCTTTGCCAGGGACCGCGCCATTTTGGGAGTGTATTGGCGTCCGAATCAGCGATTCGATTTCAGCTCGCCTGCTCTGTCGATGATAGCAGCGAGAGATATGCTACGGATTTGTCAGATAACCTGTTTTTGTCTTGTTTTCGTAGCAGCTCGCTGCATTTTCGCCGTCGTTCTAACTCACTCCTAAACAACACAAGGCACGCTCAGCGAAGCGCTTCTGTTGTTCGCGGCTCAGCGGTTCGATTCCCCGTGGGGGCGCCATCTGATAGCCAGGCGGCAGCTTCCATTGCCTGACCTCGTTTAACGTTGATTCAGATGCACGCGGGTTCTTCGGTCGATCTCAAGATTGCGTGTTGCGGTGGGATTTAGCCCGTAGTTGAAGCGCAGGCCCACCTTGTCTTTGCCCGGGAAGAAATCGACGTCGCGCCAAAGGCAGCCGTACAGTGCGTGTTTGACCGTGCCGTCAGGGTTTAGCTCGGTGCGGACTCGGAAGATGTATCGAATCTGGGGGCTGAGATCGCGCTCCGTCTTGGTGGGGGTAGGGGAAAACAAACTCGCTCTTCTGGCCTTCGGGACGGCCAAAGGACAGGGGGATGGTGCGCAAAGCATCCCCATCGCGAGTGGCTTACCCTCGATTGATTTGAACCCAGGACGCTTATGATGTATAAGGATGGGATTCTGCGGTCGGGCCGGCGCAGGCAACAAAAGGCATTACCCCGTTTGCCGAGTGTTTATGGTGGCTGCCATTACGCGAATGATTTCAAACTTGGAGGCGATTTGAAACGGTTGAGCCGAACTGGAATCATTTGGCCGGCCGTCGCCTTTGCGCTCCTAATCGGAGTCAAACCGCCCTTCGCGTGGGGCGACTGGCAAAACGTGACCCACTCTCCAATCCCAGTCTGGCCCAACCCTCCTCCCTATCAGGCGCCCGTCCAGCTTACACCAGAGCAAATCCAGCAGCAGAAGGCTGCTGCGGAGCAGCAGCAGCGTCTCAAGGCCGCCTACAACCTCAATCAGCAGGGCATTGCAGCCGAACTGAAGGATGACTGGTTGACCGCAATTGCTGATTTCCAGAACGCCCTGCAAAACAGCCCGAACGATCCGGTAATTCGCCGCAACCTCGCGATGGCGGAGAATAACCAGGGCGTCGCTGCCTGGAACAAGGGCGACATGGCCAGCGCCGTGGCCTATCTGCAAGACGCGGCGCGGGATAATCCGAACGAGCCGCTCTATCGCACCAGTCTGGCGACGGCGCAGCAGATATTGAAACAACAGCGGGACGAGGCCGAGAGACAACGCCTGGACAAAATAGCCGCCTCGAATATCCAGCAGACCATCCAAGGTGTGGCCGAGAAGATGAAAAGCATCGCGGTTCCATCGGGTGGGTTGGATTTTGACCACCAGAACACCGGCAATCCCTCGCCGCCTGGTGGCGGTGGGGATGGATTGGGGTTCAATCTGAAGACCTCGACTACGACAACCAGCCCGGCGCCCAGCCTCGATTTTGTCGACCCATCCGCGGTGGACGCGCGTCATGTGCCCTCCGGTTTGCCAAAGGCGGTGGATACTGCGATTGCCAGGGCGTTCGCAGATGCGCCGGCGGATGTCCGCGATCGCGTGACCAAGGGGTTCGAGTCGGCGATGACTCACGATTGGAAAGCTGCAAAAGCTTGGTTTGGAGACGCCCTCAACCATGACCCAGACAATGCCTTCCTCCGGAAATTGATTGCCCAATGCGATGAACCGCAAGGAGGCCCAACGTCTGCTCCAAACAAAGACGCAAAGCCGGCGGCGACGATAACCCTCCCCAGCGACGCGGAAATGCAGAAGTTTATTGACGAGGCGTTAAGGCAACCGGATGAGAATCATTCCACCTCCAAGTAGCTCGTTATCTAGCCGGCCTGTTTGAGAGCATTCATATGCAAGGTTTGCGGAAATCCTCGAGTGCACGCCGACAGGGCCCTCGATCCCCCGTTCCTCCCACTCTCCGCCGCTGCCTGACGGTGGCCCTTTTTGTGTGCGTGGCCGGCCATTTGTGCGCCGAGCTGCCAGCGGACGCACAGGAGGCGGTCAAGAAAGGGCTCATCGCTGCCAAGGGCCAGGATTACATGCTCGCCATCCGTTATTTCCAGGATGCCTACGCAAGTGCCCCGGACGCGCCGGAAATCTACTATGATCTCGGCCTGGCGGAATCGAAGATTCCTGGCCGGGAGCTGCGATCCATCTGCTGGTTCGGGGCGTATCTCACCGCCCATCCGGACGCACCGAACGCGGCGGCCGTGAGGGACCAGATCGACGAGCTCGATGTGCGGAGCCAGGGCAACATCTCCCGCCTGCTTGCCTCAGTGCAGGAAGCGGCCGGACAGCAGACCACCTATCCGCCGGGATTCTATCTGGAAACGGTCGCGGGCCTGTGGGCCAGCGACGGCGACCTGACTGCGGCCCTTGGTATCGTCGACCAGATTCCACAGGCACAGTATAAAGACGATGCGCTAATGAAGATCTCCCAGGCGCAGCTTGATTTCGGCGATATTGCGGGGGCCATCAAGACAGCCGCGCAAATTCCGGACGCGGGCATGAAGGATCTGATGGAAGGTCGCATCTCCCGGGCCCAGGTGCAGGCTGGCGATGTCGCGGGCGCGCAAAGGTCCGTCGACCTGATAGAGACCCAGGACGTGGGAGACAGGGATGAGGCGCTGAAGGACATCGGCGTCGCCCAGGCGCGGGCCGGCGACATCGCGGGTGCGCAAAAAACCGCAGATGCCATCCAGGACCCGACATGGAAGGCATTCTCGCTTTCAGCCATTGTCCAGGCTCAGGTGAAGGCGGGTGATTTTTCGGGCGCCCTGAGCACAACCGGACTTCTAAGCCTGTCACCATCGGCTGGTGGATCGAGGGACAATTGCTATGCGGCCATCGCCAGCGCCCAGGTCTCCGCCGGTGATCTTGCCGGCGCCCTGCATTCCACGGATCTCATCCAGGACGCGGGCTTGAAAGGCGCTACAATGACCATCGTGGGCAGTGCCCAGTCGGATCTCGCCCAGAATCAGGCAAATTTGGGCGACATTGCGGGAGCCCAAAAGACTGCCGACCTAATCAAGGACGTGGACGGCAAGAGTCGGGCACAGGGGGCGATCGTCGGCGCCCAACTGAAGGCAGGCAATATCGCGGGTGCCAAGGTAACCGCGGGGTCCATGCAGGACTCGTTCTGGAAGGAATACTCTTGGGAAGCAGCCGCCGAGGCCCAGGCGAAGGCGGGTGATATTGCCGGCGCGCAGAAGACCGCCACCCTCATTCAGGATGGCAGCAAGAAAAGCCAGGCACAGATAGCCATCGCCGGTGCCCAAGCGAAGGCTGGCGATATTTCGGGTGCTCTAAAAACATTCGATTCCATTCAAGGCACCGATTCCAAGGGGATCGCAGGGGAAATCATCGCCGAGGCCCAGGCGAAGGCCGGCGATGTTTCGGGCGCCTTGAAGACCGCTGGCATGATTCAGAACCTGGAATTCAAGGGCAACGCACTGGTCTCGGCCGCCCAGGCGCAGGTGACGGCAGGTGATATTGCGGGTGCGCAGAAGACAGCCGATCTGATTGAATTTCCGAAATGCAAGAGCAATGCGCAGGCGCTCATCGCCGAGGCCCAGGCGAAGGCGGGTGATTTTGCGGGCGCCCTGAAGACAGCCGAATCCATTTTGGAAGCGTCGTCGAGGGCCTATGTGCAGGAAGGCGTTGCCGAGGCCCAGGCGAAGGCTGGAGACGCTGCGGCTGCGCAGCGGACCGCCGACCTTGCCCTGAAGACCGCCGATTCCATTGAAGACGTGGGCGGGAAAGGCGATGCACAGCGGGCCATATCCTATGCCCAAGTGAAGGCTGGGGACATCGCCGGTGCGCAAAGGACCGCCGATTCCATTCAATTCGCGGGCTGGAAAGACTATGCGGAGCTGGCCATCTCCCAAGCGCAGTCAAAGGCCGGCGATTTTGCTGCTGCCCAAAAATCCGCCGATCTGGTTCAAAGCGAAGTCCTGAAAGGCGTTGCACAGGAAGCCATCTCCCAAGCGCAGGCAAAGGCCGGCCTTCCGGCAGTCGTTGTCACATCCCCTTCGAAAGTTCCCACCTCCACCGCCAATTCAACGCCAGCAAGCCAAGCCCCCGTTCAGCCGGAACCTCCCGCGATCAAGGTTTCTGACTGGCTGGAGCGGCTTGGCGACCGCAACGCAGACGGCTATTGTGCATTGAACACCGGCCCTTTCTTGAACTTGGCCGGCTACCTGACAGCCCATCACTCCGACAATTCCCAGGACCTTATCATTGAGCTCAGTCAAACCACCGGGAAGATCATCAAGGCGCAGAATATCCTTCACATGATGCTGAAGCAACAGGCGAAGCAGAAGCTCAAGCAATGATGAAACTCTGCCCCGCTGAACATCCGCCATATGCGATTCGTGAATTGGTTTCGCCTTCGATCGAACGCTTTGGTATTTCAGCCGCGCTGTTGTCTTTGCAGCCGGCCGAGCGCCACCATCCGGGTTGTGTTGCGAGATGACAGTCCCCGTCTGTTCTATGACGGGCCGGGTGGTTCCAGCGGTTCTGGCGGTGTGCCGATCACACGGGCGAAAATAGATGCCATTGCTGCTGCATTTGTGACCCCGGACGAGCGAGCGAAGATAAAGGCCGCCGGGTTCTACGATGATGCCGGATTCTGCGAGGCGTGTGAGTGCTTCTATTGTCCGACACACTGGCATCTCTCGAGCACCGGTGGCGGCACCTGTCCCAAGGGCCATTTCAAAAGTCTCGATCCACATTGGTCCCCAGAGTGAACGATATGAAGCCTATCGAGATCACTGGACCAAACGCGGGTATCCGTCGGCGTTTGGCGGTGGGATGCATCCAGCCGAAGTACAGGCGACCACCCGCTGGCCGAAACAGTGTGGGGCGATTAGGCGGATACGGCTCGCTCCGGGATGGGCCTTATGGGCAATTGCGGAATCCCAGACAATCCCAGACAAACAGAACCCGATTAAGGCCTACAACTCCATCATTCTCTCCTCTGAGAGCGGGTGAGAGTTTTCCCCGCGGGGGCGCCAGATTTCGCCTTCGGAACCCGAAGGCTGCGTCTTGGCGAACCAGCCGGCGCTACTGCGCGTAGGTGAGCGTGCGCGCGCCGGCGATGTTGGTCACCGTGATCGCCATGCCCTGGGTGTACGCGATCGGATAATTCTCGTTGGCCACCGTGTTGATCGTCTTCACGTAGTTCGAGGAGCCGACCAGCGAGGTGAGCTGCACCGTCCAACAGCCGTGCTCCAGAAAATACTGGTCGGCAGCCGCCCCAAGCTGGCGGACGTTGTTGAGCACCGTCTTGTCCTGCGAGCTCGTCCGCACTTTCTCGAACGCCGGGATCGCCATCGCCGCCAGCAGGCCGATGATGACCACGACGACCATGATCTCCACGAGGGTGAAACCCCGTCGGGAGCGGCGGGTCGGGTCCGGGAAACGGGGGCGGGGATTCATGCCGGCGAATGGGCGGGTGGCGGCCGCGGGAGCGGCCGTTCGGTTCAACCCCTTCATGCCGCGGGATCCGCCCGAGCGCGAGGTCAGAATCGACCCGCCCGGCGGCGCCGGCCTCCGGTCGAAAATCGCGGGAAGTTCGGCGTTCCGGAAATCGCCGCCGCACGCACGGGTCGGGGCCGACGGAACCCGGCCGCGGCGGGCCGGGCTTGCACGGGGAGCCGGGACGTGGGTAGCCTTGGCGCCCTTGAGAACGAACGCGCCTTCCAGCGGCGGAATCCTTCCCGGTGCGGCGTGGCCGCGGGGAGATGACATGGAGCCAACCGGCATGTTCCTGACTGCCCTTGCGGCCGGCCCTGCGGTCCGCCGCGGCGGGTCCAACGCATCAGGATTCCGGTGAGTTCGCGGAAGGCAGATGGCGGCAGCCGGCCCGCCGGCGCCGGACGAGTATGAACGGGCGGCCTCTCTCGGTCTACGGGCTGCGGCGGGCCCTCATCGCGGGAATCCTGCGGGTCGTGGCGCGGCGCGACGAGATCAACCGCATCAACGTTTTTCCCGTGGCGGATGGCGACACCGGTACCAACCTCGCCTTCACGCTCGGCGCGGTGCTCCAAGGCGTGCGCGAGCCGCGGTTTGCCAGCGCCGGCGAGGTCCTGCGGCGGGCGGCGGCAGAGGCGATCGACGGCGCCCGCGGCAATTCGGGCGCCATCCTCGCGCACTTTCTCCAGGGGATGGCGGAAAGAGCCGAGCCCGGCCGGCGACTGACACCCGCGATCCTGGCTGAGGTCGCCGCGCATGGCTCGGCGCGCGCCCGCTCGGCGATGGCCGAGCCGGTCGAGGGGACGATGCTGAGTGTGATCGCGGCATTTGCCGAGGGGCTGGAGATCCAGGCCGGGAGCGAAACGCCGGACCTGCGGCGGGGATTCGCGCATGCGCTGGAGCGGGCCCGGGAGGCGCTGCGCCGGACGCCCGATCAGCTCCCGGCGCTGCGTTCCGCCGGGGTCGTCGATGCGGGGGCGCTCGGCTTTGTCGATCTGCTGGAGGGAATGGCGGAATACATCGAGCGGGGCGGCGGCGGGCTGAACTCCGAGCTGCCCGCGGAGCTCACGGCGGCGGGAGTGGACGCCGTGCCGGGACGCGCGGAGGACGCCGGCCATCATTATTGCGCCCAATGCGTGGTCAGCGCGGAGGCCGTGGATCGCACGGCCCTGAAGGCGGCGCTCCTCGCGCTGCCGCTCTCTCGCCTCGTGATTGCCGGTTCCCGTAACCGTGTGCGCCTGCACGCGCATGTCGGCGACCCGGCGCCGTTGTTCGCCGCCGCGGCCCGGTTCGGCGCCGTGTCGCGGGAGGAAGCGGAAGACTGGCGCGCCGGGCGGCCGGCGGCGGCGCGCCCGTTGGCGATCGTGACCGACTCCGGGGCCGACTTGCCCGCCGAGGAGCTGGACCGCCTCGACATCCACATGGTGCCGCAGCGAATCTCGTTCGGCGGCCGGGATTTCGTGGACGGCGTCTCGATCTCCTCGCATGAATTCTACCGCGAGATGCGGACCGGCCCGGTGCCGCCGCGCACCTCCCAGCCGCCGCCCGGGGATTTCCGGCGCATGTTCGAATTCCTGCTGGCGCACCACGCCCGCGTGATCGACGTTTCGCTCGGGCGGGCCCTGTCGGGCACGCTGCAATCGGCCGCGGGCGCCGCCGCGCGCACGGATGCGAGCCGGATCGACGTCTTCGACAGCGGCCATGTCGCCGCCGCCCTGGGCCTCCTGGTCATCTGGGCGGCGGAGGCGGCGCAGGCCGGGCTCGACGCACCGCGGATTCTCGAGGGTCTGGCCCGGATGCGCCGGCGGACGGCGTTCTACGCGGTCGCCCGCGACATCCGCCACGGCGTGCGCGGCGGGCGGGCGCCGAAGGTGGCGCTGCCGCTGACGCGTCTGCTCCATCTTTCGCTCCTGTTCCGCAACCGGCCCGACGGCCGCATCGGTTTTGGGGGCGCCTTGTGGGGGCGCAATCACCTGCCGGAGCGGTTCGCCCGCCGGATCGCGGGCCGACTCGATCCGAAGCGACGTTACCGGCTGATGGTCGGACATGGCGATTGCGCGGAGGACGCGGAGCGCGTAGCGACCACGCTACGGACCACCATTCGTGAGATCGACTGCCTCTGGCTGGTGGAAACCGGCGCCGCGATCGGATCCCACGCCGGCCCGGGCGCCCTGGTGATCGGCGTGCAGGACTACGAGCCGCCGCGGGCCTGAGACCAGTCGCCGTGCGGCGGGGCCGGGGAGGCGGGCGGAGCCCCGGTCCGGACCGCAGGGATTTGGGTTGTAGGCTCGTGCAAGACGCATTAAACGCGAAATGCGGTCTCCACCGACTGCAAACACCCGCCCCACCATGACTGACGCAATAGTACCCACCCCGCAGAAAAAAAGTCCGGCAGCGGCCGTCGTTATCGGACTTCTCGTCATCGCGCTTGTTGTCGTTGCCGCGATGCACATCGCCAAGGTCCGCCACCTGAACGATCAGCTGGCCAAGACCCAGGCCGATCTCGCCCAGGCTCAGAGCCAGGCCGCCAGCGTCCAGGCGCAGCTGGATGAATCGAAGACCGACGCCGCGAAACTCCAAACGCAACTGGATGAGTCAAAGGCCGGCGCGGCCAAGCTGGAGGCGCAGTTGGCCACGGCCAAGTCCGACGCCGCCACGCTCGAAGGCCAACTGGCCGAATCGCAGGTTGGTGCCGCCAAGCTCCGGACGCAACTGACCGAGGCGACGATGAAGCTGGCCCAGCACGCCACCCAGCTCAAGGACGCCAAAGCCGCCGTCGCGATGCTCCGGATGCAGGCGGATGAAGCCAAAGAGGGTTCGGCGAAACTCGCGGCCCAGTTGAATGACGCCGAGGCGAAAGTGGCCGACCTGCAGGCGAAGCTCGATCAGGCGCGGGCCGAGATCGCCAAGCTGACGCCGAAGAAATAATCTCGAAGCCGATTTCCCGGGCGCGCCACCCCTTGGCGCGCCCGCAGCGGTCCCGGCCGGCGCCGCAGGGGTGACCCGGCGGCGCCAAGCGCCGACGGACGGAAACGAGTGTGACCGCACAGGTGACGCGGGGCGTCAGTGGGCGTATATTGGCCGCGTCCGGAATTTGCGCCCGACCGGCGGCCGTAGCCATGGCAACAGCCCGGGCGGGGCGCAAGGCCCGGCGGCGCGCCGCCGCATGCACCCAAAATTTGGAAAAAAGACCCGCCATGAGTCCTGAATTCAGCCGCCGCGACTTTCTGCGCCTGGCCGCCGCCGTGCCCGGCGCCCTCGCGCTCCAACGCTCGTTGGGAGACGACGCCGCCCCACAGCCGCCGGCGCTGGCGTCGCGCGGCGTGCTGGAGCCGTTTGACTACCGCGGCGTCCGCCTGGGCCGGAGCCGGTGGCTGGACCAGTACCAGTCGGCGCGGGATTTCTACATCGCGGTGTCGGACGACGACATCCTGCACGGCTACCGCGCGGCCGCCGGGCGGCCGGCGCCGGGCACGCCGCTGGGCGGCTGGGCGGCCAAGAACAGCGACATCGTCTTCGGCCAGTGGCTCAGCGGCTGGGCGCGGATGTACTGCGCGACCGGGGACGCGGCGATGCGCGACAAGGCCGCCTTCCTGCTGACGGAGTGGGGCGACACCATCGGCGCCGCCGGCGACTGCCGCATGAGCCTGTATTCGTTCGACAAGCTGCTCTGCGGCCTGGTCGATCTCCAGATCTACGCCGGCGTGACGGCGGCGGCACCGCTGCTCGAGCGCGCCATGGCTTGGGCGATGCGGACCTTTCCGACCGAGCGCACGCCGGCGAGCGTCACGCTCCTCAATGGCCGCCCCGCCGAATGGTACACGCTCGCCGAG
>Ga0335078_10006875_pt1 | contig 16858 bp, 17 predicted proteins | sample Lox_Sample_32_FD_206711 | JGI IMG/M metagenome (GOLD analysis project Ga0335078, IMG submission 206711) | Soil microbial communities from Loxahatchee National Wildlife Refuge, Florida, United States - Lox_Sample_3.2 | ecosystem: Environmental > Terrestrial > Soil > Wetlands | place: USA... | reverse complement strand
CGGGTATCACCTTGTTGATAACCTCTTCGACGACCCCTTCCCTGACGGCCGCGCTTGTCACGTCGGGGTTGTGCTGGGCTGCTATGACTACCGTATCGACCCGCACGGGCTTCTTGTCGACATACTCTATGGTGACCTGGCTTTTTCCATCGGGTCTCAGAAACGGCAGGGTTTTGTTCTTCCGCACCTCTGCGAGCCTTGCCACGAGCCGGTGGGCCAGAAGTATGGTCATGGGCATGTATTCGGGTGTCTCGTTGCACGCGTAGCCGAACATGAGGCCCTGGTCTCCGGCTCCCTGCTCGTGGTCGCTCGTCTCGTTGACACCCATGGCGATATCGGGTGACTGCTCGTCGATTGCGGTGATGACCGAGCACGTTTCCCAGTCGAACCCCATGGAGGAATTGTTATAACCGATGTTCTTGATCGTTTCCCTGACGACGTCCGGAATGTGGACATAGCAGCTCGTCGTGATCTCTCCGCCAACCAGGGCGAGGCCGGTTGTTACGAGGGTCTCGCACGCCACCCTTCCTTTCTTGTCCTGTGCGATGATGGCGTCGAGCACGGCGTCCGAAATCTGGTCGGCCACCTTGTCCGGATGCCCTTCAGCGACTGATTCTGAAGTAAAGAGAAACCTCGTCATACTCATGCGTCTACCTCCTTATGATTTGGCGGAACTCCGTATGAAGTCGTCGGGAAACATGGCTGCCATTTCTTTCTCAAGGAATTGCTCACTCTCTTTCGCAGAATCCTTGGTGAGCAATTCTTTCACCATGTCTTTGCAATAGCTGTGGCCGAGACCCCTGATTATCTTCTTCACCTTGGGAATGATATAGGCGTTCATGCTCAGCTCGTCTAAGTCGAGGCCGAGCAGTATCGGCGCGTAGCGTGGCTCCCCCGCCATCTCGCCGCATATGGAGACCTCCACATTTGCGGCATGCGCGTCGTCCACGGTCCGCTTGATCATCCTGAGCACGGCAGGGTGGAGAGGCTCGTAGAGGTACGAGACGTACTCGTTGATCCGGTCAATGGCAAGGGTATATTGGATGAGGTCGTTCGTGCCGATGCTGAAAAAGTCAACCTCGCGCGCGAGAAGATCGCTGATCATGGTTGTGGAAGGCACCTCGATCATGATCCCGATCTTGATGCCCTCGTTGAAGTCGACCTTCTCCGAGCGAAGCTCCTCCATGCAATCGTGGAGGATGGCCTTGGCCCTCTTCACTTCCTCGAGGCCCGACACCATGGGGAAGAGGATCTTCAAAGGGCCGTAAACGCTTGCCCTCAAGATGCCCCGCAACTGAGCCTTGAACAGGTCCTCCTCCTTGATGCAGAGCCGGATGGCCCGCAGTCCCATGGCCGGGTTGATCTCTTTCGGCACTTCTATCTTAGAGGCAAACTTGTCCCCCCCGATATCCAGGGTCCTGATCGTGGTGTACTTGATCGCCTTGTTCTCGGCAAGCTTCCGGTAAATGTGATAGTGGTCCATCTCGGTAGGCAGCGTCTTACGGGACAGATAGATATACTCCGTCCGGTAGAGACCGATGCCCTCGGCCCCATAGCGTTCCACGATCTCCATCTCGGCGAGCAACTCGATGTTCGCGCCGACCCTTATCCTGAACCCATCCCTGGTCTCCGATTTCAGGCGCGCGATGCGCACGAACTCTCTTCTCTGGATGGAGAGGCGAAGCTGCTTCGCCAGATAGGATTTCCGCAGCTCGCTGTCCGGGTTGATGATCACCACCCCTTCGTCCCCGTCGATGATGATGGTGTCGTTATTCTTCACCAGGCCCGTGATGTTTGCGAGGCCGACAACCGCGGGGATTTCCAGGGCCCTTGCGATGATCGACGTGTGGGAGGTGCGGCCGCCCACGTCAGTGACGAAGCCGGAAACCTTCCTGAGGTCGAGCTGAATAGTGTCGGCAGGAGAAAGGTCGTGGGCCACGATGATTGCTTTCCCCTTGAGGCCCTTGGTATCCACCAGGAGGGCCTTACCCTTCACCATGATCCTGAGGAGCCTCTGATAAATATGGTTGAGGTCTTGCCCCCGTTCCTTGAGGTAGGGGTCTTCGACCTTCTCGAAGCTGCTCAAGAACCTCGAGACGACGAGGTCGAGGGCCCATTCGGCGTTGATGCGCTCCCGTCTGATCGTCTCGATGATGTCGTCGTAGAAAAACTGATCCTGCAGGATAAGAAGATGGGCGTCGATGATGAAGGCGTGTTTCCTTATATCGTCGTCCACTATGGACTGTTTGACCTCGTTCAGCTCTTCCACGGCCTTCTTGATCGCCGCCTTGAACCTCCCTACCTCCCTTTCGACCTGATCTTCCTTGACCGCGTATTTCGATACGTGGATCTTCCCCCGTTCGAGGAGATACACCTTGCCGATCGATATACCGGATGAGACGGCCGTACCGCTGAACGTTTGGTTGAGGAATTTCTCCTGGTTCATGTCTCTCCGAAGCCGTCGTCTATGAGCTTTCCAAGCTCGGTGAAGGCCTCTGCCTCATCACGGCCGTCAACCTTTATGGTGAGCTTCGTGCCCAGGGGGCAGGCAAGCATGAGAAGCCCCATGATGCTCTTTCCGTTAACCCTCTGCCCGTCCTTCTCCACCCAGACTTCCGAGGCGTACCCTGACGCCTTCTTGACGAATTGTGCGGCGGCCCGTGCGTGGAGCCCGAGCCTGTTCCTGATGGTAAAAGTACCTTCCATCAAGTCTCTCCCGCCTTTTTCACGTTGAGCACCTCAGTTGCGAGATAGATGTTTTTCTTACCGTAACTGGCTATGAAACCTGCAAGCTCAGAGAGGGACCTCCCCTGCCTGTAGGTGACGAGCTTTATCAGCATTGGGAGGTTGGTGCCCGTAACTACCTCGACCTTCCCCTCTTCAAGAAAGGAGAGGCTGATGTTAGAAGGGGTACCCCCGAACATGTCAGTGAGGACGATGGCGCCGTCACCGGATTCGACGCTTTTCAGGGCATCCATGAGCTTTCTCTTTATCTTGTCCACCTCTTCATCCGGGAAAATATCGACGTACTCGAACTGGTCCTGCTTCCCCACGATCAGCTCGGTGGCGGCAACCATTTCTCGGGCAAGGTTGAAATGGGCCACAACGACAATGCCTATCATCGCTCCTCCTTGTCCACGTCCCTGTGCATCACGGAAACGTTGTAGTCCATCATGCGCAGGTGGCTTTCGAGCTCACTCGCCACGTATACGGACCTGTGTCTCCCCCCCGTGCACCCGATGCAAATGGTGAGATAGCTCTTGCCTTCCCTCTCGAAAAGGGGAATGAGGTTCACGAGGAAATCGAGGAGCATGGGAAAGAACCTATTGAACCCTTCGTCTGACGTCATGTACTCCGCAACTTCGCGCGATAAGCCGGTCTTGTGCCTCAAGCCTTCCACGAAGAACGGATTAGGGAGAAAACGGACATCCTGCACGATATCGGCCTCCAAAGGTATGCCGTAAGCAAAACCAAAGGAGATGAGGTTTATTTTCATCCGTTTTTCGCCTGTCCCGTACGCGTTCAGCACGAAATTGCGCAAGCCGTGCGTGGTGAAGAGGCTCGTATCGATTATCTTGTCGGATATCTCCTTGATCCATCCTATCTGCTGCCGTTCTTCGGCCAGGGCATCCTTTATGTTCGACACCTCGACGAAGGGGTGGGTCCTTCTTGTCTCTTTGAACCTCCTGAACAGGGTTTCGTCGGAGCTCTCGAGAAAGATCAGCTCTGCCCCATATTTCTTCTTGATCCCTTTCAGGACATCCCTGCCTTTTTCGAAGAACTCCCTTTCCCTTATGTCGATGACGAAGGCCGACTTTGCCAGCCTCGAATCACTGGGCGGGTATAGGGCGAGGAACTTGTGAAGGAGAACGAGGGGGAAGTTGTCCACGCAGAAATAACCTGCGTCCTCGAGCGCCTTGAGGAAGGTCGTCTTTCCCGATCCCGAAATGCCGCTCAAAATGAGGACCTTCACGTGCCATCCTCGCCTTGCGTGGCCTTGAGCACCTTCTCTTCCAGCTCCCGTGCCGTGTCCACCCCCTCCATTTTGAGCACGTGGTTCCTGCACGCCAGCTCTATGATGGCTGAAACGTTCCTGCCCGGGCTGATAGGGATGCGCATGAGGGGCAGGTCGATGCCGAGAAGCCTGTACTTGTCCTCCTTCAGCCCCACCCTCTCGTACTCGGCGCTTGTGTCCCAGTCGAGCAGCTCTACGACAAGCTCAATCTTCGTACGTTCACGAACCGAGGAAACGCCGAAGAGCTGCCGGATGTCGACAATGCCGATGCCCCTTATCTCCAGGAGGTTCTTCAGCATGGCGGGCGCCTCTCCCATGAGCTCAAGGGCGCCGATCTTCTTTACCTCTATGATGTCATCCGTCACGAGCCGGTGGCCGCGCATGACGAGGTCGAGGGCATTTTCGCTCTTTCCGATGCCGCTTCGCCCCAGGATAAGCACGCCAACCCCCATGATCTCCATCAAGACGCCGTGCACCAGACCTGTCGGCGCCAGTCTCTCCTCGAGAAACCGGGTCATTCGCTCGATGAAGACCGAGCTCACGAGCCTCGTCCGGAGCAGGGGAATGCCTCTTTTTTCCGTCTCGCTGAGCAGATAGCCGGGGACCTTCAGGTTCCTCGTGACCATGAAGCACGCCACGTCCCTGGCGCACAGCTCCTTGACTATTCTCTCACCCTCCTCAGGCTTCAGCTCCCTCAGGTAAGAGATCTCGGTATAGCCGAGAATCTGCACCCTGTGAGGGTGCAGATAGACCATGTACCCGGCCGTGACCAGGCCGAGCTTCTGGATCCGGGGGTTATAGATCTTCTTTGAGACACCGGCGAATCCTGAGATTACTTCAAGCTCGAGGCCGTACTCTTTGTCGTCGACAATTTCCTGAACCGTTATCCCTTTCATTCACCGAATTTGTCGTCCTCTCCGACAATATCCGCGTAGAGGTCCTTCTGCTTGCCCTGCTCGGCAAGGCGTTTTCGAAGCGAAGGGTCCCTGAGTATCCTTGAAATCCGGGATAACATTTGAATATGGAGCCCCGCGGAATCCTCCGGGGCCAGTAGCAGAAAAAGGATGTGGACGGGCTTTCCGTCCACCGCATCGAAATCCACACCCTCCTTCGACCTACCGAAAGCGCATAGGATGTGGTCTATGCCTTTCATCTTCCCGTGCGGTATGGCTATGCCGTCGCCTATGCCCGTGCTCCCGAGCCGTTCCCGTTCAAGGATGACGTTCACCGCCTCTTCGACGTTCGAAATGAAGCCGGCTTCCTTCAGAGAGGACGCCATTTCCTTCAGGACTTCGTCTTTTGTGACGCCCTTTAGGTCGGCGATGACGCAAGATTCCTTGAGTGCGTCCCGCATGTTCATAGTGCTCTGCCCGCGGTCTCGATTAATCCGAAGTTACCGTCCTTTCTCTTGTACATGACGCAGATATTGCCCTTGTCTATATCTCGAAAGATAATGAAGCCGTCCCCCGAGGCGCCGAGCTGCATCCTGGCCTCCTCCGGGTCCATGGGCTTCGCATCCATCCGCCTCAAGCGGATGATCTGGGCGGCTTGCTCCTCCATGGCCGAAGAAACACCCTTCTTCGACTTGCCCTCACGGTACTGCCTCACCTTATCGCCGTATCGCGCGAGCCTCATCTCAAGCTTGTCAAGAACCTTGTCAACCGCCGCGTACATGTCATTCATCACTTCGTGCGCGTTGATTACCACACCGTTGAGGGCGAACGTCACATCGACACGCTGCCGGTATTTCCTCTCGAGGGAGAGGACTACGTGGAGGTCCAGCGGTGTCTCCACGTATTTCTGCAGACGCGACAACTTCTCTTCCACGTATGTCTTCAGGCTCTCGTCGGAAGCGAGATGTCTGAAACTGATGGTGATGTCCATGATTCCCCCACTAAGAAAGTTGAGGCCGGCTTCACAAGCCGGATTAGGGCTACAAAAGTATCAGATGGGAAAAACGTTGTCAATTCATTCACGTTGCCATTAATGGGCTTCAGCAGCCCCTCCACCGGCAGAAGCCGGCGAAGCCTCCCTGCTCAGAGCCTCTCTTCGCTCGGTCCTACAATCGGTTCAACGCCGCAATTAGTGGGCTTCAGCAGCCCCTCCACCGGCAGAAGTCGGCGGAGCCTCCCTGCTCAGAGCCTCGCGCAATTAACGGGGCTCGCGTCGTCCCCTCCGCAGGCAAAGCCAGCGGAGCCTCCCCGCTCATCTCGCTACGCTCGGTCTTAGTCCAGCCGTCTCCGCGCAGTTGTTGGGGTTCAGCACCCCCTCCGCAGGCAAAGCCAGCGGAGCCTCCCCGCTCATCTCGCTACGCTCGGTCTTAGTCCAGCCGTCTCCGCTCTCTGGAGGATTGAATGTGGAGGACTTCGCGGTATTTCGCGACGGTTCTTCGGGCTATCTTCACGTTGAACCGCTCCTTGAGCAGAGCAACGATCTCCTCGTCCTTCAGAGGATTTTCCTTATCCTCTTTGGCTACAATCTCCGAGATGCAGTCCATCACCGCGTTCGCGGATTGGGCATCGCCGTTTTCGCTTCCCACCCCGGTGGTGAAGAAGAACTTCATTTCGAAGACCCCGCTGGGAGTGGCCATATACTTGTTGCTCGTTATCCTGCTGACGGTGGACTCGTGGACGCCCACATAATTAGCCACGTCTTTCAGTATGAGCGGCTTGAGACACCTGATGCCCTTTTCAAAGAATTCCTTCTGAAAATCGACGATGCTCTTTGCGACCAGATAGAGTGTCCTTTGTCGCTGCTGCAGGCTCCGCATGAACCACTCGGCCTGCTTGATCTTCTTTTTGATGTAGTCCTTCGTGTCTCCGTTCAGTTTGTCGCTTACGAAAAGCTCCACGTAATACTTGTTCATACGAAGGTCCGGAACCCCCTCGTCATTGAGGAAAACGTCGAAACCGTCGTCTCCTTTTACCACGTGCACATCCGGTACGACGTATATGGGTTGTTCGCTCGCGTAGTTTCGGCCGGGTTTCGGGTCAAATCCCTTTATTTTCTCAATGACTTCCTTGATCTCTGCAAGCGAATGGCCCGTCTTGCGGGCGATCTCCCTCAGATCCATCTTCCGGAAGAGGTCGAAATGGTTTTTGAGCACGTCCTCGAAAACGGGGTCCTTTTCGCCCGTATTCTCGTACTGAATGAAGAGGCATTCCTTCAGGTCGCGGGCCCCCACTCCTGCAGGGTCGAGCCTCTGGATCTTCTTGAGGACGATTTCCAGCGATTCCACAGGAATCCCGGACATCTCGGAGATATCCTGGAGGGGGGACGAGAGGTACCCGTTGTCATCGATGTTCTCGATGATCCATTCGGCCCAGACCCTCTCTTCTTTGGAGAAGTCAGAGAGTCCTACCTGCCACCTCAGATAGTCACGAAGATCGCTCCCTTTCCTGACCATGTTTTCATAGTCGGGATACTCCTTGTCTTCCCTCACCGAGAAGTCCTCGGAAGGCGAGTACCTTTCGAGCCACTCGAGCATTTCTTCCTTCTTCTGGGCTTCTCCTTCCTCCTGCTGCTCCTCTTCCACCTCAAGCACAGGGTTTTCCTTTATCTCCTGCTCAATGGCCTCTACCAGCTCCATTTGGGAAAGTTGGAGAAGCTTTATTGCCTGCTGAAGCTGCGGCGTCAGGACCAGCTGCTGCGCTAATTTTTGGGTCTGCTTAAGTTCCAGCATTTATGTAAAACTCCTCACCCAGGTAGACCTCTCTCGCCAGCCTGCTCTTCGCGATCTCGTACGGGTCGCCCTCAATGAGTATTCTCCCATCGCTTATTATGTAGGCCCTGTCACAGATAGGCAGGGAATCGCGAACATTGTGGTCGGAGATGAGGATTCCTATGCCCCTCTTCTTCAGACCAAGCACGATTTTCTTCAGGTCGGAAATGGATATGGGATCTATGCCGGAGAACGGTTCATCGAGGAGCATAAATTTGGGTGCGATCATCATGGCCCGGGCTATCTCCAGCCTTCTCCGTTCCCCTCCTGAGAGCAGATCGGCGCTGTTCTCGGCGAGATGCTCCAGCCTGAAGGCGTCGAGGACCTCCCGTATCTTATGCTCCCTATTGGTCCTGTCCCCCTCGTGGAACTCCAGGATGGCCCTCAGATTGTCCCTGACACTCATTTTCTTGAAGACAGATGGCTCCTGGGGCAGATAGGTGATCCCTTTTCGCGCGCGGAGAAACATGGGAAGACCGGTCAGGCGGTCCAGATCGAGGAGTATCTCGCCCGCGTCAGGCCTTATGAAGCCGATGATTGTGTAAAAAGTTGTAGTCTTGCCTGCCCCGTTCGGGCCGAAAAGGCCGACTATCTCACCCGTGTCGACATAGACGCTCACGTCATCGACTACCTTTCTGGAGTTATATGACTTTGAGAGGTGCTCAGCTTTGAGCACCGATGTCTGCCAGTTATGCTCAATCATTCCTTACCGTGTCACCGTGGCCGCTGCTCAATCCTCATCTTCGGTTTTTCGACGAAGAACTTGTCGTTGTTGAGATCATAGGTGATTGTCTGGCCCTGCATTTTCATGGTCTCCCTGACAATCGTCGGTTCTTCCGTAAGTACGGCCTTTCCTTCCTTAAAATAATATACTGCTCGCTCGCTTTTCGCAATAGTCCCTTTGGACAGGATTCGCACGTGGCCGGTGGCGTCGGCCTTTTTCGGCTCCTCGTTCTCGCTGAAGACGGAAATTTTGTCGCAGAGGATATCCATCTTCTCGCCCTTTACCACTACCTTGCCCTCGAAGATATAGGTGTCGTCTTTCAGCAGATACGTGAACTTGTCCGCTGAAAACTTGTACTTGCCTTTCTCCTCCTGAATGGTGCCGCTCACATCCCGCTCTACGGTAATCACCTGCTCCTTCGTGTCGGCATCGAGACCCACGCCCATCATGGTGAACTTTTTCCCCTGAAGGTCGACAGGGGCCGTCGTAGAAGCCATGGACTTCTGAAAATCAAAGTCCATGAAGCTGCTCTTGATGACATACTGGCCCTTGTAGTAAACCTCCACATTCTGGATGGTGCCGGTTTCCTTAACGGTGTCCATCTCTCCCTTGAGCCCCTTGAAGGAGACGACCGTATCCGGCTTGGGCCGGTACTCTCCCTCGATCCCCTCCATCTCCACCATGGGCTTGTCTATGAATTTCTTCACGAGCTTGGCCCGGACCTCCCAGTTGACGACGCCGTTCTTTTCCCCGGAGTACTTCACGTCCTTGAAAACAAAGACCTTTTGAGGTTCAGTCGACGATCCGTGGAAGGCGGTATGCTCGGGCTTCTTGGCGAGAAAATAGGCGGAGAGGAGAATAATGATGACGATGAATCCGGATGCCGCATATACGGCTGATGTTCGCCGATTCATGAGCAATTAATGGGGTTCAGCACCCCCTCACCGGGCAAAGCCCGGCGAGCCTCCCCGCTCAGAGCCTCGCTTTCGCTCGGTTTTTGCGGCTGGTTCACCACCCCCATACCTGTCGCTTTCGCTCCCTCAGCGCCCCCTCCACCGGCCGGCTTTCCGGAGCCTCCCCCATCGGGTTTCATTTGGGTCTTTGTTGCGGTCTCGCGGATAAGGGCCGCTCCCTTCATGCGATTTTTGCCTTGAGGAGATCGTGGATGTGGATGATGCCAATGGGGCGGTTCATTTCCTCTCCTTCAAAGACAAAAAGGGAGGTTATGGAGAACTCTTCCATCTTCTTAAGGGCCGAGGCCGCAAGCACACCTTTCTTGACACCCTTCGGGTTGGCCGACATCACGTGGGCAGCCCGCTGCTCCAGCATATTGTCATACCGCTCTAGGGCCCTTCTCAGGTCGCCGTCCGTGATGACGCCCACCAGCTCCTCTTCCCTGGTGAATACAAAAGCAACACCGAGCCTCTTCGAGGTGACCTCCATGATGACGTCCTTCATGGGCATATCCTCGTAGACTCTGGGCACTGCCTCGCCTGTATGCATGAGGTCTTCCACTCTGAGAAGGAGGCCCCTGCCGATACTTCCTCCCGGATGCAGGAGGGCCAGCTCCTCCCTGGTGAAGCCCCTTTCCTGCATGAGGACCACGGCAATCGCATCGCCCAGGGCCAGGGCGGCGGTGGTGCTCGACGTGGGGATGATGTTGTAAGGGCACGCTTCTTCAACCTTGATGTCGAGGACGATGTCCCCGAAGGCCGCGATCGTTGACGAGACATTGCCGGTTACCACGATGGAGCCCAACCCCATCCTCTTTATCCACGGGAGGATCCTTATCACCTCGTCGGTCTCCCCGCTGTTGGAGATGATGAAGAAGAGGTCCTCCTTCTGCACGATACCAAGGTCTCCGTGGACGGACTCCGCTGGATGGAGATAGAGGGACGGTATGCCGATGCTCGAAAAGGTGGAGGCGATCTTCTTCGCGATGAGGCCGGCTTTGCCCATGCCGGAGAAGATGACCCTCCCCGTGCACCCGTTGATGGCCTCAACCGCCCGGTCGAATGAATCGTCGAGCCTTTCGCTCACCTCGAGGATGGAGCGCGCCTCCTTCTCCAATACCTCTCTGCCCATGTCGTTCAGCTTACTCACAGCGCCTCCCTTATCCGTTTCAGCGTCTCGAGGATGGCCGGGAGATCGCCAAGGGCAACAGAGTTTGGCCCGTCGCACAGGGCGTGCGCCGGATCTTCGTGCACCTCCATGAATACTCCGTCCACCCCTACTGCGACAGCGGCCCTCGCCAGGGGAAAAATGAACTCCCGCTCCCCCGCGGAAGCCTCTCCTGCCCCCCCAGGGAGCTGGACGCTGTGGGTCGCGTCGAAGACCACAGGGTAGCCGAACCCTCTCATGATCGGTATTGCCCTGAAATCACTGACAAGATTATTGTAGCCGAAGCTCGTTCCTCGTTCGGTGACGAGCACGCTCCAATTCCCCGTCGATTCCACCTTGGCTATGGCGTACTTCATCTGCAGCGGGGACATGAACTGGCCCTTCTTTATGTTGACGGCCTTGCCTGTTTTGCCGCATGCCACGAGCAGATCGGTTTGTCTCGAGAGAAGCGCCGGCACCTGGATGCAATCGACCACCTGGGCAGCGGCAGCGGCCTCATCAATGGAATGAACGTCGGTGAGCACCGGGACCCCGACGCGATCCCGCACTTCGGCAAGGATCTCCAGGCCTGCTTTCAGCCCCGGTCCCCTGAAACTCTGCACCGAAGTCCGATTCGCCTTGTCATAGGAGGCTTTGAATACGAAGGGGATGGCCAGACGGGAGGTGAGGGCGGCAAGCCGCTCGGCTATGCGGAGCGTGATCTCCCTTCCTTCGATCACACACGGACCGCCGATAAACAGGAAGGCCGATGAATCCCCCCCCAGGCGTATGTCGCCTATCTTTACTTCTTTCGCCATCGTCCCTTGCCCTGCTTGTATGTCGATGAGGCCTTGATGAAATCCCTGAAGAGGGGGTGGGGGCTGAAAGGCTTCGACTTGAACTCGGGATGGAACTGGCAGCCCAGAAACCAGGGATGGTCCTTCAGCTCCACGATCTCTACGAGGGTCTCATCAGGGGATATGCCCGTTACCTCCATTCCGCAGCCCTCGACCATGTCCCTGTACCGCATGTTGAACTCATAGCGGTGGCGGTGTCGCTCCTGGATAAGGTCCTGATCGTAGGCGAGGCGGGCGAGGCTGCCGGCCTTTAGCCTGCATGGGTATGCCCCGAGGCGCATGGTGCCCCCCTTATCGGTGGCAACATCCCTTTTCTGGACACACGCCTCCCGATCGACCCATTCTTCCATGAGGTAGATGACGGGACACTCCGTCTCTTCGTTGAACTCAGTGCTGTGGGCCCCTTTCAGCTTGCCTAAGTTTCTCGCCGTCTCTATCACGGCAACCTGCATGCCAAGGCATATGCCAAAATAGGGTATCTTGTTCTCCCGGGCATAGGTGACCGCGTTTATCTTTCCCTCGATCCCCCTCGAGCCGAATCCGCCGGGCACGAGGATCCCGTCCACGTCAGCGAGATGACGGGAGGCATCCTTTTCAAGGTCCTCAGAATCGACATAGCGGATATTCACTTTGCAGCGGTTCGCGATGCCCCCGTGGGCAAGGGCCTCGTTGAGGCTCTTGTAGGAATCGGTGAGCTTCACGTACTTGCCCACCATGGCGATCTCCACCTCTTTCTCGGGGGCCGCGATGATATCGACGATGCTCTGCCACTGACTCAAGTCAGGCTTCTTGGCCCAGATATTGAGCATGCTCATGATCTTGTCGTCGAGACCCTCCCGGTTATAGACGAGGGGACAGGCGTAGATGGTCTCCACGTCCTTCGCGGTGATGACCGCGTCCTTATCGACGTTGCAGAAGAGGGCTATCTTGTCCTTGAGGGCGGCCGGCAGAAACTGCTCGGTCCTGCAGAGAAGGATATCCGGCTGAATACCTATCTCCCGAAGCTCCTTGACACTGTGCTGGGTGGGCTTTGTCTTCATCTCCCCCGCCGTCTTGATGAAGGGCACCAACGTGAGGTGGATAAAGAGGGCGTTTTCCTTTCCAAGGTCATTGCGCAGCTGGCGGATCGCCTCGAGAAACGGAAGGCTCTCTATGTCGCCCACGGTGCCGCCTATCTCGACGATGACGATGTCGATCCTTTCGTCCACATCGAGGATCATCCTCTTGATCTCGTCGGTGATGTGGGGTATCACCTGGACCGTGCCGCCGAGGTATTCGCCCCTCCTCTCCTTCGATATGACGGAATCGTATACCTGGCCCGTGGTGAAATTGCTCCTCTTGGAGATGACGGCGTTCGTGAAGCGCTCATAGTGTCCGAGATCGAGGTCCGTCTCCGCGCCGTCCTCGGTAACGAAGACCTCTCCATGCTGGAAGGGGTTCATGGTCCCCGGGTCCACGTTGATGTATGGATCGAGCTTCTTGAGGGTGACCGTGAGTCCCCGCGATTCGAGGAGGGCGCCTATGGAGGCTGAAGCGAGCCCTTTGCCGAGAGAGGAGACAACGCCGCCGGTGACGAAAATGAATTTTTGTCTCATGGCTCCGAACCTTTCAAAAAGAAGGTGATCATCTCCCCGCCGGAAAAAAGCCTGCCCCCGTTCTTTTCGTCATATGCACCGCCTCCCTTTGCGGGCTTCCGCCCCTTCTGGAAAACGGCGAAGGGGACAGGGCACCCGTAGTGGGTCCGCATGGATATGGGCGTTGCATGGTCGGTGGCGACGAGCAGACGGACGTCCCGGTCCATCCGTTCGAGGAGATAACCCACGACTTTTTCGTCTATGCTCTCTATTGCCCTTATCTTCTCCCGGACGTTCCCTGCGTGGGAAGCTTCGTCCGGCGCCTCTACATGGACGTAAACAATATCATGCTCATCGAGGAGCTCGAAGGCCCTCCGGGCCTTTTCCCCATAGTCGGTGTCAAGGTACCCCGTGGCCCCCTCGATGACGGGGGTATCGAAGCCTGCAAGCGCTCCGATCCCCTTCACCAGGTCGACTGCCGCAACCACTGCGCCGTTCACGCCGTACTTCTCTCGAAAGGCAGGGAAGTGAGGCTTTTTCCCCTGCCCCCACAGCCAGATGCTGTTTGCCGGAAGGAGCCCGCGACGTGTGCGCTCCTTGTTGACCGGATGCTCTTTAAGGAATATCTGGGAGTCGCTCATGAGCTTGATGATGCTCTGGGCGCCTTTGCCCTTCGGCATGTGGTCGATCACTTCTTTGTCGAGGATGTCGTGGGGCGGCACCGTGACCATTTCAAAGGCGCCCTCTTTCCATATCATGATATGCCGGTAGCTTATCCCCGGGAAGAACCGGAATTCCTCGCTCCCCACCGCGGCGGCAAGGTCCTCCACCAGGACTTTCGCCTCCCCGGTGGTGATGTGGCCGGCGCAGTAATCTCCCATGAGTACCCTGGGGAGCCTCACGTCCAGGTAGACGAGGTTGCAGCGAAAGGCAACATCGGCCGGGCCCATGGTAATGCCCATGCCGTAGGCCTCGATGGGCGCGCGCCCCGTGTAGCACTCGGCCGGATCATAGCCGAAGAGGGACATGCAGGCCACGTCGCTTCCGGGCGAATATCCCTGAGGCACCGTCAAGACCTGCCCGCAGAACCCTTCGCGGGCGATCCGGTCGATGTTCGGTTTTTTCGCCGCCATCAGCGGCGTTTTCCCGTCTAGCTCGGGGAGGTCGAAGTCGGCCATCCCGTCGCCGATCACCACGAGGTATTTCATGGCAGAGGCCTCTTTTCCGCTAAGAGATGCATCGTCCTTACAATCCCCCGGACTCTATTCTCATGTGCACGCTTTCCCCCTTGATGAAGGGCAGGCGATCGATCTCGGCCTTTGCTTCCTTGAGGCTCTTCTCCGGCGCCTCGTGGGTGAGCATCACCACGGGGACGTGGGCCTTTTCTTTCCGGCCCTTCTGGGTGACCGCGGAGATGCTGATGTTGTACTTGGCGAGAATACCGGAGACCTTCGAGAGGACCCCCGGCGAATCCTCCGCCTTCACCCTCATATAGAAAGGCGTGATGGTCTCGGCGCTCGTCTTTATCCTTCTCCCGCCATCGAAGAGGCGCATGCCCGGCTTGACGCATCGCGACCCGATCCGCGAGGCCATGTCGACGATATCGCTCACCACGGCGCTTCCCGTGGGAAGCGCCCCCGCGCCCTTACCGTAGTACAGGTTGGGACCCGCCCTGTCGCCCACCACGTAGACGGCGTTGTAGACGCCGTTCACGTCGCTCAGGAGGTGCTTCACCGGCAGCATGGTGGGCTCCACCCTGGCCTCGATGACGCCGTTCTCCTCTTTTGCCACCGCGAGGAGCTTGATCTTGTATCCGAACTCCCTGGCAAATTCGATGTCGATGGGCTCTATCCTCGAGATGCCGCCAGTCCCTATCTCTTCCATCGATATGGGATAGCCGAAGGCGAGGCGGGTCAGGATGCAGAGCTTGTGGGCCGCGTCGATGCCTTCCACGTCGAGTGCAGGGTCCGCCTCGGCAAATCCGGCTTTTTGCGCATCCGCAAGGGCCTTGTGGAAGGGCAGCCCTTCCTCACTCATCTTGCTCAGGATATAGTTGCTCGTGCCGTTCAGGATGCCCAGGAAATAGTCTATCCTGTTCCCCACGAGGCCGTCCCGCATTGCCCTTATCACGGGAATGCCGCCGCACACGGATGCTTCGAAGCCAACCTCGCAGCCTTTTTCGGCGGCGAGGCCGAAGATGTCGTTCCCCTTCTCCGCGAGGAGCGCCTTGTTGGCGGTGACCACCCACTTGTTCGCTCTAAGGGCCTCCATGATGAGTTCATAGGCGAGGCCCGTGCCGCCTATCAGCTCGACCACTATCTTTATCGACGGATCATTCACCACGTCGAGGGCGTCGCAAAAGAACCCCGGGTCGTCCACCCCTAAGGCTTTGCGCTTCCCCGGGTCGATCTCGGAGGCGCGCAAGACCTCTATGTCGAGGCCGGTCTTCTCTCCCACGAGGCGGCGATGCTCTTTCAGAATGTCGTACGTGCCCCGGCCGACAGTGCCGAGACCGATGATGCCCACCCCTACCATTACGCCGCCTTTCCCTTTGAGAGGGCGGTCCGAATGCCCTTCACCGCCTGCCTGATCCTGTGCTCGTTCTCGATAAGGGCGAACCTCACGTATCCTTCCCCGAACTCCCCGAACCCGACCCCCGGCGACGTCGCCACCTTGGCCTCCTTGAGGAGGAGCTTGGAGAACTCTACGGACCCCAGTGACGCGAACTCTTCAGGGATCCGCGCCCAGACGAACATTGTCGCCCTGGGCGGCTCCACCTTCCACCCTATGCGGCCAAGGGATGCGCACAGGACGTCCCTTCTCCTGCGGTATTTCTCGTTGATCTCCTCGACCGCGCCGTTTTCTTCGTTGAGGGCTATGATCGAGGCGATCTGTATGGGCTGGAACACCCCATAGTCGAAATAGCTTTTTATCCGGGACAGGGCCGCAATCATCCGCGCGTTCCCCACGGCAAAGCCGACCCTCCACCCCGGCATGCTGTAGCTTTTCGAGAGGGAGAAGAACTCGACCCCCACGTCCTTGGCCCCTTCCGCCTGGAGAAAGCTTGGGGCCTCGTATCCGTCGAAGACGAGGTCGGCGTAGGCAAGGTCATGCACGACCATGAGGCCGTGCTCCCGGGCGAAGGCCGCTATCTCCCTGAAAAGATCGAGGGTCACCACCTCGGTGGTGGGATTGTTCGGGAAACTGATGATCAGCATCTTCGGCTGGGGCCACGTACTCTTTGTGGCGTCAGCCAGTCTCTCCATGAACCCATCGATGGGCACGAGCGGAATGGTCCTCAGGTCCCCCCCTGCGATGATCACGGAGTAGGTATGTATGGGGTACGTGGGGTCGGGGACCACCACCACCTCGCCGGGGCAGACAACGGCAAGGACAAGGTGGCCGATACCCTCTTTCGCGCCCATGGTCACTATCGCTTCGCTCTCCGGGTCTATGGAGACATTGTATCTTTTTCTGTACCAATCGGAGATGGCAAGCCTCAGCTTGGGAATGCCCTTGGTGACCGAGTAGCGATGGTTCCTCGGGTTCCTCGCAGCTTCCACGAGCTTTGCCACGATATGCTTCGGTGTGGGAATGTCCGGGTTCCCCATCCCGAGGTCAATGATGTCCTCCCCTCTCTGCCGGGCTTCTATGAGCAAATCCCTTACAATGTTGAAGGCATAGGGAGGCAGCCTCGAGATGCGGCAAAAGTCTTCCATTTCATGAAACTACCACACAAACCTTCGCCCAATCAACTATTGATGGGGCTCGCGTCGCCCCCTCCACTGGCATCAGCCAGCGGAGCCTCCCCCTCAATCTCGCTTCGCTCGGGTTGCCGCTGGGCTCGTGTCGCCCCCTCCACAGGCA
>Ga0335078_10006874_pt1 | contig 16860 bp, 11 predicted proteins | sample Lox_Sample_32_FD_206711 | JGI IMG/M metagenome (GOLD analysis project Ga0335078, IMG submission 206711) | Soil microbial communities from Loxahatchee National Wildlife Refuge, Florida, United States - Lox_Sample_3.2 | ecosystem: Environmental > Terrestrial > Soil > Wetlands | place: USA... | reverse complement strand
CGTCGGCTACTTCGGCGCGAGCACCGGGGCGGCCGCGGCGCTGCGGGCCGCGGCCGAGCCCGGCAGCCGCATCGCCGCGCTCGTGTCCCGCGGTGGCCGTCCGGATCTGGCCGGCCCCGTTCTGGGCCAGGTGCAGGCGCCTACGCTGTTCATCGTCGGCGGCCTCGACGACCAGGTGCTGGCGCTGAACGTGGCCGCGCGGGCGCAGTTGCGGGCCGCCAGCGAGCTCGCGGTGGTCCCGGGCGCGACGCATCTGTTCCCCGAGCCGGGGGCGCTGGAGCAGGTGGCGTGGCTGGCCCGGGACTGGTTCAGGCGTCACCTCGGAGCCGGCTCAGACGGGAGCACAGCCGGGGGTGCAGCCCGCTCAGCCGGAGGCGAACCTGAGGGTTAGGCCCTGCCTGCGCATCACGGAGCCGAGCCACACGACGGACACGCCGATCCCGGCGACGATGAGCCCCAGGGTCGCGACGGTCGCGTGCACCAGGAACAGGGGCAGCGGCTCAGACACCATCAGCACGGTCAGGCAGACGGCGGTCAGGGCGAACACGCCCGCCCACAGCCAGCTGCCGCCCTGGAAGAACCGGTGCACGCCCGGGTGGCGGACCGACTGGCGAAGGCCGACGACCTCAGCGGCCAGCCGGGCCAGGAGCGGCTCCGGCCCACGGGCGCCGCGGGCGAACAGTACCGCCAGGGCCACATTCGCGATCACGAAGTGCAGCAGGAAGATCCACAGGATCCCGGTGGCGATGACCACCACGGTCTGCAGCGTGAGCACGATCGCCGAGATGGTCAGCAGCCCCGGCACGGACCCCGTGGCGATCTTGCGGACCGCCATGATGGCCCAGGTCGCACCCACCGACGCCAGCAGCCCGGCGTTGCGCCCGCCCAGCCAGGCGCCGACGATCAGGGCGGCGAGCGGGAGTCCCGCCGACTCACCCAGGCTCCAGCTCAGCGTGCGCAGCAGCCGCAGCGGCCGGGGGAGCTCCAGGTGGGCCATGGCCAGAGACTACGTGACGACTGCCCCCGGTGCGATGGTCTGGCCCGGATGCCGGTGGTGGGGTTGGGCAGCCCAGGGGCCGAGGTTGCCGTCGGCGGGGCCCGGGTTAGCCTGTAGACAGGCAAATCGGGCTCACGGTGCGGGCGACCGCCAAGCCTCGGGACGTGCAGCGGCTTGGGCGGGCGCGGGCGCACCCGGAGGCGGGATGGCAGGCGACGCAGTTCTGCTGGCGGGGTCGCTGGGGCTTGGCCATGAGATGATGGCGCGCAGCTGCGCCGGACTGCTGGAACAGGCGGGGTGGCGGACCCGCAGCCTGGACAGCCTGGCGCTGCTGGGGCGGGGCAGCGGGGCGGTCGGCGAGGGGCTGTTCCACCGGCTGGTCGGCGTGCCCGGCCTCTACGACGGGCTGCACTTCGCTCACCTCCGCACCGGCAGCTGGCTGGCGGAGCTGATGGACCGCGGCGCCCGGGCCAGGATGGTGCCGGCCCTGCAGGGCGAGCTGGCCCGCAGGCCCGCGGATCTGGTGCTGAGCGTGTTCGCCACCGGGGCCTCGGCGGCGGCCGCGGTCAAGAAGAAGCGGCCCGGCCTGCGCACCGTCGTGCTGTGCACCGACGTGACCGTGCACCGGCTGTGGGTATCGGCTGGCACCGACCTGTTCCTCGTCACCTCGCCCGCGGCGGAGGCGTCGGTACGGCGCTTTCAGCCCCGGGCCACGGTGACGGTCGTGCCGCCGCCGGTGCGGCCGGCCTTCTACGCGGCTCCCGGCCAGCAGGAGGCCCGTGACGCGCTCGGGATACCGGCCGGGGCCCGCTGTGTGCTGGTGATAGACAGCGGCTGGGGGTTTGGCCCCCTGGTGGAGAGCGTGTCCGCGCTGGCTCGGGCCGGGGTGTACGTGCTGGCCGTGGCCGGGCGGCGGCGGGCCGTCGAGCGCCGTCTGCGGGAGCTGGCCGCCGCGGCGCCCCGGGTCAGGCCGTTCGGCTTCACCGACCGGGTTCCCGAGCTGATGGCGGCGGCCGATGTCGTGCTGGCCCTGCCCGGCGCCACCACCTGCAGTGAGGCCCGCGTCGTCGGGCGGCCGCTGCTGCTCCTCGACGTCATGCCGGGCCACGGGCGGGACAACCTCCAGCACGAGCTGGAGCTGGGCGGGGCGCGGGTCTGCGGGCCGGGCCCGGCCGGCGTCACGGCCAGCGCGCTGGCCCTGCTCGATGAGGTCCCCCGGCCAGCCCGCCGCGGCGGCCAGGTGCCGCCATGGGAGCCCGCCTACCTGGCCGCCCTGCGCGGCATCGGCCTGCACCTGGGCTCTCCCGACGCAGCGGCCGTGGCGGCCGGCGGCAGACCGCCGTAACGCCGTCCCCCGGACCGGAGATGCCAGGTGGCGATGGGAGCCGAGTCAACATGATGCGTACGCTCTTCCTCAACCCGCCGTCCTACGAGGGTTTCGACGGCGGCGCGGGTGCCCGGTACCAGGCCAAGCGGGAGATCCGCTCGTTCTGGTACCCAACCTGGCTGGCCCAGCCGGCCGCGCTCGTCCCGGGCAGCCTGCTGGTCGACGCTCCGCCCGCCGGGCTGTCCGTGGATGACGTCATCCCGCTGGCCCGCCGTCACGACCTGGCGGTGCTGCACACGAGCTCGCCGACCTTCGCCGGCGACGTCCAGGTGGCCGAGGCCCTGAAGGCGGAGAACCCGGGGCTGCTGGTCGGCCTCGTCGGGCCCAGGGTGGCGGTGCAGCCCGCGCGCTCGCTGCAGGCGTCACCGGCCATCGACTTCGTGGCCAGGGAAGAATTCGACTTCACGATCGCAGAAGTGGCCGAGGGCCGCCCGCTCGCCTCGGTTGACGGCGTCAGCTACCGGGAGGCCAGCGGCCGCGTGCTGCACAACCCGGACCGCGAGATCCTGGAGGACATGGACCGGCTGCCGTTCGTGACCCCGGTGTACCAGCGGGACCTGCGGCCCGAGGACTACTACATCGGCTACCTCAGGCACCCGTACGTGTCGCTGTACACCGGCCGGGGGTGCCGGTCGAGGTGCACGTTCTGCCTGTGGCCGCAGACGGTGGGCGGCCACCGCTACCGCACCCGCAGCGTGGCCAGTGTGCTGGCCGAGGCGGAGCTGGCGCAGCGGTTGTTCCCGCAGATGAAGGAGCTGTTCTTCGACGACGACACGTTCACCGACGACCGCCGCCGGGCCGAGGCCATCGCCCGGGGGCTGGGCCGCCTCGGCATCACCTGGTCGTGCAATGCCAAGGCCAACGTGCCCCGGGAGACCCTGCAGGTGATGCGGGACAACGGCCTGCGCCTGCTGCTCGTCGGCTATGAATCCGGCAACCAGCAGATCCTCATCAACATCAAGAAGGGCCTGCGCGTGGAGCGGGCCCGCCGCTTCGCCGCGGACTGCCGGGAGCTTGGCATCACCGTGCACGGGACCTTCATCATCGGCCTGCCCGGGGAGACCAAGGAGACCATCCAGGAGACGATCCGCTTCGCCCGGGAGGTCAACCCGCACACCATCCAGGTCTCGGTCGCGGCCCCGTACCCCGGGACTGAGCTGCACCGGCTGGCCACCGAGAACGGCTGGCTGCCGGACGATGATGACGGCGCTGCCCTGGTCAGCGACCAGGGCACCCAGCTCGCCGCGCTGTCCTACCCGCACCTGGGGCACACCGAGATCCTGGACTCGGTGGACGCGTTCTACAAGCGGTTCTACTTCCGGGCCGGCAAGCTGGCCGAGATGTCGGCCGAGCTGCTGCGCCAGCCCAGCATGACGGCCCGGCGGCTGCGGGAGGGCGGCGAATTCGTGCGCTTCCTGGGCCGGCCGAACCGTGCACCCACGGCGCACTGACCCGCCCGGGGGGTGCCCAGCGCACCCCGGGCCCGTGTATTAGGAGGCCCCGCGTCATGCGTGTTCTGCTCGTTCACCCGAGCGCGTTGATGTACTCAGAGATCTTCCTGCGGCTGGAGCCGCTCGGCCTGGAGCGCGTCGCGTCGGCCGTGCTCGCGGACGGCCACGAGGTCCGGCTGGTCGACCTGCAGGTCTACTCCAGGGCCGACCTCGAGCGGCAGGTGGCCGGGTTCCGGCCGGACGCGGTCGGCATCAGCCTGAACTACCTGGCCAACGTGCCCGAGGCCGTGGACCTGGCCAAGTGGATCAAGACCGTGCTCCCCGGCTGCTTCGTGTTCGTGGGCGGGCACAGCGTGTCGTTCGTCGCTGAGCAGGTCCTCGAGCACGCCCAGGGTGCGATCGACGGCGTGCTCAAGGGCGAAGGGGAGTCCGGCGCCCCGGCGCTGCTGGCCGCGCTGCCCGACCGGGCGCTGGGTGAGGTGCCCGGCCTCGTCACCGCCGAGGGGGCCGGCCGGCCCCCGGTCATGCTGCGCAGCCTGGATGACCATCTTCCCGCCCGGCACCTGGGCGGCCGGCGCCGCCGGTACTTCATCGGGGTGATGGACCCGGCCGCGTCCATCGAGTTCACCCGGGGGTGCCCGTGGGACTGCTCGTTCTGCAGCGCCTGGACCTTCTATGGCCGCAGCTACCGCAGGATGTCGCCGGAGGCGGCCGTCGAGGACATGGCACGCATCGCCGAGCCGGGCGTGTTCATCGTCGATGACGTGGCGTTCATCAAGGCCGAGGAAGGCGACGAGATCGCCCGGCAGCTGGAGCGCCGCGGCATCCGCAAGCAGTACTACCTGGAGACCCGCTGCGACGTGCTGCTGCGCAACGAGGAGGTGTTCCGCCGCTGGCGGCGCCTCGGGCTGAACTACATGTTCCTCGGCCTGGAAGCGCTGGACGAGGAGGGCCTGCAGCAGTTCCGCAAGCGGACCACGCCCCAGGTCAACAACAAGGCACTGGAGGTGGCCCGGTCCATCGGGCTGAGCGTGGCCATCAACATCATCGCCGACCCGGACTGGGACGAGGCGCGGTTCGCGTTCGTGCGGGACTGGGCGATGAGCGTGCCGGAAATCGTCAACATCACCGTCCAGACGCCGTATCCGGGCACCGAGACGTGGCTGACCGAATCCCGGCGCCTGACCACCCTCGACTACCGGCTGTTCGACGTGCAGCACGCGGTGCTGCCGACCCGGCTGCCGCTGCACCAGTTCTACCAGGAGCTGGTCAAAACCCAGGCGGTGCTGGCGCGAAAGCACCTGGGGGTCGCGGCGCTCACCAAGACCACCGGCATCGTTGCCCGGCAGCTGCTCCGCGGGCAGACCAACTTCAGCCGGATGATCTGGAAGTTCAACAAGGTCTACAACGCCGACCGGCAGTACGGCGATCACCAGCGGGAGGTCGGGTACCAGCTGCCGCCGCCCGCCGATCAGCCGGTGGCGGTGCCGGACCGGAAAGGCCGGGAAGAGCTGTACGTCCATGCTCCGTCGCGGCCCAGGTCGTGATCACGATGGCGCTGGCCGGATTGCGTGCGCTCATCACCGGTGGATCGAGCGGCATCGGCGCCGCCACCGCCCGGGCCTTCGCCGCCCGCGGCGTCCAGGTGAGCGTCGCCGGGCGGGACATCGCGGCGCTGGAGCGGGTGGCGGCCGACACCCACGGCATCTTCATCCCCGGTGACCTGCGGCAGCCGGGTTGCGCCCAGTGGACCGTGGAGGCTGCCGCCGGCGGCCTGGGCGGTCTGGACATCGTGGTGTCCAACGCCGGGATCGGCTGGGCGGGCCCGTTCGCCTCGATGAGCGAGTCGGACATCGACGCGCTGCTCGACGTGAACCTGCGGGCGGCGGCCCATCTCACCCGCGCGGCCCTGCCCCATCTGCGCCCCGGGGTCGGCCGGCTCGTGTTCATCGGGTCCATCGCCGGGCTGGTCGGCGTGCCCGGCGAGGCGTGGTACTCGGCGACCAAGGCGGCCCTCGGGGCCTTCGCCGACACGCTGCGCACCGAGCTGCGGCCGGCTGGCGTGGGGGTGAGCCTGATCAGCCCGGGTGTGGTCGATACCGCCTACTTCGAGCGGCGCAAGGTGCCCTACACGCGGCAGCATCCGCAGCTGATGAGCGCCCAGGCGGCCGCGGCCGCCATCGTCGACGCCGTGGACCGCGGCCGGGACGGCGTCATCGTGCCGGCCTGGCTGTCCTTCCCGGCTCGCATGAAGGTCAACTTCCCCGGCCTGTACCGGCTGCTCGCCGCCCGCTTCGCCTGACCGCGGGCCTGTCGCGGGGATGGTGCGCGGTCAGGCGCTGGCCGTGACCCGGCCAGCCCCGGCCTGCTGGCGCACGGCGATGGGGGCGTGGTGCGCGATGACCACGATCCCCACGGTCATCACGACCAGCGACATGATCTCGCCCGCGATCCCGGCCGGGCTGGTGGCCAGCTTCTCGTCGAGGAAGATGCGGGCCAGGCCGATGGAGACGATCGGGTCGCACACGGTGATCACGGCCAGCACCGGGGCGATCAGGATGCCCTGCTGGAACGCGTTCTGGTTGAGCAGGAAGCCCACCGGCCCGACGATGGCCAGCGCGTAGATCGGCCAGCTGCCGAGCAGCCCGGTCAGGCCGCTGCCGACCTCCGCGGTCACCAGCTTGACCAGGAAGGCCGCGACACCGTAGAAGATCCCGCACGCCAGGGCCAGGGCCAGGGCGCGGGCATTCGGGTGGGCCCGGGCCAGGGCCAGGCAGGCCGCCAGCACCGCCGCGAGCACGATGGCCAGCGGCAGCACGGCGGAGAAACTGACCGCCGTGCTGCCGCCGGACGGCCGGGCAATGGCGAGGAACCCGGCGACACCGGCGGCGCAGGCCACCACCCCACCGATCATGACCGGATCCCAGCTGTGCCGCAGGGCCGCGCTGATCAGGACGGCGAAGATCAGGTCGCACACCAGGAGCGGCTCGACCAGCGCGAGTTCCCCGAACCTGAGCGCCGCCACCTGCAGGGCGAAGCCGGCCACGTTGGTGGCGATGCCGGCCAGCCACAGCGGCTGATGGAACAGATCCACGAACAGCTGGGGCGACAGCGCCTTGCGGCGGGTCACGAGCTTGGTGCCCTGCTGCTCGATGACCGCGGATGCGCCCAGCGTCAGCGCGGACGTGAGGGCGAGCAGCACAGCGGTCAGCGGGAACATGTTCCCCCAGGAAGAGGTCACTGACGCGGACTCCATCCCCCACAAGATCCCAGTTCAAACTGGGCAATCAGCCGGGGAGACGGCCCCCGCGGGCCGGCCGGCAAGGCGGCGCGTAGCGGCGGCCGGGCAGGTAGGCGGCCCACTCCGCCCGGGTCAGCGGCTGCCCGGCGGTGGCGCACACCGCCCGCGCCGCGGCCGGTGCGCTGGTGTCCCACAGCCGGACGGTGCCGTCCGCGCTTCCCGCGGCCAGCTCGGCGCCGCGCGGGCCGAAGGCCACCGAGTACACCTGGCGGGCTGGCCCGGTCAGCGTGGCCAATAGCTTCGGCCGGCCCGGGCCGCCCACGTGCCACAGCCACACGGTGCCGTCGGTCACCCCGGTGGCCAGCATCCTGCCGTCCGGGCTGAACGCCACCGAGTACACGTAGCCCTCGGGGCCGGTGAGCGGCGGCCCCAGCGGCACCGGCCGGGCCGGGTCGGCCACGTCCCACAGGCGGGTCGTCTTGTCCGCGGCGCCGACCGCCAGCACGGCGCCGTCCGGGCTGAACGCCACCGAGATCGCGTAGCTGGCCGGGCCGCCGAGCCGGCACAGCTGGGCCGGGTGCCGCGGGTCGGAGACGTTCCACAGCCGGGTCAGGTTGTCCGCACTGGCCGCGGCCAGCGTACGCCCGTCCGGGCGGAACGCGACCGAGAACACGTACGTATGCGAGTCGTGCACGGTGCCCAGCAGCCGGGGCCCGCCCGGGCCGGTGACCGACCACAGCCGGATCGTCCCGTCGTCCTCGCCGGTGGCCAGCACGCGGCCGTCCGGGCTGAACGCAGCCGATTCCACCAGGCCCAGCGTGGACGAGCGCACCGGGCGGCCGGCCGCGGTCAGCGCGCCGGCGCCGGATACCCGCCACAGCTGCAGCGTCCCGTTGCCGTACCCGGTGGCCAGCAGTGGCGCCCGGGGCGCGAACGCCACCGCGTTGACCACGTTGTCCGCTGGGCCGGGGATGGCCCGGGCCGCGAGTTTCAGCCGCCGGGCCGGGTCCCACAGCTGCAGGTCGGTGCCGCCTACGGCGAGGTATCGGCCCCCGGCCGAGTACGCGACGGCGTTCACCGCGCCGCCCGCGCGCAGCACCGGCGCGGGCAGCTGCCAGGCCCGGACCCGGCCATCCGCGTCGCCGCTGAACAGCAGGTGCCCGCCGGCCCAGGCCAGCGACGTGACCGGCTGCGGGCTGGGCAGGGCGGCGGTCAGCGCCCTGGTGGCCAGGTTCCACACCAGCACCCGGTCATCGCTGCTGCCCGCGGCGAGCGTCCTGCCGCCGGGGCCGAACGACACGGTGTTCACCCAGTTGGTGGCGCCGGCCAGGGTCCCGGCCGGAGCGGGATGCCCGGCGCGGCCGGGACGCCCCAGGTGCCACAGCCACACCTTGTGGTCCTGGCTGCCGGCGGCCAGCGTCCGGCCGTCCGGGCTGAACGCGACCGAGGTGACCAGCGCCCCCGGGCCGGCCAGCGGCGGGCCCAGCGGCGTGGCCCGAGCCGGCCGGGCGACGTTCCACAGCCGGACGGTGCGGTCCGCGCTGCCCGCGGCGAGCGTCTTGCCGTCCGGGCTGAACGCCACCGCCTGCACGTACCCGCCCGCGCCGGATAGCGGCCGGCCCAGGCCGGCCGGATGCCCCGGGTCGGCGACGTCCCACAGCCGCACGGTCCTGTCCGCGCTGCCCGCAGCCAGGACCCGGCCATCCGGGCTGAACGCGAGCGAGTACACGGTGCTGGCCGGCCCGGTCAGCGGCGTTGCATACCTAACGGCCCGTTCCGGGTCACTGACATCCCACAGCCAGACCTGCCCCTGGGCGCCGGCCGCGGCGAGGGTCTGCCCACCCGGGCTGAACGCCACCGCGTACAGCGGCGCGTGATGGCGGCCGGCCAGCGGGCGGCCCAGTGGCACCGGCTGGCCGGGGCGGGCCACGTCCCACAGCCGGAGCGATCCGTCGGCCCCGGCCACCGCGAGCACCCGGTGGTCGGGGCTGAGGCCGATGGCCTGGATCACGCCGGCTGTGTCGATCAGCCGGCTGGCGGCCGGGGTGCCGCTGGATTCCAGCAGGCTGGCCCGGGCCTGCGGGGTGGTCGCGATCCGGTAGGCGGCGATGCTCAGCTGCGCGGCCAGGGAGGTGTTCTGCCCGCGGATCTCGTCGGCCTCGATGGCCACCTCGCGCGACTGCGCGATGTTCATCGCGCTGGTCGCCCTGTCGCGGGCGGAGGTGGCCGCCTCCCGCTGCTGGAACGCGTAGCCGGCCAGCCCGATCGTGACCACCGCCGCCGCGGTGAGCGCGGCCACCAGGCGGCGCAGCCGCCGGGCGCGGCGGCGCTCGGCCGCTTCCTGGAGCCGCTCCTCGGCCGTGCCCGCGGTCACGAAGTCCCCGGTCAGCGTGTCCAGGCTGGCGGCGTTGACGGGATCGGCCGCCCAGTCCCGGGCCAGGGCCAGCTGGCCGCCGCGCAGCAGCGCCGCCCGGTCCCGCCCGGCCTCGTGCCAGGCGCGGGCGGCGTCGCTGATCCGGCGCTGGATGCGCAGGCCCTCCCGATCGGCATCCAGCCACGAGTGCAGCAGCGGCCACGCGGTCAGCAGGGCCTCGTGGGTGATCTGCGCCCGGTCCGCGTCCACCGTGATCAGCCGCTGCGCCACGAACCTGGCCAGCACGCCGTCGGGTGACCCGGCGCTGGCCGGGCAGTCCCGCAGCTCGCCGAGGGGCGCGGCACGCCGGGTATCTGGTGCGTCGTCGGCCACGTGCACCAGCCGCAGGAACAGCCGCCGGGCGGTCTGCCGCCCGGCCTCGTCCAGCTCGCCGTAGACCCGGTCGGCGGTCCGCGCGATCGCGTGCTGGATACCCCCGCTGGCCTGGTAGTCAGCCACGGTGAGCTGGCCGCCGCGGCTGTGCTCCCAGGTGGTGAGCAGCGCGTGGGACAGCAGCGGGAGCGCTCCGGCCTCGTGCCCGGTCCCGTCGGCCGACCTCGGCTCCAGGTCCCGCAGCAGCACCTCGACCAGCCCGTCGGTCACGTCCAGCCGGGCCAGCCGGGCCGGCTCGACGATGGCCCGGCGGACCTCGTCGCGGGTCATCGGCCCCACCACGACCTGGCGTTCCTGCAGCGCGCGGGCCAGCTCCGGGTGGTGCAGCGCGCGGGCGTAGAAGTCGGCGCGCAGCGCCAGCACCACCACGGCCGGGCCGGCCAGCGCGCACACCGCCGAGATGAACGCGCGCTGGGCCGGCTCGTCCAGGCTGGCCGTGAACACCTCCTCGAACTGGTCCACGATGATGGCCGGCCGCCCGGCCGGGTCGATCAGCGCCGCCGCGGCCGCCGGGTCGCCGCGCAGCCTGGCTTCGGCGGCGTCCGGGCCGGGCGGCGCCCCCGGGCCGGGCGGGGCCAGCCCGGTCAGCTGCCGGGCCAGCTCGGCCAGCGGCGCCGCCCCCGGCGTGAACAGAACTAACCGGCTCCCGGCCGAGCTGGACAGGGCCGGGATCAGCCCCGCCCGCAGCAGCGATGACTTCCCGGACCCGGACGGGCCGACGACCGTCAGCGGCAGCCCGGCCGGCTGTCCGGCGGCCAGCCCGGCCAGCCGCCCGGTGAGGTCTTCCCGCCCGAAGAACCACGCGGCGTCCTCGGGCTGGAAGCTGGCCAGGCCCCGGTACGGGGCGGTGGCCGCCGGGCGCCGGCCCGGCACCCGGCGGACCCGGGCCAGCGCGGCGGCCCATTCGCGCAGCCGGGCCGGGTCGGTTTCCCCGCACGCGGCCAGGATCCGGGGCAGCAGGCCCGGCTGGCTGGGCGGCGGCAGGTGCCGCCCGGCAAAGTAGTCCCCGGCCGTGCTGGCCGGGATGCCCGCCGCCCGGGCCACCTCGCGGACGGTCAGCCCGGCGCGCTGCCGGGCCTGGGTCAGCTCACGGCCGAAATCCGGCTGGGTCGCGATGCTCGCCGGATCGGCGGCCTCGCCCGGTGGTTCGGCGGGACCCGCAGGTGGCCCGGTGGGCTGGGCCGGATCCGCGGCCGGGCGGTCAGCTGCAGATCGCCCGGCTCCCGGGGCTCCGGCCCCGGGACCACCCTGGTCGACGGCCATCACAAACAACCCCCTGGATCGCCCGGCCGGGCGCGCTGCCCGGCCGGCCGGTTACCCCGGCCGGGCTCCCCTCCCGGCCGGGCCGACGGTCAGCCCGGTGCCTGCCTGGACGCTTGCTGGGCGGCCCGGCCGGCACCGCATCGACGCCGTGGGCGCCGCGGTCACCGCTTCTTGGGGCAAAGCTAGAGCACGCGGACACTCCGGCGCTAGGTGGCTACGTCCCGCGGGCCCGCGCTGGCCGAGCCTGACCAGGCCGGGCGGGGGTTGCCACCGGATTGCGCAGCGTGTCAGTATGGCGCACCTTAAATAGGGATTCAGCCCAAACGACTGGGGGCGCGCCATGACACCCCGTTCGCGCCGTCCGCGCATCGCCCGCTGGCCCGGCCGGGCCGCGCTGCTCGCCGCGGCGCTGACCGTGATTGCTGTCGTGGCCGCGGGCTGCGGCGGCAGCTCGGCCGGCGGCGTCAAGGAAGGCGGCGTGTTCCGGCTGGGCAGCAACTCAAGCATCGACTCGCTGAACCCGTTCGTCGCGTTCCAGGGTGACGCCTATGTGACGTTCGAGTACATCTATCCCATGCTGGTCCAGTACAACCCGCAGCTGCAGTTCGCGGCGGACTTCGCGCGCAGCTGGACGGAGAGCTCGGGCGGGAAGGTGTGGACCTTCCACACCCAGCCGAACGCCAAGTGGTCCGACGGCAAGCCGCTGACCGCGGCCGACGCGGCCTGGACCTACCAGACCATCCTCAAGTACCAGGACGGGGCGACCGCCAACTCGGCCGGCTACGTCGCGCACATGAAGAGCGCCACCGCGCCGAACGCCACCACGCTGGTGCTGACGTACAAGCGGCCGGTGGCCAACGTGCTGTCGCAGGTGCAGCAGGTGCCGATCCTGCCCGAGCACATCTGGGCCAAGTACGCCACCGGCAACGGCAAGGCGCTGACCCGGTTCCAGAACAACGTGCCGATCGTGTCCGGCGGGCCGTTCATCCTGGAGAAGTACACGCCCAAGCAGATCGCGCTGTTCAAGCGCAACCCCACGTTCTACGGCGCCAAGCCGCACATCGAGGGCCTCGGGCTGCAGTTCTTCCAGACCACCGACGCGATGATCACCGCGCTGAAGAGCCATCAGCTGGACGGCGTGGAGACTGTCACACCCACCTCGGTGGCCACGCTCAAGGCCGCCCACTTCGTGGTGCCGTCCAGCCCGGGGGTGGTATTCGACGACTTCATCATCAACGCCAACCCCCAGCAGGATGCCAGCCACCGGGAACTGATGAACCCGCTGGTGCGGCAGGCCTTCGACGCCGCGATCAACCGGCAGGCCATCGTGTCGACCTCGCTGCTCGGGCACGGCCGGCCCGGGTCGACCATCATCCCGCCCGCGACCGGCCACTGGTCCGACCCGGCCATCAAGCCGACCCCGTTCAGCCTGGCCAAGGCCAACCAGCTGCTCGACCAGGCCGGGTACAAGATGGGCCATAGCGGGGTGCGGATCGCGAACGGCCACCCGATGTCGTACACGGTGATCATGCCGACCGACATCCAGAACCTCTACGGCCAGCGGTCGTTCCAGATCATCCAGGCCGCCTTCAAGCAGATCGGCGTGCAGCTCAACCTCAAGGTGCTCGACGACTCGGCCGCGTACAACGCGATTACGGCCAACCACTACAAGGACTTCGAGATCTCGATGTGGGACTGGTACCCGCTGACCGACCCGGACTTCATGCTGTCGGTGCTGACCTGCGTCTCGTGGAACACGTGGAATGACACCGGGTACTGCAGCAAGACCTACGACAGCCTGTACGCGGCGCAGAGCGCCGCGACCAGCCCGGCCAAGCGGCAGCAGATCGTCTACCAGATGCAGCAGATGATCGCCAGTCAGCGGATCTACCTGGTCCTCGACTATCCGGATACCATCGAGGCGCACTCGCCGGCGTGGACCGATCTGCCGCTGGTCGCGGGCATCTCCTGGAACTCGATGTCCAAGATCCCGTTCGAGAGCGTGCACCAGGCGGGCTGAGGCGGTGCGCAGTGCGGACTATCTGATCAAGCGGGGTTTCTTCGCGCTGGTCACCGTGTTCGTCGCGATCACCATCAACTTCTTCCTGTTCCGGGTGCTGCCCGGCAGCGCGGTGTCCGACCTGTCCCGGGTGCCGAAGGCCAGCCCGCAGCTCAAGCACGCGCTGACCGTCGAGTTCGGCCTGGACAAGCCGAAGTGGCAGCAGTACCTCATCTACCTGCGCCAGCTGTTCCACGGGAACATGGGCATCTCGTTCGCCAACCAGCAGCCGGTCAGCCACCTGCTGATCGCCGACCTGAAGAACACGATCCCGATGGTGACCGTGGGCACGGTGGCGGCGATCGTGGTCGGGATGGTGACCGGGATCCTGTCCGCCTGGCGGCGCGGGTCGGCCGCGGATCACGTGAGCACGAACGGGGCCATCGTGTTCTACGCGTTCCCGACCCAGTGGCTCGGCCTGATGCTGCTGATCATCTTCGCCGGGACGCTGCCGGCCGGCGGCATGGAGAACCCGTTCCTGTTCACGGCCGAGCCGTTCTGGCCGCACCTGGGGGACATCGCCCAGCACATGGTCCTGCCCGCGGCCACCCTGCTGCTGACCGCGTACGGCAGCTACACGCTGGTGGTGCGGTCCTCGATGCTGGAGACGCTCGGCGAGGACTACGTGCTGACCGCGCGGGCCAAGGGCCTGCCGGACCGCCGCGTGGTGCGCAGGCACGCGTTCCGCAACGCGATGCTGCCGATGGTCACCCTGGTCGCGCTGGACCTCGGGTACATCGTCGGCGGCGCCGTGCTGATCGAGGTGATCTTCAGCTGGCCGGGCATCGGGCTGGCCATGTACGACGCGATCCAGCAGCGCGACTACCCGATGCTGCAGGGCGGCTTCCTGATCCTGACCGTGGCCGTGATCGTGCTGAACTTCGCCGCCGACCTGCTCTACTTCCGGCTCGACCCGAGGATCTCCCAGTGACTTTGCCGCTCCAGGACCCGCAGCTCGCGACCGAGGCCGAGGGCCAGCCGTCGACCCGCACCGGGTTCTTCCGCACCGTGCTGCGGGAGCGGAAATCGGCCGTGGTCGGCCTGTCGATCATCGTGTTCTTCGTGCTGCTGTCGATCGTCGCGCCGTACATCTCGCCGTACAGCATCACCGAGCAGACCTGCGCGGTGTACGCCCCGCCGTCCTCGGCGCACTGGCTGGGCTGCGACGACGGCGGCATCGACATGCTCAGTCAGCTGATGCAGGGCGGGCGGATCTCGCTGATCGTCGGGTTCGCGGCCACCCTGGTCGCGATGGTCATCGGCGGCGGGGTCGGCCTGCTGTCCGGGTACTTCGGCCGGGCCACCGACATCGTGCTGATGCGGATCACCGACTATCTGCTGGTCATCCCGGACCTGGTGCTGATGATCGTGATCGCCGACGTGTGGGGGGCCAGCCTGTTCCATGTGATCATCGTGATCGGCATCCTGGAGTGGACGTCGACCGCCCGGATCATCCGGGCGCAGGTGATGAGCCTGCGCGAGCGGGTGTACGTGAAACGCACCCGCGCACTCGGCGCGGGCAACGCGCGGATCATCTTCAAGCACATCCTGCCGCAGGTCGGCCCGCTGCTGATCGCCAACACCGTGCTCACCATCGCGATCGCCATCTACCTGGAGACCGCGCTGGCCTTCCTGGGCCTGGAGGACCCCACGGTCACCACGTGGGGGACGATCCTGGAGCACGCGTTCGAGCGGACCGCGATCAGCTCTGGCGCGTGGTGGGCGATCGTGCCGGCCGGCATCGTCATCGCCGCGGTCATCGTGGGCTGCTTCCTGTTCGGCCAGGCGGTCGAGGACGCGCTGAACCCGCGGCTGAAGGTGGCCAACCTCTCGGTGCGCCGGTGGCGGCTGCGCCCGCTGGTGGGCAGGGGGCCGGACGCGCTGTGAGCCTGCTCGAAGTCGAGGACCTGCACGTCTGGTTCGACCTGCCCGGCTCGGCCGGGGGACAGGTGCACGCGGCCGCCGGGGTGAGCTTCGCGCTCGCCGAAGGGGAGCGCTTCGGCCTGGTCGGCGAGTCCGGGTGCGGCAAGACGACCACGATCCTGGCGCTGATGGGGCTGCTCCCGCCGACCGCGTCGCTGGCCGGCCAGGTCCGGGTGAACGGGCGCAACATCCTGTCCGGCGGCGAGGAGTCGGTGCGCGCGCACCGGTGGACCGACGTCGCCATGGTCTTCCAGGGCGCGATGAACGCGCTCAACCCGGTCAAGCGGATCGGCTGGCAGATCGCCGAGCCGATGGCCTTCCACGGTGTCGCGCATGGCGCCGCGGCCCGCAAGCGGGCCGGTGAGCTGCTGGAGATGGTCGGCATCTCGGCCGCGGCCGCGGAGCGCTACCCGCACGAGTTCTCCGGTGGCATGCGGCAGCGGGCGTCGATCGCCATGGCGCTGGCCTGCGAGCCGAAGGTCCTGCTGGCCGACGAGCCGACCACCGCGCTGGACGTGATGGTGCAGGCCCAGATCCTGGAGCTGCTCACCCGCCTGTCCCGGGAGCTGGGGCTGGCCTTGGTGCTGGTCACCCACGACCTGCCGGTGGTGGCCCAGGTGTGCGACCGGGCCGCGGTGATGTACGCGGGCGAGATCGTGGAGACCGGCCCCATGGACACCCTCTATCACGCGCCCCGGCACCCGTACACGCGGCTGCTGTTCGCGGCCACGCCCGACCTGTACGGGGACGAGGCGGTGGCGTCCATCCCCGGTACCCCGCCGCGGCTGGACCGGGCGATCACCGGCTGCCCGTTCCGGCCGCGCTGCGACTCGGCGTTCGAGCCCTGCGCGGACGAGCACCCGGTGCTGCGCGCGGTCGGGCCCGGGCACGAGGCCGCCTGCCACCTGACCCGCCAGCTGGCCGGGAAGCGCCATGACTGAGGCGCCGCTGCTCGAAGTGGAGAACCTGGTCACCCAGTACCCGGTGCGGCGCGGGCTGACCGAGCGGATCTCCCGCCAGCGCCGGGTGTGGGTGCACGCGGTGGACGGGGTCAGCTTCTCGCTGGCCCGCGGCGAGATGCTGGCGCTGGTCGGCGAGTCAGGCTGCGGCAAAACCAGCACCGCGCAGACCATCCTGCGCATGGTCGACTCCACGTCGGGCTCCGTCCGGCTGAACGGCACCGACATCACCGCGCTGTCCCAGCAGCAGATGCGCCCGCTGCGCCGCGCCGTGCAGATGATCTACCAGGACCCCTACGAATCGCTCGACCCGCGGCTGCGGGTCCAGGCCACGGTCGAGGAGCCGATGCTGGTGCACGGCATCGGCGGTTCCCGGGCCGAGCGCCGGGAGCTGGCCATCCACGCGCTGGAACGGGCCGGGCTGGCCCCGGCCGAGCACTACCTGCAGCGGTACCCGCACGAGCTGTCCGGCGGGCAGCGGCAGCGGGTCACCATCGCCGCGGCGCTGGTGCTCGGGCCGGCCCTGCTGCTCGCCGACGAGCCGGTGTCCATGCTCGACGTGTCGGTCCGGGCGGGCGTGCTGTCCCTGCTGGACGGGCTGCGCCGGGACGGCGACATGGGCGTCCTGATGATCACCCACGACCTGTCCACGGCCGCGCATTTCGCCGACCGCATCGCGGTCATGTACCTGGGCCGGATCGTCGAGCAGGGGCCGGCCCGGGACGTGGTCCGCAACCCGCAGCACCCGTACACCAAGGCACTGCTGTCGGTGGT
>Ga0335078_10006873_pt1 | contig 16861 bp, 18 predicted proteins | sample Lox_Sample_32_FD_206711 | JGI IMG/M metagenome (GOLD analysis project Ga0335078, IMG submission 206711) | Soil microbial communities from Loxahatchee National Wildlife Refuge, Florida, United States - Lox_Sample_3.2 | ecosystem: Environmental > Terrestrial > Soil > Wetlands | place: USA... | reverse complement strand
GCGGCAAGCGGTTCCGGGCCACGCTCGTGTTGCTGGCTGGCCAGTTCGGCAATCCGGCCGACGAGCGGGTGATCCGGGCCGCCACGGCGATCGAGCTGACCCACCTGGCCACGCTGTACCACGACGACGTGATGGACGAGGCGGTCATCAGGCGCGGTCATCAGAGCGCCAACTCCCGGTGGACCAACACGATCGCCATCCTGACCGGAGACTTCCTGTTCGCCCGGGCCTCGAAGATCCTGGCCGAGCTGGGCGCGGACGCGGTCGGTATCCAGGCCGACACGTTCACCCGCCTGGTCAGCGGCCAGGTTGCCGAGACCATCGGGCCCCGGCCCGGCCAGGACCCGCTGGAGCACTACCTCAAGGTGGTGACGGAAAAGACCGCCTCGCTGGTGGCCACGGCCGGCCGGTTCGGCGCCATGTTCTCCGGCGCCCCGGCCGATGTGGTGAACCGGATCGAGCCCGCCTGCGAGGCGATCGGCGTGGCCTGGCAGCTATCCGACGACATCCTCGACGTGGCCAGCGACACCGCCGAGTCGGGCAAGACCCCGGGCACCGACCTGCGTGAGGGGGTGCGCAGCCTGCCCGTGCTGTACGCGCTGCGGTCTAGCCGGCCTAGCGACGCCAGGCTCCGCGAACTGCTCGGCTCGGCCGACCTGACCGACCAGGCGCTGCACGCCGAGGCGCTCGGCCTGCTCCGAGAGCACCCGGCCATGCAGCAGGCCCGGGCCGACCTGCGCAGCTGGGCCGACGTGGCCCGGGAGCAGATCGCCGGTCTGCCCGGCGTCCCGGCCCGCGACGCGTTCGCCGGCCTGTGCGACTACGTCGTGGAACGCACTGGCTAGCCCTGGGAGGACGCCCCCTGGTCCCGGGTGCGGTGCGCCGGGTGGGGGCCGTGCCTGGTGGGGCCGGTGGTGCTGGTGTGGCTGCCCGGCATGGTTCCAGTTGTTGATGTTGACTTGGCCGACACAATAGTGTCGGCAACTCGAAGATCAACATCGAAACCGATCAGCTGCGCTCCCGTGGTCCCGGGTTAGCGGGTGCTAGCCGTTATGCGCCGTGCTTGGCTGGGCGTCGCTGGCGGGGGGTTCGGCTGCGGCGGCCATTGGCTTCCCCGTCGAGCCGGAGCCAGAAGCCGACCGGGAACAGCCGCACGTTCAGCCGGCTGTCCACCAGGCCCCACAGGCCCCGCCGGGCGAACAGCGCGATCACGATGGCGACCAGGCCCAGGATGATCAGGTACCAGGCGTTGTAGGTGGCCAGCGTCTGCTGCAGCACCATGTACACCGCGGTCCCGAGGATCGGCCCCTCGATCGTGCCCAGTCCGCCGATGATGGTCGCGAAGCCCATCTCCGCGGTCCACTGCACGCTGAACACCGCGCTCGGCTGCACCTGGAGCTGGCTGATCGCCAGCACGCCACCGGCGGCGCCGCAGCCCGCCCCAGCGACCAGGAAAACCAGCATCCGGGCCCAGCCGACCCGCGCCCCGGAGCTGCGCGCGGCGACCTCGTCGTCGCGGATGGCGGTGAGCACCAGGCCCAGCCGGCCGCGCAGGATCAGGTAGATGACCAGCAGCGTGATGACCGTGACGGCCAGCCCGGCCCAGTAGGTGTACGCGGTGAGCAGGGTGGGGTCGAACCCGGCGAAACCGGGCAGCGGCATGCCGGTGCCGCCGCCGATCGAGGAGAACCGCTCGATGATCAGCATGATCGTCGCGGCCAGCACCCAGGTGGCGATGGCGAAGTACCCGCTGCGCAGCCGGGACACCAGCCACCACAGCGGCAGCGCGACCACGCCGGCGCCGATCGCGGCCACCGGCAGCGCGGCGAACGGCGAGATGCCGTTGATGGCCAGGATCAGCACGAAGTACGCGCCGAGCCCGACGAACGCCTGCTGGCCCACGGACACCAGGCCCGCATAGCCGGCCAGCAGGTTCCACATGCTGGCCATGGTGAGCACGATGAACGCCTGGACCAGCACCGAAGTGGTGCCGGCGTACACGAAGTACGGGAACATGGCCATGACGACCACGACGGCCAGCGCGGCTATCCCGGTCCAGGCCACGTTGCGCTGGGACCGGGTGACCCGGAAGCCGGCCGCCGGGCGGGCGGGAGTCTCCGTGACCGTGCTCATGACTGCGCCCTCCGGTAGGTGAGCCCCTGCGGCCGTAGGACCAGCACGGCCAGGAACACGAAGTACCCGGCCAGCAACTCGTAGGAGATGTTGACCTGCGCACCGATCTGCTGGGCCACGCCCAGCACCACGCCGCCGAGCAGCGTGCCCCACAGCGAGCCGAGGCCGCCGATCACCACGGCCGCGAACGCGAACAGCAGGATCGTGTCGGTGCCGGTGGTCGGCGACAGCTGGGAGTACATGCCGTACGCGATGCCACCCAGCGCGACCGTGCCGAACGCCAGCGCGGCGCAGATGCCGAACACATGCCGGTAGTCGGCCCCGGACAGCTGAACCGCTTCCTGGTCGTCGGCGGCGGCCCTGATCAGCCGGCCGTACTTGGACCGGGACAGGAAGTACTGCAGCCCGGACAGCACCACCACGGCCACCGCGAAGATCACCACCAGCAGGTAGGCGATCTGGATCCCGGAGCCGATGCTGAACGACTCGGTCACCAGCGGCAGCCCAACCCCGATGCCGCGGCTGTTGGCCGTGAAGAACTGCAGCAGGGCGTTCTCGATGACCACCGACAGGCCGAACGTGACGATCAGCGTGGTCAGCACCCCGCGGTCCAGTGAGGCCTGGATGAGCGTGCGCTGCAGCGCATAGCCGATCGCCGCCATCACCGGAACCACGATGAGGAACGACCAGAGCGTGGGGATGTGCGTGACGGTGATGACGCCGATGGCGATGTACCCGGCCACCACGGCCAGGTCGCCATGCGCCAGGTTCACCACCTTCATCACGCCGAACATCAGCGACAGCCCGCACGCGAACAGCGCGTACAGACCGCCGGTCAGCACCCCCTGGATGATGGCGTTCACCCAGGCCATAACGACTCGCTCCCTTCCGCGGGCGGGCCGGCCGGGGCATCGGCCAGGCCGAAGTAGGCCGCCTCGACCTGTTCCGCGGTGACGTCGGCGGGCCTGCCCTCCAGGGTGGTCCGGCCTTCCAGCAGGCAGTGAATGTGTGAGGCCACCTTGAGCGCCTGGCTCACATCCTGCTCCACCAGCAGCACGGTGAGCCCGGTGGCCAGGATCTGCGGCAGCATGCCGTAGATGCGCTGGACGATGACTGGGGCCAGGCCCAGGGACAGCTCGTCCAGCAGCAGCACCCGGGGGTTGGCCACCAGGGCCCGGCCGATGGCCACCGTCTGCTGCTCGCCGCCGGACAGCTGGGCGGTGCGCTGGTTCCGCCGGTCCTTCATCCAGCTGAACGTCTCGTAGACCCGGTCGATCGTCCACGGGCCTTTCCGTGCGTAGGCCGTGCCCACCTTCAGGTTCTCCTCGACCGACAGCGAGCCGAACAGCCGCCGGCCCTCGGGCACCATGACGATGCCCTGCCGGGCCCGGCGCTCCGGCCGGACCCGGGTCAGATCCTGGCCGTCCAGCAGGACCGCGCCCGCAGTTGGCGGGTGCAGGCCGGCGATCGTGCGCAGCAGCGTCGACTTGCCCGCGCCGTTGGCGCCGATCATCGCGTAGACCTCGCCCGGGTACACCCGGAGCGAGATCGCGTCCAGGGCCCGGAGCTGCCCGTGGTTCACGGTCAGGTCCCGGGCCTCCAGCAGCGGCGTGCCCCCGCCCACCTCCCCATCCCGCTTCACTGGCGTGGTCACGGCTCGCTCCCTTCCCCGGCGGCCGCGCCGTCACCGGTCCCGGTGGGGGATGCTTCCAGCGAGCCGCCGGCCAGCGCCGCGCTGACCTCGGACCCGAGGAAGACCTCACGGACGGCGGGCTCGGCCAGCACCTCGGACGGCGGGCCGTCGCCGACGAATTTGCCGCCGGACAGGCAGATCAGCCGGCCGACGGTGGCGGTGAGCGCGCGGACCACGTGCTCGATCCAGATCACCGCGATGCCGTCGGCGTTGACCCCGCGGACGATCTCGACCAGCTGGGCCACCTCGGGATCGGTGAGGCCGCCCGCCACCTCGTCCAGCAGCAGCAGGGTGGGCTGGGTGGCCAGCGCCCGGGCCAGTTCCAGCCGCTTGCGCTGCAGCAGGCCGAGCCGCTCGGCGGGCACGTTGGCCTGGCCGGAGATGCCGGCCCGTTCCAGCGCCCCGACCGCGGCCGCATAGCTGGCCTTACGCCGCAGGCCGCCGCCCTGCTGGGCCGCGACGAGCAGGTTCTCGAACACGGTCATGTCGCCAAACGGCCGCGGCACCTGGTAGGTCCGGCCGATGCCCAGCTTGCACCGGGTGGCCGAGTCCAGCTTGGTCACGGCGCGGCCGGCGAAGCTGACCTGGCCCGCGTTCGGGGCCAGGTCACCGGAGATGAGGCCGAACAGGCTGGTCTTGCCAGCGCCGTTCGGCCCCACGATCCCGACCGTGTCGCCAGGTCCGACGGCCAGGGACAGGTCCTCCGCGATGACGACCCGGCCGAACCGTTTCGTCACATGCTCCAGTTCCAGCAGTGGGCTTGCCATCAGCTCACGTGTTGGTCGGCTTCAGGTCAGCGGTGATCTTGGCACCTGGCTGCAGCGTGTTGTCCACGACCTGCATCTCCACCGGGTACTTGGTGCCCTTCTGCCACTGCACGCCGACCGGCGGGGTGATGGCCACGCCCGGCGCCGGGCCGCCAGAGGCGAAGTTGAGCGGCCCGGCCAGCGCCTGGATGTTCACCTTGTGGATGGCCGCGGCGACCTCGTTCTTGTCGTGCGGGTCGCTGACCATAGTCAGCGCCGCGTGCGCCGCCTCGAACAGGCTGTAGTTGCTGATGTTGGAGTTCCACTGCCCCTTGGTGGCGGCCTCGAACTCGTTGGCCATCTGCTGGCAGGTCTCCCCGGTGAACGAGGACTTCCACGGCAGCGACGGCACCCACCAGGCGTCCGTGGCGACGTTGTAGGCCAGGCTGCCCAGCGCATAGGCGTCCGGCGGGAACAGCAGCACCTTGGCCACCGTGGCCAGCTTGGGCTTGAAGCCCTGCTGCGCCGACTGCTTCCACATGGTGGCGAAGTCGGGCGGCAGTGGCACGTTGGTGAAGAAGTCGGCGCCGGACGACTTGAACTGGGAGATCATCGACGAGTAGTTGGTCGTCCCGTCCGGGTAGGGCGAGGACAGCTCGAACTTGTAGCCGGCCGCCTTGGCGATGGGCGGGAACACCGCGCGGAACGCGTTGCCGTCCGAGTCGTTCGGGAACGCGGCTGCGACGATCTTGTTGGTGTGCAGCTGGGCGTGGATCCGGTCCCACATCGGGATGAAGCACTTGATCAGGTGCTCGGCGCCGAGGAAGTACATGACCACGTACTTGGGCTTGACCGTTGGCTTCTGCGGGTTGCCGCCCAGGTTGATGTACCAGGACTCCCACGGGATGTTGGAGCAGATGAGCGGGGTGCCGAGGGACTCGGCCTGGCTGGCCACCGCGTTCACCGTCTCCGGCGTGGACGAGCCCAGCAGCAGGTCGACGCCGTCGTTCAGGATGGCCGTCTTGGCCAGGTCGCCGGCCCGGGTCACGCTGGACTGGGAGTCGTACGACTTGATCGTGACCTGGTAGGTCTTGCCGCCGATCTTGAACCCGTTCTTGTACGGGGCGGTCTGCTTGATCTTCGAGATCACCCAGTTGTCCGGGGCGCCGAACCCGGCCAGGTCACCGGTCAGCGGGTGGATCCAGCCGATGGTGATGTTCTTGGTGCTGCTCGAGCTGGCGCCCTTGATCCCGGAACTGCACGCCGCCAGCAGCCCGCCGCCGCCGACCACGGCCGCGCCGGCGCCGACCCCACGTAGCATGTCGCGCCGGCTTACCCCGGCCAGGCTGGTTCTCTCGGGCTGCACAGTCTGGTCACTCATCTGTCATCGATCTCCTTGTGAGGTCTTTATTGCAGAGGTGGGACCGGGCCGGTAGCGGTTATGCCGCCGGCCGGATCCCCTTCAGCAGGGGGCGTCTGGTGACCTGGAGATGCTCAGGGGCCACGCCGCTCGCTTCCTACGTCCCATTTCGTCTCCCTGACCTCAGCGCCCATCTCGCACCGGTGTCCGTGACACCGGTGTCCGAGGCCCACCCCCAAACCAACGCTCAGTGCAGCGTCGGGCACCGTGGGATCAAGGCATTGCTAGTGTGCGCTTGGCGTACGGCTATGCGCAATACGGATACACGCAAAGGAGAGATTTCCTCTGCCCCATGGCCGGGTCCGCGGCCGTGGCGGACGCCGGCGTTCACTGCCGCGGGCCATTATGCCGGCCCGCCTGCTGGCTGCCAATGGCCGGGCCGAAAACGTGGCTGAGTACGTGCATGCCGCCCAGGTGAGTGAGCCCGCGACGGCAGTGCTGTGGTTTATCGGCTTTCTTTCCGCTGTCCTGTTCCTGCCAGCCGGCCCGTTCATGGCGGCTGTGCGTTGCTGTGCATGTCCACCCTCCGCTGCGCCGCACTCACGCCGTGCCCTCAGGCACAGGTGCCGACTGCCGCGAACCTAGACTCTGCTCGCAGTAATGTCAACAATTTTGCGATTCTTAGTCCTAATCTCAGAGGCGACAGACGGATCGGTCCTCTTGGCCATAGTTAACCGGAACAAGAGCGGTTGACGTGGGCATACCCGGGTAGCTGGGCTGAGTATCGTGGAGCGTCAGCACGGATCGTTGACAATATCGATTGCACAGGTCTACGTTCGCGATGATGCCCGCGCGTCGCCCCAGGTGGTGCCGGGCCGCGCTCAGGGAAGGAACCGATGAGGCTGTATCGGGAGCCGGCCGGGACATTGCCGGGCGGACCGGCATGACTGCCACGGGCGGCATCCGCTGCATGATGATGCGCGGCGGCACATCGAAGGGACTCTACTTCCTGGCCGCCGATCTGCCGTCGCAGCCGCAGCAGCGGGATGCCCTGCTGCTGCGGATCATGGGCAGCGGCCACCCACTGCAGATCGACGGGCTCGGCGGTGCTCATTCGCTGGCCTCCAAGGTGGCGGTGGTCTCGCCGTCGGCCCGCGGCGACGCCGACATCGACTACCTCTTCCTGCAGTTCGGCGTGGACCAGGCGACCGTCACCGACCAGCAGAACTGCGGCAACATCCTGGCCGGGGTCGGCCCGTTCGCGGTCGAGCGCGGCCTGATCGAGGCCGGCGCCGGGACGACCACGACCCGGATCCGGATGGTGAACTCGGACAGCGTGGTCACCGCCACGTTTGCCACGCCGGGCGGCACGGCGGAGTACGCCGGTGATACCGCCATCGCCGGGGTGCCGGGCACGGCGGCCCCGATCAGCCTGCGGTTCGCCGGCACGGCCGGCTCGGCCACCGGGCGGCTGCTGCCCACCGGCAACGTCATCGACGTCATCGACGGCATCGAGGTCAGCTGTGTGGACAACGGCATGCCGGTGGTCGTGGTCCGGGCCGCCGACCTGGGCCGCACCGGTTACGAATCGCACCAGGAGCTGGCCGCCGACGGCAAGCTGCAGGACCAGGTCCAGGCGCTGCGGCTGGCGGCCGGCCAGCTGATGGGCCTGGGCGACGTCAGCCAGGCGTCGGTGCCCAAGACCACGCTGGTCAGCGCGCCCCAGGATGGCGGCACCATCTGCACCCGTACGTTCATCCCGGTCCGCCCGCACACGGCCATTGGGGTGCTCGGCGCGATCAGCGCGGTCACCGCGCTGCTGCTGCCCGGCGCGGCCGGGGCCGAGCTGGCGCGCTGGCCGGAACCGGGGCAGCCGCTGGATGTCGAGCATCCAACCGGGCACCTGCTGGTGGAAGCGGAACTGGACACCTCACAGCAGCCGCCGCGGGTCCGCACGGCGGGGGTGGTGCGGACCGCACGCAAGCTCTTCGACGGAACCGTCTTCGCGAGCGGTGTGCCGTAGCACATCCGCACACCGCAGTGCCGGGTAAATCCGTCCACGGCCCCGGGGGAAGGCCCAGGGGGAAGGAGTTTTAGTGCCGGAGGACTCCAAGCCGGCGGTGACCGAAGCGCTCCGCATCGCGATTATCGCGGGCGAATACGCGCCCAAGCAGCGCCTCGTCGAGATCGACCTGTGCGAGCGGTTCGGCACATCACGGTTTATCCTTCGCTCCGCGCTGCAGGAATTGGCCGCGCAGGGCCTGGTCGAATTCCAGCGCAACCGAGGCGCCCGGGTGCGCGAAGTATCGCTGACCGAGGCCATCGAGATCACCGAGGTGCGGATCCTGCTCGAAGGCCTGCTCGCCGCGCGGGCCGCCGAGCGGGTCACCAGATCGGACATCGTCATGCTGCGCAAGCTGACCAAGGACATGCGGGTCGCGGTGGATAAATCCGAGCTGCTGACCTACAGCGAGCTCAACGCCCAGCTGCACGGGGCCATCCGGGACATCGGCGCCCACGAGACGGCCTCCCGGCTGCTGCGCCAGCTGCGTGACCAGACGGTCCGGCACCAGTTCTCGCTGTCCCTGGTCCCGGGGCGGCCGGCCGTGTCGCTGCCGCAGCACGAGGCGATCGTCGCGGCCATCGTCGCCCGTGAGCCGGCCGCGGCCGAGCAGGCCATGCGCGCGCACCTGCACAGCGTCATCGAGGCGTTCCGTGCCCTGTCCGCCGCCGTGATGCCCCAGTGACGCCCACCACCGGCAACCGGGCCGTCGGCGGGCTGGGCTGGCCAGGGTGGGGCTTGGGTGCGATCATGTGGCTATGAGCAGCGACAACGAAAGCCCCGTGGGCCGGCTGTTCGCTGCCTGGGAGGCCGCTGCTGACATCGCGGCCGAATGGGCGAAACGGACCGCGGCGGTGACCGCCGACTCGTTCAAGAAACTGACCAGCGACCCGGACATCCGTGCGGCGATGGCCGCCTGGCGGGTGGTGTTCATCTGGGAGCGGATGGAATGTGAGTGCACCTGCGCCACCGCCCACCCGGATGACGTGGGAGTTTGCGACCGGCGCGCGGTGATCACCCGCCGGGTCAGCACCAAGTCCGGCCCGGCCGACGTCCCGCTCTGCGCGCCCTGTGCGGTAGCCCAGGGCGTCGCGGAGATGCCACGCTGACGGGCTGGCCGGTAGCCTGACGGCACGAGCACCCGGGCGCTGGAAGGATGCGATGTCCCAGTTTCCAGACGAGCTGGGCGACTGGTGGAGCGATTTTCCAGGCAGCGACCGCGCTACCTGGCTGACGCCGGCCACGTCCCAGCTCGGTGCGTTCGCACCGGCACAGGATGGGGTCCGCGGGGCGTTTTCGCGGCGCGCGCTCAAGCGCGGCGTGGTCATCCCGCCCGGCAAGAAGGAGCGCGCACGGCGCGAGGCGTCGGCCGAGTGGCGGCGGCAGAGCATCGCCGCGATCCGCGCCCCGGCGCTCAAGTCGGGTGTGATCACGCTGGGTTCCGGGTTCGGCGGCACCGGCAAGACCGACGCGGCGGTCACGCTGGCCGCCATCTACGCCGCGGCCCGGCCGGCCGACCGGGTCATCCTGGCCGACAGCAACGACGACATGCCCCACGGGTACATCAGGCTGGGCGGCGTCCCGGTGGAGGCGCTGCCCCAGGAGCAGCGGACGCTGTCGATCAGAGGCTTCTACCACGCCTGCACCGAGGGCTCCATCAAGGTGTACGCCGATCTTCGTGACGCGGTGGCCTGGCTGCAGGGCGTGGCCGTGATCCGCGGCGACACCGCTGACGAGTGCATCGGCGTGGAGTTCGGCGAGCAGGAGTACCAGACCGTCCTGGAGTTCCTGCAGTGCATGTCCAACATCGTCATCAACGACGGCGGCACCGGCCTGTTCGCCAAGCTGCAGGTGGGCACGCTGCTGCACGGCGACAAGTACGTGTTCGTGACCGAGGCCTCCCAGCTCGGCTACTGGTCCATCGGCCAGGTGTTCAGCCGGTACCGGAACTACGAGGGGGAGCGGGAGCGGCCGCTCAGCGAGCGGGAGCGTACCCATCTCAACCTGCTGATGGACGAGGCCACGATCGTCGTGGACAAGTTCGCCGAGTCCGACCCGGAGCAGGCCCGCTGGTTCGCCCGGATCCGGGAGGCCCACGAGGGCACCCAGGTGTCCGTCGTGGCCACCCCCTGGGACCAGGCCCTGGCCAACCGGGTGCCGCTCGATCTGGGCGCGGTCGCCCCGGAGACGCTGGACGCCAAGCTGGCCATGGCCGAAGTGGTGCTGCGCGGTGTGGACCTGGCCAACCGCCGCCGCCTCGGCCTGCCCGGCGACGCGGACGAGTCGGCCTATGACGAGGAGGCGCTGGCCGAGCCGCCGCGCTGGTACTCGCAGCCCGCGTCGCCCCGCCCGGCGGCCGCGCCGCCCGCGGACGGCGCGCACCCGGCCGACGTAGCGCCCGCGAGCGTCCACGGCGAGCACGCCGACTGGCCGTTCCGCGGCCCCAGCTAGCTGGGCCGCCGCCCGGATGCGCGACCATGGGCGGGATGAGAGTCTTAATCGTCGCAGTGGGCTCGCGCGGCGACGTGGCCCCGTTCACCGGGCTGGCCACCGCGCTGAACGCCGCCGGGCACGACACCGTGATCGCCGGGTACGAGATGTTCGCCGGCCTGGTCACCGGCTGCGGCCTGAAGTTTCACGCCCTGCCGGGTGACCCGCGGATGCTGGAGGCCGCGCGCTGGCAGCGCGGCGGCACCGGGCCGTTAGGCGCGGCCCGGCTCATCCGGCTGATCGCGGACCAGATGCGGGAACTGCATACCGGGATGCTGGCGGCCGCCCGGCAGGGCACCGACGTGCTGCTGCTGGGCGGGCTGAGCTACGCGGGCGGCTACCACATCGCCGAGGGGCTCGGCCTGCCCAGCATGTCGCTGCAGCTCGCACCGGTGGCCCCGACCCGGGATTTCGCGCCGTCCATCGTGACCGCGCGCTCACTGGGCCGCTGGGGCAACCTGGCCGCCGGGCACGCCCTGGTCCTGCTGGGCGGGCCCACCCTGGCCGGCCCGGTCCGTGAGCTACGGGCTGAGCTGGGGCTGCCCCGGCTCAGCTCCCGGCAGGCGGTCTACGGGCGGATGAGCGACCCGGCCTGGCTGGTGTTCCACGGCTTCAGCCCGGCGGTGGTGCCGCGGCCGGCCGACTGGCGGGCCGGCGCCGAGGTGGTCGGATACTGGTGGCCGGCCCGTCCCGAAGGCTGGCGCCCGCCCCAGGATGTGGAGACTTTTCTCAACGCTGGCGAGGCGCCGGTGTTCGTTGGCTTCGGCAGCATGTCGCCGGATGATGCGGCCCGGGCGGCCGGTGTGGCCACGGCCGCCGCGCGGCAGGCCGGGGTACGCCTGGTGCTGCAGGCCGGCCGGGCCGGGCTGGATGTGGCCCGCCCAGCCGATGACCAGATCGTGATCGGCGACGTCCCGCACGACTGGCTGTTCCCGCGGATGGCCGCGGTGGTGCACCATGCCGGTGCGGGCACCACCGGCGCCGGCTTACGGGCCGGTGTCCCGGCGGTCACCGTGCCGCAGATCGGTGACCAGCCGTTCTGGGCCGCCCGGATCGCCGCGCTGGGCGCCGGCCCGCCGCCGGTCCGCTACCGGCGGCTGTCCGTCCCGGTGCTCAGCGCCGCCATCCAGGACGCGGTCACCCGGCCGTCCTACCGGACCCGGGCCCAGGCCCTGGCCGCCAAACTGGCCCGCGAAGACGCCAACGCCCCCGTCGTGGCCGCCGTTAACCGGCTCTCATGAGTTTCGCTTGCGGCCCCAGACGAAGTAGGCGATGGGGGCGATGCCGGCCGAGTTGAGGATGGACAGGGCCGGGACCCAGGCCCACTTGGGGCCGCGGACCTCGCTGGCCGGCCGGCGCTTGAGGTCGATAAGAGCCACTGCCTTCAGGCTGGTCTCGACGGCCGCCGCGGCGATGAGCAGCCGCTGATTCCGCTTGCTGAGATCGCTCCACTTGCCGGGCACGGCACGCTCCGAATAGGACTGGGCTGGACTGTTGCCCGCACTGTACCCGCCGGCTCGTGGCGGGCGGGCAGGGCGGCTACTGCTCCCGGTCGCGGCGCAGCCGCTCCAGCACCTCGTCCGGGCTTTCCGTGGTCACCCGGATCATGGCCCGCACCGCGTCGGCCAGGGCGATCCGCGGCACGTCCAGCTCGATCGCGGCGGAGTGCGCCCACCGGGTCAGCTCGCGGTACAGCTCCGGGCTCAGGTCGAGGGTGATCCGCACCGGCTTGGACCGGATGGCCGTCTTGCCGGCCGGCCCGGCGTCGGGCTCGGTGCGCCGGGTGGCGGCGGCAGCCATCTGTGCTTTGCGCCGTTCCCGCTCCGTTGTCATGACGGCACCTTCCCGAGGGGGACGCATCGCTCGATGAGGTCGTGGGCCACGCCGCGCCAGACGTCGCGGCCTATCTCGGGAATCGGCACACCGAAACTCTGTGCATAAACCTCTCGCCTCGGCACAGCCGTTCGCAGCACGTCATAGCCTAGGCCCTCCAGCACCTCTCTGGCGCTGGTGGTGGAATGCGCACGGGTAATACAGCGGTTCAGCAGCACGGCCGCCCGCACCGGGGTGTCACGGACCGCTTCGACCTCGCCGATCTCCTCGCGTACCGGGGTGGTGCGGTTGATCTCGATCGGGCTCGGCGCGCACGGGATGAGGATCTCGTCGACATAGCGCATCGCCGACCGGGCGATGCCCGCGTGGTCCTCCAGTTGCGGCGCATCGATGATCACGACGTCCTCAGGGTGGGCGATCTCGGCCACCCGCTGGTGCAGGCTCCGGGAGGGCAGCGCGACGATGCGGAACGGGAACGCCAGCCGGGGCGGCAGTCCTGGATCCATGGCCGCGAGATCGGACCACTCCAGCGCGCTGCCGGACGGGTCCGCGTCCACCAGCAGCACGTTCCGCCCGGCCTGGGCGAAGATGTGCGCCAGCCAGACCGCGGACGTGGTCTTGCCCGTGCCCGGCTTGAGGTTGAGCAACGCAACGCTGAGAGCCGGCATGAACGCAGTATTGCAGTGCTTACGGCATTACGGAAGCTAGTCCGGTCATCTCGGGGCCGGCCACCCGCTCGCCCGTACTGGGCGGAAGCGGACTTTCCACAAGAGCAGGGATACTACCCCGCAGTTCGGGCAGCCTGCGCCGGCCGGTTACCCACAGCCTGTGGACCGCTACGGTTGACCGTTTTGCCGGCCGACCTGGGCGATCCTCACCCGGCGCGGACGCCTAATTCGCTAAGTTGATCCTGCTCTGGATTGGTTCGTGGCGCTGGGAAATGGCTCATCTGCTCGGCCGCCAGCGAGAAGGTTAGGGGAGCGCAGTGGACGCAGCAGAGCACCGTCGAGCCGGCGGCAGCGCGGATTTACCAGCCATTGTGTTCGCGCCCGCACGGCCCGATATCCGCGCGGACCACCAGGACGGCATGGTCTTCGAAGTCCGCCGGGCCAGCGATGGCGAATTGGCCTTGCCCGTGTTCAGCACGCTGGACCGGCTGACCGCGGCCCTCGGCCCGGAGCAGCCCTGGGTGGCCCTGCCGCTGCACAACGTCCAGGTGATCATGGGCGGCGCCGGAGTGGACCGGGTGCTGCTCGACGCCGATGTGGCGCCTGATGCCCGGCGCTGGTCGGCCGGCGACATCGAGCAACTGGAAGGGCGGCTGGGATGATCGCGGTGGCACCAGACGGCGGGGGCGGCGGCGACGGCTTCCAGGTGGTGATGGCGGACCTGCTGGCCGCCTCGGCCACGTTCCACACCGAGGCGGGCACGCTCAAGGCGGTCGTCCCGGTGGACGGGCCGCCGTGCCCGGACGGGGGCGACGCGGCGCTGAACCAGAACCTGAAGGTGGTGCTGGAGATGATCGGCACCCTGAACCTGCAGGCCTCCGGGGTCATCGACAGTGACTCGGCCAAGCTGAAGACGGCACATGACCGGTACGCGAGCACCGAGACCAGCCTGACCCAGCTGTGCGGCGAGATTAGCGACCCGAGCAAGATCAGCTGAGGAGGCGGGGATGGCACCGGGTACGACGCTGGCCGGCAAGGCGCCCACACGGCTGATGCCGTTCGCCTACGACTGGGTCGGCGGCGACATTCACGGCCTGTCCAGCCTGGCGGGCACGCTGTACGGCTACCCGCCCAAGATGGCCGACGTGGTGACCGCGCTGGATAAGAAGGTCAGCCAGGTGGTCAGCGACGCGGGCTGGCAGGGGTCGGCGGCCAGCTCGTTCAGCACCCACTGGGAGACGGCCGCGGCCGAGACCAACGCGGTCGGCCTGACCATCATCGACGCTGGCGACATCGTCAACCAGCTCGCGGTGGACCTGGCCAAGATCGAGAATGCCCTGGAGTCGGCCGCCGACAAAACCACGGCGCACGGCGTGCCCATCGGCAGCAACGGGCAGCCGCCGCAGGCCTGCTACGCCAACCAGACCCAGGAGGACTGGCGGGAGGGCTACGCGTCGTTCTACCAGCAGTGCCTGGCCTCCGCACAGGATGCCCGGGTGCAGGCGGCCGGCGCCCTGCAGAGCCTGTACGGGGTGATGTCCGGCCAGGACGGCACCGACGTGACCGGCAAGGTCGGCGAGGGCTCGACCGTCGCCGACTACCTGGCCGACCTGCTGGCCACGCCGTCCGCGTACGCCGGCCAGGTCGCCGACAAGGTTGAAGCGCTGACTGCGGCGGCCAAAAAGGCCAAGCAGACCTGGCTGGCCGCGCAGGCCGCGGCCCGGGGGGCGGACGGCCGGTTCGGTGTCATGCCCGACGACGTCAAGGCGGCGTTCAAGGACGCCCAGACCCAGCTGGCCTCGGCCAGGGAGGACCTGACCGCGGCGCAGGGCCGCGAGAACGCCCTCACCAAGGCGCTCGACACCCGCACGTCGGACCTGCCCGGGATAAGCAAGCTGGCCGACGGCCTGGCCGACGACAGCATCCTGGCCAAGGCGCTGGACCTGCCGGTGGTCGACGTGCTGGCCGGCGGCGTCAACACCTACGTCAACGCCTCCCAGGACGAGCAGCACGGCGTACCCGGCTGGCTGGCCTACCCGCTGGAGACCGGCAACACTATCGGCAGCCTGGCCGCTGGCACGGCCGTGGCCACCGTGGTCGGCGGCGCGGTCGCCGGGCTCTCCATCGCCGGCGCGCCGGTCCTCGGGGTGGTGGCCGGCGCGGCGGCGGGCGGCGTCGTGGCCTACGGTGTGGGTGACTATGTGCACAACTACATCGAGGACTTCGGCCAGCAGTGGCACCAGCACGGCGTGCTCGGCATCGCCACCGACTTCGGCGCCGCCGGCGTGGGCACCTGGGATGACACCAAGGGCCTGGTGGGCGACATCGGCGGCGCGGCCAAGAGCGTGTGGCACGGCATCACGTCGCTCTTCTGAGGGCTGGGAGGCAGGCCATGCCGCTCTTTGACCGTTCCGGGCGCATCGCGGGCAAGCTGGCGGCCGGCCCGACGCTGCTGCTGGCCGCCGACCCGGGCGAGGCACTGACCGACGCAGCCCGGCTGTATGACCCGCAGGTGCGGGCCTGGCATGGCCGGCTGGTGTTCGGCAATGGCGTGCTGCTGTTCGGGCCGGTCACCGTCACACCCACGCTGATCGGGCAGACCGGGCTGCCGGCCAGTGCCACGATGGCCTGGTACGCGGACGCGGCGCTGCAGCGGCACCGCGATCGCGTCCCCGACGACGCCAAGCGGGCCGACGGTGAGTCCCTGGTGCTCGGCCTGGCCGCCCGGCTCGGCGGTTCGGTGCATCCGTGGCCGCCGCTGCACAAGCCAGCTCTGGTCGCCTCGGTGTACAGCGAGCGGCCGCTGGACCCGGACGAGGTAGTCCGGGTGCTAAGGCCCTACGCGGGCAGCGACGTCGGGGTCGAGGACGCCAAGGATGACACGTATGCGATCAGCGGCCAGCACGCTGTGTTCTACACCGCCTACTGGTCACCCCGGCTCTACTCCGCCATCCTGGAACCGCCCGCGCTCGGTGCGATGCGCAAGGGCCCGCTGTATCACTGGGACCTGAACACCGGTGTGTACGCGGGCGCGGCGCACCCGGAACTGCGGCACAAGGTGGCCAGCGGCGCGCTCGCGCTGGCCATGGCGGCCGGTGGGGTGGCCGTGGACATGTGTGGTTTCCGCTTCGAGGCGCCCGAGGAACTGCGTCCGGTCGGGGAGCCCGCCGGCCGGTAGGGTCAGGCGGCGCCGTCGCGAGTGCCGGCCCGTAGCACGAACACCTGCCGGCGGACCTGGCTCAGATCACCGCCCAGCGTGGTTACGACCTGCGCGGCCACGTTGCGGCCCTCGCGGAGCAGGCCGAGCAGCAGGTGTTCGGCGCCGACCCGGCCGTGTCCCATATTCGCGGCTTCCCGTTCGGCCAGGTCCAGCACCCGGCGTGCGCGCGGGGTGTACGGGATGTGCTCCGGCGGTTCGGTGCGGCCCCGGCCGAGGATGTCCTCGACCTGCTCGCGCACCGCGCGCAGATCGATGCCCAGCCCGCGCAGCGTCTCGGCGGCCTGCCCATCGTGGTCGCGGAGCAGCCCGAGCAGGATGTGCTCGGTGCCAGCATGATCGTGGCTTAGCCGCCTGGCCTCCTGTTGGGCCAGTGCCAGCGCCCGCAGCCCCCGCTCGGTGAACCGGTCGAACATTGATCCGCGCCGCCTTTCGATCCCCGTGAACCCTGGCCTCGTGCTACGAGCACGGCATGCCTGGTATCAAGATACATCTCGTTCGCGGATAAGCAAGATATATCGCGAGTGATCTGAGGCGGAGCGGTCACATCTGCTTCATCCGCAGGAACCGGCGGATGTCGTCCTGGCCTGCCAGCAGGACCAGACCGACTGCGCTCACCGACACCAGGAGGATCCACTTCTTCACGTTCGTACCTCCTC
>Ga0335078_10006872_pt1 | contig 16861 bp, 14 predicted proteins | sample Lox_Sample_32_FD_206711 | JGI IMG/M metagenome (GOLD analysis project Ga0335078, IMG submission 206711) | Soil microbial communities from Loxahatchee National Wildlife Refuge, Florida, United States - Lox_Sample_3.2 | ecosystem: Environmental > Terrestrial > Soil > Wetlands | place: USA... | reverse complement strand
AGATGATTGACCATTCGCTGCTGCACCCGACGATGACAGACAAGGAGTTGGAAGAAGGCTGCCGGGTGGCGGCGAAGTACGGCGTGGCGTCGGTGTGCATCAAGCCTTATGCGGTGAAGCGGGCGGCGGAACTGCTGCGCGGGAGCGGGGTCGTGGTGGGGGCGGTGGTGGGGTTCCCGCATGGCGGCAGTTGCACGGAGTCGAAGCGCTGCGAGACCCGGTTGGCGTGCGAGGACGGGGCGGCGGAGATTGACATGGTCATGAACATCGGCAAAGCGCTGAGCGGGGACTGGGATTACGTCGAGAAGGACATCCGGGCGGTTTGTGAGGAGGCGCATGCGCGCGGCGCGAGGGTCAAGGTGATTATTGAGAACGATTACCTGGGGAAGGGCGGGGCCGGGTTGAGCAGCGATGATTTGAAGCGGACGCTCTGCCGGATTTGCGAGGGCGCCGGGGCGGATTGGGTGAAGACCTCGACGGGCTACGGGTTCGTGAAGCAGGCCGACGGAAGCTACAATTACCGCGGGGCGACGGAGCATGACCTGGCGCTGATGCGGGCCACTTGCTCTGCGAAGGTGCAAGTCAAAGCGGCAGGGGGGGTGCGCGACCTGGACGGGCTGATTAAGGTCCGGGATCTGGGGGCTTCGCGATGTGGCGCGACGGCGACGGCGGCGATGCTTGAAGAATACCGCAGGCGGGAAGCGGCGGAGCGGGCGGGGCAATCCGCGCAACCGGGCGAAGCCGTCATTGGCAGCGGCGGCTATTAACTGGACGCCGCATGACGGCCAGGGTGGCGTTTCGTAATGCGGCAGAGCTGGCCTACGGCCCTGGATTGTTCCTGTATTGGTCCTGTATTATTCCTGTATTCTTCCTGTAGTCCTGGCTGATTCTTCCTCGCCTAATGGGGAGCCTGCCGGTCCGCAACCCGGCTTCGGGCAGCGCCCCGCTGTGGGCTACAAGCCGGCACAAATTGGAGACGGCGTGTAGGGGAAAGAGGTTACATTGGGCGAGAGTGTGCGCGATGCCGTCCAGGGAGATGTTCGCTCACTCTCATTAACGCGGGAGCTTTAGCGCGGTGTGGGAGCGCGGGGAGGAATGCAGAAGCGTGGCAGTGGTTTGCGGCGGGGGAAGGGAAGCCGTTGAAACGGCTGGCACGTGTGCGGGCCTCAGGACACCGGGCTGAAGCCGCAGTGCTAATGAGAGGATTTGCCGAAGCTGGGGCAGCGCCGCTGCCACTGAGTTGCGCTATTTCGCCGCGGCAGCGGCCTGCATCTGGTCGAGCATCTGGCGGAGGGAGAGGTCGAACCAGCCGTGGCCTTTGCCCGGGCCGTAGGCGATCTTGCCCACGAAGGGCGGGTCGGCGGCGGCGAGGAACTTATCGAGGAGGTGGACGGCGTTGTTCAGGAAGTAGTTGTCGGCCTCGCCGGCGGCGATGTGGATTTTGCCGCGCAGCTTGGGGCCAAGCGTGGACCAGTTTTGCTCGAGCACGAGGCGGAGATCGTATGGCTTCCATTGCTCGGCGACGGCGTGATTGATCTTGCCGGTTTGCGGATCCCACAGGGGGACGGGGAGGCCGTCGGCTCCGCGGGGTCCGAAGACGGCATTCCAATCTCCCCACTGCTCGCCGGAGAGGGTGTAGCTGTTGCCGCGGCCGAGGAGGTTCTCGACGCCGACTTCGCGGCGCATGGTGAGCTTCACGTCGCCATTGAGGGTGCGCTCGCTGGGGCGTTCGTTGCCGAATCGGTTCACATAAGCGTTGTCGTCCTGGTAGATGTTGACGAGTTCGAGCGCGCGGAAGTCCACGGGGTCGGGGCAGGAGGACCAGGTGCCGTTGAAGAAATCGGGATAGAAGACCTGGAGCGCGAACGAGACCCAGCCGCCGGTGGAGACGCCCGAGAGGAAGCGGGCGCGCGGTTGTGCGAGGGTGCGGAACCTGGCTTCGACCTGCGGGATAAGCTCCTGGACGAGGGCATCGCCGAACGGGCCGTTGTTGGCGGAGTTGACGTAGTAGGGGTCACCGTTGGGGCCGGCGCCGTCGAGTTGAAGGAGGATGAGTCGCGGCGTGTCGTCGGCTTGCCAGGTTTGGGCGAATTCGGATTTCCGTTCCAGCGCGTTGAGGACCTCGGTGAACCGCGTGTCCAACCCGCCGATGCGCACCCACAACGGGTAGCGCCGTGAGGGGTCGCGGTCGTAGTCGCGGGGCAGGATGATGCCGGCGCGCAGGAAGATGGGCCGGCGGTAGAACTCGCTGAGCAGCTTCGACTGAATCTTGACGAACTTGATTTGGGCCGTTTCAGCGGGCAACTGCTCCGGGGGGATCTTCTTCGTCAGCTCCAGTTTCCAGTCTCCAGCCTGCGCCGGGTCGAGGTGGATTTTTTTCGACTGGCTATAGAGGTTGCCCGGCGCATCCCGCAGATGGAGGTCGGCATTGGAATCGAACAAGGCCTGGACGAAGTAATCTCCCGCCGCCACGCGGGTCAGGTTGGTGATCGGGAAGGCAATGGCGTTCGCGTCGGCAACCGTGACTGCGCCCGTGGCAAAGGCTTTGAGGTCACAGGCCAGCACTTGCGGCGCATCGAGACCGGTGCGGCCGAGCGTGAGGCGCGGTTCGGGATCCTTTGCGCGGGCCAGGATGACAAACAGGCGGCCGTCCCGGGGGGAATCGGCGAGGCCGTTCATCACGGTGACCTCGAACCGCCAGGGGGCTGGGTCCGGCGGAGTTGCCGGGCGCGCCGCGACGGGTGCGAGGCAAAGCATCAAAGCGACCAGCGGGCTGAGGTGGTTCATATTGCTGGAGCGGAAGGGAGTTCACTTGGCGAGGTCAGCGGCTTTGACGTCAGCGGCGGGTTGGCTGAGGTGGAACAACCGTTGGCCGACGAAAGCAGCGGTGATGAGCAGAACGACCGCGCAGATCAGGTAGGGGAGAGGGGGCGACAAGGGCAGCAGCGCGGTGGCGAACACGGGCCCCAAGATGCGGGCGAGGCTGCCGGAGCCCTGGGCGACGCCGATGGTCGCACCTTGTTCGTGGGCGGGCGTAAGGTTCGAGAGCAGGCCAAACAAGGGCGGACGTGTGAGGCTGGTGCCGACGGATAAGAGGGCGAGGGCGAGGAGAAGCCACACCCAGGGCAGGCCGTCGTGGTGCAAGAGCACGTTCCAGGTGAGATGCGAAGCGCCCTTGAGGAAAGGCAGCCAGGCGAAGCTCGCGGCGGTCAGGACGAGGCTCAGCGCAATGAGCTTGGGCTCGCCCATCTTCTTCACCAACCGCCCGATGGCCCCGCCTTGCACGAGGGCGCCGATGAGGCCGCAATAGACAAACAGGTAGCCGACAGTGCTGGCCGAGGTCGCATCGCGGACGAAGTCCAAGTGGAAATTGGCGCCGACCAGCAGGGGCAGCGTGCTCTCGAAACAGCTAAAGCAGAACGTGGCCAGGAAAAACACAATGACCAGGAAGCCGACTTTGGGTTCGCGGAGTGTGTGTGCCCATTGATCTAGATGAGGCCGTGGGGCAGCCTGGGCGGAATCGGGCCGGTGGCTCTCGGTAAGAATGAAGAGCGCCAGGAGGAAATTCCCCGCGCAGAGCGCCGCGGCGACCCAGCCGGGGCCGGTGTCGCCCAGGTGCCGGAGGCTCTCGGCTCCCATAAACGGCCCGAGGATGAACCCAAGCCCGAAGGCCATGCCAATGAGCCCCATTTTCTTCGAGCGGTCGGCGGGCGGGGTGATGTCGGCGATGTAGGCTTGCGCCACGGTGATATTGCCGCCGCACATGCCGGCGAACATGCGCGAGGCCACCATCAGCCACAGAGCGGCGGTGTGGTTCGCCAAGCCGGTGCTGCGCGCGAACAGCACGTAAGACGCCGCCGCTCCCGCGGTGCTGATGAGCAGAATGGGACGGCGGCCATGGCGGTCCGACAACCTCCCCCAGATGGGAGCGAAGATGAATTGCATGGCGGAGAAGCAGGCGAAGATGGCACCGATGACAATGCCGCTGGCACCGAGGTGCTCGCTGTAAGACGGGATAAAAGGCACGATAATCCCGAACCCGATGAGGTCAATGAAGACCGTCAGGAAGATGACGAGGACGGAGGGCCTTCTCATAGACAAGGCACGCAAAGCGGCGTGATACCAGATGGGTGGCTCATAAATGACATAACGAGAGTCTAGGGGCGGAGAAGCGCCCGTCAAGTGAGGCAGTGGGGGACAGTGGTGAACGGAGGGACAATGAGGCCTATGTTTTGGATGCCGGAGGCGAAATTATTAGGTCAGGGTCCATTAGCCTACAGCGCCGTAAAGCTATGGGCAAGCTTGAAGCCAACCTGCGCAAGGCCGACTGCTTTAGTCCGGCACCGGCCGGCGTCAGCTCAGGGCATCGCGCGCGCCGAAGGAGCCACCTTCGGCAGCCTAATTCACAATCCCCAACGCACTCGCCATTACGGGATGCTGGTGTCCGGCGGATTCTGGCGCCGCGGGCTCCGGAGCATTTCCGGTCAGGGAGGGAGGGATTTCCAGAGTCGGGATCTGCCTGCCCAGTCGGCCACGGACGATGTAACTCAGTGCTACGAGCGTGATCTGACTGGCTAACACCGGCTTGGGGATGAAACTGCAGCCGCCGGAGACGGCAGCCTGTGCCTGCGAAGCCGTGTCGCTATGACTGGTGATAAAGACGACAGGCGTGAGGCGGTTCAGAACCGTCGCGTGAATCTGGGCGCAGGCGGCGAATCCATCCATGCCTGGCATTCTCACGTCGAGGAATATCAAGTCGAACTCTCTTTTGCCGGCCAAGGCGAGCCCTGCTTCACCGCTATCGGCGCTGTCAGGCCGGCCGAACACCAACTGCAAAGGCATGGCGATGGCCCGGCGAGCAATCGGGTCATCGTCCACCACCAAGAGACGGACGGCTCGTTGAGCCAAGTCCGGGTCCTTCCTGGCGCGACATAGTTCGTCGAGGACATCAAGTGCCCCAGCCGCGGCGTCGAAGGTGGAGCCAGCGCACAGTTTCGGGTGTTGGAACAGCTTCTTGAGCATCGCTTCGAGGGCTGAGGCGAGTCGAAGCGCCGCGCTAAGTTGCGCGCGGTCTGCTTTTACGCGCAGCTCATGGGCGCTTAGGTAGAGGTCACCCAGGGGTTCGTTCAGGCCGCCTGGCTGGGCATCCCGGGCAGACGCCAAACACTTACGAAGTTCCTTGATCAGAGCGGGGGCGTGAGCGAAGAACGCGGTGGCAAACTCTTGGCGCGAAAGCTGAGACCGTGCCGAAGGCTTACCTGGGCCAAGCTCGGGTAAGGCGGCAGCCTCGACGGAAGCAGAAGCGGATGGGGGCGGGGCGGAGACCGGCGCAACTCCACCGTCAGGGTTGACGGCAACGGGCCCGCTTTGGGGCGTTTGATCTTGCCCGGCGCTCTCAGAAAGCTGCGCAGGTAGTCCCAGGGCCGCGGAAACCGCCGTAGCCGGAGGCACAACCGTAGCCGGCGCGGTCGAATCGGCCTCCGGCTTATTGGCCGTGGCCAGCGCAGCGGCGCTACGGTCCAGCCGCGCGCGCATCACCAGCGTAAGCGCCTTGACGGTGATCTCGAACACCATGAACGGCTTGGCGATGAGATCCTGGGCACCCAGCACAGTCGCTTGGGCGCGGGATTCAAAGTCGCTCTGGCACGTGACGAAGACCACCGGCGTCGTTCGATTCAGCTCGGTCTCGTGAATTCTAGAGCAGAGTTCGAATCCATCCATCCCGGGCATTTGCACGTCCAGGAAGATCACATCGTAGGGGTGTTTGGCAGCCAGGGCCAGTGCGGCCGCGCCAGCCGGTGCCAAGTCAGATTCGGTGAATGCTTTCGCAAGCGCAAAAGAGATGGCGCGTCGGCTTATGGGGTCGTCATCCACGGCCAGAAGCCGGACCGGTGGTTCGGTGGCAAGGTTCGGTTTTAGGCTTCGGACACACAAGGCTCCCAGCACGTCGAGCGCGGCGGCAGCAGTCCGCAGCGCGGACGGGGTGATGTCGGACGCCTTGCTCGAGAGCTGCTTGAGGAGTCCCTGCAAGGCAAGGGCCATCAGCCAGATCGGACGCATATCGGCCAGGTTAGCGCTTTCTTTGACCAACCCCACCTGATCGAGGATTGCACGCAGAATCCTCAGACGATCCGCATCGTCACGGGCACGACCGAGTTCTGTAAAGCGCGTCCGCAAGTCAGCCAAGTGCTTGCTTACCAAGGTGAAGCGCTCCTGGAGAGGATCGAGCGCCACCGAGCCTGGAGCGTCAATGCCTGGAACCGGAACCGGGGTCGGCAAGCCGGATTCCCGGGTCGGCGTGGATGTCTGGGCAACATACAGCCCCTCACGCAGTTGACGAAAGAACTCTGCCATTGACGGTTCGCTTGCCAGAACCTTCGCCGCGCGATCGAGTTCCTTCGTTGGCGCCTCAAGCCACAGGTTTAATCGCCGGATCGCGGCCAGTGCAACCGGAGCCAAACGCAAGGCTGCGGCAAACAATAGGACAATCGAAAGCGTGAGGCCGGTGTGGCTCGCGGGTGGCGGCGGGACAACCTTCGGGGCTTGGGCCATTTTTCGGGCCGCGTTGGTGAGGGCCTGCTCGAGGGCAGCGACTTGCGGATCCGCCGCCAACCGCGGCCCGGGTGCGGCGGCATCCAACTCAACCGCCTGGGATGCGGCCCGCAACCACAGGGCGCAGCTCAGGAGAATGAGCAATCGGGCATGGGCAAAACGGTTCATCGAAACAGTAGCATTACAGTTCGGTGTAAGAGAAGTGGACCGTATGGCCAGAGGAGCCTGCCAGAGCTTGGTCGTAATGAAAGCCGGATGCGCCGGAAAGCGTAAAGAAGTCCACGACAGCGGCGCCGTACATGCCGCCTGCCCCGCTAAAGGTGAAGCTCGCCTCGGGCGCGTAAACCGTCCCGATAAAAGCCGAAGACCCACTATAGCTCAGCGTGGTGTTATTGGTCAAACCGTAGTACGCGAAGTTTGCTGCGTTGCCTGTTGCATTTATCACGCTGCCAGAGAGAGTGGTTGAGGCTCCCCCGCCATACAGCTTGAGACTGGCGCCTGGGGCAATGTAGATATAACTGCTCCCGCTGACCCTGATGCCTGTCCCGCCGTATAGCTGGAGACTGGCCCCGGGGGCAATGTAGATGTAACTACTCAATCTTAGACTGATTTTGCCACCGACGGATAATATGGCATTACCGTTTACGAGCATCGCTTGGGCGCCGCTTAGAGCAAGCGTAGTCAGACTGTAGCTGCTGCCCGCCAATACGTAAGTATAGTTCGTCCCGTTGACCATCCCGCTCATCGGGGCGAGGAACGACGTGCTGGATGAGAAAACCGAAGGAAGAACCGCGTCAGGAAAGGCGATATTCGTATTGTCGTTGGTGTAGCCTGACTCAATCCCGGTGTGGCTGGCGCACCAGACAAGATCGCCGACGGTTGCAGTACCTGAGGTGGTGACGGTGCCTCCGGGCCCGGTATTGAGCCGGCCATAGATATGGGCCGAATCACTTAAGTTAACGGCAGGATTCGCCTGGGAGTCGGTGACCACGTTTGCATTGGCACTTCGCTTGGCGGGGTCGTAGAGCCCGCCAGTGCTGCCGTTCGTAGTTGATGAGTCGAAACTGTCAACGACCGAAGCGCCGCTGAATGTGAGGGTGGATTTGGCCTGTATGGCGCTGGCGAAGGGCGCTTGGTTGGTGACCACGACCCGGACCGTGCGCGAGATGTAACCTTGGCCAAGCGGCGCGGGCACGAAGCCCGAGGAGTAGATCAACGGGCTGTTCTGGAGCGCCGTGTAGAGCGTGACGAAGAAATAACTGCCGTCGGGAAAAGTCCGGCTCTTGGTCACTACGGGTTGTCCGCCGAGAGTGCCCGCCGTCCACCCGTTGGCGGTGAGGGCGTTGCTGTCGTCTTGCAGATGAGTGAAGCCCTCCTCGATGCCGGCTTCGAGGACGGGGATAGCGGTGTTCCAGGCCACGCTGCGCGCCCGGATCAAGGCTCGCGACCGCGCCAGACTGAGGTAGCCGGCCATCGTGAGGGCAACGATGCCGAAGAAGACGAGCGTCATAATCAGCACGTTGCCGCACTGTGCCTGCGGAAGCCTGGAGGCGGTGAGTTTCATCTCATTTGTCCCGGATCACAACGAGGGCTGAGGCCGTGCCCTCGGTGTTGGTACGGCCCTCCCCGGCAGAGCGGAAGCAGTTCCAGGAGAGCTGGATGACTTTGGCGTTGGTGCTGGTGGAAGTAGAATAGGCTTCGAACGTGTTGCTGAGGGGAGTTCGCTGGTAAAGGGAAAACTGGAGGGAATTGCAGCCCGTCAGCAGCGTCTGTCGGACGCCGTTCTTGGTTCGCGTCAGCACTTGGCTGACGGGGTCATAGTTGTATTCCAAGACACACCCGTCGTAGTCCTGAAAGGTGAGGTTCGTCGTCGAATAGGCGGTCAGATTCTGCACCTGGCGGATTTGCTGGGACATTTGGTCCACGGCCAGTTGGGTCTTCAGATTGAGATCGAAGTAGTTGTCCAGCGCGTTGCAGCTATGGGCGCTGAAGACAATGTAGGAGAGGACGGCCGCGGTCCCCAGCACGCCCAAGGCGGTGGCGATCATCAGTTCGACCAGGGTAAACCCAGCGGAACGCTGCTTAGTAAGGGTAATTCTGGAGGCCATAACGCGAGACAAAAGTCGTCATCGAGCGGGTGTGCAGCCTGTTTCCGTAGCTTGGGGAAGTCCAGGTGAGGGTAAATATAACCTCCTTCAGATCGTTGCCGTAAGTTTCGGTGATCGGCACGTTGGTGATCAGCACGGTTCCCCAATAACTGAAGCTCCCATTGTTGGCGGCGCCGGCAGAATAGGGGGCCGTGAAGGTGGCGGGAATGAAGGTATTGGTGTCCTGACCGCTAATTTGCTCCCAGTTGTAAAGGCGAAGCAGTTCAGTTTTCTCAAGCAGGATCTGGACGGCCCGCGCGTTCTCGCGGTCCAGCGCCACGATCCGGAAAGTACTGCTGAAGGCGGTCATCCCGGCCATGAACATAAGCCCCGCCAGAGCGGAGGCGACCATGATTTCAACCAAGCTGAATGCGCGTTGCGCGCGCTGCCCTGCCTGGTAGCTTAAGTATCTAATTTTCATTAAAGCCCGGTACCCCAGCGTCCTTTGTCAATGCCCGTTGACGATTTCAGGCAGCTTGAAGATGGGGAGGAACATGCAGATGACCTTGCCGCCCACCACCACGCCAAGGAACACGATTAGAATCGGCCCGATGATCGACGTCAGCCCCAAAAGTGTGGTCTCGATTTCCTCGTCCAGACAGTCCGAGATGCGTTCCAGCAGGTTGCGGTTCAACTGGGCTGCGACGGCCGCCTGCTCGGTGGCCGCATCAACCGAACTGCGTATCTCCAGGCCGGACGCTGATTCACGCGCCACATAGGTGAAGGAAGCCATGATTAAGGTCCGTTCATTGTTAAGCAACCCCGGCCATCGCGCAGCTTGGGCGGTTTATGGACATTTCGCCAAACATTCGATGCTCTCTGCGAAGCAGTGTTTGTTCCAAATGGGCAGGTGATAAACAGCACGCTCCTCCAGGAGGCTAGCGCCAGAGTGGCTGCCCCCCCCTCAAAAGGCTTCCTGGGTAAGACCGAAGCGCAGCCGCCAGGAAGCCCACTAACGGATTGGGACAGTAGGTGGACTAGTTGGCCCATGCTTGTATCGTTGCCGGACGTTTCTTGTCCTGAATCAGGACAGTCGACCCGCAGTTCGTTCGACTCATCGGCAGATAAAGCATTTTGTGGCAATGAATGACTATGATTGGCTCGAAATCTGCGGCTGGGCACGTGAGATTGTGTGCCGCACGCCCTTCCCGATGGCTGGGCGGGACGCGCACAGGCGGGCGGTCGGCTGTGCCCGGAGCGATGCTGTTGCCCGGGGTGACCGCCGACGCTGGAAAGCGATTGCGATAACCATGGCTCAAGCTAAACAAACTCAAGTGAAGGACATCCGCAAGCGGATCCTGCTGGTGGACGATCACGCGGTCGTGCGCTTCGGCATGGCCCAGCTCATAAACCAGGAGAGCGACCTCATGGTGTGCGGCGAGGAGGAAGACGCCGCCAAGGCGCAGAACGCCATTGACAAATCGAAGCCAGACCTGGTGATCGCCGACATTTCACTCAAAGAGAGCAGCGGGCTGGAGCTGATGCGCAACATCAAGGCCCAACATTCCGGGGTGCCAGTGCTGGTGGTCAGCGCCCACGATGAGACGATTTACGCCGAGATTGCCTTCCGTGCGGGCGCGCTTGGCTATTTGATGAAGGGGGATGCGCTAAGCCAAGTGGTCACGGCGATTCGCCGGGTCCTCAGCGGCAACGTCTATGTGAGCGACGCGCTCACCGCGAAGATGCTACAGTATCAGGTCTGCGGGCAAAAAGACGTTAACCAGCCGCCGGTCAAGGGGCTGAGCGACCGGGAGCTAGAAGTATTTCAGCTCATCGGGCAATGGAAGAAGACCAAAGAAATCGCCTGCGAGCTGCATTTGAGCATCAAGACGGTCGAGTACTACCGCGAGCAGATAAAGCAGAAGCTCAACCTTAAGGGCGCCGTCGAGCTCACCCAGTACGCCACCTGCTGGGCGCAGCGGGAATCCCCGGTCTGAGTTCGGATTCGTTAACGCCGGCGAGGAGACCCCTGCGCGGCGCCTGAGCCAGAGCTTAGAGTCGGAAGACGGAAGTCGCCTACTTTTTGTCCTTCTTATTCTCGTCCTTCTTATCCGCGGGTTTGTCGTCCGACTTAAGCATATCGGCGGGTGCGCCGGCATTGAGCTGGGCCAGGACGGCAGCAGTCATGTCGTTCTCGTTGTTGGAATACAGCACGATCGGGGTGTTATTCACGCTCTCAGCGGCGGTATCGAACACGAGGGTATAGCCGGCGGCTTTCGCCTTGCCATTGACCGCGGTGCGGATTTCCTCGACGATCCGATCGCGCATGCGCTTGCGTTGTTCGTCAATGTTGGCGCGGGCTTGGCGCTCATACTGGACAATGGTATCTTCGGAGTCTTTGATTTGCTTGAATTTGGCTTCGGCGGCTTTCTGGCGTTTGTCGCGTTCTTCAACTGAGAGGTTTTGGTTGTTAGCGTCGGCGAGCAAAGTTTGATACTCGTCCTTGGCCTTCTTCCAATCGTCGCGCATGGTCTTGTCGTCCTTTTCGAGGTCGGCCTGCCGATCCTTTAGGGCGGCGTCGGCCTGCTTGGTCTTCCAATAGGTGTCGAAGACTTTGCGCAGGTCAACCGTGGCAATGCGATTCTGGGCCCACACCGGGCAGCTCATCAGGGAGATCAACAGCAACCCCGACATCAAATTACGTAACGGACTTTTCATTGTTGAATAGCGAATCAGAGTTTTCCCAGGCCGCCAATCCAAAACTGCGCGCGCTGGGCCGCGCGCGTTCAAGAAAGGGACAGTGGCAGAGGGGCAAACGTTCATCCTCTGGCTGATGCGGCGGCCGGGCGGGGTCTGCTCCGGAGGCCTAACGCGAGGCCCAGACCGCAGATGCACTGGTTGTGAGATATGGTCTGCAATTGGATTTGACTCGTTGCGCCGCTTGGGTATGCTCTGCGCCCCTAATTCAGAAGACTCGATTTTATGGCTAAACTGACCGTTAGAGACTTGAACGTGCGCGGCAAACGCGTGTTTGTGCGCGTGGATTACAATGTGCCGCTGGAAGAGAAGGCGGGGCAGATGGTCATCACCGACGCGACGCGCATCGTGGAGACGCTGCCGACGCTGAGACTGCTGATCGAGCAGGGCGGGAAGCTGATCCTGGCGGCACACCTGGGCCGGCCCAAAGGCAAGCGCGAACCGTCCATGTCACTGCGCCCGGTGGCGGAGAAACTGGCGGACCTGCTCGGCTGCCCGGTGGCGTTCGTGGATGACTGCATCGGCCCCAAGGTTGAGCAGACGGTCGGCGTGATGAAGTCGGGCGATGTGCTGCTGCTCGAGAACGTTCGTTATTACAAGGAGGAGGAGGCCAATGACGCGGCGTTTGCCGAGAAGCTGGCGAAGGTGGCCGACGTTTATGTCAACGACGCATTCGGCGCCGCACACCGGGCTCATGCTTCGACGGAAGGCGTGGCTCGCGTGGTGGCCAAACGGGGCGGGCAGTGCGCGGCGGGTTTGTTGATGGAGCGCGAATTGAAGTTCCTGGGCGAGGAGTTGGAGAAGCCGGCGCGCCCGTTTGTCGTGATTCTCGGCGGGGCGAAGGTCTCCGATAAGATTCAGGTCATTGATCGGTTGCTCGAGAAAGCGGATACGCTCCTCATCGGCGGGGCGATGGCTTACACGTTCCGGTTGGCCCAAGGTTACAAGACAGGCAAGTCGCTGGTCGAAGCGGATAAAACGGACACTGCGAAGTCGGCCCTGGCCAAGGCGAAGCAGCGCGGGGTGAAGTTCCTGCTGCCGGTGGACGACGTGGTGGCCGTGCCGGTCAAGACCGACAAACTGGACAAAAAGGGCAAGCCACTCATTGATTACCAGAACTTGCGCGTCAATACGAACATGAACTGCCCTGATGACGCGGCGGGACTCGATATTGGCCCGGCGACCGTGAAAGCGTATTGCGACGAGGTGGCCCAAGCCAAGACCATCCTCTGGAACGGCCCGATGGGCCTGTTCGAGGACAAACGCTTTGCCGAGGGCACGTTCGCCGTCGCCCGCGCAGTGGCGGAAGTGACCCAGCAGACCGGCGCCAAGAGCATTATTGGCGGTGGTGACAGCGTGAAGGCGCTGAACAAAGCCAAGCTGGGTGACAAAGTGACCTTCATGAGCACCGGCGGCGGGGCGAGCCTGGAATTCCTCGAAGGCCAGGTCCTGCCTGGCGTGGCCGCGCTGTCGGACAAGTGATTCAACGCAAAGGGGCAAAGACGCAAGGGTAACCAATCTATGAACAAAGAACGGAAACTGATTATTGCCGGGAACTGGAAGATGAACAAGACGGTCGCGGAGGCGCTTGATTTGGTGCGCGACCTGAAGATCGAACTGGCCAACGTCAAAGAGGTGGACATCGTGGTCTGCCCGCCGTTCACCGCGCTGTGCGAGGTCTCAAAAGCGATCCTCGATTCCAACCTTCGGCTGGGCGCGCAGAATATGAGCGAGCACAACGTCGGCGCGCACACCGGCGAAATCGCAGCAGTCATGCTCAAGGAGTTCTCAGTGCGCTATGTCATCCTCGGCCACTCCGAGCGGCGGCAATACCAGAAGGAGCCGGACGCGCTCATTGCGCGCAAAGCGGCAACAGTGCACGCGGCCTCGCTCAAACCGATTGTGTGCGTGGGGGAGACACTAGCGGAACGCGAGGCGGGCCTGACGCAGAAAGTCCTGGAGACCCAGGTGCGGGGGAGCCTGGCCGGGTTAAGCAAGGACCAGATGGCGGAAACCATCGTCGCCTATGAACCCGTCTGGGCGATTGGCACGGGCAAAACCGCCACCACCACGCAAGCGCAGGAGGCTCATGCATTCATCCGCGGGGTGCTGGGAAAAATGTTCGATACAGCAGTTGCCCGGCGCGTCCGCATCCAATATGGTGGGAGTGTCAAGCCCTCGAACGCCCGCGAGCTGATGAGCCAAGCGGACGTGGACGGCGCCCTGGTGGGCGGAGCCTCGCTGGAAGCGCGCAGCTTTGCTGACATCATTAAGAATTCGATCTAGAAAGAGTATATGGGGTTTTTAATCGGCCTGTTGACGGTAGTGATGGTGCTGGATTGCGTGGTCCTGATTTTCCTGGTGTTGATTCAGCTTCCCAAGAAAGAGGCGGGCGCCGGCCTGGCGTTCGGCGGCACCGCCACGGATGCCCTGTTCGGCGCCGGTTCCGGAAACGTCCTGACCAAGATCACCAAATACGCCGCCGCGACCTTCTTCGTCATGTCTGTGGTGCTTTCCCTATTGCAGCGCAATTATCACATCCGGACCACCAGCGCCTTTGAAGCGGGCTTGCAGAAGGCGAACGCACCCGTGACTGCGCCCGCGACGCCGCCGGAGGCGCCTGCCATCCCGCCAAAGTCGCCCCAGACGCCGGCCGCCAACCCTGCCGCGGCACCCGGCACCAATGCCTCGAGAGCGGTGCCGGGAGGGGTGGAAAACACGAATATGCCCCTCTCCATCCCGCTAACTCCGGCCCCCGCAACGCCACCGAAGAAGTAGCCGTCTCAAACGTGCTTGGTTCGGTCACGTGGGCCGCTGTGACGCCAGCGGTTCTTTGCTTCGTCGCTCCTGCCTTTTCGATGCGCTCAGAATTTGATTGCCGAAGCGCGAAGGGAAGCCAACACTGCGCCAAGCTATGCAACAGTCTCTCAATCGGCGGCAATTCCTCAAAGCGGCCTCCGCCACCGCACTCACCTCCTCCTTCCTGCTTCACGCCGCCGGCGCCGACTCCGCCCGAAAAGGCCCCAACGAACGCATCACGCTGGGGTTCATCGGCACCGGCACCCAGGGGCGCGGTCTGATGAACAATTTCCTGGGGATGCCCGATACCCAGGTGGTAGCCGTGTGCGACGTTGACTCGACACGGCGGGAGCATCATCGAAAGATGGTGGACGAGTTTTACAGCATAAAGGGGATCAAAGACTTCCAGGGCTGCAAGGGCTATCCGGAGTTTGGCGAACTGCTGGCGCGCCAGGACATTGATGCGGTCGTCATCGCCGTCCCCGATCACTGGCACGCCTACATCGCCATCGCGGCCTGCAAAGCGGGCAAGGACGTTTATTGCGAGAAGCCGCTGTCGTTGACCATCCACGAAGCCCGGGCCATGGTGAACGCCGCGCGGAAATACGACCGGGTCTTCCAGACTGGCTCGATGCAGCGATCCTCGAGCGAGTTCCGCAAGGCGTGCGAGCTGGTGCGGAATGGGCGCATCGGCAAAGTCAAGCAAGTCATTGTGGACGTGGGCGGACCCTCGGTGCCCTGCGACCTGCCGGCCGAACCTATGGAGCCGGGCCTCAACTGGGACCTGTGGCTGGGACAGGCCCCGATGCGGCCTTACAATTCGGTGCTCAGCCCTCGCGGCGTGCACACGCATTTCCCTGACTGGCGGAACTACCGCGAGTACTCCGGGGGCGGGATGACCGACTGGGGCGCCCACCACTTTGACATCGCCCAGTGGGGCCTGGGAATGGACGACAGCGGCCCGGTCGAGATCATTCCCCCCGACGACCCCAAGGCCACCCGCGGCGTGCGCTATCTTTACGCCAATGGGGTGGAGATGATCCACGGCGACAGCGGCGGCGTGCTGTTCATCGGCACCGAAGGTAAGATCCTGGTCAACCGCGGCAAGTTCGAGGCGACGCCCGCATCACTGGGCGAGGAGCCGCTGCCCGATAACGCCATTCACCTTTACAAGAGCTACAGCCACACCAAGGACTTCCTCGACTGTATGCGCAGCCGCAAGAAGCCGATTTGCGACGTGGAGATCGGCTGCCGCTCGGTAACGGTCTGCCTTCTGGGCAACCTCGCTTACTGGCATCACCGCCATTTGCACTGGGACCCGGCCCAGGAGCAGTTCGTGGGCGACCCCGAAGCCAACCAATGGCTCGACCGCCCCAAGCGCGATCCGTGGAAGGTGTAACCGCCCGGTTCAGCACCCGGCAAAATATCCCAGCTCCCGCAGCGACACGTAGTCTTTGGGCCGCTCCTGTGTCGCCCGGCCCAGGATGACGTGGTCGAGCACCTCGATCTTCAGCAACTGCCCCGCGCGTATCAAATCGCGGGTCACCTTGATGTCCGCCTCCGAGGGGGTCGCCTCTCCCGACGGGTGATTGTGCAGCAGGATGATTGCCGCCGCGTTGGCCGCAATCGCCGGCTTGAACACCTCGCGCGGATGCACCAGGATCGTGTCAAGCGTCCCGTCGGACACCTTCACCACCTCAATCAGCCTCCGGCGCGTATTGAGCAGCAGGACCTGGAACGTCTCGACGTTGCGGAGCCGAGCGTCCTCCCGCATTAGATTCGCGACCGCGTCCGGAGTGTCCAGCACGGGGGATTCGCCGCGCAGCTCTTTCGCCATTCTCCGCGCGAGCGAAAAGGCCGCCGCGAGCGTCACCGCCTTGTCGCGCCCGATGCCTCTAATCGTCTGCAAGTCTTCCAGCGGGGCTTGCGCCAGGGCGTGCAGGGAACCGTACTTCTGAACTAATTGCTTGCCGACCTCCACCGCATTGGCTCCCTTCAGCCCCGTCCGCAATAGAATCGCCACCAGTTCGGCGGGGCTCAACGAGTCCGCGCCCAGGCTGACCAGCCGCTCACGCGGACGCTCGCTGGCAGGTTGATCCTTCAAACGCATCCCGGTCATCAGGCGGAGACTGTATGGCCGGGGCCGGCAAAAGCACGAAAATAAATGGCCTGCCGAGTCGGTGAGGTGTACGACTGAATTCTTCGGGAAGCGACCCGCTGCCGCATAAATGCGGCGTTCCGGTTCTTTTCGGAACGCCGCATTTATGCGGCAGCAAAGAGCTCTGTCATGCGCCCAAGCCGGCGAGCCTCCTCCAGCTTATGGCACAAGCACGCGCAGACGGGCGCGCGCAATCGAGAAAGTGGCCGGAAGGTGGCCGATCAATTCTCCGTCAGCTTCCAGTGCGGTTGCTGACGGGCTGGTCAGCGTGAGCGATTCGGCCTGAAACACCTCCACGCACGAAGCCGGCAGCCGGCCACGCAACAGCAGGCCGGGACCGCACCGTAGCAGCGTCAGCCAGTTCAGCCGCGGAAAGACGCACACATCGAGCAACCCGTCGCGCAAGTCGGCCTGCGGGAACACTCGAAAGTCGCCGCCATAAAGCTGGCCATTGCCGAGCAACACCTGCTCGCCCACCACCGAACGCCCACCCCCCGCCACCGTGATT
>Ga0335078_10006871_pt1 | contig 16862 bp, 10 predicted proteins | sample Lox_Sample_32_FD_206711 | JGI IMG/M metagenome (GOLD analysis project Ga0335078, IMG submission 206711) | Soil microbial communities from Loxahatchee National Wildlife Refuge, Florida, United States - Lox_Sample_3.2 | ecosystem: Environmental > Terrestrial > Soil > Wetlands | place: USA... | reverse complement strand
GCGATCCCGGAGGGCCTCCCGGCGATCACGACGATCACGCTCGCGCTCGGGATGCAGCGGATGGCCAAGCGCGGCGCGATCATCCGCAAGCTCGCCGCGGTCGAGACGCTCGGCGCGGCGACGGTGATCTGCTCGGACAAAACCGGAACGCTCACGCAGAACGAAATGACCGTGCGCGAGGTGTACGCGTCCGGCGTGACCTACGGCGTGACCGGCGTCGGCTACGACCCGAAGGGCGAGATCAAGCATCCGGACGGATCGGTCGTCACCGATTTCGGCGACACGCTGCGGAAGGTCTTCGCGACCGTCGCGCTGTGCAACAACGCGACGCTCGACAAAAAAGAAGACAAGTGGAAGGTCGTCGGCGATCCGACCGAAGGCGCGCTCCTCACGCTCGCCGCGAAGGCGCACGTCACGCGCGAGTCGCTCAGCGCGCAAGTCCTCAAGGAGCTGCCGTTCGACAGCGATCGAAAGCGCATGACGGTGCTCGCGCTCGACGCGGCGGGAAATCGCGTGGTGCACGCGAAGGGATCGGCCGACGTGCTCGTGAAGATGTGCACGCACGTCGCGACGGACGAAGGACCGCAGGAGCTCGACGACGCGCGCAAAGAAGAGATCATCGCGGAGGTCGAGCGCATGAGCAACGAGTCGCTCCGCGTGCTCGGCGTCGCGCGCCGCGACTTCCACGCGAGCGAAGACGCGGACGAAACCGACGACAAGCTCGAAGAAGAGCTCACGTTCCTCGGGCTCGTCGGGATGATCGATCCGCCGCGCGAAGGCGTGAAGGAAGCGGTCGCGCAGTGCGCGGCGGCGCACGTGCGCGCCGTGATGATCACCGGCGATCACAAGCTCACCGCGGTCGCGATCGCGAAGGAGCTCGGCTTGTGGGACGCGGGCGCGATCGCGCTCACCGGGAGCGAGCTCGAAAAATTGAGCGACGAGGATCTCGCGGCGCGCGTCGACTCGGTGCGCGTCTTCGCGCGCGTCACCGCGGAGCAAAAGCTACGCATCGTGCGCGCGTTCAAATCGCGCGGACACGTCGTCGCGATGACGGGCGACGGCGTGAACGACGCGCCCGCGCTCCGCGAAGCGCACATCGGCGTCGCGATGGGCAAAGACGGAACGGACGTCGCGCGCCAAGCGGCCGACATGGTGATCGCCGACGACAACTTCGCGACGATCGTCGAAGCGGTGCGCGAAGGGCGCGCGATCTACCGAAACATCCAGAAGTTCATCTTCTTCTTGCTCTCGTCGAACGCGGGATTGCTCGTCGCGGTGTTCGTCGCGTCGTTCATCCCGTCGATCACGCCGCTCACGCCGCTCATGATTTTGTGGATCAACCTCGTCACGAACGGGCTTCCCGCGCTCGCGCTCGGCGTCGATCCGCCGGACGATTCGCAGATGAGCGAAGCGCCGCGCAAGACGAACACGGGCCTTCTCACGTCGCGCGAGTACCTCGGGATTTCGTTCGTCGGCGTGTGGATGGGCGCGTGCGCGATCGCTTGTTACCTCTGGCCGTGGCCGTACGACGCGGTGCCCGAAGGCGCGGTCGGCGCGCGTTCGATCGCGTTCTCGCTGCTCGCCGTCTCGCCGCTCTTTCACGCGGTGAATTGCCGCTCCGGCACGGCGTCGTTCTTGTCGCTCCGACCGATTCTTCCGCGCGCGCTCGTCCTCGCGTGCGCGGTGAGCTTCGGGATTCACCTCGTCGCGATTTTGCCGGAGACGCTGCGTCCGGTGTTCCGCACGTACCCGATGGGTCTCTACGAGTGGACCGTGCTGCTCTCGCTCTCGGCGTCGATCATTCCGGCGATCGAGCTGCTCAAGTGGGTGCAGCGACGCGGGCTCTTCGCGGAGTCGCTCGGTCCGATGTCGCGCAGCGGGAAGTGAAGGCCACCTCACGGCGTGTACGTCAAACACACGCCGCCGCTCATCGTGAAGTCGGTGCAGTGGACTTGCGGCGCGCCCGCGTCTTGTCCGGGGTACGTCGTCTTGCCGTCCTCGGTCTTCTTCTGTCCCGACGCGCACCCGCACCCCGGGAAGTGATCGACCCACGCGGCCTCGCACTGATCGAACTCGCTCGCCGACGACGTGTTCACGCCGACGTACTCGATCGTGCCGCAGCAGTCGGTCTGCTCTTCTTTGATGACGCAGTCGTCGTCGGACTGACAGCCCTTGAGGTCGTAGTTGAGATCGCCGTTGTCGTCGAAGCACGCGCCGTACGGCGGAGTGAGGAGCGTGTCCGGCGCGGCGTCGGCTTGGGGTCCGGCGTCGTCGCCCGTGGGCGCGGCGTCGCTGTCGTTGGAGATGGCTCCGCCGCAGGCGACCGATGATGCGAACAAGAAGACGAGGAGAGACGAGCGCACGCGACCAACCAAAGCATGACACGTGCCGGCGCGTTTTTTCGGCGTGAAGACCAGCGCGCGCGAGCGCACCGCGATCGGCGCGTCGCGCGCGGCACAACTTGACGCGCCGAACGCCCGCCGCGCGTTTCTGATAACGTGCTCGCCGTGCCGGACGCGCGCATCAAGGTCCTCTACGCCGACGACGAAGACGACGTGCGCGAGGTGTTCGCCGCGGTGTTCGGCAACGACTTCGACGTGACCGTCGTGCCGAGCGGCGCAGCCGCGCTCGCCGCGCTCGCCGCAGCGGACGGCGCGCAAGGCGCGCAGTTCGACGTGCTCGTGAGCGACATGCGCATGGATCCGATGAAGGGCTCCGAGCTCCTCGCGCGCGCCTTCGAAAAGTTTCGCGACGTGCAGCGCATCTTGCTCACCGGCTACAGCGATTACGACGATCTCGCCGACGCCGTGAACCGCGGTCACGTGTTCGCGTACAGCCAGAAACCGTGGGACAGCGAGCAGCTCAAGATGACGATCGAGAACGCCGGCAAGCAGCGGCGACTCGAGATGGAGAACAAGCGGCTCGTCGCGGAGCTCGAGGCTGCGAACGCGGAGCTTCGCGCGGACGTCGAGGTCGTCGCGCGAACGGCGTCGCCGAAGCCGAAGCTGATGGTGACGTCGCCCGCGATGGCGAAGGTGCTCGAGCAAGTGATCGCCGTCGCCGCGACGGACGCGAACGTGCTGCTCATCGGCGAGACGGGCGTCGGAAAGGAGCTGGTCGCGCAGGCGATCCACGATCGCTCGCCGCGCAAGAAGGGTCGCTTCGTCGCGCAAAATCTCGCGGCGCTCCCGCCCGAATTGATGACGAGCGAGCTGTTCGGTCACGTGAAGGGCGCGTTCACCGGCGCGCACGCGCAGCGGCGCGGTTTGTTCGAGCTCGCCGACGGCGGAACTTTGTTCCTCGACGAAATCGGCGAAGCGCCCCCGTCGCTCCAAGCGATGCTCCTTCGCGCGCTCGAGTCGCGCGAGATTTGGCCCGTCGGATCGAGCGAGCCGCGCCGCATCGATCTGCGCATCATCGCCGCGACCAACCGGGATCTGCTCGCGACCGCCAGTCGTCCCGCGCAAAGCGCCGCGGGAGAACCAAAGTTCCGGCTCGATTTGTATTACCGGCTCGCGGTCGCGCCGATTCAAGTGCCGCCGCTGCGCGATCGTCCCGAAGACGTGCGCGGGCTCGGTCAACCGATGCTCGAGTCGGCTTCACGCAGGATGGGCCGTGCGCTTCCGCGCGTGACGGACGCCGCGTGGCGCGCGCTCGAGAAGCACGCGTGGCCCGGCAACGTGCGCGAGCTCTCGAACTTGATGGAGCGTCTCGCGATTTACCACGCAGGCCGCGAGATCGATCCCGAGGATCTCGATTTGCCGCCGAGCTTGGGCGACGAGACCATCGAGCGCATGGAGACGCGATCCGGAAGCGGGAGCGTGCCCGTGGCGCAGCTCGGAGCGCCCACGAACATCGTGCTCGACGTGCCCGACGCGGGCACCACGTTCGACTCGCTCGAAAAATCGATCCTCGCGCAAATGCTCGAGCGTCACCGCGGCAACCAATCCGCCGCGGCGCGCGCGCTGGGGCTCTCCGAGAGCACCCTCCGCAGCCGTTTGAAGCGCCTCGGGCTCAAAAGCTGATATAAAAAACGCGTGGTCGCGCCGGTGACAACACCCGGATCGCGAAGTCTGCCGACGCTCGCGAAGTACGACGTGATCGAAGAGATCGGCCACGGTGGGATGGCCACGGTGTATCGCGCGAAGGATCATCGCCTCGCGCGCGAGGTCGCCGTCAAAGTGATCCACCCGCACCTCCGCGACTCCGCCGAGGTCGCGCACAGGTTCGTCGTCGAGGCGCAAGCGGTCGCGAAGCTGCGTCACGCGAACATCGTCGAGGTGTTCGACGTGTCCGCGGAGGACGACGCCGAGAAGTTCCTCGTCGTCGAGCTCGTGCGCGGGAGCACGCTGCGCAAGCTCTTGAAGGAGCGCGCGCCGCTCCCGCCGGAGATCGCCGCGGCGATCGGGCTCGACGTGCTCGCGGCGCTCACCCACGCGCACGCGGAAGGCGTCGTGCACCGCGACGTGAAGCCCGAGAACGTCTTGATCGAGCACCGCCCGCTGCGAACCGACGGAGAGACTCCGGTCCCGCCGTCCGGCGACGCTCCATCGCGCGTGAAGGTGAAGCTCACCGACTTCGGCATCGCGAAGCTTCTCGACGCGCAAGGCGTGACGTCGACGGGACAAGTGCTCGGCAGCCCCGCGCACATGGCGCCGGAGCAAATCGAAGGCGGCGCGGTCGACGCGCGCGCCGACGTCTTCGGGATGGGCGTGATGCTCTACGAAGCGATGGTCGGGCACCTCCCGTTCGAAGGATCGAACCCCGCACAAGTCCTGCGGCGCGTGCTGGATGGTCAGTATTCGCCGGCGGAATTGGAGCGCCCGACGGTCGGAAAACGGTGGAGCACGATCTTGGATCGCGCGCTCGCGCACGACGCGAACGAGCGCTACGCGTCCGCGAGCGAGATGCGCGACGCGCTCGCCGCGGAGATCAAGCGCGTCGGCGTCGAGTCGCCCGTGCGCGAGCTCGAGTCGTATTTCGACGATCCCGAAGGCTACGAAAAAGATCACAAGGCGCGCACGATCAAGAAGCTATGCGACCTCGCGCAGAGCGCGCGGCGCGAGGACCGCTCGCTCGACGCGGCGAACGACTACAACCGCGCGCTCGCGTACGCGCCGGACGATCCGCAGCTGCTCCGCATCGTCGCGCGGATGCAGCGCGACGCGGCGCGCGCGCGGATGCTCCGGCGCGCGCTTCCCCTCGCGCTCGCGACGATCGCGGCGATGGCGTTCGCGTATTTTCTCACGCAGTCGCTGAAGCAACATCGCGCGCAGTCGATCGCGCAAAACGATCCGAGCGCGACCGCGTCGCAGCCCGTCGTGGCGTCGGTCTTCGTCGCGGCGCCCGCGTCGGTCTCCGCGACCGCGCCGATCATCGTCCCCGTCGTCTCGACGTCGACGTCCGTCGTCGCCGTGGGCTCGACCGCGGCGCCCCACGCGGAGCGCACGATCACGCTCGCGAGCGTGACACCCGCGACGGTGAACGTCTCCGTCGACGGAAAAGATCCCGAGCCGAAGAGCTCCGGCGACGTGCTCAAGCTCGACGACCACGAGCACACGCTGCGATTCACGTGCGCCGGCGACGCGTGCGACGCAACGACGAAGAAAATCGCGCCGGGAAAAAAGGACGACGCGATCTCCGTCGAGCTCCACGTGAAGGACGCGACGCTCATCGTCACGCTCGACGCGACCGTGCCGCACGGACAAAATCCGACGTTCGGCATCGAGCAGTATCCGGCGCTCGTCGTGAAGCCCGGCGTGCCCGTTCCCGTGACCGTCCCGCCGGCGCGCTACATCACGGTCATCGATCGCAACAATCCGTCGCGTACGACGAAGGTCGATCTCCGTCCCGGTCAATCCACCACGGTCCCCTTCTAGCGCGTGACGCGTCTTCGAATCGTCCTCGGCTTGGCTTCGGCGCTCGCGCTCGCGATGTGCGCCGACTCGACCAGCGTGCGCGTCGAAGAAGCGCCCGGGTTCGTCGCGCCCGCGCGCGCGAAGATCTCCGTGTTCGGCGTGTTCCACGACGGGCGAATGAGCGAGCCCGCGTGGTTCGCGCTCGCCGACAAAGTCTCGCACGCGCTCGACAGCCCGCGGTGCGAGGTCGGCTACGACCAACCCTTCCGCAACGCCGCGCCCGATCTCGCGCGCGACATCGATCGACAAATTCGCAGCAACGGCATCGACGACTCGGTGCTCGCGCGCGTCGCGCCGTTCGCGACGGGCGACTACGTGATGGTCCTCATGTCGTACCGGCAGATCCCCGTCGCGCGGCATCACGCGGACGCGGGCGCCACCGCGCGACCCGCGGCGCCCATGGCGCGCGGCGCACGCGGGCGATTCGGCGCAGGCACCGGAGCCTCGAGCGATTACGATCCCGCGCTCGACGACCGCGTCTTCGAGCTCTCCGCGTCGCTCTATTCGATCGCGGACAAGAAGCTCGTCGCGCAGATCGATCTCCGGCACAACGGCGACGATCTCGACGCGGCGATGGACGCGTTCGCGCAGAAGCTCGACGCGCTCGTTCCGCGCGCGCGCTGCGTCGGCTGGAAGTTCCCCGCGGCCGACACGGCGCCGGACGACGCGTCGGACGCCGGCCTCGCGGACGACGCGCCGCCCGACTGATTTTGCAGTACGATCGGCCTCCTTGCGCGCGCGCTCTCTGATCCTCGCCATCGCGCTGTTCGCTGCGGCGCCCCTCGCGCGCGCCGACGAAGCCTCCGATTTCGAGAAGGCGCGCATCGCGTACGTGAAGAAGGACTACGTCGAAGCGTCCGCGCGCTTCGAGGCGATGCTGGATCCGAAGAGCGGCACGCTGAAGACGAAGGAGCTGATCCACGAAGCGACGTTTTGTTACGGCGCCGTGAAGTTCGCGGAGGGAAAGCTCGACGACGCGCACGCGCTCTGGAAGACCGTGATCCTCGACACGCAGGGCCAATACGCGCCCGACCCGCTCCAATATCCGACGACCGTCCTCAACGACTTCATCAACGAGAAGACGACCCTCAACAACGAAATCCGTCAGCAGCAAGCGCGACAGCTCCAAGAAGACGAGGCGCGCCGGCGACGCGAAGCCGAAGCGAAGGCGAAGCTCGAGCAACGCGTGAAGGATCTCGAGCGGCTCGCGTCGGAGGAGACCGTCGTCGTGCGGCATTCGCGCATCACCGCGGCCCTCCCCTTCGGCATCGGCCAGTTCCAAAACGGACAGACCTCGCTCGGATGGTTTTTCCTTCTCACGGAGAGCGCCGCGGTGCTGACGACGCTCGTCCTCTTCGGGCCTTACCGCTACAACATCGACCAGTACAACGCGGTGCTGAACGATCCCCAGCCGCTGCCGCCCTCGGAGCGCGTCAACACCGCGAACCAATACGCGCTCGTCGCGCAGGACATTCGCACCGCGGATTTCATCCTCCTCGGAGGGCTCGGGGCGCTCGCCATCGCGGGCGTCGTCCAGGCGGAGCTCGCGTTCGAGCCCGAGCGTTCGTTCACGCGGCCGCGAAAGCTGCCGCAGCATGCCTCGCTTCTGCCGAGCTTCACGGTTCTTCCGAGTGGAGCGCAAATCGGAGTGCTCGGCCGATTTTGAACGCGCACAAGGCATGATAAATCGTCGCGCATGGCGGTTTCCCTCGAGCACCCGGATCGATTTCTTCCACGGCACGTTGGCCCGAGCTCGAAGGACACGGAGACGATGCTCGCCGCGATCGGCGCGCCCTCGCTCGACGCGCTCGTCGCCGAGACGGTGCCCGAGAGCATCCGCCTCGATCGCGCGCTGAACCTTCCGCCCGCGAAGAGCGAACAGGAGCTCCTCGCGTACGCGCAGAAGCTCGCGAAGAAGAACCGCGTGATGCGCTCGCTCCTCGGCGCCGGCTACTCCGACTGCATCACGCCGCCCGTGATCTTGCGCAACGTGCTCCAGAACCCCGGCTGGTACACGCAGTACACGCCGTACCAAGCGGAGATCGCGCAAGGCCGGCTCGAGGCGCTCCTCAATTTTCAGACGATGGTCGAGGATCTCACCGGCTTCGAAATCGCGAACGCGTCGCTGCTCGACGAAGGAACCGCCGCGGCGGAAGCGATGCACCTCGCGTACGAGTTCAAGGGCGGCGATCACGCGAACGCGTTCTTCGTGTCGAGCGCGTGTCACCCGCAGACGATCGCCGTCGTGAAGACGCGCGGGGAAGCGATCGGGATCGACGTGGTCGTCGGCGACGAATCGAAGGCGAGCTTCGACAAGACCTTCGGCGTGCTCTTGCAATATCCCGCGACGGACGGCGCGCTCGTCGATCCGCGCGCGATCGTGCAGCGCGCGCACGAAAAGGGCGCGCTCGTCGTGATGGCGGCGGACATTCTCGCGCTCGCGATCGTGACGCCGCCCGGCGAGCTCGGCGCGGACGTCGCCGTGGGATCGACGCAGCGGTTCGGCGTTCCGCTCGGGTACGGCGGTCCGCACGCCGCGTATTTCGCGACGAAGAACGAGTTCGTCCGCAAGCTCCCCGGGCGCATCATCGGCGTCTCGCAAGACGTCCACGGAAAACCCGCGCTGCGCATGGCGCTCCAAACGCGCGAGCAGCACATTCGACGCGAGAAGGCGACGTCCAACATCTGCACCGCGCAAGCGCTCCTCGCGGTGATGGCGGGGCTCTACGCGGCGTACCACGGGCCCGAAGGGATCCGCCGCATCGCGACGCGCGTCCACGCGCTCGCCGCGACGCTCGCTTGCGGCATCGGTAAGTTGGGACTTACCATCGATCACGCGAGCTACTTCGACACGATCCGCGTGCGCGCGTCGCACGAGACGTGCGATCGCGTGTGCGAGATCGCCGAATCGCACGGCATCAACTTGCGGCGCATCGCGCCCGACGCGGTCACGGTGAGCCTCGACGAGGTCACCGACGAGAACGAGATCGCGACGCTGCTCGAGGTCTTCGGCGGCGAGAAGGGTCGCGCGATGAAGATCGCTGAGCTCGCGAAGGAAGCGAACGCGGCGATCCCGCAGTCGCTCGCGCGGACGTCGAAGTACCTCGGGCATCCGGTGTTCCACGCGCACCGATCCGAGACGGAGATGATGCGCTACATTCGCATGCTCCAAGAGCGCGATCTGTCGCTCGTGCACTCGATGATCCCGCTCGGCTCGTGCACGATGAAGCTCAACGCGGCCGCCGAGATGCTCCCGATCACGGAGCCCGCGTGGAACGCGATTCACCCGCACGCGCCGCGCGATCAAGCGGAGGGTTACGCGACGGTGTTCGCCGAGCTCGAATCGATGCTCTCCGAGATCACCGGTTTTCCCGCGATTTCGCTGCAGCCGAACGCGGGGTCGCAAGGCGAGTACGCGGGGCTTCTCGTCATTCGAAAATATTTGGAGTCGAAGAACGAAGGCGCGCGGCGCGTTTGTTTGATCCCGCAGTCCGCGCACGGGACGAATCCGGCGAGCGCGGTGATGGCGGGGATGAAGGTCGTCGTCGTGAAGACGGACGAAGGCGGCAACGTCGACGTCGCGGATCTCGAAGCGCAGGCCAAGGCGCACGCGAAGGATCTCGCCGCGCTCATGATCACGTACCCGTCGACGCACGGCGTGTTCGAAGAGGACGTGAAGCGCATCTGCGAGATCGTCCACGCGTACGGCGGGCAGGTCTACATGGACGGCGCGAACATGAACGCGCAGGTCGGATTGTGCAGGCCCGCGGACATCGGCGCGGACGTGTGTCACCTCAACCTGCACAAAACGTTTTGCATTCCGCACGGCGGCGGAGGCCCCGGGATGGGACCCATCGGCGCCGCGAAGCACCTCGCGCCGTTCCTTCCGGATGATCGCGATCACATGATCAGCGCGGCGCCGTGGGGAAGCGCGAGCATCTTGCTCATCTCGTGGGCGTACATCCACATGATGGGCGCGGCGGGTCTCACGCACGCGACGAAGATCGCGATCTTGAGCGCGAATTATCTCGCGAAGAAGATCGAGAAGGATTTTCCCGTCGTGTACGTCGGCAAGCGCGGACGCGTCGCGCACGAGTGCATCTTCGACGTGCGCGCGCTGAAGAAGACGGCGCACATCGAGGTCGACGACGTCGCCAAGCGTCTGATGGACTTCGGGTTCCACGCGCCGACGATGAGCTTTCCGATCGCGGGCACGTTGATGGTCGAGCCCACCGAGAGCGAACCGCTCGCCGAGCTCGATCGATTCGTCACCGCGATGACGACCATCCGCGAAGAAATTCGCGCGATCGAGTCGGGAAAAATTTCGAAGGACGACAACCCGCTGAAGAACGCGCCGCACACGCAGGGCGAAATCGCGAAGACCGAGTGGACGCACCCGTACTCGCGCGAGACGGCCGCCTTCCCCGCGCCGTGGACGCGCGCGCGCAAATTCTGGCCCGCCGTCGGACGCGTGAACAATGCGCTCGGTGATCGTCACCTCGTGTGCTCTTGTCCGCCGATCGAGGACTACGCATGAAGACGATCTTGGTTTGCGGGTACGGTCCCGGAATTTCGCACGGCGTCGCGAAGAAATTCGGCGCGGAGGGTTTCGCCGTCGCGCTCGTCGCGCGGACCGAGAGCCGAGTCGACGCCGGCGCAGACGCGATCGCCAAGAGCGGCGCGGCGTGCGCGGGGTTCTCGGCGGATCTTTCGGATCCGAAATCGGTGAAGGCCGTCGTCGCGAGCGCGCGCGAGAAGTTCGGCCCCATCACCGTCGTGCATTGGAACGCGTACGGCGGTGGCGCGGGTGATTTGACGACGGCCGACGCGAGCGAGATTCGCGCGCAGCTCGACGTCGCGGTCGTCGGGCTCGTGGCCGCCGTGCAAGCGTCGCTCGCGGATTTCGACGCGCAAAAAAAAGAAGCCGCCGTGCTCGTCACGGGCGGCGGGCTCAACGCGTACAACGAACAAGTGGACGCGATGGCGGCGCAGTGGGGATCGATGGGCCTCGCGATCGCGAAGGCCGCGCAGCACAAAACCGCGGGCCTCCTCCACGCGAAGCTCAAGGAGCGCGGCGTGTACGTCGGCGAGATCGTCGTGAACGGTCTCGTCAAAGGCACGGCGTTCGATCGCGGCAACGCGACGCTCGATCCGCTCGCCATCGGCGAAAAATTCTGGGAGCTCTACACGAAGCGAGACGCGCACTCGATCGTGTACGCGTAGCTCACTGCGGGATCGCGGTCGTCGGGAGGGTCCAATACGGGCTGATGTTGTCCGCTCCGAGATCCTGACCCGGCATCCACACGGGCGGCGCGCTCGGATCGTCCGGCGGCGTCTTCGCGGTGAGCGTCGCTTTGTTGATGGCGCTGATCCAAATCTGTTTGCACTCGAGCGTGCCGTTCTGCACGCACGCTTGCGCGGTGTTCTGCTGCGTGAGCTTGTGTCCGTACGGGAGCTCGCTCGAGAAGACGACCCAGTAGTAATCGGTCGAGTCCGACGGCGCCCAGTGCGGCCACGTGACGTTGTGATCGCCGGTTTGATTCAGCGCGGCGAGCTCGATCGCCCACGCGCCGGTCGGTGTCGTCATCATCAGACGCTGACCGGGCGTCGCGCCTTGTCCGGCGCTCAAATCGCGCCACGGGGCGCGCGCCGCGTTGAACACGACGTAATTTCCGTCCGGCGAGAAGCTCGGGAAGAAGAAGTTGTCGTACGTGCCGCTCGCGAGCGAGATGGGACCCGGCACGATGAACGTCGGCTCGCCGAACGTGTGCGTGCTGTTCGTGTACGCGTAGCTCATCGTCGCGATCGCGCTGTTCGACACGTCGATCCACTGACCTTGATTCGGCGTCGACGCGAACACGACGGTCTTTCCGTCGGGCGACCAATCGGGCATCGTCGCGCACCTTCCGGGGTTGCCGTTCATGTGCGTCGACACCGTGTCGACGTTCGACGCGACGAGCGCGCCGGTGTCCGGATCGATCATCGTGAGATGACACGCGGAGGTCGCCGCGAGCGAGACGGATTGCTTGTCGTCGGGGAACGGATTTCCGACGGGCGCGAACGTGGTGTACGAGCCGCTGATGTTCTTGTTGTCCGCGTCGAGCGTGTCGTTCCAGACTTTGTTGACCGTGTCGTACTTCATGTAGCCGAGATAAATCTGGCTGCAGTCTCCGCCGACGCAGCGCGAGTATCCGATGCGGCTCCCTGCGCGCGACACCGAGTGACACGCCGTGCAGTTGCCGCGCACCGCGGTGGGCGCGTCGGTGTCGCCGAAGGTCTGCGTGATCAAGTTGCCCTGCGACGACGCCCACCAGTAAATCGCCGTGTTGTCGATTTTGTCGTGCGACATGTTGAGCGTGACCGGCGCGCTCGCGTACTTCGTCTGCGGCGTCGCTTGCACGAGCCCTTCGACGACGATCGTGATCGCGTCGCCCGACGCGCTCGCCGCGACGTTCGCCCACGTCGCGTCGTCGAACTGCGCGTCCGCGGCGAGCGTGTAGAGATCGAGCGCGATGTGCGGCGATTGCCACGACAAGTGGAAGATGTCGTTCGACGCGGTCGTCCACTGCGCGTCGATCGCGGGGATGTTGAGCGGCGCGACCGCCTTGTCGAGCGGATATTCGATCGACGGCGTCTTCGACGGATCCGATCCGGCGGTCGCGCCCGTGAAGAGCGTCTGCGCGTTGGTCGGCGTGCCGTTCGCGAGGACCCAACCCGTGAGCACGAGGTGCAACGTCGCCGTTCCCTTTTGACCGCCGCACGTCGCGGTCACCGTCGTGTCGCCGCCGCGCGCCGCGGACGAAAACGTCGCGCCCTGAAACGATCCGAGCGACGAATCCGCGACGGCCCACGCGCACTGCGCGCTCACGTCGACGTGCGTCTGCCCGTTGAAATCCGCGTACGCGGTGTACGCCTGCGTCGTCGATCCCGTGAGCGGCACCGCGAGCGTGGCGCTCGGCGGCTCGACCGTGAGATTCGAGTACACGACGGCCGCGTCGGACGTCGCGTCTGGCTTTCCGCCGTCGAACGTGTTGTTGCTGTCGTCGCTGCCGCACGCCGCTGCGATCGCGAGCGCCACGCCCGAGAAGAGGATCCACCGCATGCGTCGAGTATACTCCGAAGCACCGTGACGCTCCCTTCACGAATCCGCGACTACGAAGTGTGGGGAAGACTCGGCGAAGGCGGGATGAGCGAGGTCTACCTCGCCAAGCACGCCATCCTCGGCGTACCCGTCATCATCAAGACGCTCAAAGCGGCGATCGAGCACGGGACGACAGCGCGCAACGTGGAGATGAACCGCGTCATCGAGGAGGCGCGTCTCATGGCGCGCATCGTCAACCCGCGCGTCGTTCGCGCCGTCGACGCCGGAATCCACGAGACCACCGCGTACCTCGTTCAGGAGTACGTCGACGGCATCGATCTCGCGGAGCTCGACCGAAGGCGCCGCGCGTCGCTCGGCGTCGGTCTGCCGCTGTGGTTCGTGTGCAAGGTGATGAGCGAAGCGTGCGAGGCGCTCCACGCCGCGCACCAAGCGGGCGTCGTGCACCGCGACGTGAAGCCGTCGAATTTGTTCGGCGCGCCCGAGACGGGCATTCGGCTCGGCGATTTCGGAATCGCGGTGCGCAGCGTCGAGCACGTCCACGAGGTGAGCGGAACGCTGCGCTTCATGGCGCCCGAGCAGCTGCGCAGCGGTGACGTCTCGCGCCGCACGGACGTGTGGGGCGCCGCGGCGACCGCGTGTGATCTGCGGTACGGCAGGCCCCCGTTCGAATCCTACGAAGCCGTGCTGGATCCGAACATCGCGCCGAACATGCCGCAGCCGCACTCGCCGCAAGAGGCGTTCTTTCAAACGCTCATCGCGGGAATGCTCGCGAAGAACGAAGACGCGCGCGCGCCCGACGTGCTCGAGCCCTCGCGTCAATTCGCGATGCTCGGCGCGACCGTGCAAGGCTCGGCGAATCCATCTCCGTTCGTCGTCCTCGATCGCCACACGTTCCGCATCGGCGAGTGCGTGGTTCGTCTGCGTGCGGGCAACATCGCGGACGCGAAAGCGGACGCGATCGTGTCGTCCGCGAACTACCAGATGAAGATGCGCTCCGGCGTGAGCGACGCGCTGCGCACGAAGGGCGGCGACGCGATCGAAGACGAAGCGATGAAAGACGGCCAGCGCGCGCTCGGCGAGTGCATCGCGACGACGGCGGGCGCGCTCTCCGCGAAGCACGTGCTCCACGCGGTGAGCGCGTGGAACGAGGCGTCGTGCGTGGGTCGCTCGATGCAACGCGCGCTGCTCCTCGCCGACGAGCTCGGCACGCGATCGATCGCGTTCCCCGCGCTCGGCACCGGCGTCGCGAAGGTCACGATCGAGACGTGCGCGAACGCGATGATGACCGTGCTCAAGTGGCACCACGTGCTCGGCGGAACGCGCTTGCGCGACGTTCAGATCGTCCTCGCCGACGACACGAAGCTCGAGCTTTACCGCGAGGTCGCCGAAGAAGCGCTCCGCGACCACCACGCGAAGATCGATTTCGGATTGCCGGCCGAAGAGCGCTTGCCCGACTCGCGCGGCGCGACGTGCCTCGACGTCACGAACAAGTAGTCGCATCGATTCGATGTCACGTGAACCTTGCAACTGCGCCGCGCGCGCGGCACGCGATCATTGCATTCTGCAAGCATGCGAGGCGGTCGCCGTGCGCTGCGGATCGGGCTGAAAACGGCCGCGATCGTGGCGTGCGTCGCGATCCTCGCGCGTACGTTTGCGGGCGTCGACTGGCGCGCGACGTGGCGCGTGCTGCGCGCGGCAGGTCCCTTCGCGATCGCAGGGCTCGTGCCGTTCGGCGTGACGCTCCTGCTCGACAGCGCGGGCGTGATGCTCGTCGCGCGCGGTCGCGATCTCGCGCTGCGCGCGGCGACGGTGCTCCGCGTTCGCGTCGTGAGCGAAGCGCTCCACTACGGCGCGCCGGGCGGCGTCGTCGCGAGCGAAGCAGCGTCGATCGGAATGCTCGTGAAGTCGTGCGGCGTGACCGCGAAGGAAGCCGCCGCGATCGCCGCGGGGCGCAAGGAGCTCGTCATGCGCGCGCACGCGGCGTACCTCGCGCTCGGTGCGCTCGCGTCGGGTGGCGCGTTCTCGATCATCGCGCGAGCGCTCCACGTGCGCGCGCCGCTCGCGCTCCTCGGGCTCGCGTCGGCCGCGATTCCGCTCGCGATGTCGATCGCGCTCGGCGCGACGACGCGTCGCGTGCTCCCTCTCCCCGACGGCGCGAAGCGGAGCCTCCAAGCGAGCGTCCTCGGAACGCTCACGTTCCTCGCGGCGTGGCTCGTCGAGTCCGTCGAGACCGCGATCCTCGCGACGCTCGTCGGCGCGCCGCTTCCGATGGCTTCGGTGCTCGCCGTCGAGGGCGTCATCTCGATGGCGCGATCCGCGGTCGCGTTCGTGCCCGGCGGGCTCGGCGTGCAAGACGTCGGTTACGCCGGGCTTCTCGGCGCGCTCGGCGTTCCCCAAGAGAGCGCCGCCGCGTTCGTGATCTTGAAGCGCGCGAAGGAGCTCTCGTGGATCGCGATCGGCGCGATCGCGTCAGTGCGGAGTCGGCGGAACGATGACGCTGTTGATGGGCGCGACGTTTCCACCCGCGGGGTACGCGTATGACGAGAAGTAATCGAGACCCCACACCATGATGCCGAAGGGTCCGTTGCTGCTCGCGACGTGCGGTCCGTTGTTGCACTGACCGTTGGCCGTGCCGCCACGAACGAGATCGACGTTCGTGTATTGGAAGTTGCCCGCGGCGTCCATCGGCGTCCAACCGGTGAGCGGCGCGTTCTGGCAGTCGAGCGTCACGTCTTGGAATCCGTTCGCGGTCTTCTCGCGCGTGAAGACGAGGTTCGTCGTCGCGTACGTCGGATCGGTGAAGAAGACGTATTTCGAGAGGAACTGCGCGGGCGGAAGGATGTTCACGTACTCCTCGTCGCCGAGGCAGCAGTAGCCCGAATATTGCGAGCTGCAGCCGGGGCGACTCCCGCCCGTCACGTCGCAACCCGTCATCACTTGTCCGACGTAGAACGGGTGCGCATTGTCCTGCGCCTTCACGACGAACGGACCCTTCGTCTCGAAGTCGACGACTTGTCCTTCTTTGAGCGTCGCGGGCGCGGCGGCGACGGCGGGATCGTACGTGAGCGTCGTGCCGTTGACGGCGCCGACGAAGCGATAACGAATCGACTCGGGCGAGAGGCTCGCTTCGCGCGTCGTGTACGGCGCGACGGCGTATTCGGAGCCGTACGCGGCGACCGGCGGAACTTGTTGGTGCGCGGAGTCGCAACCGCCGCCCGTCGACGTCGTGTCGGAGTAGCAGTCGTAACCGAGCCCGCCGAAGAAGCCGACCGGGTTGTTCGAAGAGACGATCGTGCCGCTCATCTCGTTCGAGTCCTGCCACTCGATGTACTGACCCGCGTTCAAAGCGAACATGGTCGCGGTGTTCGCGGGCGCGGCGGCGACGGTGCCGTTGATCGATCCGCTCGGGAGCGCGACGTTCGGAAACACGGTGACCTGCGTTCCGTCTTGCGAAGCGACGATCTGACCCCACTGCGGCGACGAGCTTCCGCGTTGCGGGACGATGCCGAAGTAGTTCGTTCCCCACGCGGTCGTCGGAAGGAGAAGCTCGGCGCTCGGCAAGTACGAGTCCGCGCCGCCGTACGGAAGAATGTCGTACATCGTGACGGGGAGCGACGCGCTCACGTGCCACGCGGTGCCGTAACCCGTGAGCGACGCGTTCGATCCGGAGCCGGTGAGCGCGGTTCCGTATTGTTGATTCACCGCGGGCGTGATGGGGCACGTGAGCTTGTTGCCGCCGTTCTCCGAGTTCGGATCTTGCGACATGAACAAGATCGCGACTTCGCCGGGTGGGACGCCCGTCGTCGGAACCGCGGCCCACGACGTCGCCGCGACGCCCGCTT
>Ga0335078_10006870_pt1 | contig 16864 bp, 20 predicted proteins | sample Lox_Sample_32_FD_206711 | JGI IMG/M metagenome (GOLD analysis project Ga0335078, IMG submission 206711) | Soil microbial communities from Loxahatchee National Wildlife Refuge, Florida, United States - Lox_Sample_3.2 | ecosystem: Environmental > Terrestrial > Soil > Wetlands | place: USA... | reverse complement strand
CACTGTGGCTGTCCCGGGAGGAAGGTACTGAAAGCTGCGGGCAATGGCGCGCAAGATCCAATGATGCACATCGAGCCCAAGGAAGATAAACATCGCCAGAATCTGATGAAACGTAGCCACCACCGTACTTTCCACCTGGGTGTTGGGGTCGAGAATGTTTACCAGCGAGTAGCCCATCTGCACGCTCAGCATTTGTCCACCGATCTGCACAGCCTCAAATACGGTGTTGGTGGCCAGTCCCATAGCGATTCCCAGCAAGGTCTCACTGGCAATCAGTACCGGCCACTGCGAGATCGCCACCGGACTCAACCGAGGCGCAAACACCGGATAGAGGACCGCTGTGATAGCCAGAACCAGGACGATCTTGATTCTTGGGGGGATGGAAACATTGGAGAAAAATGGAGCAAAAAGCATCAGGCCGGAAACGCGCAGGCCAATGACCATCACCGCGCTGAGAATCTGTGTGAGTGAAATCTCCATTCTGTCTATCTCAAGTACGGATGAAAGTCGGACAACAGCTGAAACGTAAATTGCGCAATTTGTCTCCACATCCAGGGCATGAGGAAAAACAGTCCGCTGCCGACCGCCAGTAGTCGCGGCACCGCGGAAATCGTCATTTCCTGCAGTGAGGTCAGCACCTGGACAATGTTGATCAGCAAGCTCACAGTAACCGCCAATGCCAGAATTGGGCTGGCCAGAAGGAAAACTTCCTTCATGGTCATGCGCCCGAGATCGACTGCAAGTTCAACCGGCATAAAGTTCCTCAGCTAAAGCTCCTCATCAGCGAACCGACCAGCAAGTTCCACCCATCTACCATCACGAACAGCAACAGTTTGAGAGGCGTGGAGATTACCACCGGGGGCAATTGCAGCATTCCAACCGAGGTGGAGATGGAAGCCACGATCATGTCGATGGCCAGAAATGGAAGAAACAACACGGTTCCAATCTGGAAGCCGGCTTTGAGTTCCGACAAGATGTACGCCGGCGCCACAATTCGCATCGACAAGTCCTCGGGGCTGCGCGGCCGCGGTTCTCTAGACAACTCGACAAACAGCGCCACGTCTTTTTCGCGAACGTAATGCAGCATGAATTTGCGAATAGGACCTTCGCCGCGCTCCACCGCCTGCATGGCGGTGATGCGACCGCTCTCCAGCGGCACCACTGACGCCTGGTAGATATTCGCGCCGACCGGCTGCATTAAGAAAAAAGTAAGCACCAGCGACAGGCCGATCAGCGTTTGATTGGTGGGCGTGGTCTGCAAGCCCAGCGCCTGACGAAGAAAGTGAAACACTACCAGCAGGCGCGCGAAAGGCGTCATGCACAGCAGCAGGGAAGGGATGAGTGTCAGCAGGGTCAGCAGGACGATGATCGTCCATGGCATCGATCCGCTTCCCACGCCTGTGATGCGTATTTCGTTGGGATCGGGCACGGAGGAAAAGGAAGTTTCCGGCAAGGCGATTGAGTTGGGGAGAACCGATGCCACTGGCTGAGGCCCAGCCCCAAGCGCGTCGGCAGCCAAACTGGTTTGAGCGGAAAGCCCGCGGCTGCCGCCGAGCAGCAGCAAGATGGTCAGCAGCCGAAGATTTCGGAAACATGCTTTCATGCCTGTATTCCACTCTGTCCATAACGCCGGAACACGTCGGCAAATTCACGCGCCTGTTCCAAGTGAGCCAGAGTGGAAACCGAACTGGAAGAGCCGCCCACCAGAAACTGCTCTCCATCCACTTGCACCACCGCAATAAATCGCTTCTCACCCAGGGAAACGCTCTCGCAGACGCGTAACCGTTTTTTGCTCTGCTGTGTCTTCAGGCGCTGCCTCAGCCAGTTCCAACCCGTGCCCAGTAGATGGAGAAAGGCATTCCACCGAAATACAAAGGTTCGTTGGATGCTGGCCGGCTCAGAGATCTGCACGCTCGAAACCGGTGTTTGGACAGGAACCAACGTTTCGGCTGCGAAAGGGAGTTCCGGTGCTGCAATTCTCTCCGTTTCGGTGCCAGCGGGCTCCGGTAACGAAAGCTCCGCCAATGGATCAACAGCGCTCCCGACTACGAACTCTGCTTCCAGGCCGTCTCCGTCGACGACGCTGGCCTCAATGCTTGGTTCGGGAGCGGCAGGGATTTCGTCGGCCATCATGGCAGGAGATTCGAGCTCCTCGGGCACGCAGAATGGAAGATCCATCTCGAGCGGCGGAACCGGGTCAACGGCTATCGTGAGCTTGGTTTCCTGACGCAATTGCCGGCGCGCGGGTTTTTCCGAAGGGCCAATTCCCTTGCTTGCTCGGCTTCTTACGGTTGAAGGTTTCGGTTTTCTGCTCGCTTGCTTCTTAACTGACTTGCTCTCGGCGGTGCGGCGGTTGCGTTTGACGCTCGACTTCCGCAGAGACGTTTCTGTCGAAGCTCGGCGGCCGGCGGCCGGCGGCACTTCGACAATGCTCAACTGTTGCGTGGTACTCGTGTTCATGCCAGCTCCGTGATGCGAACCGCCAGACGATTTCCGATCACTTCAAATTCAGTCCAGCCGATGAGAAGACCATTGGCGCGAAGTGGTACGTCGCTGGTGTAAGGACATGCGGTTTCCACAATGGATCCTTTGCTCAAGCGCAGAAGATCGCCGACTGTGAATCGTGACACTGCCACTTCGAGCGATAATTTGCAGGGCAGCCAGCCAAACAGCTCGCAGGGATCTCTGCTGACACCTTCAGTTGCGTTGGTTGGCGCCTCAGTCGCGCGTTCTACAGCTGCGTCCATAAAAGGTTCTTGTCTTCCCCGGTTACCGTTGCATAAGAAACTCGGTGTAATAGACCTCCAGTGCACCCAGACCCGGGGCACGGTGGTGAAGAGCGTTCAGAATCTGGTCTTTGAGTTTCTGTTTGCCGTCGCTTGAAAGCAGGTCGTCCGGTTTTGCCGCCATGAGCACGCCCAGAATGGTGTCGCGAACCAGCGCCGTGGGCGTGCCTCCATCGTCTTGTCCCTTCAAGTCGTGGCCCAGGCCCAAGTCGATGCCGACCCGCAGGTACACCTTCTGCTCGGGCGAGCTCATGTCGACCGTAAAGGTCTCAAGATGGAGCACTGCTTTGACGTTGCTGGGAGCGGCGGATTCCTGGCTCTTAGAAGCGGAGGGATGAAGAAACGCCATCGCTGCGGCGCCCCCACCCAAGCCCAGGAGCAGGGTGAGCGCAATCATAAAGAACGGGGATTTTTTCGTTTCGTTATCTGTCATGTCCGACTGCGGTCCCTAGACGAGATGCGACGTCAGACAGACGAATGCAATTGCACGACCGTGGAATGTGGGATGGGAGTCGACCCACATATTTCTCCAAGGCGTCCTAATCACAACAACTTGACGGTGTGTGATTACGCCCGTACATGTACGGCGAAGCCCGTGGGTATTAGAGGAGCAGTAGAGAGAATTGGGCTCGCGGGCGCGGACGAAAGCACGTCCGCGAGCCTTCTAATCATCCGCTAACGCTCCGCTTAGTTGCCCGGCGTCGCTTGCAGATTAATGGTGTCGTTGCTGATCGAGTCGAACGTCGTCACCATGCGCGCGTTTGCCTCAAAGCCACGTTGCACTACGATCAGGTTGGTGAACTCGGTGGAAATGTCGACGTTGGACAGTTCCAGCGCTCCACCGGTCATGGTCCCACGCCCCCCTGTACCGGCAGCCCCGATGACTGGCTGCCCCGAGGCTAGAGTGGGAGTGTAGCTATTTCCGCCCATGAGCTCAAGACCCTGGTTGTTGGCAAAGTTGGCCAGCGCTATCTGCCCGATGGTTTGAACTTGACCGTTGCTGAAGGCGCCTGAGATCGTCCCATCGGAATTGATGGTGAAGCTCTGCAGGGTGCCGCTGGCATACCCGTTCTGATCGGTAGCCGAGGTCGAACTCTGTGAAGCCACTTGCGTCAGTGTCGCTCCGCCGTTAGGCGTGGTCAGGTTCCAGGTGAGATTGATCGACGCCGCGCCATCGGCCAGTCCGGCAACGGTGATCCCTGCGACCTTGCCGGTCGGAGACGTCAAATTACCGCTGCTGTCGAAGGTGAGGTTGCCGCTGGTGACGACGGTCGGATTCCCCGTTCCACCCGTATCGGCTGCCGGCAAAGTGACCTGGTAGCTCCATGCATTGGTCCCGGTCTTCGTGTACGTGAACGTCAACACGTGGGAGTTGCCCAGTGAGTCGTACACCGTCAGCGGAGTTGAGTAAGTATCACCCACGTTGGCGCTGGCATCGAGGTTCGTGGTTTGATCCATGGTGGTCGTGGCCGAGGGCGGGCTGATCTGGCCTTGTCCCAGCTGGATCGGCGTCAGGCCTTGACCGGCGTTGACTACGCCGTTAACCGCCGCATAGCCCATCACATTTTGTCCGTTGGTGGCCACCAGTTCACCCTGCGCGTTGACGCTGAAGTTTCCAGCGCGGGTGAACTCATAAGCTCCGTTCGGACCCTGTGTCACAAAGAAGCCGTTGCCGGTAATGCCCACATCGGTGGGAATCCCAGTAGCCTGCAGGTTGCCGTTGGTGAAGTTCGAGGCCACCGACCCGACCTCGGTTCCGGCGCCTTGCTGGATGGGATCGCCGGAGCCGGTCGTGCCCAGCATCTGGTAAAAGAGATCCTGAAAGTTCGCCTGCTGATCTTTGAAGCCAACCGTATTCAAATTGGCAAGGTTGTTCGAAATAATGTTGAGGGCGTCGGAACTCGCCGTCAAACCAGAGAGTGGAATCGAAAATAACGGCATTAGTGGGCTCCTGTGGTGGATTGGGTGCTGGAGGAGGTTGAATTTGTGGTAGCGGAAGTGCCCGAGGTCAGACCCAGCACGGTTTGTAACGACTGGTTAATCGAAATCAGCTCATTCAGCTGGTTCATCGATAACATCTGACCCACCATCTGGGTGGGATCCATCGGCGAGGTAGGATCCTGCGACTGCAGTTCGGTGACAAGCAACTGCAGGAAGGCGCTTTCGGCGTTGTTGGCGTCCGAAGTCGGCGTTGGATTGGAAGTGTTCGAGGCGGAGCTCGTCGGTGCTGCATTTGCAGCCGGTAGAGCGCTGCTCAGTTGGTGGATATTCATAGCCATTTTTCTCCTTGCGGTCTTTCTGTTTCCTTGATTCCTTCGTTACATGTGAACGTCAAGCCGTCCCGTGGAAATACTGTTTTCCGGGGAAGGCAACCAAGCCGCGGGCATCTCAGTTTCCACGTTCTGGGTCATGGCGAACGATGGGGAGGTCTGGCTGTGTCGCGATCCCTGTCCGAAACCAGAGGAGCCACCGCTGGCTTGATGTTGCAACGTAATGTTAGACATAGGCAGTCGTTGCTCCGAAAGTTTGTTTTGCAGATTGGGTAGCTCGGCCGCCAGAACTCTTCCTAACTCTCCCCGCTCGACTGAGATTTGAGCCGTGAACTGGTTTCGCACCATCGAGGTGCGGATATCGACGTTGCCAAATTCCCCGGTCTGGATTCCAACCCGTATTTCGGTTTGCCCCGCCCGTTCGAGCAGCCGGGCGGAGTGCAGAAGCGAATTGGCGTAGGTGGCCGCCGCCTGGACCCTCGCCTCGGTCTCTGCCGCTGCCGCGGATGGCAGAACTTCCGCCCCGTGGCTGGTGGCTTTATCGGGCGTTCCCGGTGCATCGTTCACGCTTGCGATCGGATGTGTGCTCTGCTGCGTAGTCACGGAGGCCGAGAGCGGCACGTCACTTCCTTTGCTTGCCAGCATCGAGCTGCCCTCGGCAGGTTGAGTTGAGGTGGATGCCACGGCAAAAGACGATGTGCTGCTCTTCCCGGTGCCCGATTGTGACGTCCCATTTCCCGCTGGGTCACCGTTTTTTCTGGAGAGTTCCACGGCCGGCTGCGGAGAATTCGTGGCAGGGTTTGTCGCGAGAACCGGACTTGCCTGCATTGTCTCCGTCGGTCTCGATGGGACTTTCAGGTTTACATCCGGCGCGATCACTTGCAGAGGAATCGAAGGCACCGTGGGGATCGCAGGGGCGGATACCACATCCGGGGCGGATACCACGTCTGCGACGGAGGGTTGATTCTTGGCGATTCCGATTACGCCGTTGTGGTCCGGCTGATTGGATCCCGATCGCACGTCGTTCCACGGTGAAGGAGGATTCGGCATGGTTGGAGCAGGGACGGGAACCGCTTGCTGAGCCGGCCTGGCCGAGTGCACGGGGGGGCCGAGTTGGTTTGCCGGCAGATGCGACGAGGTCAACAGCTCCGTGTCTGGCGGAGCTGGGGCGTCCTTTATTTCTCTTGGCGCCGGCAACAGCCCGGCTTTGCTCACGTCTTGCGGGAGCGGTTGGAAGCTTGATGGCACCACTTTTGTGTTGTTGGGTGACGGTCCGGCTGACGCCGGGCCCGGCAGACTTGGCTGTGGTCCGGGAAGAACGTTGGTGCTGGAACCTGTCACCTCCCCACCGAACTGCAGTGGCGTCGGTATGGAACCGGGAAATTTGCTGTAGGCCGGAGGCGTTCCCTGAGTTCCGATTGCAGCGACACTGGCCGCCTGTATTGCAGCTTGCGTTTGTTCCCCTCCGAGCGTCGTGGCCTGAACCTTCGCTTCGCCGATACTCGGCGGCTGCGGAAGCGCTCCCGGGGTGATGCTCGGTGTGTTCAGGCTCGGGGCTGGCAACAAACTTCCGCCCGCTGCTGGGCCGCTTGCGCTGGTACTCAGCGTCTGCGAAGTTGCGCCCGCAGAAGCTTCGCCGTATTTCGCGTTCGCCGCGGAAGTAGTTTTCTGCGGCAAACCGGCCACTCCCAGGTGCGATCTCGGTGATGGATGCAACAGATTCTGCGTCGCCGCCTGTAAGGCTGCCGAGAATGGATTGTCGCCAGGTGTGCCCGTTGCCGCATTCACCGGCAACCCAGTGCCTGGGGATGGAGGAATCACGATTTTGGGCGAGCCAACGATCACGGTTGAATCTCAGGAGGGAGATTGCAAGCGGGTAGCCAAAAGTTCCGGATTAGAACCGGGTCCCGCATTGCCATTGCAAGATGGCAATTAAAGACTTTTAAGGTCGGTGCCGATTAGAAGGGAACGCCGATTGTGGGGTGGATTTTGGTGGTGGGCAAGCCTTGCCCACGCCGCGCTGGGCAAACTCTGCCTACTGGCTGCGCCGCCGCCGCGCCAGAAACAATTCATCCAGAAGATGCTGCTGCCGCCGGGCTTGGATGCGGCTATAGGCCTCGAACTGGTGCCCTCGCAATTCATCCAACACTTTGCGCTTCTGCCGGGCCAACTCGTAGCTTTTGAGTTGCTGCTGTAAACGAGTCTTTAGTTCGCGCAGCTTGTCATGTTGGCAGTCACGATATCTCTCCAGCGTCAGTTCATATTCGTAGGCCTGCTGCAGTTGGACGGAGCGGACCCCGCGCGCGAGTTCCGCCGCTCGCTGCTGTGCGGCGATTCCGCGCCATTCTTCAATTTGCAGGATTTGCGCCTCCGTGCGGGTGATCTCCTGCTGGATCTGCTCCAAAGCGACGTACTCGCGATGCTCCAGGCTTTCGCGGTAGATGAGAACGGCGGCGAGTGTGAACTGGAAAGGCATAGTCAGCAGGGAAGCGCCAGCAGCTGTTTCAGGGTTTCATCCAGGGTGGAGCGCTCCTCCGGGGCCTGTTTCAAGAAAGCCTCGATCTTCGGCAGCGCGCTGATCGCCTTATCCAGGACGGGATCGGAGCCTTGCTGGTAAGCGCCGATACGGATCAGGTCCTCGGCCCGCGCATAGGCCGCCAGCAGCATCCGGAGGGCACCAGCTTTTTCCAGGTGCTCACGCCCGCACACGCTCGGCATCAGACGGCTGAGGCTGTCGAGAACTGAAATCGGAGGGTAGTGGTTGCGCAGACTAAGATTGCGATCGAGGACGATATGGCCGTCGAGCAACGAGCGCACCGTATCGACGATCGGATCCTGCTGGTCGTCGCCTTCCATCAAGACGGTATAGAAGGCGGTGATACTGCCTTTGGTGAAGCGCCCAACGCGCTCCGCCAGTCGAGCCAGCATGGAAAGCACGGAGGGCGTGTAGCCTTTTGCGGTTGGAGGCTCGCCCGCAGCCAGGCCGACTTCGCGCTGCGCCATGGCGAAGCGTGTCAGTGAATCCACAACCAGCAACACATTCTTGCCAGAGTCGCAAAAGTATTCGGCCACGGCAGTGGCGGCCAGCGCGGCACGGATGCGAAGCAGCGGTGACTGGTCAGAAGTAGAGACCACAACCACGGATCTACTCCGGCCTTCCTCGCCCAGCGTGGCTAGAAATTCTCCCACTTCACGGCCGCGCTCACCGATCAGTGCGAGTACGGTCAGGTCAGCCGCCGTGCCCCGCGCCATCATGCTGATCAGAGTGCTCTTGCCTACACCGCTGCCGCCGAAAATCCCAATGCGCTGTCCCCGGCCGCAGGTCAGGAAGCCGTCCACGGCACGGACGCCGCAGGCTAGCGGCTCAGTGATCAGAGTGCGATCGAGCGGGAGGGGCGCAAAACCGTCGACCGGCATCGATCTTGCTGCCCGGTACTCTCCCATGGAATCAATCGGCTGGCCGGTCGCATCGATCACTCGCCCGAGAAGTTCTGGGCCGACGCGCAAAGCCGGCCGCGCTCCCCAAGTGACGATCTGGTCGCCAAAGCGTATGCCCTGAGGCTTCTCCAGACTCATGGAGAGTACGCTGGAGCCACGGAATCCCACGATTTCGCCGGGATACCCCGCCCCGCTGGAGTCCAGAATCTCGCAACACTCCCCCACCGAGCAGAACGGTCCTGCCGACTCGACCAAACTCCCGACAATCTGCGTGACCCGCCCGCGCCAGCGGAGCGTCGAGCAGTTGCGCAGCCAGTTCTTACACGAATCCAGGGGACCGGCGATCATTTCGGCTGCGGCCTCTGCGCCAGCAAATCGAAGAAGCCTTGCTCGATTTCCTTAAGTTGCGCCTCCAGGCCCATCTCCGTGGCACCCAGTTCAGTCTCCAGTTTGCAGGCGCGAGGCTCGAGCGACGAGTCCTCGACGATTTCCAGATGGTCGTTTCCGCGGAAATAATTACGCCACCCTTCAGCTTCCTCCGGACGAACTCGCACGATCGCCTTGGTTCCTTGTTGCAATTTCTCAAGCGTTACTTTCACCAAACCAGCCACCACCATGCGGTCCACCAGGGCTTCGCGGTGCAGAATCCGCGCGGCGATGGCCAGCGCAAAATGCACCAACTCGACTTCAACCTTGGAATAGTATTGCTGCCGCTCCTGCTCGAAGGCGGCAATGGCTTGCATGAGTTGTTGGCGCTGCTTGGCCAGTTCCTGTTCGAAGATTGCCCGAGCCTGACGTTCGCCCTCGCGCCCGCCTTCGGCGCGAGCCTCGGACATAAGCTTATTCAGTTCGTGCTCGCTGATCCGCGGCGCGCTGTCAGCTCCAGGCTTAGATGTGGACGCATCCTGCCCCGCCCCTTGTTTCGCCCCGGCGAGTTCGCCGCCGGTGTTGCGGTAGACAAAAGACTCGACGTCGAGGGCGGGAGCCGTCCCGGCGGAATCACTAGACGACATACTCATCGTCCCCCTCTGCCTTCAGAATCACTTTGCCTTCAGCTTCCAGTTTGCGCAGCAGGGTCACGGCCTCTTGCTGCGCCTGGGCCACATCTTTGGCGCGCACTGGTCCGAGCGCCTCCATATCTTCCTTGAGCATTTCGACCGCGCGGGAGGACATCGCGCGGAAGATATGGTCCTTCAGATCGTTGCTGGCTCCCTTAAGCGCCAGGGCCAGCGTTTTCTTGTCCATCGTGCCCAGCCATTCGCGCACCGAGACATCCGGTACTCCCAGCAGATCTTCAAAGGTGAACATTAGATTGCGGATGTTAATGGCCAGTTTGGGGTCATCCTTTTCGATGGCCTCGAGGATGGCTTTCGAAGCCGGGCTCTCCAGGCGGTTCATCACGTCCGCCACATTCTTGAATCCGGCATAGGTCTTGCGGCTCTGCTCGCCGAGCGCCTGCAAGCGGCGGTTGAGCACGACGGAGACGCGTTCCGCCATTTCGGGAGAGAACTGGCGGAGCTGCGCCAGTCGCTTCACTGATTCCGCCCGAATCTGTTCGGGAAGCTTCATCAGCAGTGCCGAGGCTTTCTTGCCGTCGAGGTGGGCAAGAATCAGCGCAATGGTTTGCGGATGTTCCCCTTCAAGAAATTTAGCCAGCTGGGGCGGATCGGCTTTCTGCAAAGAGTCCAATTGGCCGGCGCTCAACTCCTGCAGCCGTGATACTTTCTGCAAAAGATCCTTGGCGCTGCTATCGCCGAACGCTTTGACCAGCAGTCGCTTGGCAAACTCCAGGCCGCCCTGGGCCACGTAGTCTTGCGTCATCGCCAGGCGGCCATATTCCTCCAGAATCTCCAGGGCAACTTCGGGTGCGATCCTACCCATTTCGGCGATTTCCCGGGTAACCGTCTGCACGTCCTTGTCGGGCAAATGCCGGAATATTGCGCTGGCGGCTTCTTCCCCCATAATGGCGATGAGAATGGCCGCCTTGCGCGGGCCGTTCATCGGTGAGGGTGGTCGGGTGGTCATTTGCCTTCCTCATGAATCCAGGCCTGCACCAATTGACTGGTTGCGACCGGTTCCGCCTTCACTTTGTCGAGAAGTTGCTTCTTCAGCGTCAGGCTGCGCTGTTGTTCGGGAGGCAGGCTCATCATATCGCGTGCCGGATTGAGTTGACCGCCGGCTGCGCCCGCGACCTGGGCTTTCTCTGGGACGACCCGGGCTGGCAGCTCGCGCAGCGTGCTCAATATTTGTTTTTTCATCGGCTTGAGCAGCAGAGCATAAGCTAGGAGGAACAACAGAAGCAGGGCCCCATAACGCACGAAACTCGACCAATCATTGAGGGTGACGCGTACCCGCTCCAAGGGCGTCTGCTTGGCCGGCACATCTACAGGGATTTGCTCAAAGGACAGGTTCTGCACCGTCAGCGTATCGCCGCGATCGGTATCAATTCCGATGGCCGCCGTCGCCAGATCGGAAATTTGCTTAAGCTCTTCCGGAGTGCGCTTACGCCGGGTCTCGATGCTCTTTCCGTTCTCCAGTTTGGTATCGATGGCATCATCAACCAACAGAGCCGCAGAAATCCGCCGAATTCGGCCGGCGGGTTCCAGCGTGTGGCGAACCAGTTTATTGACGGCGTAGGTGTTGCTTTCACTCTTGGAAAGCTGAGTCTCCTCTCCGCCTTCGGCGACGGTGGTACGCATGATTCCATTGGCCGGCTGAGCGCTTGCCGCTTGGGTGCTCGGCGTGGCCGCTCCCGGCGTCGCAGCTTTGGCGGCCGTTGCCTGGGTCGGCTCCGTCGGGTTAGTTGATGGCGGGACGTTGCTGGAAGTTCCCGGAACACCGCCAGTGATGGCGCCACCAATTTTCTCTTCGGAGCTCTGGGAAGAGACCGCTACGGCGCTCTTTGGGTCGTAAGTCTCCTCGTTCTCTTCGCTGGTGCTGGGATCGTATTCCACGTTCACGCTGGCCCGAACGTGCTGAGGGCCGACGACTGGCTCAAGAGTTTGTACCAGACGCGCGGTCATCGCCTGTTCCAGGCTGCCGTCGCCGGAAATCGCATCGCGCCGCGGGACCCCCAGTGGGCGATTAGTGTCGGCATCGATCACCGTCACATTCTCCGGACTCAAATCGTCCACGGCTCCGGCGACCAGGCGGGCAATGCCCAGCTGGGTTTCTTCCGAGAGCCGGCCGGAGCGCAACTTGAGAACCACCGACGCTTTGGCAGCTCGCTCGCGATCGATAAATACCGAATCTGTGGGCAGAACCAGGTGGACACGTGCGCTTTCGACATCCCGCAGGGTCTGGATCGATCGTTCCAGTTCCCCTTCGAGCGCTCGCTGATAGTTCACCTTCTCATCGAACTCCGTCTGTCCCCAGTTCAGCTTGTCGAACAGTTCGAATCCCATGCGGCCGCTGTGCGGCATACCGTCGGAGGCAACCTCCATCCGGCTGCTATCCAACTTGTCACTGGCGACGTTCACCGTCTTGCCGTCCGCACTGATCTGATAGGCGATATTCTTCGCCGCCAGCTTTGCGCCCAGAGCTTGAGCATCCGCGGGTTCCATACCGCTCACCAGTGGTTTGTAGTCCGGGGTAGCGATCAGGTTGACAAATCCCACCAAAACCGCAATCGTGAGCAGCACGGCTCCAGCGAGCATCGCCCCTTGTTTGAGGGAAAGACCCGACGCAAAATCTTTCAGCTGCTTTTGTATGGTCTCGAATGGCGGCATGCGTTTGGCAAATTAAGGTACTGATCAGAACTGTAATTTCGAAACTTCCTGATACGCGTTCACAATCTTATTGCGCACCTGCATCATCAGTTGGAAGGCGATGTCCGCCTTCTCGACTGCAATCATCACGTTGTGAATGTCCTGCCGGTCTCCCTGGACTAATTGAGCGGTAGATGAGTCGGAGTTCTGTTGCAACTGGTCGACCTGGTTGATGGCATTCTTCAAGGTCGCCCCAAATCCGCCGCTTTCACCTGGATCGATCCCTGTGGCTGGCGTAGGGCTCGTCGGCAGGCTGCCCAAACCCGGCAAATTGGAAGTGATGATGTTATTCATAGCGTCGTATTCCTTACTTCAGGAGATCCATTGACTGTTGAATCATCTGTTTGCTGGCCGTAATGGCGGAAGCGTTCAGCTGATACGAACGCACGGCGCCCATTAAGTCGACCATTTCCTGAATAGGGTTGATGGCGGGATAGGCCACGTAGCCGTCCTTGTCGGCGTCGGGATGTCCTGGTTCGTAGCGCCGCAGCGGCGGGGTGGGATCATCCACGATCTGTCGCACCCGGACCGCCGGCATCGCCCCGCTGAGGGTGGAGTGAAACCCCGCCAGCATCATGCGGAAGGGCAAGTTGCCGGAGCTTGAGAACACCACTTCTTTGCGCCGATAAGGTCCGCCCGTCGGCGTATGGGTCGTCTCCGCGTTCGCCATGTTGGCGGCCACAACTTCGGCTCTCTGTCTTTCTGCTGCCAGCGCGGAGCCGCTCAGTTCCAGTGTGCTGAATATGCTCATGCCTTGTTCCCTTCATTGATCGCGAGTAACAGATTTTGAAATTCGTGATGCAGAAGCTGAATCCCGAGGCCGAATTGCATTTGCACTTCGGAAAGCAACAGGCCTTCGCGGTCGAGGCTTACGTTGTTGCCATCGGGCCGCTCCAGCAAGCCCGGGACGGAGCGGGCTATCGGCAGGAAGTTGGCATTGCCGTCTGCCACTGCGCGCTGCAGCTCGCCGCGAAAGTCTAGATCCTTGGTGCGGTATCCCGGCGTATCGATATTGGCCATGTTCGCGGTCACCAGCTTGTGCCGCTCCGAGGTGACGTTGAGAAACTTCTCCAGCAAGTTCATCATCGGGGTGGATAGATCGTTCATGCGTATCTCCGTGGTGGCAAGCCGTATTCGCGAATTTTGTTGCGAATGGTTCGCAGGCTGACACCGAGCATTTCCGCCGCCCGCGTGCGGTTTCCTCCGGTTACTTCCAAGGTGCTTTCCAGGAGCTGCCGCTCGAACTCGCGCATCGAGGTGCCGGGGCGCGCCTGCCCTGCCTGCGCCATGTAACGAAATGTCTTTGCCAGGGGAGCCGCGGACAATTCCGATGCCAGATGTTCGGGGCCGATTTCAGCCCCATCGTGGAGAGTCATCACCCGCCGCAGGAAGTTTGCCAGCTCGCGCACGTTTCCCGGCCAGGATTGATCTTCCAAACCGGCCAGAAACTCGGAACTCAGCCGAGGCCCCGGGCGGCCCGACTCCCGGGCAAACTGGGCGGCGAAGAAGTGTGCCAAAGCCGGTATGTCTTCCCGGCGTTCTCTCAAGGGCGGAAGCGAGAGGGGAATGACATTCAGGCGATAGTAGAGATCGGCGCGAAACCTGCCCTCCTCGACCATCCTATGCAGCGGAACGTTGGTGGTGGCCACAACCCGAATATCTACCTCGGTAGTCCGCGTGTCGCCCAGGCGCTCAATTTCACGCTCCTGCAGAGCTCGCAAGAGCTTGGGCTGCAAGGAGACCGGCATTTCGCCAATCTCATCGAGCAGAAGAGTTCCGCCCTGGGCCAGCTCGAACTTTCCCGCTTTGGTGGCGGTTGCACCGGTGAAGGCTCCGCGCACGTGTCCGAAGAGCTCGCTCTCCAGAAGCTGTTCAGGAACAGCTGCGCAATTTACAGCGATAAAAGGCTTGTCGCTGCGCGAACTGTTTTCATGAATGAAGCGTGCCAGAAGTTCTTTGCCGGTGCCACTTTCAGCTTCGATCAGGACATCAGCATTCGTTCTCGCGGCATGGCGGGCGCGATCGAGCGCTTTCAGCAGCGTGGCCGAGGTGCCGACAATTGCTCCGGCTGGTATTTCGCTTTCCGGGGAAACATGGCCGACCGCATTCATGACCCGTCTTACTGCGCTGTGCAGCTGCTCAAAGGAAATCGGCTTGGTGAGATAGTCGCATGCGCCGCCCTGAATTGCCTGCACCGCCTCGGGAACATTGCCGAACGCCGTCAGAACAATGACCGCGGTGGACGGATTGCTGCTGCGCACCGTCCGCATCACATGCAGTCCGTCGCCGTCGGGCATGCGCACGTCAGTCACCACGAGCGGAAACTTACGGGTGTCGAACTTGCGCAGTGCTTCGGAAGCACCTGCCGCGGTTTCCACCTGCCAGCCCTCGCGTTGAAAGTTGGCTTTCAGCGCCATGCGCATTCCAGGCTCATCGTCTACCACCAGCACCGAATTGACAGTTTCGGTCATAGAACAGGAAACTCCATGCGAAACGTCGTGCCCTGGCCCGGCTCGCTTTGCGCGCTGATCGTCCCATGATGTTGCTCGAGGATTCTCTGGCAGATCGTCAGACCCAGGCCGGGGCTCTGCCGCGCTGTGGTGAATCCCGGTTCGAAGATGTGTTTCAGATCCTGAGGGCGAATGCCGCTCCCGTTGTCGGTGAATTCGACCACCGCGAACCGCGCCGCGTCTCGGGTTTCCGATCTTGCGGAAACCGTGATCTTGCCACCGGCGGGAGTGTGGCGCAGAGCGTTACACGCCAGATTGAGCAAAACCTGCTGCAAGCTGCCGGCATCGCCGGCGATCTCCGTTTCCGCCAGGGTCAGATTCACCAGCAGCTTTACGCCGGCTTGCTGGGCCAAGGGGCGTACAAACTCAATTTCACTTTTCAGTACTTCACCCAACCGCAACGGCGTGAGCTTGGGTGAGCCGAGGCTGTAATATTGAAGTACATTATTCACCGTGACCGAGAGCGACCGCACCCCTGCGCGCAAACTCTGCACCCACTGCCGCGAGTCGTCGCTTAAGGACGAGTCGCTGGCCAGGAGGCCGGTGAGCAATTCCAGGCTGCCCAGCGGATTGCGGATTTCGTGGGCCAGCACAGTTGCCATTTCTGCCAGGGCCATCATCTGGCGGGACGATTCCCGCTCCTGCTCGGCCTGCTTATGGGCCGTGGTATCACGAAGAATGAGAGTGACTCTTTGCGCCGCAGCTGGGTCGTTGGCCTCGCCGCCTTCATTTCCCATGCCGCTGGCGCGAACCGTGAGCCAGCGTTTCCTGCCAGCCTCCTCCACACAGAATTCCTGTTCGTCTCCCTGCTTTAACGCCTGCCAGGGCAAGCCCTTCACAAGATTGCGTACGCGCTCGGGAAGGTCATCCCAGGCCAGTTTCTTCTCTGGGGAGATGTCGAGCAGTTGGCGGGCTTCAGGATTCAGCAGAACAACATCTTCCGCTTTGCCGTCCAGTACGGCCACACCGCAAGGCAGCGCATCCAGAATCTGCCGCAGCAGGATTCTGATGCGTTCGTTTTCCGCCAGGCTGGCAGCCAATGCCCGATTGCGTTCCTCCAATTGGGTACGCAGTTGCACCACTTCGTCGTGCAGCTGCCAATGGGAATGCTCCAGGCGGTTGGCCGCGCTGATAAAAGCCGCAAACGCCTCGTTGAGCGGAGTCTGTGCCGGTCCCGAATTGGTGACAAATGCATTCATTGGAATCCGATGAGAGCTAGGCAACATCTGCCTAGTCGGAATGCAACGGCTCTGCCAAAGGAGGGGAACCGCACTTGTTCAGGGTCGAAGGTAATCAGAGCGCTCCCTGCCACTTCCTCGACCACTAGGGAAGACCGCGCGAAATGCCGATAAGAAGCGGAGAACGGTTGCGGGCATGCAGCCATCGAGACGGTTGCTATGGGTTAGACCGCGATGAGAGAGCTAACTCCCGTGTGGACTCCTCCTGTTCTACAGTTACCGTTGGCACTCACTTTGCTGGCGTAGTGAAGTAGTCGATATCGATAGAGGACGATGAGCGGAATCTACGAATTCGGTTACCGCACGCCGCGTTTCCGGGCAGACTTCCACTTTCTGCTGCAGACAGACGGTCCGGAAGCACGCTTGCTGGACGCTCGCTGTCTCGATATCAGCGATGAGGGAATCGCCGCCCAGGTAGCGGAACACCTTCCCCTGGGATCGGTCGTGACCTTAATACTGACATTCCCAGGCAATTCCACCACCTGGCGAATCCCAGCCAAGGTCTGCAACCGGCAGGATGAAGATCACGGATTCGCATTTATTTTTTCCTCCCAGAGCGAACGCGACGACGTGCGCAGGTATGTTGCCAGCCTGCACGGCGAAACCGTGCGCATGATCTCCCGGTCGAAATAGAACAAACCTGCTCTTTTGGCACCTTCCGTGCAATCCAGCTAGGCAGATGTTGCCTAGCGCTCATCTTCTTCTAATTTTGCCCATTTGAGTTGAAGGCAGATGCCAAGAGTTCTTAGCCAGGACGAAATCGATGCCATGGTAAGTGCGGCTCGCGATCAGGGAGATCACCTGCAACCCGGCCAGCGTTCTGTCAAGCCCTGCAGCTTCCGTCAGGCGGGCCAG
>Ga0335078_10006869_pt1 | contig 16864 bp, 17 predicted proteins | sample Lox_Sample_32_FD_206711 | JGI IMG/M metagenome (GOLD analysis project Ga0335078, IMG submission 206711) | Soil microbial communities from Loxahatchee National Wildlife Refuge, Florida, United States - Lox_Sample_3.2 | ecosystem: Environmental > Terrestrial > Soil > Wetlands | place: USA... | reverse complement strand
AATAGCGACGCGGCTGGCCCGCCATCCCCAGGTAATGCATCGGCATGAAGATGCAGTAGGTGCCAATCAGCGTGATCACGAAGTGAATGCGCGCCAACGACTCATTCATCATCCGCCCAAACATTTTGGGGGCCCAGTAGTAAGTCCCGGCAAACATGCCAAAGATCGCCGCCACACCCATAATCAAATGGAAGTGGCCCACCACAAACGCGGTGTCGTGCAGCGGGATATCGAGCACCGGCTGCGCCAGAAACGGCCCGCTCAATCCGCCCGAAACGAACAACGAAACGAAGCCGATGGCAAATAGCATCGGCGACTGGAAGCGAATTTTCGCCTTATAAAGCGTTCCCAGCCAGTTAAACGTCTTGATCGCCGAAGGCACTCCGATGCACATGGTCATGATGGAAAAAGCAAAAGCCGAATACGGGCTCATGCCGCTCATGAACATGTGGTGCCCCCACACCACGAAGCCCAGCAGCCCAATCGCCATGATGGCGTACACCATCGCCTTGTAGCCGAAAATCGGCTTGCGCGCGAACGTGGATAGCAGCTGCGACGCCACGCCCATGCCCGGCAAAATCGCAATGTACACTTCCGGATGCCCGAAGAACCAGAACAAATGCTGCCACAGCAGCGGCGACCCGCCACGATGCTGCATCATCTGCCCATTTACCACCACCAGCGGAACGTAGAAACTGGTTCCCAGATTGCGATCCATCAGCAGCAGAATGCCCGCCGAGAGCAGCACACCGAACGCCAGCAGTCCCAGAATCGCGGTGATGAACCACGCCCACACCGTCAGCGGCAGACGAAACATGGTCATGCCTTTGGCCCGCAGGTCGAGCGTAGTGGTGATGAAGTTCAGCGCCCCCATCAATGACGCAATACAGAAGATAGCGATACTAGTGATCCATAAGTCCGCGCCCAGTTGTTCACCTGGCCCCGAATTCGTCAGCGCACTCAACGGCGCATAACCCGTCCAGCCGTGCAGCGGCGCGCCGCCGGTCACGAAGAACGCGGAAAGCAGAACCACGAACGCCACAAACGTGGTCCAGAACGAAAGCATGTTCAGCACCGGAAACGCCATATCCGGTGCCCCGATCTGGATGGGTAAAAAGTAATTCCCGAACCCTCCCTGCGGCGCTGTAGTCAGGACAAAGAACACCATGATGGTGCCATGCATGGTGAGAATGCTGAGATAGGTCTCCGGCCTGATCTCGCCGACAATCGGCAGAACCGCCGTCGGCCAGATCATGTGCAGGCGCATCAGCAGCGAAAGGAACATCCCGACAAACACCGCCACCAGCGCCAGAAAATAATACTGCAGCCCGATGACCTTGTGATCCAGACTGAAAATGTATTTGCGAATGAAGCCCTGAGGGGCCGCGTGCGAATGTACCGTAGCCGAGGTCGCCATTACTGTTTCTCCGCCTCCCGTGCTGCCAGCCATTTATCGAAATCTTCCTGACTCACCACGTGCACCATGCCATGCATCTTGTAGTGTCCCAGCCCGCACAATTCGGCGCAGGCGATTTCGTATTCGCCAATTTCAGTGGGCGTGAAATGCATATGGATCGCCAGCCCGGGCACCGCATCCTGCTTGAAGCGGAACGATGGCACGAAGAAGCTGTGAATCACGTCCACCGCTTTCAGGGTGAGATCGACCTGCCGGTTCACCGGCAGATACATCGTGCCCGTCACCACGTCATCCTTCGCGTCCGGGTCGGAAGGGTCTATTCCCAGCGCCGCCTCATTGCCCGCTGAAGGATCCATGAGCCTTGGATCGGTATGGGCAAACGTTCCATCCTTGCCGGGATAGCGGAAGTACCAGGCAAACTGCATCCCCGTAATCTCGACTGGAATCGAACCCGCCTCAGCCGGCTCGAAGCGCTCTCGCGCCCACACGCTGCTCCCCATTAGGTTTAACCCGATAAAGAGGATGGCGGTCAGCGTCGTCCACACCAGTTCCAGCTTGGTATTGCCATGCGAATACTCCACCGGTGCGGCCGACGGCCGGTCGCGATACCTCCACACCAGCCATCCCAGCGCGCCCTGCGCCGCCACAAACACGATTCCCATCAGCACATAGGTCAGGGCAAACTGGTGGTCAATCCAGGGCGCGGCCGTGGAAACTCCATGCGGCAGCCACCAGGTTTGTGCTACGAAAAAGTAAGTGCTGAAAAAGGTGATCAACCAGATAATTACGAGGAGAGCCAGGCCCATCTAACCGACCTCCCGGGCGTGTTCGTTGCGCATTTCCGTCCCTCATTCGAAAAACAGAAAGCTGTCGATGGCCCGGAAGTCTATCACAGACTGATGTGACCAAAGCAAGCACTCATTCTTGACAGTTTTTGCTTTGTGTACCTTCGTGTCCTTCGTGGTTCAAGCTTTTGCCCATTCTCCGCATGAAAGTGTGTCTTGCTCATGCTGCCCACGCTCTCAGGTAAAATCAAGACCCAGATGCCGAAGAAAAGCCTAGGCCACGGCCACAGCACCCGCTGGGTCCGCATGCAAAAGAACTACTGTTTCGGCTGCGGCCGCAACAATCCTGAAGGCATGCGCCTCAAATTTACCTACGACGACCAACGCAAACGTTTCGTCTGCCGCTTTCGCCTGAGCAAACGCTACACCGGACCGCCCGGCCACTGCCACGGCGGAATCATCGCCACCATCCTGGATGAGGCCATGGGCAAGGTCAACAAACTGCGCCAGGTGGTCGCGCTCACCTCCAGCATGACGGTCGATTTCCTCAAGCCGGTTCCCCTCAACCAGCCGCTGCGCGTCGAATCGCGGGAGCTGCGGGTCCGCGGACGCTACCACACCCACGAAGCCGAAATCCTCAACCGGGAGGACGAAGTGCTGGCCCGCAGCAAAGGCCTTTTCGTCGCCATCGATCCCCACAAGATGTTCGCCAAGTTCGTAGACCGCTGATGGGTTGCTGTGTGGCGACGAGCGACTTCGGTCGTCCCGATGCCCACCCTCAACCTTAGTTCTTGGGGCGAATCGTCATCCCGAAGTCCCGCTCCATGCGCCCATACCAGGTGTCGTCATCAGCGCCATGCAAGCTCACCCACTCTTCGTCGCTCATGGACTCACGCCACTTCAGAAAAGGAACCGCATCCGGCCCGATCGGGTGCCGCAAATGCCACGTCCCGCTCTCGATGATCTCCAGAATCTTGTCTGCCACCAGGGACGGCGACACCGGGTTCTTAAGTGCCGCCGTAAAGAGATGGGCGAAACGCCGTTGCTGCGGGTAAGGGGAACCCTTCCGTTCGTCTTTCAACTCTCTGGCCATGGGAGTATCGATAATGCCCGGTTCCACGATGGCCACCCGAACGTTAAACGCCTTCATCTCCTGCGCCAGCGACTCGCTAAGCGCCTCCAGCGCAAATTTGGAAGCAGTGTAAGAAGCTAACGGGGAACTGGAGATACGCCCCGCCACCGAGGTCACATTGATAATGCATCCGCTTTTGCGTTGACGCATCTGCGGCACCACCGCCTGGATGCAGCGCAAAGCCCCAAAGTAATTGGTCTCCATCACCGCTCGGAATTCGGCCAAAGCCAGTTCCTCAATCGATCCGTTCCGTTCCACTCCGGCGTTATTCACCAGGACGTCGATCTGGCCAGCGTCCTTATAAATACTCGCCATCGCCGTTCTTACCGAACTGTCCGAATCCACATCCATGACGGAGATACTGATGGGAAGCCCTTCCTTTGCCGCTTTCTCTCCCAGTTCTGGCGCTGCGGAAGGGTTACGCATGGTGGCATAGACTTTGTGGCCTTTTCGGCCGAGGGCGAGCGCGGTAGCCAGGCCAATGCCTTTGCTGGTTCCGGTGATGAGTACAGACGCCATGATCCGGTCCTCCCTGAAGTGGTTGGCCGCAGGGGCAGTGTAACACCGGCGCCAACCGCCGAGCGCTCCCCGCCTGTGCGCATTTCTCCCGCGGGCCTCTCGAGGCACATGCAGGCAGCACCACATTATCCAGCCCGATCACCTAAGTAACGTTGACCCATCCCCACCGCCTTGTAATGCTGCTTAGGATGGGCGGAAAGCAGCAAAAAGCGCACCGGATCAAACGCTCTCCGCGCATCCGTGTCCCCAATAACGAACGCGCGTTATTTACCCTGGACAGCCGTAAGCTGATTGGCGTCGTGCAACGTCTCTCCCTGACCGGCGGCTCCGTCGTTCTCTCCAAAGGCACGGTCGAACCGGGAACTCTGGCGGAAATGGCGCTGAACACAGTGTTCGGCAAGGTGACCGCGCACGTCCAGTTTCTCCAGACCGGCGCCGAAGGCATGCCCCTGGCGCAAGCCTTCCAATTCATAGAAATGGACGATATCAGTTCCCAGCGATTTCAGCGGGCGGCGGAACAAATGCAGAACGCCGGCTTCAGCGATGCGGACGAGAACGAAAAATCCCTCGGCAACGTAGCCGCTCAAACCTTGAGCAAACTCCGCGACGGCATCCAGCGTGTCTCCGCCGCGATCAATCCCAGCCGTCGCACTCGCGCCTAGTAGTGCACTTCGAGAACGCTTGTGTCAGTCAGGTTTTAGCCACCAGTCATCCTGAGCGTAGGGACTGCTTCGCAACGCGAAGGAGTCCTGCAGTCGAAGGACCCCCGATCTGAAGGTACTGAGATGGACGTGTAAAGGCATTCGTAAGGGCTCTAAATTGTGCGGGAAGAACTCCCTGAAAGGGCGCAGTAAGGGCCTAAGGACCGTGGGGTCCTTCGACTACGGAGTCGCCTCACGTCCCATTCGTTTACAATGTCCGGCGTCGCAACAACGAGGGTGACTGCCGTGCTTGCTTGCAAGCGGTTTGTGGTTTTTCTACTGGTCGCTGCCTGCGTTACCGTGGCCGCGCAAACCGTGCTCAAGACGATCGATAACCCCCAGGGCGGCCGCATCGTCTACGGCCCGGTCGATGGCCAGACCACCGAAGCCGGCGCCATGGGTGCGATCTTGCGTTCGTTGCACGATCAGTACGGTGACAAACCGCAGGTCGGCAAGGTCTTCCAGGTCCGCGGCAACAACTCCGTGGCCGTTTTCTTTACTCTGGTAAATCGCAATCAGGGAAATATGCAGCTGGCCGGCATGCTGATCGCGTCCCCGGTCTCCCCGGGTCACATCGAAGCCGCGCTTATGACCGATCAGGCGGCTCGCTTCGGTTCCACCATCAACCCCATGCTAAGCACGCTCTTCGGCGTCTGGCATCCCGCCACAGAATCGCACTCTTCCACCGCCACCACGCTTCAGCCGTATACCCTCCCGGACCACTCCGCTTCTGTCTCTCTCCCGGTGGGCTGGCATGTGCTCCCCAACAGCGGCATGGGAACTATCCTGGCCGAAGGCCCCAACGGTGAAGCCGCTACTCTCGATTACTCGTATCTGGCGATGGACACCAATAATCCCAGCGTACGGCAAACCATGACTATTTTGCAGCGCGGCGGCCTCGTCAACACCTCCTACGCCCAGGCTCTTTACTATCCCTACGGCGGAGATTTGGGAAAAACTTTTGTGGACCTCACTCAGATGATCCGTCGCAAAGCCGGTCTACCTCCGGCTATGTACCAGTTGTCCAGCGAAACCCCTGCTTCGTCTGCGACGCCATGGCGCTGCGCCCATCTCACTGGGCAGGCGGATTTTCAGGATGGCAAGGGTACAAGAGAGCTGAATATGGTGTTCTGCTCGTCGCCACCTACGCCCCACGGGAACTACATGTGCACGGTCTATGCCACGTCAGTTCCAGTGGCGTTAGCAGAGAAAGAACGCGCGACCATCGGCGCCATCCTCGCCACCTTCAGCGAGAACCAGGCCATAGTTCAGGCGCAGGCCGGGGCCATCGCCGCACCAGCCATTGAGGCCATTCACGAGATCGGCCGCCAGGCCGCGCAGCAAGCCGCCGTTGCCCACGCCGCCGAAGATGCCCACAATCGCAGCGTGGAAAAACGCTGGGACGATCAGGATAAACAGAACCAGGCCTTCAGCAACTACCTGCTCGACCAGACCGTAATCCAGGACAACCTCAACCACACCCACAGCACCGAATGGAATCAAACCGCCGACGCCATGGTCCGCAACAATCCCGACCGCTACGAATACGTCACCACCCCAAATTTCTGGAAAGGCGTCGACTACTAACTACTTGGGGACAGCCGCCCCAGCTGCCTGCCTGAGCGAAGTCGCAGGGTCCGGCCGTGCAAGCTCAGCACGTCGGCTCGTTCTCAAGCGCAAACGAACCCGACGAAAACGAAGCGGAATAGCAGAACGCGCTGCCGTATTGAGCCGCGAAGCGGCGGCAGAGTAAAGCCCACGGCGCAAGCCGTGGGTAACGCGAGAAATGAACAAGCTCCAGCGGAGCGAAAGAATCGTTAGATCGCCGGGCGTCTCCTCCCATTTCCGTTCATTCACACGCCTCCAGCGCCCGCGCCAATTCCTCCACTCCACGCCTCAATTCTTTCTTATCCACCGCCGCGAACCCCAGCAACAACCCATTCCTCGGTGATCTCCCATACGCGCACCGGCTCAATGGAACCGCCTCCACATCGCGTTCTGCCGCCGCTCTCGCCGCCCGCTCGGCCGAAATCCCTCCTTGCAGCCATCCGACAGTCCTCAATCCCGCCTCGACCGACGATAGCTCCAGCAAGCCACCCAACCGCTCCCGCACCGACTCCACCAGCACCGCCAACCGTTCCCCATAAAGCTGGCGCATCCGTCGCACATGCCGCGCAAAATGTCCCTGGCGAATAAAATCACACAGAATCGCCTGCTCAATCAGCGGCGGATGATGCGTGCTCACCGATTCCGCCGCCGCAAAAATATCCACCATATTGGGGGGCAGCACCAGGTATCCCAGACGCAGAGCAGGGAAGAGTACGTCCGTAAAACTCCCGGCAAAAATCACCACGCCCGCACGATCCAGCCCCTGCAACGCTGGTATCGGCCGCCCCGAATATCGGTACTCGCTGTCGTAGTCATCCTCAAACACCAGGGTCCGCGTTCGCCGCGCCCACTCCAATAGCGACAACCGCCGCCGTAAGCTCATCGTCATGCCCAAAGGAAATTGATGCGCCGGCGTCACATACACCAATCGTGGAGTCGCCCACCGCCGCTGTCCCGCAGCTATATCCAATCCCTCCGCGTCAACCGGCACCGCACAAATCTTCGCCCCCACGGCGCCAAACGTAGCCGCCGCCCCCGGATACCCCGGCTCCTCCATCCACACCGGCTCGCCCGGATTCAACAGCAGATGCGCCGCGCGATCCAGAGCCTCCTGCACTCCGGAGTTGATCACCACCTGCTCCGCCGAGCAGTTCACTCCCCGCGAAGTATTCAAATACTCCGCCACTGCCTCGCGCAGCGGCCGGTAGCCGAGCGGGTCGCCGCCGCTGAGCAAATTCGCCGAGACGCGCCGCAACCGCCGCGCCGCAACCTGCGCCCACACTTCGATCGGAAACGCTTCGAGCGCCGGCTGCGTAGCCCGAAAAGCCCGGACGGGACGCGACTGCGTCGCGGCCAACGGTCGCAACCGTCGGGCGTAGTCTGACAAATGAATTCCGCGCCGTTGCCTCGTGACCCGAGCCTGCGCCCGTGGCGCTTGCAATAGTTGCTCGGGCAGCGTCTGGCTGACGTAAGTCCCCGCACCGACTTTGCCCTCGACATACCCTTCCGATCGCAATTGCTCGAACGCAAGAACAATCGTCGGACGCGAAAGGCCATACTGTCCCGCCAGGTCCCGGGTCGCCGGAAGCCGCGCCCCCGGGCGCAAGTGCCCCGACAAAATCGCCGCGCGCAGCTCGTCATACAACCAGCGATAAAGCGGCACGCCGGCCTTCGGGCCGCGCAAATTCAGCGGTAGCGTACTCGACTTCTTCGCCATTCAGATTCCAAAGACTCAGCCCCGAAGGGGCGGCATAATATAGCCCCGGGCGTAAACCCGGGGGAGTGATGACACGAACGCCACGCGCCCAAAGGGCGCAACATCCAAGCCAGCCATGTTCGCCGTGGCGAAACCATTCAAACGAATGGTATGTACAAATTACATTAAAATGGACATTCTAAGCTAACCATTGTGAGAGCTATTCTGAGAGTGCAGGAAATCCCTCAAGAGCGTCGTCCCGAGTGCAGCAGATTCCTCGTCGCTCGCACTCCGCGGAATGACAAAAGGGAAAAAGAGAGGACCCATGTCACAACACAACGGCAACTCCACCAGCCTTCGCCTCAAAACCGGCCTCGCCGAAATGCTCAAAGGCGGCGTCATCATGGACGTCACCAACGCCGAGCAGGCGGTCATCGCCGAGAGAGCCGGAGCCGTCTCGGTAATGGCGCTGGAGCGCGTCCCCGCCCAAATCCGTGCCGAAGGTGGCGTAGCCCGCATGGCCTCGCCCAAAAAGATTCGCGAAATCATGGCCGCCGTCTCCATCCCGGTGATGGCCAAGTGCCGTATCGGACATTTTGCGGAGGCGCAAATTTTGCAGGAACTCGGCGTCGACTACATCGACGAATCCGAGGTCCTCACGCCCGCCGACGAGGCTCATCACGTCGATAAGCACGCCTTCACCGTCCCCTTTGTTTGCGGCGCCCGCAACCTGGGCGAAGCCCTGCGTCGCATTGCCGAAGGCGCTGCCATGATTCGCACCAAAGGCGAAGCCGGCACCGGCGACGTGGTTCACGCGGTGAAGCACATTCGCCAGATTGTGCAGGAGATGAAAATCCTGACCGTGCTCGGCGAAGAAGAACTCTACGCCAAAGCCAAAGAGCACCAGGCCCCCTATGAGTTGATCAAGCTGGTCGCCAAAGAAGGGAAGCTGCCAGTCCCGAATTTCTCCGCCGGCGGAATCGCAACGCCGGCAGACGCGTCGTTGGTGATGCAGCTGGGCGCCGAGGCGGTCTTCGTAGGCTCCGGTATCTTCATGAAAGACTCGACGACTTTCGCCGACCCAGAAGAAGCCGAGAAGCGCGCCAGAGCCATCGTCCAAGCCGCCACCCACTATCAAGACCCTAAAGTATTACTTGAAGTCAGCGAGAACCTGACGGGCGCGATGAAAGGCCTCGCCGTGTCCGGCCTCGACGAAGCCCACATGCTGCAAACGCGTGGCTGGTGAAAAACTCCGGATGGTGAAGACCTCAGCAAACGGACGCGGCGCATGAATGCCGCGATTCTAATAGCTGCGATCGCGACACATTTCTATTAACACGATGAACCCGTTTGCCAGCCGAGAGGTTCTTTCGCATACCAACGGGTTGCTCGACTACGTGAGCGCTCACCAAGGTGGCTCCTGCTCCGTTGAGGAGCAGGACGACACTATCCGGAAGATCATCTTGGAGATTCGCCGTGACATAGGAGGGACAACCTCTGGCTTAGCCGACTTTCCATTTCGGACGATTTCTCCCGGCCCGAACGCTCGAGGCTGAACGGCGGGTGAACCCCTCCCTCATTCCCGCGTCGTCGCAAGGAAGGTTGAGCCTTTTGACTACCGTCATAAACTGTCATATTATGAAGCCATGGCTATGACCTCATTGAACATTTCGCTCCCCGAAGCTTTGAAGGAATATGTCGAAGGGCAGGTCGCTTCCGGCGATTGGGGAACTCCGAGCGAGTACGTCCGCGAATTGATTCGTCAGGACAAAGAGCGCCGCCTCGGTAATCTTGAGCAGGAACTGGTCGCCGCCGCGAAGAGGCGAAAGATTGAGCTGCCGATCGCCGAAGTTCGCCGCAAGGGTCTAGTCGCCACCCTTCGCGAGCGGGCGCGTCGGCGGTGAAAAATCCTCGACTTGTCCTCAGCAATGCAGCGGTCGCTGACATCCTGGAACAGGCCGATTGGTACGCTGCGCAGTCCGGCGAAGATCTGGCGAGGCGGTGGGAGAAGGCGGTTACCGCCGCTGTGCTGCGCGCGGTGAGCCGTCCGGCCGCAGGAACAACGTGCAGATTTCGATCCCCGGAACTGAGGGACGTCAAGCGAACATCGATTTCAGGTTTTCCCAAGGATCTGCTTTTTTACAGATTTCAGGTGGAAGAGGTATTCATTCTCCGCGTTGTACACGGCGCGCGAGACTTGGAGCGCCTCTTGTGAAGTCAGAGCTGAATACCATGACCATCGGCGTTCTAGCCCTGCAAGGCGACTTTGACGCGCACCGCAGGCGTCTCGAAGAACTCGGCGCTAAAGTAGTGCTCGTCAAAAAGCCCGAGCAACTCGACACCATTGACGGCCTGGTTATCCCCGGCGGCGAGTCTTCTACTTTTCTAAAGCTGCTTGGCGAAGCCGGCTTCGAGAAGCTCAAGCAGTTCGTCCGCAGAAAGCCCACCTTCGGTACCTGCGCCGGCGCCATCCTGTTAGCCAAAGAAGTCGAGAATCCCGCCCAGGCCGGCCTCGGCGTCCTCGACATCGGCATCCGCCGCAACGCCTACGGACGCCAGCTCGACAGCTCTATCCGCGAAGGCAAATTCGGCAGTGACCCCATCGAAATGGTGTTCATCCGCGCCCCCAAAATCGAGCGCATCGGCCCCGGAGTCGAAATCATCGCCACCGAAGGGAACGACCCGGTCGCCGTCCGCCAGGGAAGCGTCATGGCCGCGACCTTCCATCCCGAACTCTCCGCCGACCCGCGCCTCCACCGCGCGTTTCTGAATCTTGTCGCGAACGGCGACGGCAAGACGACTTCAAGCAACGCTTAAAACCACCCGCTTCGTCCCGGATCGCGCCCAAGACCTGCGCTCCATCGACCAGTGGAAGACCCGCGCCGATCGAACTCGCAATAATCCAGCTCCGAAGGAGCGTCATATTGTAGCCGCGCACGGAAGTGCGGGGTAGGCAGGCTCCCGATGAACGCGCCCAAAGGGCGCAACAACTAACCTTCAAAATTCTTCTTGACACGCTCAACGCGTAACCCTATAGTTACACATTATGCGTCACCGTTCGGTTACATATTCGGCCGAGTCCACCTTCAGCGCCCTCGCCGACCCCACCCGCCGCGCCGTGCTCGATTTGCTGCGCCAGGGCAGCCAGCCGGCGGGGCGCATCGCGGAAGCCTTCCCCGTTTCCCGGCCTGCCATTTCCAAGCATCTGCGTCTCCTGCGCCGCGCTCATCTGGTGCGGGAACACCGCAGCGGCCGTCACCGCGTCTATCACCTGAACCCGATCCCGCTCAAAGCTGTGGATACCTGGCTCGAACAGTACCGCAGCTTCTGGAGCAGCAACCTCGCCAGCCTCAAGGCGTTCGTGGAAGCCGAATATGCCAAAGAGACCGCGATTCCCACAGCCCACGACGTTCACAAAAAAAAGGAGCAATGACATGAAAACACTTCGCCCCGCTCTCTCGTTTGCGCTGCTGTTCGTTGCCACCGCTGCCTTCGCCGCCAGCGACGCCCAGGCGTCATTTGAGAAGCTCAAATCGCTGCAGGGCTCCTGGAGTGGCAAAGACTCCGAAGGCCGCCCCGTGAATATCTCCAATCAAGTCATCTCCGGCGGCTCCGCTCTCCTCAGCGAGATCAAGGGAGAAGAAATGGTTTCCCTGTTCCACATGGACGGCGATCGCCTGCTGGTCACCCACTACTGCGCGGTCGGCAATCAGCCGCGCATGGTCGCCACCGTGTCGCCAGATGGCAAGACCTTTACCTTCAACTTTATTGACGCCACCAACGTGCTCAGCACCCAACCCGGCCACATGCAGCGTCTGGTCGTCACCATGCTCGACGCCAATCACCACACCGAAGAATGGGACTTCGTGCGGCACGATGGAAACACCCTTCATCACGAGGTCTTCGACCTGGAACGCTCAAAGTAGCCGGCTCAGCGCTTCCGGCGGAATTCCTTCGCGTACTCGGCAGGCAATATCTTTGCTCAACAAGGAGAAACGTTATGGCAACCGCAGTCATCACTCAAAACCAGGATGCGGTGGTATCGGAAATCGAAGTCGCCGCCCCGCCCGCCCGCGTCTTTCAGGCGCTTATCGATCCCCAGCAAGTGATGCAGTGGTGGACCGGCGGGGAATGTCAGATTGAGTCCTTCGCCATGGACGCGCGTCCAGGGGGGCGCTGGCGCTACATGACCAAGGACGGCAAGCTGAATGTAAACGGTGTCAGCAAGTTCCATTGCGATGGCGAAGTTCTCGAATTCGACCCTCCGCGCGTCTTGTCCTACACTTGGTTCGCCAACTGGCATGAGAACACTACCGAGCGCACGGTTGTGCGCTGGGAGCTGACTCCGAGCTCCCGGGGAACCATGGTCAAAGTCACGCACAGTGGCCTCACCAAGCTGCCGGTTTCGCGGAAAGACTATAGCGGCGGCTGGCCAGCAGTGATCGGAAACCTCAAGAAATTTGTGGAAAATTTGTCACGCTAACTTGTCATCTCGACCGCAGTCCGGGTTTCGTTGCGAAACCCGGACGCGGTGCAGAGACCCTGGTTTCAGGAGCGAAAGATAAAACATGGCAACCGCAACCGTAACCTCCGCGCAAGATGCCGTCTTTGCCGAAATTTTTATCGCCGCGCCACCCGAGCGCGTTTTTCAGGCGCTCACCGATCCCGCCCAGGCTTCTCAGTGGTGGGGACAAAACGGGCGCTATCGTATCATCGAATGGAAAGGCGAAATCCGCCCCGGCGGCAAGTGGCTCAGTGTCGGCGTCACCGCCGACGGTGCCAGGTTTCAGGTGGAGGGCGAGTATCTCGAAGTCGATCCCCCCCGCCGTCTGGTCCACACCTGGATCTCCAGCTACGACGGCGGCAAGAAGACCGTAGTCCGCTGGGACCTCGAACCCCGACCTGTGCACGGCCTGCAACACCACGGCCCGCAAAAAGTGGGCACCGGCACCCTGCTCAAGATTCATCACGATGGATTCGATCCATCCACTAAGTCTGCCGCCGATCACGGCCAAGGCTGGATCCGCGTGCTCGGCTGGATGCAAGCCTTCATCGAGAAGGGCGAAACCGTCGACACTCGCCCTCCCGTTCCGGCACCCTGAGCTGCGGGTTCGTATGGGGCGGACATGTCTGTCCGCCCTCCACCACCTTGTCATCCTGAGGAAACGGAGTCGCTCACCCCAAATCCGTCCCCTCGCGTCCCAAAAATCAGACTAAGCCAGATTCTGTTCACTCATCACATACAATCCCCCCACCTTGTCATCCTGAGCAACGCGAAGGACCGATGCATTCCCCCTGCGTTATACTTGACCCAGGATGGCGGGTGATTCCACTAAGACGTTCTACCTGGAAACCTTCGGTTGCCAGATGAATGCGCATGACTCCGAGAAGGTAGTCGGCACACTTGTCGCCGAGGGATACCGGCAGGTTTCCACCGTCGAGGAAGCCGGGCTGATCCTCTATAACACTTGCTCCATCCGCGACAAGGCCGAGCAAAAAGTCTTTCACCGCCTCGCCGACTGCAAAAAACTGCAAGCCCAGGGCAAGCGCTTCGGCGTGCTCGGTTGCGTGGCCCAGCAAGAAGGCGAAAAGATTTTCGAGCGCGCGCCGCATGTGTCGATGGTCTGCGGATCGGCTTCCTACCGCAACCTGCCGGCGATGCTGATACAGATAGAAGCAGGGAAGCGGGTCACCGGTCTCGACGACCGCGAGACCGACGAATGTTTTGAGACCGAATTCACCGCCCGCACCAACCCGCACCGCGGCTATATCACCATCATCGAAGGCTGCGACAAGTTTTGTGCGTACTGCGTCGTCCCGTTCACTCGTGGTAAAGAACGTAGCCGGACTTCGGACTCAGTGCTGGCCGAGGCCCGCCAGATGGCCGATCTCGGCTACAGCGAAATTCAGTTGCTCGGACAGAACGTCAATTCCTACAAAGATCCGGCAGGGAAGCGGACCTTCGCTGAACTGCTGGCGTCAGTCGGCGAAGTTCCTGGCATTCGCCGCGTCCGCTTCACCACTTCTCACCCGCGCGATTTTGGACGCGACATCATCGACGCCATCGACGCCGTGCCCACACTCTGCGACCACGTCCATCTCCCGGTGCAGAGCGGCTCGACTCGGGTGCTCGACGCCATGCAGCGTCTCTACAACCGGGAGCAATATCTCGAACGCATCTCCTGGATGAAGGCCGCGCGGCGCGACATCAGCATCACCAGCGACATCATCGTCGGCTTTCCCGGCGAAACCGAAGCTGAGTTCGAAGAGACGCTGTCTCTGCTCGATGAAGTTGGATTCGACGGCATCTTCGGCTTCAAGTATTCGCCCAGGCCAAACACGCCATCACTGGCGCTGCACGACGCCATCCCAGACACAGAAAAAGTCCGCCGCCTTGCAGTGTTAAATGAGAAACAGCGCGAAATTCAAAGAAAACGCAACCAGAACCAGGTCGGACGGACGATTGAAGTAATGGTGGAAGGGAAGAACGAAGCCCGTGGCCAGTGGATCGGCCGGACCTCGCAAAACAAGACTCTGAACTTCACCGCCGATGCGTCCGCGCCGGTCGTTGGCAGCTACGTAAACGTGGTTACCACAGCTTGCTTTCCCAACAGCCTTTTAGGACAAATGGTGGTATAAAAAGCGCAGCGAGTCCGGGAGTTCCCAATGGAAGTAGAAATGAAAATCCGCGGCCTGATGATGGACCCAGTCACGAATATGCCGATCGTGATTTTGAAGGACTCGGGAAGCGATTCGGTATTGCCCATCTGGGTGGGCATTTACGAGGCTAATGCCATCGCGCTGGAGATCGAGAAAGTCAGCACGCCGCGGCCCATGACCCACGATCTCATCAAGAATGTCCTGACCGGCCTCGATACGCAGGTGCACAAAGTCGTGGTGACAGAGCTGCGGGAAGATACGTTTTATGCGGTGATCTGGCTGGAGCGCGAGGGCCACATCATCAGTATCGATTCGCGGCCTTCGGATGCGCTGGCGCTGGCGCTGCGCGTGGATTGTCCCATCTTTGTCGAGGACGAAGTGCTCAAGAACTCCAAGCAGCAGGCCAACGGATCGGACCGCGTTAGCAACGAAGAGTTGCGCAAGCTGCTCGAAGGACTGAACGACGAGGATCTCGGACGCTATAAGATGTAAGCGGAATTGAGTAATTTGGTAATCGGGTAATTTGGCAATTTCAAGCCTCCAATGAATTCCGCCGCGCAGCTGCAGCAAATCTACCTTGCGGGATTCGAACTCAAGACATTTGATCGTTTTCCCAAATGTGTCGGCGTGGTGCGTAACCACTGCATTGCGCTGCTGGTTCCGTCGCCCGACGGCTTGCAGATGCTCGGCACGCCAGGCTGGGAGATCGGGGAAGTCATGGGCGTCCTGACCGAAGTCGACGGTCGTCAAGTATTTCAAGCCAAGCAGGACATCGTCGAAGCCACCCCGGAACGCTTGGAAGAGTTGCGGAAGTTCCGTGCGGAGCTCGGAAACTTGCTTAAAGCATCACGTTAAGCTCCGTGGCATCAATTGTCGACTATGATGACATAAGTCGCATATTGACATCATATGCGAGATGTAGCATCATTGCGACATGAGAACCACTCTCAGCCTGGATGATGACGTCTTTCAACTGGCGCGAAGATACGCGGAGAGCCGCTCATTGGCATTGGGCAAAGCCGTTTCTGAGCTGCTACGGAAGGGTTTGTCGGCTCCAGTTCGTACGAGGACGGTGAACGGCGTCCAAGTATTCGACCTGCCTCCTGGAGATTCGCGCATTAGCTCAGAGCGGGTCAAGGAATTGGACTCGGAGCTGGAATGAGCTATCTGCTCGATGTGAACGTCCTGGTGGCGCTCCTTTGGCCGGAACACAAATTCCATGAAATAGTCCAGGACTGGTTCGGCAAGCATGCCCGCAAGGGATGGGCGACATGCCCGCTGACGCAGGCGGGGCTTGTGCGCATCGTATCAAACCCGGCGTTCTCGCCGCAGGCGGTGCCGCCGGTGGAGGCGTTGCGAGCCCTGGCTCTTAGTTTGCAACATCCAGCTCACCAATTCTGGCATGACGATGCGACGGTAACGGACGCGCTCGCCATGTTCGGGAAACGCCTGGTCGGCCATCAGCAAGTCACCGATGCCTATCTTCTTGGATTGGCGATAAAGAAGAAAGGGAAGCTCGCTACGTTGGATCGGAGTTTGATTGAGTTGTCAGGTCGCGGCGAAGCAGAGTCGACTGCGGTGGAGTTGATTGCTGTAGGCTCGCGCCGCGATTCGTAGTGGACATAATACCTGTTATCGGACATTCCAAATGCAGCTCGCCTGCGACCCTCGTCGTCGATGCCGTTGCGCACTTCAGCGGCATATGGCTCAAGCCCATCTCCTACCAAGTCATTAAGACAACGACAGCTCGAACTTTGGGTTGGTGCCGCACGGGCGAGGACGCCCGCGCCTACATTTACTCGCCGGGATGGGCAGCTTGGGCGTGGGCGGTCTTGCCGAGGTCTTGGTGGTCGCGGGCTTCGTCGTCCCAAACCTTGATGACAAAGTTCACGGTAATGCGGGCCTGGGTTTCCACCGGCTTGCCATTCTGCATATAAGGCTTGAACCGCCACTGCAGCGCCGCTTCGCGCGCGGCCGAGGACAGAATCGAGGGGCCGCTGATCACGTGCACATCCTGAATCACGCCGTCGGCGCCGATGAAGGCTTGCAGAAGCACCGAGCCTTGCACCTTCATCTGCCCGGCCAGCGAAGGATACGATGACGCCGAAGGCTGCGTCTTGGTGGCCACAATCTCGGTCCGCTGCACCGCGTTGCTGACCGGAGCCAGTTCCCTTGCGGCCGCGTCCGACTGCATATCCACCTTCACCGTGGAGGTTGCGGGTTGCAGCGTATGAGCGCTCTTGCCATTCACCACCATCACTTCCAGCGGCGGCAGTACAGCGCGTTCGGTCGCAACTACAGAGGCGCCTTCGGCAACTGGTGCGGCTTCATGCTTCGCTGCCTGAT